>Ga0247843_1002365_pt1 | contig 34606 bp, 22 predicted proteins | sample LaCruzMarch2017__FD_192420 | JGI IMG/M metagenome (GOLD analysis project Ga0247843, IMG submission 192420) | Freshwater microbial communities from meromictic Lake La Cruz, Castile-La Mancha, Spain - LaCruzMarch2017_8m | ecosystem: Environmental > Aquatic > Freshwater > Lake | place: Spain... | reverse complement strand
CGATGTGCACTCGCGTGCTCATTCGACACCCATTTTAATTAGATAAAAAGATCATAATTTTCATTTTTACATCATCGCTACATCTACCGTGTATCGATTACTGTAGGCCCTAGACGTAGTCCCTGCCTAGGACATGTGTAGATGATGCCCCTCTGTATCCCTGATGGTGTAGATGGTGGGATGGAGGGGATGATATCGACAAATAATTATTATGGTTTGACGATTTCAATGATGACTTTGTTGTCTTATTATTAGTAGCGGACATGGTTGTCATCAACCCGTATGAATCACTATCCTTCCCCGAGTACGGGCGCAAGGAAAGTGATTGGTCTCTCATTCCCTCTTGGTGGGGAGGGTGGGAATGAGGACGATTAACCCTCGGTGTGTAGTAGTTGTTGTTGTATTGTTGCACCGAGGGAGATGACAAATGATTGTCATTCAAAGCGAGCGGGCGTGACTGCAGCCGCTCAGCTGGAGCGAGCGGGCGTGATGGCAGCCGCTCAGCTGTTCTATTATTGTTACTCGTCGGCATTGGGATGAGGGATGAGCGTCAATGCTGGAGGAGTCGATTCCACGTCAAAATGCTGTGCTGGTGCACCACACAAAATGACGGATCGTGGTCGCATTTCAACGTAGATGAAGGCAAATTGTGCCTCCCCCCTCTACGCGATTGATGGGGTAGCAGAAGAGTGTTATACAGGGCTCATAACCTGAGAGGATGTGACTCCCAGCATAGGAGGAGGACGTCCACGACGACCTACCAGACGATGATGGAAGTCACAAGGAAGAAAGAGTGTCTAGCTTAGGGTACGTATGTACCTACATACTAACCTTCATCCATCCCACCCACCGAGAAATACTCCCGCCTAAATTTGGCACACACAACACACAAGCTCTACATATCGTACAGCTCCTACATTTAGTTATGTAAAGAACTATTTAGTAATTTAAGCTATGCATTAACAGATGAATACAAACAAAGCTCAAGAACTTTCATCGCTCAGAAACGTGGCCATGACTTTTACAAGAAATTTCATCGCTCAGAAACATGGCCATGACTTTTATATCACACACTACCAGCTTCCCTCATCAATGCTCTCTCCATCAGCTGAGGAGGTCGCTTCATCCCCAACAGTGATTAGATATGGCAGTACATGTCTGATGACAACATCAGCTCCACAGTTAACACGGCATTGTCTTCTCATGCTTGATTCATCAGTCTTGATCTGATGACTATTCTCATTCAATCTCATCTTCCATAATACAAGCTCCAATATCGTTGTGATTTCCTTCAGCTTCGGGAATTCGTCTTCAAAATATGCAAGTTTTTCTTTTATGAAACGCAAAGCTTTTGATTTGCCCCCACTTCTATCACTGTCCCATTCATCAAAAGAATGAACAATACATTCCATTTGATCACGCCAAACGTTGAATGCAAGAGCTTCTATACGCTCTCCCATGCCGCACATGATGAGAAAGCGCATTTTTTCTTGGAATGGTTCTCCAGTGAAATAGAGTTGTGCGTGGTAGCCAGAAATCTTGTCAAGCAAATAATCCCAATCGATCAGCTGCTGCTCAGGGAAGTGCATTTGTTTGACACGAAGTATGTTCTCAATGCTTTCCTTTGGCGTATCACATCTCCCAATTGTCTCCACCATCATCGTCCAATTGAATACGTGATCAGGGTAAAGCGATAGGTAGCTCTCAAGCAGGAACTGAATAATCTCAGATGGGGCAGTTCCCCAAAATGCGTACAACAGTGGTAGTGCCCCCCACCTATCTTCGGTGATTAAATTTGCTGGGTATTTCTCAACAATGACACGGTATAGCTCCAGATCATGTACAAAGGAGCATGCCAAAATATGTAGTGGAGTCATGCCAAGACAATCTTGTTGATTGCCCGTTGGATCCAGCATACTTCGCAATGTCTGACGCTGGCCCGATGTCATGTTTATTGTAGTGATGAGCATCTGAAGAACCCCCTGATAATAAGACTGGTAGTAGACTAATTTGTGGATTGGTAGTCCATCGAATCGATGTTGCAGCTCTCTTATCATGTCTGCTATCGATCCAAACAACTGATAAAGATCGGTCCGTTCGGTTGCACTTTGTCCACCGACGAGTCTGGTTGGACTTTGTGCACCAAAGATTTCATCGCCGAAGACTGCGTCGGGCGGAAATGCCACGTTTCGTAGACAGTAACAATTGTAGAATGCGAAACCTTCAACCTCCGTAACATTTACTGGAATCTCGAGAGAAAACATGGATTGACACGTATGTAATATCTGAGAAATCACGGTGATGAGGGGCGGAAATCTAAAGTTGGTGAATACGCAGAAATTGAATGCGCCTTCTCCAATGCTCTCTATGCCATCGTGGAGATGAATGGGACATCTGAGAGAGCGTAAGAAGGCAGAATTGTTAATCCTCCTGAGTGAGTTGGGGATGTTGATCTTAGTGATCGAATTCGAAGATCCACGGAATGATTGATCTCCAATTTCTACGACGCCTTCGCTGAGTTCCACCTCGGCCAAATTATTGCGTTCGGCAAATGCACCAGCAGGGATTAACGCGACGGAGGGATCGACTAGAATATGGACCACATCGCGAGGCACTGTATTTGCTCCCCTTTCCAGAACGACAAACCGAAACTGATCGTTGTCCCGATTAGCATGGAACTGTGTGTAGACGAAGACCATGGCGCCTTGCGATCTGCGCGGCACTGGGAGCGAGGGACAGACTTCCAATGAGAAGACCGCTCACTGCGGCAACTCGCCCTCATCATGGCGACAAGGGACGGAGTGCCAGGAATGCTCATCGTAGGCCTCGGCGGTAACAACGGTGTCACTCTTCTTGCTGGCCAAATCGCAAATCGTGATAATCTTTCATGGGAAACTGCTACTGCCGGCCTCGTTTCTGCGAATTGGTACGGGTGTTTGACTCAAATCCAACCACGTGGTGATCACGGTGGCGTTGGCTTCCGAGGTCGTGTTCCCGGTCTTGCAGATGCTAGTCATGCCATCATAGGTGGGTGGGATATCCGACCCACACCACTGGGAAAAGCATTGTATGAATGTCGTGTCCTTGAACCAGACTTGGTAAGACAGGTCCGAGACGAGATGGATAGAGTGGAAATCATGGAGGGAATATGGGATCCATCATTCATTGGAGAATCACAACATGAGTCGGCAACTCACGTAGTATCCGGACCTGATAATTCATCGACACGAACGAGGTTGGAGCGAATACGAAGAGACATACGATCATGGAGAGAAAGGAATGCTGTCGTTGGACACATAACTGTTATTTGGTCCGCAAGTGTCGAGAGGCCTTCTAATGCCGAATACAATTCACCCGAAGATTTGCTGAACGCTATTTATGATGATTCTAACGATGACGACATTTCACCAAGCATTCTGTATTGTTGCGCTGCGGCACTTGAGGGGTGCTCGTTCGTGAATGGTGGATCGCAGAATACACTATCATCAGCTATGACCTGTCTCTTCGATGAATCATACCGCTTTTATGCACCATCCTCTTCCTTATTATCCAAATTTGCGCCTTACTCCTTGAATCGAGCGTACTGCCTTGGAACGGATTACAAGGCTGGTCAAACCAAGTTTAAAACTGCCGCTGTGGAGTATCTGCGAGCACTTGGACTCTCCCCTCGCGTTATTGCAAGCTCCAATCATTTAGGCAACAATGACATGCTCAATTTAACCACAAAAAAGACTCTGGACGCTAAATTGCGTGTCAAATCTGACATCTTCGGACCTTGGCAGGAAACAGACCTTGATCATAAGGTGTGTGTTATGTACACCCCATATATAGGTGACGAGAAGCGTGATTTTGTGGAGTACACATCGCTCGGGTTCTTAGGCAGTCCACACACTATGGTAACGTACACTCGATGCATGGATTCGATATTGTGCGTGCCACTCATGGTTGATGTGGCGATATGGTGTGATTACTTTGTGAGTCGAAATGTGTCTGCAGGGGACGCAGCCCGAGCCACGGCATATCTGTTCAAAGTTCCTGAGGGTGAAGCAAAGGGCGTCGACCCTGGTTTCTTTAATCAAATGAAGGAGCTGGAAGATGTTCTTGAAAGAACTCTGAATAAAAGAACAAATGTCTCCAACGTCCTTGCACTGGGCGTGAGTAGAGGTATAATTACAGAAGAACAGGCAACTGCATTACTAGGTCTAAAGTAGATATACTATTTGACGAAGAAATCGCTTTAATTTCCATTACTTAAGCATTCTGTAATATTTTTTTGTCTTTCTCCCAGATAAGTGAATAAAGTACATGGCAATCCTTGATATTAGTGAATCTCAACTGTTGTCACCAGTGCTCCTCGTTACGGCGGCAGTCAGCCTTACAATCAATTATTCGGCGCAATAATACTTAAACTGAATTGATTACTTCATGATTTGATACTCCTACTCAGACACGGCAGCAGCATTTGCTGCTAAATTCGTGTGCAAATGCAAAGTATTGCTGCATCACCATTGGACAGCTCCGGTAGCTCTGACTATTGCAATATAATGGTAACATTCTTTGAGTTGCTTGTCGTTGGTCATCATTTGCGTCATGATGGCCCCTTGATCACAACCGCATCAAACAATTCCCTTAATTTATCAATACCGATATCTCTTAGTGTCTTCTCATTCTGATCGGCGATTCTTCGTGTAGCCGGAGCAGAACATTCGATTACAACGCTATCATCATCGTCGTTCATTAGAACGTCAATAGCGCTCGACCTTACGATTGATATTGTAGGATAGGGAGCACGCTTCTCAAAATCGACAGCCTCTTCATAATCATTGCCACCGTCCAGACCAAATCGCCATTGGGGATGGAAAGCCGCAACTGTAATGTCACATCCTATAGGGATGTTATCCACAGTTGAGCATCCGTCATCATCCTCTTTTTCATCCTCTTCCTGACTCGTCTCGTCATCGTCGTATACGTCGCACTCGTCAAGTAATTTCTCTTCCAAATCAATGAAGTACTCATGGAAGGCAACGAATGGCAATGACCGTTGTTCGACGAGGATGACAAAAGAAATCGCGACGGATGGATCGATCGCGTCAAACGCATTGTTATATTCTCCTTCTTTGGATAACGGAGATGTTGTGATTTGCATCAAGTGCTTTCCTGCGTCACGTACAATACCTTCCATCTGTTCGAGAATCGCCGCCCGCCGTTTGTCATCGACATGATGGTCTCCTCCTTTCGCTCTTTTTCTGCGTGTGTAAATATCTGATGGATCATTATCATCACCGCTAACTCTATCTTCGACCAAAACTACCCAGTATCGAATCCCACCCGGTACATCGATGCTGGACCCAGCCCAGGGACATAATTTGAGTTTTCGTACGAAATTCTCTGACCATCGTCGGGTGGATTCAATTGCCTCGATTGCCTCGATTGGTGGGTGAGCAACTGTTAACAATGAATCAGACTTCTTTGTGGATACATCGTCGTCGTTACGGGAACATTGTTGCTTGAACGTACGGGCCCAAATGATGGGATCGATGATAATTTCTTCACCTTCATCGATTATGTTGAGCGTCGTTATGAATGCGTCATACCCACGTTCATCAATGATAGCTGAAGTGCCGCGTATCTCTCGGGACGGGAAATGCTGCCACTCCTCACTCGATGATGTAAATAATGTAGAAGAATAGAACAACGAAGGACGACACGAGACAAATGATGCTGATCCACCAAGTCGGTCCGAGATGAGGAATACCGTCAAGACTTGCACCACCCGCGATTTCAGTTGTGGGTACCCGCCAAATGAAAGAATCTTTGTGAAACTCACTTCATCATGGCCGAAATCGACAACGCCAATGGTGGTGGTGGAAGCGGATCCCCAATGCCACCATACCCCAAGCCAACAAACAACCTCGTAACGCCTCTGCTGACAGATCTATACCAACTAACGATGGCGTACGCCTATTGGAAGACGAATCAACACAAACGAATTGCACACTTTGAGTTATTCTTTCGTAAAAATCCCTTTGGTGGATCTTACACTGTCTTTGCTGGACTTGATGAGATATTACGTTTCCTATCAAACTTTCGCTTCACGAGTGATGATATTGACTACCTCCGACGAACGCCACAGTTGAGTCATTGTGAACCAGCATTCTTTGACGATTATCTTGCCAATTTAGACTGTTCGGAGGTGATAGTACACTCGATGAAGGAGGGGTCGATGGCATTCCCTCGAGTGCCGTTGCTTACCGTCACGGCACCATTAGCAATAGGCAATTTAATCGAAACGACACTACTTACGTTAGTAAATTATCCGAGTCTTGTGGCCACGAACGCGTGTCGGATGGTCGTTGCGGCTCGAGGACAGTATTGGGAGGAGACTGCTGGTGCAAGTCCACCAAGGTCACCGACATCAAGAGAGAGACGAGGGAATATCGCACTACATTCACCTGGAAGTGATCGTCGTAAGAGTGTTCAGCAACCCGAGGGCGGACCCAGTGACTTTAGTCGACGAAGACCCACATGTGTTGAGTTTGGTTTGCGTCGTTCACAGGGGCCTGATGGCGGATTCTCGGCGTCGAAGTACAGCCATATTGGAGGATTTCATGCTACATCGAACGTCATCGCTGGCAAGTTACTGGATCTGCCAATTGCTGGAACACACGCCCACTCCTTCGTGCAGAGCTACACATCGTTGGACCTGGTAGAAACTATGACTGTGAAACGATTGAATAAAGAGAAGGGTGATGACATGGTGTGTCTGCTACCAATGGCACTAAAATACCGTGAGGAAACTGGATGGCACGACACTAACGAGGGAGAACTTGCGGCCTTCGTTGGGTACGCATGTAGCTTTCCGAATGGATTTCTGTGCCTCATCGATACTTATGACACGCTACACAGTGGTTTGAGAAACTTTGTACTTGTGGCGCTGGCACTGGATGACCTGGGCTACAAACCCAAGGGAATACGACTGGATTCTGGGGATCTGTCATATTTCTCATTGGAATGCGAGTACATTTTTCACGAGATGGCTGATCGATTTGACCGATCTTTCTTCTTAGATCTTGATATTGTAGCCTCGAACGACATCAACGAGAACATTTTACATTCACTGAATAAGCAGGGCCATGCGATTACAATATTCGGAATCGGGACAAACCTCGTGACCTGTCAAGCACAGCCAGCGCTCGGGTGTGTGTACAAGTTAGTGGAAGTCGATGGGAAGCCTCGCATAAAGCTGTCGAACGATATGGAGAAAGTCCTCATTCCTGGACGAAAGGTTGCATATCGACTCTTTGGTGAGGCTGGATGGCCTCTTCTAGATTTACTTGTGGGATTCGACGAGGACGATCAACCCGCTGAGGGCAAACGAACACTCTGTTTGCACCCATTTATGGAACAGAAGAGGGTGGCCGTTGTGCCCAAGAGGGTGGTGAAACTACACAGCCTTGTATTTGATGGGAAGAATGGTGTGGTACCTGGTCAAATGGTCTCGTTAGGTGAAACGAGACAATTTGTCAAGGATCAAGTTAAACACTCTCGACCGGACTTACTCCGCTACGTGAACCCTGGGGAATACAAAGTTTCTATTTCAAAGCCAATGTTCCGTTTCTTACACAAACTGTGGCATACAGAAGCCCCTGTTATGGAGTTGCGTTAATTCATTTTGGAATCTGTAGCTATTCTTGATCTAATGTGTATGTACTCGTTTTGGCAACTGCTTTTACTTGGGTATGACGTGTGGCCACCGACGTCAGCTCAGTTGTACATTGTAAAACGTACAATTCAAAGTAACTCTCAGGAAGTAAACTAGGTACATACCTACCATATGCTGGCTTTGGAGCTTTTTCCTTGGCAGGAAAAACTCCTTGCGTAATGTAAAACATGTAAAACGTACAATGGGGGCGCGCCCGTATCCGGGAAACCAAGATCAAAACTCCACACACCACAAGGCAACCATGGTGAACCGTCCTCCTCCCTCATTTATCCATGAACGGCCGCCATTCAGAGCGGCCGCTGCGCCGCGCCGCAATCCACCTCATCAGAGGACTCAGGGGACTCGTTTGGTGGGCGGTCGTGGGCGGCTCGGGGGCTGAGTAGCGGTCGCTTTGCTGTTGCCGGCACGTATTTTTGCACTGTATGAGGTGGGATATTGGAAGTACCCCTTCAATCAACCGGATGAGTGTTTTAGTGTTTTAGAGGCTCCATTGAGCCTCATATGCAATGGATATCGTCGGAAATCGTCGGAATTGAGCGGAGAGGCGGAGAAGCGGTCGAACTGCCAAATGTGGTACCAATATTCACGTGAATTTGGTGGCATGGATAGGGTATATTTCATGAAATAATCGACAAATGACACAACAAACGGCTACTAATCGATGGGGGGGGGGTGATACTAGGATGGATTCGGCGTGATGGAATGGCGAGAATGAGGGTGACAGGTGTCGTACCAACCCCATTGATTGTGAGCTGCATTTCCTGGGATTTGCTAGTGAATTACTATGTGAAAATGATATATTATCCCAGCTGCTTTTGGAAGTATTCAACAATGAACAACCACTGGAGAGACTATTAAAATAGCGTTAATAATCTAAAAATTGTACTTTAATACACCAATTTGATAACACGAGCCATTAGTCTCATCATAATATTAGCTGAATTGAACGTAAAGGCCTACGAGGCGAAGCCCCGCCCGAAAGATTGACTTTTCCAGGGAGTATGTACCAGGAGTCGTTTTAGACTCACGTCTCGGCGGGAAGCCAAAAGAGGACAATCCACGAACCGGAAGGGAGTAATGAGGTCGCGCTTCTCGTAAATAAGCAAAAGATAGTAAAAGAAATCTAAACGTCATTACCGTTAAGTATATTTTGTCACTATTGGGACAAACACTGTCGCTATTGGGACAAACAATCTGTCCGGGCCTTCGGACGGTGTGTCTAAAACGACTCCTAGGTTCTTACCTCTTACCTCATAAGGTACATAGATATATATGTTTATGTAGCTATCTACGTAGTAGATGGGAGTGATGGCGTGTCTCTCAAAATCGCAAAGAACAAAAAGCGGAGAGAGATGATGCGTCGCTGAGGAGCAATCAGAACGATTCCTCCACAGACGACGACACACCGATAGAAGCAGAACCGGACACTTTCAATCTCCTCCGTGAAAAGCACACTCATAATAATTTTCATTGTCGTCCTCTTTAACGTCACGGCCGCAAAAAATACAATCATGAGAGCTTCATTATTCAGCTTATTCGCTTCCGTTATCATCGCCGCCTCTCCGTGCGATGGGTTCTTAGATTTTATCAATCAGGCTAACCCCGCTCTTGCGCAGTTTGCAAAGGCTCAAGACAATTCACTTCTAAAGATCCAGCTGGACGTCGGTCAAGTGGATACAGCGCAAAATGGCAAGATGGGTTATCCAGTGATTACTGGCAATCGTCTTGGTATCGATGGTATGATCGTTGAGCTTCATGGCAATCAGAAGGCAAACTACGTCCATCCAAACCTACCTGGTGCCAACGGGCCCAACCCTCAACTGTCTACCGGAGCAATGACCTTAGATCTTATCACGAAAGGGAAATTCATAGATCTTACTGGTACTCGCTACGCCAACTTCGAGCACGGAGCATGGGAAATCATTTGGCGTAAAAACGCCAAGGCAGGATCATTGATATGTGGCTTTGACGTCCCCAATGCGATATCGAAGAGCAACCAAAAGGATGGTGCAGCAATTCCCCGAGGTCGCCTGTATGTAGTAAGTTGCAGTTGAATTGATTGTTGTTACATGTTTCAGACGCTAGACTCACTTGTTTGATTCTCAGACATTCCCTGTGTGGACAGAAGAGTCGCTCCAAGATCTTCGTGAACGCAAGTTATTAGCAGAGGAGAAGGCAGTGGAGGCCATGGAGCGCCTAAAAGACGAGACTCGTAAGATGAGCGAGACATCTAATCTCCTTATGAAAGCTCTTTATTTCCGCTCTGCGTGCAAGGCCCACGAAGATATCGAATACTCTGGCTACACCGCATACAAGGCAATGCCATTGGAACATGACATGGTGAGCTTGAAGAATGGGCTGAACCTTTGCTCCATTGGAACTGTATGGACTAAAACAGGTAAATTATTCGGCAACGATCATGTATTGCTTGGATCGGCATCTGCTATGGCAGCTGATCGTGAAGAATTGGTAGAGAAGAAGATTATCACCAATCGCGAACCCAAACTTGTTGCATATGACGGTCTTCGTCCCTAATATATATGGAGAACAACTTGAGCTACCACTCACAAACAAGCACGACAATTGCAAGACTAATACACCGTGTACACTACATAGAATAGAGACAAAAGACATTGTTAATAACGTTTTAGATTATTTGATTTTGATTACATCACAGTTGAGCTGATCAGAATACATGAGAGAATGGAAATTCCTCTCTTTGCTGTAACTTGTAGGATTGTTTGTTGAAGAATGAAAATATCAAAGCACTCTTTCCGAGCACAACTTCTTCGTTTGAGTCCTCGTTACTGTCTACACTCTCCCAACTACCATCATCGTCTTCCTGGGTACCGTCATTTTCATCATTGGTCTCAAGGTTATTCTCATCCTCTGTCTCATCACTCAGTATCATTCTACAGAGATTGTTATCTTCTTCGTTTAATGGAACTCGAAAGGGAGGTAGGCCACAACACCTTGAATGACCATCTCGATGCAGGAATTTCATATGTTCTTTGGAGCAGACCATTGCGACTTGACAACCTGAACAGGTAATTAGATTCTTCTCCTTTCGTTCTGATCTGAGGCGAGACTGGCCATCCCTCGATTGGGATGATTGATTCTTCATGGTGTTCATCTGACAATCACGACACCAACAGCAGCGTCTGTCATCTGGCCACCACGAACGTGGCAAGTATGAATTCACCAAAGCGACAATATCGTGAGGAACACCGAAACGATGTGCACACAATGCAAGAGTCGAAACTGAGCGTCGGAATGGTATCGAGAATGAGAGATGACTGTCAGGCGTCCAAGGTGCATTCCATTGTCTCAGTAATACAAGAAGTGAAAAATCATATCGAGCTGATAAATGAGAATAATCAAGCTCAATTCCGTCTTCATCGACAACCCACTCTTCACTAGTACGTGAAAGTTCATGTTCATCCATGTCTTGTAGGTTAGGAAAGTTCGAAATGTAATCGAACAAGATTGGTTCAGGTGATACAGGAAGATGACACCAAATGAGAAAATCACCGTATCCACAGCCACTAACTTGCAAATCAACAAGATCTGCCGTGAATAGTGCCTTGACAGTTTCTACGACTTGGGCTGGCGGTTGCATTCCTATTAAACTATCAATCGAACATGTACCACTTGTATTACTTTCACTGTATTTGCGGTTTGGATCCAATAAGGGATGATTAGAGCTGTTCGACACAGCATCGGCATATCGACGAGGGTCGATGAGACTCCGTAAGCGTACATTCTGTTGTCCAAGATAAGACAAAGGCGAATGTACTGATGGAAGGACATCACTGCCAATAAATGACTCCACAAGACCACGAACAATCATACCACCGAGTTGTCGACTGTAGATATTGCATGGAAGTTGAAGTGCAATGCGTTCACCAATGACAACCAGTATGTTATTACAACGCCGATATGAATCGAGATATCTGGTTAATTGAATTGAAATGTCACCCTGCCTTCTTTTGTCAGAAGAACTATTCATCTCATCGATGAACTTGACAATACACATCCGATCTGAAAGGGCATGCAATCGCACGGCGCTAATAATCGTTAGCAGTAAATTATTATTAAACGGAGCTGTCTCAGGTGTCACTCCATCCTCAGCAGTGTTGCGATTCCTTGTTGTACCATCTCGTTGTTCGGCATTATTCAAAAAGTAAAGATTTCTCTTTAAGTATTCCTTACCCGATAATGCATCAAAGCTAACATCAGGGGTGTTGGCATGATTCAGTTCAAGTATAACAAAAGCGCAGATAACATTGGCATGGGATTGAGTAATATGTGTTATCCCCTCTGAAAGTAGTGTGGAAAGTGTGCCAAGAAATTCCCACCACTGCATATATAAGAAGGGAAAAAAACAGATGAGATGAAGGACAATGTTTGGATCAATAAATGTAAATGAATCGAAACTTACATCTGTACAATAGTGATCAGGAGCATGTAACCTCGTTGATGAACTATTATAATCCTCGTCTTCGTCATCATCGTCACTAATCCCACCATCTGCAATGTACAATTCATGACAATAACCATTACATTTACGTATATATTCAGAGGATATTATAGTTAGTAGCCTTCTACATGATGATACACCATCTTTTGTATGATCCATTTTCTCCTCTTCCCGTGATGCTACATCTTTGATGTTACTGCTGTTGTCATAATCATCATTCTTATCACATAGTCTCCAATCGGCAATGAGTAACAGGATTGCACGTGCTAAACGTAAGTCACGTTGTAAGTCAGACAAGGAGTGTTTCAGTACTCGTAGTAGAATCATTGTGGGGTCATCCGATGGACTAGTATTGGCAAACATTGTATTGTAATTATTTGCCGGGAATAGACTTTCGGGTGAGTAACGTTGTTGTAGTGATGGTAAATTTGAGTTATTTATGTCACCATTGATTGTTGAGTCTTCTTCTTCTTCTTCGTTTTTGGTGCTGATTGAATTGTGATGAATAGCCACCCCTCTTCTTTCATGAATGATAATATTCTGCCACCAATGCAGGAATGTAAAATCTCTTGCATTGCTTGCAATATTATGCATACCTTGTGCAATGTATTTTACAGCATCATTGACGTTCAATATTTCTTCTCCGCCATTGTCATCATTGGAATCAATATCCTCCCATGACCCACTGTCGTCTTCTTCTTCTTCCTCATAGTCATTAATGTTGGGAGGTGTGCTTATATCTGATCGAGGTATAGTTTCGGCTACTGGATCTATAATCAGGTTCCAAAATCGATAATTATCACGTCGTACTGGTGTATTCCAATTGTCTAGATTATTATTATTATTATTATCAACATTCTCCAGTTCTCTGTTATTATTCATAGCTGGTTCCGACTGCATCGACAATGATTCTGCTGCTACTGTTGCTGCTGCCTCGTATGAATCGAACTGGTCACGTCTATTTTTTGGCATCAAATGTCTAATAGCCCATGACGAGTTTGGCAAATGTTCATGCAACGCTAATTCTTCGATATGTGCACCATATCTATCCACACGCCGAGTTGTTGAAAACCGTGATCGACGATGGCCGTTATTTTCATTAGGCATGGGTGTGGGAGATACACGATAGTACAATGCGTTGGTTGCTATGGCAACGGAATCATAACAATCTAGAAGAGGGTAAAGTGCGGTATGGTACGGAAAGTAATTGGCATTTTGTATAGTGCCAGTACTATTGTATTGATTCCCTATCGAATTTTCATAACGTTCCACCTCGGTACGCCAAAGATTGGTCAGCTCTTGCCGGACCTCCTGCTGGGTATGCACTTCGTCTAGTAGGATTGACATGGTGTTGTTAAATGTGGTTGGTGAGACGAACGGTAGGTGGTATCTCTGTATCTTCATCTACTCAAAATAATGTGACACGTGTCTCAAAGCGCTTGTGTTCTCACTCTCGTCTCTCTCTCGTGGTGTACGACGTGTCAACGTCTTGTCGGTCATCTAAAGGCAAGTGAGGCATCGTCTAGGAAGGTCTGTATATATCTCCTTCCCTGACGGTGATTTATTTTGTGTGTGGATATCTCAATTTTTCATGTTCTACGAGCGTCCACTAAACAACAACGACGACCATGAAAAAGAAGAAGTATTACAACAACAACAACAAAGCCGCACTAGAGCTAAACCTACAATAAAGCGCAGAAATAAACACAATATCCTTAATAATGACGCTGTGGCGCCTCCACCAGTGGGATCTTTACCACGTCCACATCCAGTTCCGGCATTCGGCTTACCACCAAAGCCCATGTTTACCTCACCCAATTTTTCACAAGAATTGAGAAAAAGACTACGCACGACGACGATGCCGACGACGACGACGGATAATAATAGAGGAAGCAACAGCATAAGTGTTGTTGATAGTCCACCTCCAGCCCCGACCATTTCATTCGATCAAAGGAAGACCGAATTATTTACTAATGATCGAGGTAACAACTTCATTAACAACAATCTCTCTGCTAATAAACGGGAAGAAGGACAATCTCAACAAAAGGCTATTATATCTACTAGCACTACTAGCGGCAGTACTAATACAGCCTCACTAGTTGTTTGTGGTGTGGATGGTATAGTTTATACATTGGATGCATATACAGGAAAATTACGAAACATGTTTTCTTCGGGTCCTGCATTAGTTGTTACTTCGTCTCCTGATGATGATGATGATGTTGATGCCGCTGCTGCTACTGATGATGATGAGACAACAGGCCATCATCGAGGTACTACACAAGGCGACGATGAAGATTTAACAAGTTATGCAGTTGCATCAAAATTTTTGAATGGTAATAGGAAGGAAAGGGTCATTCCTGGATTGTTGGATGGTCGATTGTACAGTGTATTTCAATATGAGATGGATAGTGTAGAATCAGTAGATGATGATGATGATGATGATGACAGTGATAAGTGTTCATCCTATGATTATGTAACGGAAACATGCGAAAGAGGCGATGTTATTACATCATCATCGTCAATAAATATCCCATCTACACGTATTCGGTATACGCTAACACCTCATCATATCCGAGTTATGGATGTTGTTGACTCTCCCTTCTCGACATGTACATATAATGAACATCATTCCAATGATCATGAGAACAAACAACACTGTGGTATCATCCTGGGTTCGAAAAAGGTTACAATATATGCAATCCAACCCATGACTGGCAAGGTCAAATGGCAACAAGATCCACAGGGTGGAGGTGGTAAACGTGGTTATACGACACGTCCACCACCACGAAACAAGAAGAGTGGTAATGCTGGCGCAATTGATGGTAGGACAGTGTTACTTCAACGTGAAGACTATGTTGTGAAGCACACTGATGCAGAGGATGGGTCAGAGGTATGGAAAATTGAATTGGGTATGTTCATGCCATTAGACTTTGGTGGTGGGTTAGACAATGATGGTAATCAACCACAACAAAAACATCAACAACAGCAAGGTGGGCCGTCTTCGTCGTCGAAAAGTAATGATGATGACATATTTACCAACAGTGATAGAACTTCTGGTGGTGTAGTGGGGGGCAGTGGTAGGAAACGTGGGATTGCTGCTATTGCTGCATCTGTTGAAGAAAAGAAGAAAAGTAGTAGCAGTAGCGGTGTACCCTCTATTCTAGGGAGTAAACGTGACTCTCTACGAGCAGGTAGTGGCAACAACAAGGAGCGTTTATTTGATGATAATGAAGAAGATGATGATCTAGATCATGATCACTCGAATCGCGATCTTCCCTCTATTTCATTTGGAAAGGTGAGCTCATATTCATGTTAACTCTTGGGTGTGCATGGGATAGATTCCTTCTTACGTTTGTTAATTCCTCCTCAGGATCGTAAAACTCTCATGGCAGTGGATGTCATCAGTCGTGAGGTAATATGGAGTTGCAAAATAGATAGTGAGGTCGCGATTGTATTAGGTGTTGATAAAGAAAGCAAGTGGACAGAACTGGATGTTATCGAAGAGTCTGCTATATTCACGAATGGCCAAAGTACTTCATTTACAACCAATGATGCTCATACTCACCGTCCATCATCCTCACCTGTCTACGGTAGTAACCTTACACCGTACGGAGAAGCCGTCGAAGAAGAGGATGATCATTTTGGTCGTCATGGCTCGCACATGTTCGTTCGTACAAAGTTTGAAGTTGTTGACGAGATAGACGATGGATACAATCTCCTACCACAAGGTATTACTCCAAACAATGAGATTGGCAATGACTTTCACCCTCCAAAATTTTCCATTTACCCCACCGAATTTAATCCTTCAGAAATGATGATGCCCGATAGCCTGCCACCTTTATCTCATAGAACAGAGCATGGTCTATACCTAACGTGGTCTATGGTCGTCTCTGTTGTATTGATTTCATTATCTGTTATCGTCTTCTTTGCAAGAGTCATAATTTTACGACAAAAACGAAAATGGGAAAAGAAGGCGGCTAGTCAAGATGTAACAAGTCCACCCAGTTCAAGCAAGGATGAGAGTATTTTACAGTCAGTGCTGCCTGCTCGAAAAATCCCACCTGCTCCAACTTCGGGTGGCAATTTCTATACGGACATTTTGACAAAGAAGAAAACATTATTCCGGAGAAGTATGAGCGTTGGTGTCATGGAATCACAATACTCTCTTGGCAGCCGGATAACAGCTGAGTCAGATTTAGATGGAGCGGCATCGAATTTACTAAATAAATCATTGAACAGTCCTCGTCTCTCCGCTCTTCCGTCCACCTTGGGTACGAAGACTCTAACAACAGAGGCAAGTTCTGAACTAAAGGAGTCCAGGCCACGACTTGATAGTATAGATGGAATACCACTTGTTCGATATTCCAGGTACACTTCTGAATTCAAAGAGATATTGCCACTCGGTAGAGGAGGATTTGGGACAGTGTTTCAATGTCGCAATGTACTCGACGGTCGTGAGTATGCCATAAAGAAGATTAAGATTGCATCTCCGTTGAGCGTTGATGGAAATGTCACTAAGCAACTGTCGCAGAAGCTTCATCGTGTGCTACGAGAAGTAAAGTGTCTTGCTCTCCTTGATCACCCCAACATTGTTCGATACTACACGGCATGGCTAGAAGTTGATCAACAAGACGATGACGATGAGACCCACACGACAAAGTCAATATTTGATCTCAAGGGATCAGGAAGGATATTTTCAGGAGGGCTATTCAGTGGCTTTGCATCAAATTCAATGGCCATGCGACTTCCCTTCTCAAAGCGGACCAGTCATGGATCAGGAATTTTAGGATTATATAATCACTTTGGAAGTTTGCCATTGGACGAATCAAAATCAGTTACCACCCATCAACATGATGATCCTAATAATGACTCATGCAAAGGTGACGACGACGACTTGGGATTCACATGGGAACGGAGCAAAGAAAATACTGGTGACCATCTCCAAAAGGAAGTACCGAACGTTGACGGAAGTCAATCCAGCTTTGGAAGTTTCACCGGCGACAATGGATTGGATGCAAATGCAGTGGATACGACAAGAGATATAAAACACGCAGCGAAATTTCCCGAATCGACAATTAATGAAGATAAGGAGACTAAGCCTCCGGAGGGGCGTCATATCCTCTTCATCCAGATGCAACTATGTAGCGTCCAGACACTGGCAGATTTCTTGGCAAGTCGTGAGGCCCGATGTGGTACAATTCCGCAGTGCTCGTTGCTGAAGTCACAATATGCTGTAGACGTACCATATGCACTTCGATTGTTCGCCCAGATTGCTCAAGGTATTAAACATGTGCACAAACAAGGTCTCATTCATCGTGACTTGAAACCACAGGTAAGAGTCTGGCTGAATAGTTGAAATTTTAACAAAACAAGCTTGTTAATCGTTCCTCCTTCTCTTCTTCATCACAAACAATAGAATTGCTTTATTGACGATGCCGAAGGGGTTGTAAAAGTTGGTGACTTCGGATTAAGCCGTGAATCATCTACTTCTACTGACATAACTAATAACAACGAAAGCTACGAGGATGTTGTTGCAGTCAAACACCCAAGCAGCCGCGAGGCAGAAAACACTGTCGGCGTTGGGACTCGAGCATATGCATCCCCTGAGCAAATGAGAGGCTCCGACTACGACGCAAGTACTGATGTGTTCTCACTCGGGCTCATACTGTTTGAGTTATTGTACCCAATGTATACTGCGATGGAGAGGTATAAGGAGTTTGCTAACATTCGAAAACATAACTTCCCTTCGTATTGGAACTCTCAAGTGCGATCATCATTCCCCACCGTACACGATCTCCTGATTCAAATGATTTCAGATTCTGCATCGGCACGTCCAACTGCTGATGCCGTATCAGAACGCATCGACTCACTTTTACGGGAATACTCCATACAATCACTAGACAAATCATGGGGCACGAAGGGAGCGCTATTGCTAAGAGTAGAGGCCAAAGATAGAGATGGCATTTTGGCAACGACAATGCAGCTCATAAGAGATGCCGCGCCTCTCGCGAAAGTATTACAGTATGGTTTAAGGGGACAAAACTCTAAAGCGGTCATGGAGTTCGCCTTAGAAGTTAAAGACGATGAGAAGTTAAAGACGATGAGAAACTTGAGGTCGCGTCTTGAGGATAATGATATGTCGATACGTCAAGTCACAAATAGCTAAGAGAGTCGGTGGTTCGATGTTCACTTCATGCTACTGTTTCGTAATCTAATCAAGAAATCTTTGATCAATCAAGCTCTTGCTTGACAAATTTCTATTCCCAAACCAAGACCGAATACTAGTCCTGAGTAGGTGCATTGCATACGTCAAGAAGATTGAAACCCCAACATTGAGGAATACCATATTTGCAAGGTTGTACGTCAGGATATCATGAATTAGTAAATCAAACTCCACGCCAAGATTGAGAAATGTCGCCGATAGATATTCATCGTCCGAGGACCCAAGCATAATACATTTTGGCTCAGCGTTCGTTCGGAATTCGGCGGGTGTGAAGCTCAATAATCTTTCAGAGAGCCACGATTCTCTCACAACGTAACTCAACCCGTCCCGTGATGGAGGTGGTTGCCGGTCGATGAAACTCTTGAGAAATACAGTAACTTCTGCCCTTGCGATTGGGGTCTTCTCAGCATCATTGTTGTTAGCCTGTAATCCGATGGAGCAACGCTCTTGACTAGGCTTGGCGTAGCTGTAAATTTTTGATATCTGATTGCGAAATACTGGACTAGCAAAGAATGTAAACACTTGACATCCACTTGCAGTGAGTCCACGTGTCGTCGTCGCTCCGCTACCTTCCCGGGTCAAATTCTTGAGTAGCTCTTCCATGGTGCAATCGGATGATTCGTAGGGAGATTTTCCGTGTAGGTAATAACCCTTGTGGTTCTCTACCATGATGAACACAGAGATGTTACACATCGTACAGAGATCGACAAACTTCGTCGAAGATGGCTCATCAATAAATCTCTCGTAGAAGACAAATCGCCACAACAATTGGATGATAGCTGCGGCGAGCCAATAGAGAACCGTGTTTGCGAATGCTAAAGCAATGTTGACGTTGTCGTTGTCTTGATTGTAGTGAAAGTTTGGCTGGGGAAGTGCATTCTGATTCTGGCGAATACCAATCATGATAAATGCCAAGAATATTAATGAGAATTCGATGTTACTTTTACGGGATTACTCCATACAATCACTAGACAAATCATGGGGCACGAAGGGAGCGCTATTGCTAAGAGTAGAGGCCAAAGATAGAGATGGCATTTTGGCAACGACAATGCAGCTCATAAGAGATGCCGCGCCTCTCGCGAAAGTATTACAGTATGGTTTAAGGGGACAAAACTCTAAAGCGGTCATGGAGTTCGCCTTAGAAGTTAAAGACGATGAGAAGTTAAAGACGATGAGAAACTTGAGGTCGCGTCTTGAGGATAATGATATGTCGATACGTCAAGTCACAAATAGCTAAGAGAGTCGGTGGTTCGATGTTCACTTCATGCTACTGTTTCGTAATCTAATCAAGAAATCTTTGATCAATCAAGCTCTTGCTTGACAAATTTCTATTCCCAAACCAAGACCGAATACTAGTCCTGAGTAGGTGCATTGCATACGTCAAGAAGATTGAAACCCCAACATTGAGGAATACCATATTTGCAAGGTTGTACGTCAGGATATCATGAATTAGTAAATCAAACTCCACGCCAAGATTGAGAAATGTCGCCGATAGATATTCATCGTCCGAGGACCCAAGCATAATACATTTTGGCTCAGCGTTCGTTCGGAATTCGGCGGGTGTGAAGCTCAATAATCTTTCAGAGAGCCACGATTCTCTCACAACGTAACTCAACCCGTCCCGTGATGGAGGTGGTTGCCGGTCGATGAAACTCTTGAGAAATACAGTAACTTCTGCCCTTGCGATTGGGGTCTTCTCAGCATCATTGTTGTTAGCCTGTAATCCGATGGAGCAACGCTCTTGACTAGGCTTGGCGTAGCTGTAAATTTTTGATATCTGATTGCGAAATACTGGACTAGCAAAGAATGTAAACACTTGACATCCACTTGCAGTGAGTCCACGTGTCGTCGTCGCTCCGCTACCTTCCCGGGTCAAATTCTTGAGTAGCTCTTCCATGGTGCAATCGGATGATTCGTAGGGAGATTTTCCGTGTAGGTAATAACCCTTGTGGTTCTCTACCATGATGAACACAGAGATGTTACACATCGTACAGAGATCGACAAACTTCGTCGAAGATGGCTCATCAATAAATCTCTCGTAGAAGACAAATCGCCACAACAATTGGATGATAGCTGCGGCGAGCCAATAGAGAACCGTGTTTGCGAATGCTAAAGCAATGTTGACGTTGTCGTTGTCTTGATTGTAGTGAAAGTTTGGCTGGGGAAGTGCATTCTGATTCTGGCGAATACCAATCATGATAAATGCCAAGAATATTAATGAGAATTCGATGTTACTTTGACGCCTTGATTGCATCTTGTTATAGTGATTGGCCACCGTTGCCAGCCTCCACATTGAGACTTGATTACTTGACTTGCCTTTTCGAAATTCCCAATCGACAAAGATTACGTCACTCTTGCACTGATTGAAAATCACGTATAGTATGTGCGCAGTCTGAACCCAGAATAGGGCGTGGAATGATATCTCGAAGAATTTGAACTCGTTTCCTGGCGGTAGGAGTAGGAACACTTCATTCTGCAGCTTGAAGAAGACGAACCAATACAAACAAACCATAAACAGGAAGCAGAATAGCAAGACGACGGAGGTATGGCATGCAACCATGACGGCGTGAAGCATCAATGAAAGACCGTATGTCGATCCAGCCGATCCATTGTCGTCACTAGCCCGTTGACGGCTAAACCAATTGCTTATCCGAATACCAGAGATTGCTATCCCAAATGCAGACAGAAATCCAACTGTGATCTGCATTGCTTCCCAAAACTTGTTAGATTTCATAGAATATTCAACTTGGAACACCGACGAGGCTTCTCCTTCGCCTGTCCAACTCCTTTTAGTCGCAGTTGCATATTCAATCGTCAGACGAGGTGGGTAAATTCTACTGGTTTTCTCTGATTGAATTTGTATCTGCAACTCAATTTTCGTTGCGTAACGCATTGCTTCGATGCCTCCTGAAGAAGTTCGCCCAGATTCGTTGTCAAAGAGGAAGAAGCGACGTGTGTACACATCATCATCGGCGTCATTACCTGGTTGCTGGTTTACATTTGGGAATTTATTGTCTATCAGGAGGTTCCTATTCAAAACAGGCACTGGAAACAAGCAATCAGATGCTGCGTTACACTCCAAACTGTCATCGACAAGATACATATCGTACATGAACGTCTGTTTCTCAAGCAGCGTGCTCATGGGACAAGAGTTTTCTACACGATAGCTTGATCCAAATTCAGACCAGCCGTCAGCTCTATCCGACGAGTGTGCACAGAACTCAAACTGATTTGTCAAGTCTTCGAATCCTACAAATGTACCATCCACCATGTACTTTGCAAGCTTGAATTTCAACACGTTCACGTGACTTTCCTCTGGGTGGAATGAAACTTTCATATTGATACTCTTGTCATTCAATATGTATTCTGGTTCGTCACGGTAAAATAACCAAGGGAGCGTGACTTTCCAGTCTACATAACCGTGGTACAATTCTGAACGCCGTTGAGTTACTATCTCGACTTGTTTACAGGAGGCCGAGTTCTTGTCATACATGCTCAAGACGCAAAGGTTGCCCAATGCTTGACAGGATTGTAGACCCGTGTCAGATGAGCCTGAATAAAACTCACAATCGCTAGCTACCTTCATGTACATATGAGAAAACGTCAACGATTCAAGTGTGAAATCATCGCTCACTTCATATGGATCTCGATATTGTACTCGGGAAGATGAGGGCACCGAAGGGATGTTGCTATTCTTCATGCATGACTGTTCCGAGACAGAGGCTTCACCTACCAAAGTGTGCCCATCAGCGCATACGCAAGAGTAGTCAGTGTCGAAGAACATGTGCGGGTCAGGACAGGATACACACGAGTATGGATCTGCCACGTATCGCCTGCCTGCAGTGACATGGTACTGTTTTCCATCGTCGATTAAGTCATCCGGTATGACCGCCATCCCCTCCGGGCACATCAAACAATCCTTTCTAGTCGGCAATCCAACCGAGTCGTAAATTTCAACAAGCTTTTTTGTCACCACTGATTTCCTCGTCGAAAGCCCTTTCTTGGGATTGTTACAAGTGCATTCATTTAGGTTGGCATCAAAAATGGATGATTCATAGGTTGAGTTTTGGAATAGGTTGGAGCACGCGACGCACAATTGTTGATCACGGGATACGGCCATCTTTTTGATATTGCATTGGTTGGAGCACGACATTTCATCGCCGCACTTGGCCTGTAAGAGTCGATCTTTTGGGCACTCGACTTTGACAAGCAATGACGTCGACGGACAACCGCAGAAATTGTTCATATCGCATTCATCGCATTGAAGACCGGCGTAGTCGAACGAATGAAGGGCAGGGCATGTTAGATTTCGAGGGACCGTGATTGCACCCTCAAGCAGCATTAGCTGCACCATAAGAGCTACAACCGTCAAACATGAAGCCATGATGAGGTATATCTTTCGCAATAATTTGAATTCCGAATTATTTTACTCCACTCGAAACCCACATCATGTCCGGCAAAGCTGACGGCGCGGACTGGAGCGGCTACATTCCACCGCCCAATTCTAGGAAACACATTCCTCCACCACCATCAAAATTGACCACCAGCGCAACTGTCCTAGAGGAGGTCAACTGGAAACCAGGGCTCAAAGTTAGTGACAAGAGTAAGAACGTTTCTTCGTCATCATTACTTGTTGAGCCAGGTGCCTGGAAGACGGAAGCACAGGCAGCATCAGCCCAGACTAAAACTTCACGTGATCAATTGACTGAGAATTGGCGATCCAAGGGGAAAGCTGTATCCATCGTCCCTCGCACAACGTTCGATGACAGCGTCGCGGCAAGATTGCGGGAGGAGAATCCGTATTCCCTGAATGAGGAATTTGTGGATGAAATTGAGAGTAGTGAACAAGTGCATTCAAATCAAAATAAAGATGCAGCATTGGCAGCTTCTTCTTTTTCGTTGGTTGGATATCGATCAGGCAGTGGAGCACGGTCTTTTCTCGATGGTTTGGGAGCAAAGGTCGCGTCATCCTTTCGGGTAGCCTCGAAGAGACACAATGACAATAATGAAGAATGAGCTCAACGTGTACTTCTTCACATATAATGATTGATTATGATTAAGGTTATAGATGTAGCAAACAATCATTCTAGAGATAATCAAACATAATGCTTGTTCATACGTTCTCGCCTCTCGGAGAAGTTCATTTCAACGATTTGGCGGTGCCCAGAACTTTCTTCTCTCCACCGCACGATGAGCGGACGCGGGGTGCCACGGAGTAATCGAAGAAGAAACCAAGACTTTGCCGGTAATAATCTACTCACCGCAGCATATCGCAATGACCAACTCACTGCTGCTGCCGTCCTTAGCGACAAATTCGTTCCTCAACACCTTAAGAACGAAAACTTAAAACCTGTAGATGATCGATGGGTACTACGAATGAATGAAATTGCTGCTACTGATGATAAAACAATTGACGCGGCACTTGCAGATATAGCACAGCATTTCATCCCCGCAGTTCCACCACCCACTGAAGCGACCCAATCATACGACCCTCGGCATTACTTGCCTGCCCCGCATCACATTCTACCACCTGATTTGTCATTTGGATTGAGAGAATATTGGCCAGGAGCAACCATCTCTTGGCGTCCTTACTTTGCCGACCTCGATGAGACTACTTCGATTAAAGAATATACCGACACGTTTCGTTCTGCGTTGCGTCTAGAGCATGAAGAACTAATGCGTATGTATGAGAAGTATTCATTATTCAATTGGTCATTGAGGGGATACGAAGGTAGTCAACGTCCGGAGTTGGGATTTAGAAAAGCAGTCATACACATTGCTGGTGCTGCCGATGCACGTCCTGCATTACAGATATCAGATATTGTACTACTAAGACCATTGAATCATGTACAGGGAAAACGCAAAATCGAAATTGAATCTCACATTGAATCAATCATTCGAGGGAGACCAAACAAGCCGGATCAAATTGTTATTTCCTGGAATCTCATTCCGCAGCAGATATATGCCTTGAATGATCCAACAATGATGAGAAAGTATGCTATACGATTTGTTCCAAATTCTACATTCCTAGAATGCTCTTTAACAGCACTAAATTGGGTGGAGAATTTGTCAACATATCAAAAACAGGTGTTATCGAATGTCTTATTTCCAGTCACTGCACCCGTTGTGAAAAAATCACTTACACCTGAACCGAGGACAGAATTCCGAGGTGATAGTGATACTGAAAAGCCATTGAATGAATTACAATTATCATTTGTGAGGATGGTTATATCAAGAACTCTAGACCCGTCTTTCGAGATGATACGCCCTCCTATGATTTTGACGGGCCCAGGTAAGTCATCTTCGACGTGCGAATTGATTGCTGATTTCCAGTTCTAAGAATCTGACATTGCCAATCAGCCGGGACGGGGAAGACAAAAACGCTCATAAATGCAATCGCTGATGTATTGGGGATAGGACAGCAATCTCTAGCGAAAAATACTAATAGAGTGTTGGTTTGCTGTCCCAGCCATGCAGCAAGTGACGTGCTCACACGTCGATTAAGTGGTATTCTTAAGCGTTCCGAGATCTTTCGTCTGTACGATTCGTCGAGACCATCGAGTACTGTGCCTAGCAACATCTTACCTTTTACTTGCCAATTAAAAGATACCGATGTATTCACACTACCTCAGCCACCGGCCTGGACTGACTATAGGGTAGTAGTTTGCACATGCTTGGATGCACAAATACTCTTCAGAGCACAAATCACAAATTCTGTAATTAGGAAAAAGCAGATATGTTTCCGGAAATTTATCATGTCAGCTATGTCAGGAGGCCACCCCCTTGGCTTGACTATTGGAGAATTGAAAGTAAATGAAGATCCTTTCTTCACACATCTATTCATAGATGAGGCTGCACAGGCGACAGAGCCTGAGATCCTTTGCCCGATAAGTTGCGTGTTTGATACACACCACGGTGGTAGAAAAGTTGAAATAGCTTTATGTGGAGATCCTCGTCAGCTAAGTCCTCGTATTTATTCATGTCAGGTTGTAGACAGTCTCGGACGCAGCTTCATGGAGAGACTACTTCGAAGACCAGTCACGTGTATGGGAGGGGGAGAGGAATCACTGCTAGGTCCTGTAGAACAGCCCAACTCACATACCGGTTCGTTGGCGGACTTAATTCGATACTATGCAAGTGTCGATGGAGAGGAGCAGTTGACCATTTTCCTAACAGAAAATTATCGTGGTCATCCTTCGTTTTTAATGATGCCTTCATCACTTTTCTATTTCGATCGATTGAAGAGTGTCAAAGAGCCAGATCTTGACACTCTCACATTTTGGTGTAACAAGCTGAGACATGTTGAGTCCCTCTCCATCCGAGTTACGAACGATATCGATTCGACGATAGAGATCGCAACCGAACCATTTTCTCAGATTCACCGACAAACAACTTGGCCAATTCATTTCCGTGGAGTATGTGGAGTGGATAGTGTAGTGGGGACTGATAGTCTTGTACATTTTTCTGGCACTGATTCATGGAAGAATTCAGCTGAAGTGAACGCAGTTGTGGAAATCATAGCCGCGCTCATAAGCAGTGGTGTTGCGCCAAGGCAAATAGGCGCCATGACTCCATTCCGAGGACAAGTTACCGAGATAAGAAAAGCTCTCAGAGAAAAACAATATTACGATGTAAATGTTGGTATTATTGAGAATTACCAAGCCATTGAGCAAGACGTTATCGTTTTAAGTCTCACAAGAGCAAATGCCGAATTCATATATCACGATGTGAAGAAACGAATGGGTATTTTTCGCTTACCTAAACAAGCAAATGTTGCGATGACCCGAGCGGAGAATCTCTTTATTGTCGTCGGAAACCCCAATATTATGGCCGTTGATCCTCTTTGGAGACAGTATCTCCGTTTTTGCTATCGAAATGGGTTGTGGTACGGCGACGGCTTGACACAGAAATCGGAGGAGGTAGATATTTCTTATGTATCAACGATTGATCTCACTGATGAACAAGCTATGGCCTCTCAAGTTGTTGTTAGTACACTTGAGAAGATCCAACGGGTTCACAATCACTCTTATGATTATATTTAAACATTTTCTCTTACATCAAACTAGTAGATCAACTTAAGGAATGAATGAGATACATGTTTTACTCATTGGCGAATCAAGCTAAAATAGAGTACATTGCATTACTTGATTAGACTGAATTATTGACTACTATTCTTTCATAAATATGCAGTGAGCTTTCTATACAAGCATATAGATCATGTTGGATTTTGATAACTTTGCTGGAAACCTTGGGAGACACCATTTGCTCCTCCTACTGTCCCAAATATCCCTGCGCTATTACTACTTAGTAGTAGTTGCTGCAGGTTAATGGACCCAGGTGCACCGATCAGGTCGAGCCCACCACTAAAACCACCCATCTGTCTGAAAATATCGTTCCAATCAATCTGCTGAAGGTCTTGTGGTACACTAAGGGTCGGAACTACGGAGTTAAGTACTCCCTGCTGTTGGGAAGAGTCTCCTTGAGAGGGTTGGACTAGAACATTCATTGTTGGCCATGAGAACTGTTCACTTGATACCGGTGTGTTAAACATGGATATTTGATGGTTGATCAGCGCACGGATGTCAGCGTCTGAATCGGTCTTTTCACCCAGGGTAGGTGTTGCCTGTTGCACCTGCAGCGGCTGATACATCGCTACATTAGAGCCAGCGGAATTATTATTCGGTATGGCGTGATTGCCAGAGCTCATGAATACGTTGCCCTGGTCGGTGGTGAGGAAACCAGTGTTTACGACACCGTTCGTATTAGAGCTATTCATCTTGTTCTCGGTCAATGGTGCAGGGGAATTGGTCATGGCCAAGGCATGCGCCTGTTGGAGCTGGGCGAGGATATTCTGCTGCTGGTTGGGAAGACTAGCTTGATTGGTAAGTGAGGACTCTTGTGCAGCGGAGAGTTGGAAGTTCCCGATACTCTGCTGTTGGTTAGGAAAACTTGCTTGACCGGTAGTTGGAGCAGAGAGTTGGAAGGTCCCCGCGCCACTCATGCCGGTGGGTACTCCTCCCAATGAAAAGTTGCTCAAAGAGAGAGCTCCTCCTGGAAGACCGGTGGTATTCACACCCAGTCCTCCTAAGGGGTTGAAGCTTATCAAACCCAAGGCATTCCCAGCAATTCCCAAGTCTCCCAAGTCACCTCTCGCAATTGACCGATTTATACGATTTTGTTGTGCCATGAGCTTGGTGGCTGCATTCGATATAGTAGTCTTCTTGCGCTTAATGAAGAGTAGACTTGAGATTTCTTCCTTGGCATGCTCATTGACATAGGAACAGGGTGCCATCTTGCCCTTGCCAGCGATCTTACGAAAGCCAAAATAGTTCATTTGGCGTTGCTGTATGCGTGAAAAAGTGTAAGAGATACGATATAGCAATGCGAAAAAAATACGTAATCCATGTGAAGCTGCTACTTACGAAGCTGGAGTAATTGGAGTGACGAAAGTACTTAGGCAATATTTCTCTTTCCAGACCCGGAGGATCATGCACGAATATTGAAGCATTGCGCCATTCAATAAATTCATTATTATTCTCAGATAGCATCTTCGTTAGCTGGAATAAGAATTCGGCCACCGGATGGAGTGGAGCACCACCCATCTGCAACATCATGGGATTATTACTACCAACATCCCCTCCTCCCCCCTCAACAAACCCACCCAAGCCAATGTTGTTAGTCTGTTGTTGCAAATAATTCTCATCATGACTGCCACCAACCTGAACCTGATGATCCCCCCGATTTTGACCTCTGTCATTGATGGTAATGGGCGCATTGACTCCTCCTTTTCCACCTAATCCTCCCATACCAGGTTTTGTCGCAACTGCCCAACCACCTAACCCTACCACAGGCATCATCGTTGAAGACTTTGTCTTTGTGGAATTTAGTGTCGATGCGGAATTCACCGAGCAGGATGCCGATATGATGTGCTGGTGCTGCTGTTGTTGGAGTAATCTACTCTCCATTGCAGCAGCAGATGCCGCCCCCGCCGAGGTCCCCGGCGGTGCTGCTACTATCGGCATGAGGGTGGGCGCATTGAGACTTGTTCCACCCACGCCAAGAGTTAAAGACATTGGGAGGAGACCGCCACCAACACCAACACCTATCAAAGGGATGATACTATTATTACTATTCGCCATGATGATACACCTCTTGTTTCTTTTGTTGCCGACGTTGCCTTCCGTCGTTGCCTTCTTCGTCTTCTCTTGGTTAAGGGAGAATTATCCAGCCAAAAAATAATACACGTCAGCATACGATTAGTATAAACTATTAGTCTATTTGGATGGTCACGCTTTGTTTCACGCGCTTGAGAAAAATTGTTCTAATACCTAAACATCGACTAGTATTAGTTTTTTGATCTCATTCTGACGCCCGAAGGAGGTCTGGCCTTCTCCCTCGCAAAGTGGTGGATTACGTAAAAAATTCAGCTTTTCTATTCCTCGTTCCATTTCCGTTGTGGGCGGGCGGCTCTGCGCTCTGCGGTAGATATTCGGGTGAGCGAATACTAGAGGAGTGCAAAGTGGTCATGACATGTCCAATGAATGGTACTGCGCCATCCTCCTCCGCTTCACCTTTGGCGGAATTGTCAGCAATGCTACGTGCATCCGCCGACGTTGTTGAAAGAGGGGAGTTCCATCCTGTGCTGATGCAGACTATATTACATCTTAATGTTTATACGAGTGAATATGCTGAGGGGATGGCAGCGTCGGCGTCCTCTAATAACGAGACATCGGCTACGACGGGGGGCGAAGTGCCGTCTGCGGGCGAATCGGGAGCATTTTGCGATGTTCCGGATAGCGCCTATCGGTCGGCACCAAATACATCAACCTCAGCAACGGCCGCGGTTGCTACCGGTGGATACAAGTCAAAAATGAGCAGTCCATTCATCCTCAAGGGCATGAAGAAAACCCTAGAAAAGGTCACGGCATTCGATAAGCCCAAGTTTGTTGGTGAGAAGAATGGTGTCAGGGAGGAAATACCGTTCGACGAATCTCGAAAAGCATCTACCATTAATAATAATAGTAACAATAATGATGCGATTGATGGGGATAATATTACATCAACCACATCCACGCAGCAACAAAGGCAACATCAACGCACCGCTAATAATAATGATTTACCATCGAACAATGTCGTGACCGATCCCAGCAAACCCGCACGACCAAGTTTTCAACGTCCGATCAACCCCTCGTCGAACCTAATCGCTAATGGGTGGATAGATCAACAACGACGGTCTAAAATGCGTGTGGTGTGGAAGGATGTCCTTGCATCTTTAGTCGAGGGGCGTCGACCGGGGGAGGAAACAACACTATGGATACAACGTCAAGTCATCGATTATGCCACTATGAAGGTCACGGGATTGGAGGCATTGCATCAAATACCGATGAAATGGTTAGAAGATGTCAATTATGTCGATTTGTACGGTGATCATCAATTTACACTTAAGGTATACAACATTGCCGAAGAGTTCTTTTTCCGTACACGGGATGAGCAGAGCGCACAAAGCTGGGTCTTAACATTACGAAGTGCACGTGATGCCAGTTTAGAGGGGAATGTACGCATGGCGGGGGCAAGTGAGGCCACGGAGAAGAGACCCACGGCCAAAGATATGGGGTTACACGATTTGGAAGATTGGGACACAAACGATAGGCAACAGGGTCAGGGGGGTGAGACAACGATGGGAGATGTTGGTGGAGGGATTAGTCCGCCTCAGGCCTCCAGCGATAGTCGCCCTTCAGAGATTAATCAACAAGAGCAGCAGCAGCAGCAAAAGAATCAGGCACCGGCAAGGCTGTCTATTGCAGAATTGCGTGCCATCGCTCATGGTGTTGGATATAATACTCGAGGAATGGAAAGACAGGATTTAGAACGCATTGCCGCATATGTCTTAAATAGCGTTCGACAGAACCCCACTCCGACAACAAATGCAGCAACGACGACGGCACCCACAGCTTCAGCTGGAGTAGATGGCACTCATCAGAGAATGCAACAAGAGGCGGTAATGCGTGAGGCCGAACAAAGAGCCATGGCCGAAATGCGTGAGAGAGAGCTTGCCCAAAAGTCCCAAGAGGAGGCCCGCCGTCAGAAGGAGATAGAAGAACTGGCTGCACTCGAGAGAATGCGCCGAGAACGGGAAGAATCAGAAAAGCATCGCGTGGAAGAGCTAGCAGAGCAGCAGCGTCGACAGCGGCAGGACTTAGATGCGCAGATTGCCGATAATAAGCGGAGGCAGGAGGAAGAAAGACACCGGAAGATGGCAGAGTTGCAGGCTCAGCAGCAATCTCAGGCTGCAACAGAGCGGATAAAGAGGGAGGAGGAAGAGCGCAGACGAGTACATCAGCAGCAGCAGCAGCAGCAGCAAAGACCTAGCTCAAATCCAACACCTCCGACTTCTAATGGATATCCACAAAATCAGCAGCAATGGCAACAACAACAACAGCAATGGCAACAACAGCAGCAGCAGCAGCATCCTGGACAGCAGCAAAGACCCAACTCAAATCCATCCCCTCCGACTGCCGGCGGATACCCACCAAATCAGCAGCAATGGCAACAGCAGCAACAACAACAACAACAGTGGCAAAACCAGCATCATCAACAGCCGCCCAGACCACCACCCTCAGTTGGTCATCCTCCATCAGGCGACACGGGCGGTAACAATGCTCGTGGAATGCCTGGCGTCCAATCTAAATATGCCAAACAAATGGACGGAAAGAGTGACGGCGACCAAGTCATATCTGCTTCAACACTGCAAATTAAACGTGCGATCCTTATTAATTGGGCATTACAACCACCTAGCTTAAACGCACTTCGTCCCATCGATCAACTAATCACCACAATTCATTCTGCCATGCCACCAGCCTACGGCGTTGGTCCGCACGAATACTTTACTAGGTTCACGCCCATTACCAGGATAGAATTAATTGCTAGTCCAGCCATGGGGAATCATCCAGACGAGACCAAGCTGAAGAAGGCTGTGCGTAAGGTCAAGGTATTCTTGCATCCAGACAAGTTGCCAAGAGATTTTACAAGTGATCAGGCGTTTGTGGCACGAATGCTTTGGGATATAACAAGTGATTCATGGGAAGAATTTCAAAAACATAAGGATGAATTGGATTGGATTCGTGGCTGAGGCTTTGCAGCTATGATAGGATCATGTTATATTATATAGAGTGGAATTTTAGAGGAGTTGCCATAAGTTATGCTGCAATGTGTAGAGAATGAATTACTCTTTCACTCAAGTTTAGATACCCACATCAAAATACTGACATCCCAGCAGCCCATTTCTCCCCCTTTGTGCCTACCAACCACTAAGCATCAGTACACTGGTAAATAATCATTGTCACTTAATTCGACGACATTCAACTTGTCCACTCCCCCTTGTTAAATAGATCAGTGCCATTTTCAATCACACTCATGATATATTCGACATTATTGAAGAGATCATTGTTAAACTCCTGGTGGGAGAAACTTGTAGTTTGTTCTCAATGAAGTTGACATCACCAAAGCACGACATGTGCCATCTGCCTTTGAATAGCAGCTCTTGCCCTGCGTTTGATCGTATCTTGTTAAATGTCAATGATGTATCTTCGCAATATCTTGCTGCTGAACATTTTTTATTCTTTCCCCAAGTCGAAGCAAAAGAGTAATGATGAAACACCGTGGAATGTACGTAGGAATAGTAAAAAAGGAGGTCACGCGCAAACATATTTCTTAATCTTGTAGGGAACCAGAAGAATAAACGAAATGCTAAATACACTTGGTACCATACGTAACAACTCGGTAGCCAATATTTTACTATTTGACAAGGCTGGTTCAATTGTTGTAAATGTTGTGCTCTGTGAATGTACTGGATTGAAAGTTATAACTAGGAGCAATATCTTTGGAAATTAAGCTGAAAAATGGAGAAGCATAATTGAAAAATCATGTCTGTCTACCACAGACCACAGGCATGAGTTGGTTTATGACAACAAAATCCTTTATGACATCATGGCTGGAATTGGTGCTAGGTGCTAGATTGTGGATTACATTTCTTGTCCCACATAGAACTTCTCCAGTGGACTCCAGTTTATTTGCCCTGGATATCGTAGAGGACAAAGTCAAAAAATTCCATGATATGTAAATGGACCCCAGGAGAAGATTTTTTTGGGGTTGCGGGGCTTCGCCTCGTAGCCCTATTAACCCTTTGTCTACTGTGGCAAGTTTTTGGCAAGTTTTTTTCTGTACCGAGCCTACGTAGGAACTAGCGGCCCATTCAAGAATCTTAAATAGGGTCGATATCGAGAATAGATAAATGTCATAAAAAACGGCCGTCAAATATGAAACTATTAATATCTATGGATAGACGACTATCCGAGCTTCATAATCGCATTTCTACCGAGGACCTAACTCATCGTAGTAGGGGCGATATTCATGGTCAAAGTCCATCGCCCGAAATTTAGCGGGAAAAAACAGCTAAATTGTCTACGTATAGACAAAGGGTTAATTATTGCTAGCTATTAATGACGGATATAATGTCCGGTATTATCAAATTGGTGTGATAAAGTACAATTTTTAGATTATTAACTCTATTTTAAATGTCTCTCCAGTGGTTTTTCATTGTTGAATACTTCAGAAAGCAGCTAAGATAATATATCATTTTCACACTTAAGTACACTAACAAATCCCATGAAATGCATCCCACAATCAATGGGGTAGGTACGACTCCTATCATCAACATTCTCGCCATTCCATCACGCCGAATCCGAATCCATCCTATTATCTTAGCTGGGAATGTCGCCGACATGTCGCTAATTTTTCCAGAAAAGGCATGTTGCGGCGACACAAGACATGCGAAAAGAGGCCCCGACATACCCAATTTATACCAATAACAGCCGACAAGTTCAAATCAGCCCAAACGTACGAGTACCCTAGCTACCATAGAGTTTTTGTGTTTGAGCTCAAAAAGCAATCACGTTATTGGGCCTGCAGGGCCCCTTACCCCCCTAAAATAGGAGTGGAGAAATGGCGGGAAACTGAATACTGTGCACCAACCCCAAATGGTGAGGCTACGTACCAAAGTACCATAATTGCCAAACCAAATTAGGTATAAAATCAGGATAAGTTCCGATGATATTTGTGGTAACTTAAGCTCTCACTTTTTCTGCAATAGGTAGGAATTGAAGAGGCTATTAGATGATGCCTAACTGGGATTGTGATTGGAGTAGCCACATAATTTCGGAAGCGCTCATAGTAGGTAATTACTATCGGCGGGTAAACGCTTCGTGTGAACATCCAAACCCAAGAAGAATTGTAGAGAGTGTGTATAGAAAGTAGATAATTCTGGATGTTATTTAATAAGATTATTATTATTATATTACTCTACAGGTTCCCTGCCATGGTTGGTGCAATATCTACTCAGGGAACTTTTTATTAGCAGACATTGATTAGTGCATTCACGCCTTGTTTGATTGTTGTTGCGGTGTAGAGGCGAGTCCCCTATCGGCTGAGACGTTGTTCCCGCCAAAATCGAACTCTGCCCCCCTCTCTCCTCTCTCCTCTCTTCTCTTTCTCACAGGAGGGCTGTTCTCTCATACTCTCTGGCTTCCTTCTCTCCCTCGCCACAGCACAACACCACTCCTCTCTCCTGCGGCAACATACTCACTCCTTGCTTCCGCTCCACACGGGGGAATACCGCACTCACGTACGTGACAGACAACATTAACTATGCAATCAATGAGCTGCGCCAATTGCGGCACAGATGAGAAGGGGGAAGGCATCAGTCTCAAGGCATGCAAGTCATGTATGCTCGTCAAATATTGCAATCCTACGTGCCAACGGAATCATTGGCCAAAGCACAAAAAACCGTGCAAACAACGTGCTGCCGAGTTACATGATGAGGCTCTCTTCAGGGACCCACCGCCGAAAGAGGAATGTCCCATTTGCTTCCTACCAATGCCAACGAAATTGATAAATTCTTTTTCGTTCCCACCCGGGACTACATCATCCGTGCCAATTTACGACTTTGCGATTCCACATACAGAGTTGGGTTGCGCGGTAAGAGTATTTGTGGAGGATGTATCCACTCATTCGGTAAGACTGTGACATAGGCGCCATGGTACCGTATGTATTTACGTACCGCGATAGTAGGACGATACGTATGCTATAAGATGTGATGTATGAGAAGATTCGATAATCTTCTCAA
>Ga0247843_1002364_pt1 | contig 34613 bp, 31 predicted proteins | sample LaCruzMarch2017__FD_192420 | JGI IMG/M metagenome (GOLD analysis project Ga0247843, IMG submission 192420) | Freshwater microbial communities from meromictic Lake La Cruz, Castile-La Mancha, Spain - LaCruzMarch2017_8m | ecosystem: Environmental > Aquatic > Freshwater > Lake | place: Spain... | reverse complement strand
CAACAGATGTACCTCACGGTCAACAGATGTACCTCACAGGGATTGTGATGAAGCGCGGGGTGCGCGTCGCGCCGGGCGCTCGGTGGCTGTGGGTCGGCGTCCTCACCGCCGCACTCGGCGGGACTGCGTTGATTGGCGGCGCCGGCGATGCCGCGGCCTCTCCCCGCGCTGACGCAACCAACGGGGACACCGCGACGGCAAGCACCCGACCCGCGGGTTCCGTCTCGGCCCGCGATGCCCGCAACACGAGGAGTGCGCCGCAACGGACCGCTGGTCGACGCATGCCGTCGAGGCCCGCCGTGGCGGCTGCGCCCGGAACCGATTCGGTTCCAGAGGGTTTCACCGCCGCCCGCGCCCCGGGCCCGATACGGTCCGCCATTCTTGCGGCGCAGGCCGCCACGTATGGGTATCCGCTACTCGAGTTCGAGAGATTCAGGTCCGAGACGCCGGGACTGAACATCATCAGGTCCGAGACCGGTTTCGCGGCACCGGACGTGGTGCCCATCTGGCGCCCTAACACCGATACCCTCTACTCCCGCGCGACACTGGATCTGGGTGGCGGGCCGGTGGTGTTGTCCATCCCAGAGATGGGAGAGCGCTACTTCAGCTTTCAACTCAACGACCCCTACACCAACGCAATCTCCTACATCGGCACCCGCACGACGGGTTCCGGTCCCGGCCGGTACGCCATCACCTGGGACGGCGGACCCCAGGTCGCCGTTGAGGGCGCCCAATCGGTGACCGTGCCCTACCGCAACATCGTGCTACTTGGGCGCACACTCGCCGGCGACGAGGCCGATCAGCGGCAGGCCATCGCCCTGATGGATCAGTACAGCCTCACGGCTTCAGGTCCGACTGGCAGCCCGCCTCCCCGGACCCCGATGCCCTCCGGACTGTCCATGCTGGACGCGATCAGCGCCGCCATGGAACTCAACCCGCCGCCCGGAAGTGATGCCGCGATAGTGCAGGCGATCGCGCGGATCGGCGTCGGCCCGGGCCTGCGGGTCGCCGATGCCGGCCTCGGTCCGTTGGCGAGAATCGCCGTGGATTTGGCCGTGCGCGCCGGGTTTGCGGCGGCTTCGTTTCGGACAGCGATCAACCAGTACCTGGCCGCTCTCGGGAATCACGGGTGGGCGGCACCGCCATCCGCGATCGGCAACTACGGCACCGACTACAGGTTGCGCGCCGGGGTGTTCTTCGTAGGGCCCTGGGCGAACATTCGTGACGAGGCCATCTATCTCGGCGGCCTGCTTGATCAAACGCTGCTCCCCTTGAACGGGCGCAACAGCTACCAGATCTACTTCGCGCCCGGACAAGAACCTCCGACTGACGCGTTCTGGTCAGTCACCGTCTACGACCGCGATGGCCTCCTGGTGGCCAATCCGATCAACCGTTACAGCGTGAGCAGCAGCCGACCCGACGATTTGGTGCGTAGGCCGGATGGTTCAGTCGTGATCGTTCTGTCCCGGGACGATCCTGGTGATGGCACGGTCAACTGGCTGCCGGTTCCCGGCGGCGGTTTTAGTGCCTACCTGCGGCTCTACCTGCCGCGCGAGGCGGCACTGGACGGTCGTTGGCAGCCGCCGCCCATCACTCGGATCTAGCCACCGGCGGCGACCGCCCGCGCGGCGCGCCGGGGAGCGGGGCGCTCCTTCGTCGGCGTCGCGGCAGCGGCGGCTTCAGTGCCGTCGGACGCCACCGCCCGGGCGGCGGCACGTCGCGGTGTCGACTCGCTTGCTGCAGCACCCTCGGTTGCCGACTCGCGCGCCGTAGTGCCGAGGTCGGCCGTCACAGCATCAGCGGTGACTGCCTCGGCAGCGACTACTGACGCGGCCGCAACGGGTGTCCGTGCAGAAGCCGCCGCACTGCTCGGGACAGCGGCCACCGGGATCGGCACCGGCCGCTCCGCCAGTGCCAGTGCCAGTGTGGTCTGCGCGGCCACGATGCCGTCGACCGCGTCCTGACCGGCGGTGGCGAAGGACGCCACGACGCCCCGGACTCCGTCGACGGTGGCGGTGACGATGTTGGCGAGGTTGAGCGACAGCACGGCGTCGACGAAGTTCTGCCCGGCGGTGATCACCGCGCGGGTGACCGCGTCGAGGGCGGCGAACAGTCCGGCGCCGAGTTCGACCGCCGCGACCGGTTGGGCCAGCAGCAGCGCGGACTCCACCGCGAGTTGAATCTGGCCGATGTCGATCCGAGAGGCGATCAGCGGTACCAGGATCGCCTCGGCGGCGCCGATGGCCGCATCCTCCACGGTGGTGAGTGCACCCAGGGGATCTCGGGCGAAGACCTGCTGGGTGGCCGTGATCAGGGTCGGCAGAACTGCGGCGAGGGACTGGCCGACGCCGATCCCGCTTTCGGCGAGTCCCGCCGCCCACAGCGCGGCGTATTCGACCTCGTTGACGATGGCCTGCTGAACTGCCGGGAAGGTGAAGATGTCCAGCACCGAGGCTTGGAGGCTGACCGCGGCGTCGCTCAACCGCGGGACGGCCACCTCGACAGGGGCGATCGCCGACGTGGCGATCAAGCTCGCACCCATCAGGGTGGCAGCGGCAGCGGGCAGGGAACGGTTGGCGGCGATCACGTGAAACTCGTTTCGTTGCGGTGACTGGGAGCCCGGAACAACGGGTGCTCAGCAAACATACACGTGCCTCACGCCCGCCGCGCTGTTGCCAGTCGCTCGTGTCTCAACTTATCCACCTCGGGCAACTCCAGCGGCGGCAGCGGCCCGGTGACCCGCGACAGCAACAGGTCGGCGAGTTGCGGGTTGCGGGCTAGGCACGGCCCATGCAGATAGGTCGCCACCACACTGCCCTGCACCGCGCCGTCCACGCCGTCACCGAGCCGGTTGCCCGCTCCCCTGACCACCGCCGCTAATGGTTGGGCGGCCGGTCCCAGAACCGTTCCGCCGCGGTGGTTCTCGAATCCGGTCAGTGCTTCGGTCAGTCCGTTGAGCAGGGGAGTGGACACCACCTCGCCGATGGTGCGCTCCGGTTGCGGTGACGTGGTGAGGTCCAGCAGACCGACGCCCTCGACCCGCTCGCCGGCTGAGGTTTCATACCAGTGGCCCAGTACCTGAATCGCCGCGCAGATAGCCAGCACCGGTGCACCTCGGCTCGCCGCCCGTTGCAGACCCGGATGGCGAAGCAGGTGTTGGGTGGCCAGGCGCTGGGCATAATCCTCGGCGCCGCCGAGGGTGTAAAGGTCCAGCGACTCCGGCACCGCATCGGTCAGGGTGATCTCGACGATCTCGGCGGCGATCCCGCGCAGCAGCAACCGCTGGCGCAGCACCACCGCGTTGCCGCCGTCGCCGTAGGTACCCATCACATCGGGAAGCACCAGACCAATGCGCACGGTCATTTCGAGCGCTCCAGGGCACGCTGCAGTTGCAGGAACGCGGTGTAGTTGGCGATGACTTCAACGTGGCCGGGCGGACAGGAATTGATGGCCGCGACGGTGTCATGGATCAGCGCGTGCTCCACTTCCGCGTAGCCGAGCCTGACCGCGAGGTCGGTTCCGCGCTCACCGGCGGCGACCACCGCAGTGGCGCCGAAGTGCTCAAACCGCACGTCCCACAACCAGGACAGGTCTTCGCCGTCGGGGACCTGGCCGTTGACCGCGATCACTACTCCCGCGGCGGATTTGTCCACCATCGACAGGGCTTCTTGCCAGCCCGCGGGATTCTTCGCCAACAGCAACCGGGCGGTGTGATCGCCGACCCGAACCGTGCGATAACGTCCGGCGACTTCGTCGACACCCGATACCGCAGCGACCGCAGCAACCGGATCGGCACCCATCGCCACCGCCGCCGCCACCGCCTGAGCGGCGTTGCCGCGGTTGACCGTCCCCGGCAGTGCCAACCGCATTGGTAGCACCAAACCCTCTGGGCCGTAGAGGTTGTCGTCGTCGTATGACCACTGTGGCGTGGGCCGCGCGAAATCCGTTCCGGTGGAGTGCCAATGCGCACCGTCCCGCAGGATCACATCACCGCTTCGCGGACAGCTCACCGAGTCCGCCGCCCAGCCCCCGCCGGCGGCCACCCACACCACATTGGGGCAGTCGTAGGCCGCCGAGGTCATCAGCACGTCATCGCAGTTCGCCACGACGACGGCACCGGGGTGCCGGGAGAGCCCGGCCCGCAGGGTGCGCTCGATGTGATTGATCTCGCCGACTCGGTCGAGCTGGTCGCGGGAGAGATTCAGCAGCACGATGACGGCGGGTTGCACCGCGTCGGCAACGTGCGGTACGTGCATCTCATCGACCTCGAGGGCGGCCAGTGCGGCACCTCGGTCGACGGACAGTGCGGCAACCAGGCCGGCGTCCATGTTGGCGCCCTCGCTATTGGTGGCGACCGGCCCGACGGTGGACAACGCCGCGGCTATCATCCGGGTCGTGGTGGACTTGCCGTTGGTGCCGGTGATGATCGCACTGCGCCGCCCCGCGCCGAGTTGTCCCAGAATTGACCGGTCCAGGGTCATCGCCACCAGGCCGCCGATCATCGCCCCGGCGCCACGTCCGGTGACCCGGGAGGCCCAGCGGGCCGACGAGCCGAGGGCCAGCGCTGCGCGTCCGCGCGCCGTCAGCCGCGGCCCGCTCATCCCCGGCTCGGTCATCGGGTGGAGTTTATGCCGAATGGGGCTTTATGCCGACTGGGCCACAACCGGCCCGACACGGATCCGATGTGCCGATCACTGTCGGGGGCGCGTGCCATTCTGGCGGACATGAGCCATACCTGGGGCTGGCCGGCCGGCGAGGCAGGCGCTGGCTGGGTCGTCGTTGATGTGGAGACCTCGGGCTTTCGGCCGGGTCATGCCCGGGTACTGAGCGTTGCCGCGCTGGCGCTCGACTTCGACGGGAATGTCGAGCATTCGGTGGTCAGTCTGCTCAACCCGGGCGTCGACCCCGGTCCCACGCACATCCACGGCCTCACGTCGCAGATGCTGGAGGATCAGCCGACGTTCGCCGACATCGCCGCCAGCCTCGCCGAGCTGATGGCCGGCCGCACTCTGGTCGCCCACAACGCCGAGTTCGACTATTCGTTCCTGACTGCCGAGGCCGAACTCGCAGCGACCACACTGCCCATCGACAACGTCATGTGCACGGTGGAACTCGCCCGGCGGCTGGACCTGGGCCTGGATAACCTGCGGTTGGAAACCCTCGCCCGGCATTGGAACGTTCCGCAGACCCGCGCCCACGACGCCTTCGACGACGCGCTGGTCCTCTCGCGGGTACTGACACCGGCGCTGGAGCGGGCCCGCGAGCGCGACATCTGGCTACCGGTGCGGCCACTGAATCGGCGGCGCTGGCCCAACGGCAAGGTCACCCACGAGGAACTGCGCCCGCTGAAGATGCTGGCCTCGCGGATGCCGTGTCCCTACCTCAACCCGGGCCGCTACGAGCGCGGCGGCCCACTTGTTCAGGGCATGCGGGTGGCGTTGTCGGCCGAGGTGAAACGGACCCACGAGGAACTCGTCGAGCGGATTCTCTATGCCGGCCTGGCATATTCCGACGCGGTGGACCCGGCGACGTCGCTGGTCATCTGCAACGACGCGCAGATCGACCATGGAAAGGGCTACCAGGCCCGGGAACTCGGCGTGCCGACCATCTCCGACCAACAGTTCATCGCCAGCATCGACTCAGTGGCCGGCGGCGTCGGACTCGACCAGTTCGAGCAACCGGTCAACCTGGGCCAGCAGTTCGCGCTGTTCTGAGCAGTGGTGGCGGGCCTGACCGATTTCTCCGAGGAGGGTGCCAGTGCAATCCGAACAGTTCGACTTCCGCAATAGCAGGGGACAAACGCTGCGGGCACTCCTGCATGAGCCTGCCGGAGATCACGTCGGCTATGCGTTATTCGCCCACTGCTTCACCTGCAGCAAGGAGAGTCGGGCGGCGCGGGTCATCGGTGAGTCCATGGCGGCCCGCGGGATCGGTGTTCTGCGATTCGACTTCACCGGCCTGGGTTCCAGCGAGGGAGATTTCGCGAACACGGATTTCTCCTCCAACGTCGACGATCTCGTTGCCGCCGCCGACCACCTTCGGGTGACCCGACGCGCACCGGTGCTGCTGATCGGACACAGCCTCGGCGGTGCGGCGGTACTGGCTGCGGCAGCCCGCATTTCGGAGGTGAGGGCGGTCGCGACGATCGGTGCGCCGTCGGATCCGAGTCATGTCGCGAATTTGTTCAAGGAACGTATCGAGGTGATCCGCGAGCGGGGTGAGGGTGAGGTGGAGTTGGGCGGCCGGATCTTCCGGATCCGCAGCGAATTCCTCGATGACATCGCCGAGCAGCATCTACTGAGCCAGGTCGCCGCCATGCGTAAGCCACTGCTGGTCATGCACGCGCCAGCCGATCGAATCGTGTCGATTGACAATGCTAGTGCGCTCTTCCTCGCGGCCAGGCATCCGAAGAGCTTTGTATCGCTCGACGATGCCGATCATCTTTTGGCCCGGCGTCGGGATGCCCGGTATGCCGCCGAGGTGATTGCGACGTGGTCCCAGCGGTACCTTGGAACCCCGGCGGAATCGCCGGAGCAGCCGCCCGGGGAGGTCGTGGTCGCCGAGACCGGCCGCGGCACGTTCCAGCAGTCGATCATCGTCGGTGGCCACCATCTGGTTGCCGACGAACCGGTATCCGTCGGCGGTCTCGACAGCGGTCCGTCCCCGTACGACCTACTACTGGGAGCCCTGGGAGCATGCACTGCAATGACCATGCGACTCTATGCCGAGCGCAAAGCCCTGCCGTTGAAGCGAGTGTCGGTGTTGTTGCGCCACTCGAAGATTCACGCGACCGACTGTCGGACATGCGAGTCGACCCAGGGCCAGATCGACCGCATCGAACGGGTGATCACCCTCGACGGCGACCTCGATAATGCACAACGTAACCGCCTGATGGAAATCGCCGACAAGTGTCCGGTGCACCGAACACTGACATCTGAGGTTGACATCAGGACGGTGGCGGGCGGCGGAGCGGTCAGCGATCCTGCCGCGCCGCGCGGTTGACCGCCGAGACCACCGCCCGCAGCGACGCCGTGGTGATCGAGGTGGCAATCCCGACACCCCAGACCGTATGGCCATCGATGGAGGCTTCGACGTAGGCCGCGGCGGCGGCCTCCTCGCCGGCGGACATGGCGTGCTCGGAGTAATCCAACACACTGACGTTGATGCCGACGGTGCCCAGCGCGTCAACGAAGGCGGCCAATGGGCCGTTTCCCTCGCCGCGGATCTCGGTTTCCACTCCGTCGAGTTTGACGGTCGCCTCGATGACGTCGATTCCGCCGTCGACTTCGGCGCCGATCACCCTCTGCCGGATACGTTCCAATGGCCGGATCGGCGTCAAATATTCGTCGGCGAAGGTGTCCCACATCTCCTTGGAGGACACCTCACCGCCCTCGCCGCCGGTCCCTTCGGCGATCTGCTGGATTACCCGGCTGAATTCGATCTGCAATCGCCGTGGCAGTACCAGGCCGTGGTCGGCCTTCATGATGTAGGCGACTCCACCCTTTCCGGACTGCGAGTTCACCCGGATGACGGCCTCGTAGGTGCGCCCGACGTCGCGGGGATCGATAGGCAGGTAGGGCACTTGCCACAGGATGTCGTCGACGTCGGCGTCCGCCTCGTCGGCGGCGATCTTCATGGCGTCGAGGCCCTTGTTGATGGCGTCCTGGTGGCTGCCGGAGAACGCGGTGTACACCAGATCTCCACCGTAGGGGTGACGCTCGTGGACAGGCAACTGGTTGCAGTGTTCGACCGTGCGCCGGATCTCGTCGATGTTGGAGAAGTCGATCTGCGGATCCACCCCGCGGGAGAAGAGGTTCAAACCCAGTGTCACCAGGCACACGTTGCCGGTCCGCTCGCCGTTGCCGAACAGGCAGCCCTCGATCCGGTCCGCACCGGCCTGGTAACCCAATTCGGAAGCGGCGACGGCAGTTCCGCGATCATTGTGTGGATGCAGGCTCAGGATGATCGAGTCACGGCGGGCCAGATTACGGCTCATCCACTCGATCGAATCGGCGTAGATATTCGGGGTGGCCATCTCAACGGTGGCCGGCAGGTTGATGATCAAGGGCCAGTCCGGCGTCGGTAGGATGACGTCGGAAACCGCGTCGCACACGTCCTTGGCGTACACCAGTTCGGTTCCGGTGTAGGACTCCGGCGAGTATTCGAAACGCCACCGAGTTCGCGGATATTTGGCCGCTTCCTCCAAGCATTTTTGTGCGCCCGCAACCGCGATCGCTTTGACCTCATCGCGATCTGCGCGGAAAACCACCCGCCGTTGCAGAATCGAGGTGGAGTTGTAAAAGTGCACGATCACGTTCGGCGCGCCGTCGCACGCCTCGAATGTCCGCTCGATCAGTTCCGGGCGGCACTGGGTCAGCACCTGGATGGTGACGTCGTCGGGGACCGCGTCCTGCTCGATGATCTCGCGGACGAAGTCGTAGTCGGTCTGACTGGCCGAGGGAAAACCGACTTCGATCTCCTTGTACCCCATCCGCACCAGGAGATCGAACATCCGGCGTTTGCGTGCCGGGCTCATCGGGTCGATCAGGGCCTGGTTACCGTCGCGCAGGTCGACCGCGCACCACAGTGGTGCGTGCGTGATCACCATGTCCGGCCAGGTGCGATCCGCGAGGGCGATCGACTCGACCTCTTGGGCGAACGGACGGTAGCGGCGGACCGGCATAGCCGAGTTGCGCTGGGTGTTCCACGCCGCCTGGCCTTCGCGGCGCGCCCCGGCGGGTGTGGCGATGGTGCGGGCCGACACAAAAGCGTCGGCCGAGGCGAACGTCGCGGAATCAGATGTTGCCGAATCAAACGACTCGGAATCAGATGGCATGGACTCGGATTCGGGCTGGGTGTTCACGATGTGGGCTCCGGGAGGGTGAGAAGGGACCTCAGACCGGCGCATCGCGAAACACCCGCGACGGGAGGCCAGTCTGGATCAGACCCCGCCGCGGCGTCCGAGAAGGAGCGCGCGCTGCATGGCGTTGACTGTACTCCGGTTGCCCCATCAGGCATAGCCGCCGGCTACCGCCAGGGCTCGCCCCAGGTTCGGGCGAACGCGATCTCATCCAGGGGCAGTCGCTCGCGTGGCCGCCCGTCGCGGTCCGTGATGTCGTCGCTCACCGTGCGGTAGTCGGCGAGTGAACCCACCGCGATCACCATCAGCGGCCGGACCCGTTCCGGGATGTCGAACGCCACGCGGGCCCCGTTGACATCGAAGCCCGCCATCGGGTGGGTGATTAGCCCGCGCGAGACCGCCTCGATGATGAGGTTGGCCCCCGCTGCGCCGGCATCCACGGCGCTGTAGAGCGCGGTGTCGGCGTCATCTCCCTCGTCGGCGCACACTAGGATCAGCGCCGAGGCCCCCATGGCGTAGGAGTTTCCTCGACTGAGCAGACCCGCCAGGGACTCGAACGTCTCATCCGCGCGCAGGCCCACCACGAACCGTGCGGGTTGCCGCCGCCCCCACGTCGCTGCCCACCGAGCGGCCTCGAGCAGTGCGGCCACCTGCTCAGGGGTGACCGTGGCGGCCGGGTCGAACGCACGGGGGCTCCAGCGTTGCGCAATCGGTGGATGAATCGGAACGCTGGTCGGTGCGAGCCGGTCTGCGGGTTGTTCGGGCATCGAAGGAAGATTACCCGCGGATTCCCGCCGTTGTAGCCCCCTTATCCTTAGTGACAACCCCAACCTGGAGAGGGCGGACAGTGGCGCTCGTCGTGCAGAAGTACGGCGGTTCCTCGGTGGCTGACGCCGAGCGGATCCGTCGAGTCGCACAGCGCATCGTGGACACCAAACGTCAGGGCAACGACGTCGTCGTGGTGGTCTCGGCGATGGGCGACACCACTGATGATCTGCTCGACCTGGCCCGAGCGGTGTGCCCGACACCCCCGCCGCGCGAGCTCGACATGCTGCTGACCGCGGGTGAGCGAATCTCCAACGCGTTGGTGGCGATGGCTATCGAGTCACTCGGAGCCCAGGCCCGTTCGTTCACCGGTTCACAAGCGGGTGTGATCACAACCGGCACCCACGGCAACGCCAAGATCATCGACGTCACGCCCGGGCGCCTGCGTTCGGCTCTCGACGAGGGTCAGATCGTGTTGGTGGCGGGCTTTCAAGGAGTCAGCCAGGACAGCAAGGATGTCACCACGCTGGGCCGCGGCGGCTCCGACACCACCGCCGTCGCGTTGGCCGCGGCACTGCACGCCGACGTCTGCGAGATCTACACCGACGTCGACGGCGTCTTCACCGCTGACCCGCGCATCGTTCCCAACGCTCGGCACCTCGCTACCGTCAGCTTCGAGGAGATGCTCGAGATGGCGGCGTGCGGGGCGAAGGTTTTGATGCTGCGCTGCGTGGAATACGCCCGCCGCTACAACGTTCCGATTCATGTCCGGTCGTCGTACTCGGACAAGCCCGGCACGATCGTCACTGGATCAATTGAGGACATCCCCATGGAAGACGCCATTCTGACCGGAGTTGCCCACGACCGAAGCGAGGCCAAGGTCACCGTGGTCGGACTGCCTGACGTGCCTGGTTACGCCGCCAAGGTTTTCCGCGCGGTCGCTGACGCCGACGTCAACATCGATATGGTCTTGCAGAACATCTCCAAGGTGGAGGACGGCAAGACCGACATCACCTTCACCTGCTCGCGTGACGTCGGGCCGACGGCCGTCGATAAGCTTAATCAGCGACGCGCCGAGATCGGCTTCACCGACGTGCTGTACGACGACCACATCGGCAAGGTCTCATTGGTCGGCGCGGGGATGCGCAGCCACCCGGGTGTGACCGCAACGTTCTGTGAGGCATTGGCCCGGGTAGGGGTGAACATCGATCTGATGTCCACCTCCGAGATCCGGATCTCGGTTCTGGTCAAGGACACCGAACTTGATAAAGCTGTCGGCGCTCTGCACGAGGCGTTTGGTCTTGGCGGCGATGAGGCGGCCGTCGTATACGGCGGAACGGGACGCTGACGCATGGCTAGAAGCATGGTCAGCATCGGCGTAGTCGGAGCGACCGGTCAGGTCGGACAGGTGATGCGAAACCTGTTGGCGGAGCGGGACTTTCCTGCTTCCAGTGTGCGGTTCTTCGCGTCGTCGCGCTCACAGGGACGCACGCTCACATATCGCGGGCAGGAGATCGAGGTCGAGGACGCCGAGACCGCCGACCCCCGCGGTTTGGACATCGCGTTGTTCTCCGCCGGGGCGACCATGTCACGGGTTCAGGCCCCGCGTTTCGCCGCGGGCGGTGCCACGGTGATCGATAATTCGTCGGCCTGGCGTAAGGACGCCGATGTTCCCTTGGTGGTCAGCGAGGTCAATTTCGATCGCGACGTGCGCGGCGCGAAGCTGGCCAAAGGCATCATCGCCAACCCGAACTGCACCACCATGGCGGCGATGCCGGTGCTCAAACCTCTGCACGACGAAGCGCAACTGGTGCGACTGGTTATCTCGACCTATCAGGCGGTCTCCGGCAGTGGTCTGGCCGGTGTCGAGGAATTGGCGACTCAAGCCCGCGCAGTGATCGACGGCGTCGAGCAACTCGTGCACGACGGTGGCGCTCTGGATTTCCCGGCACCGCAGAAGTACGTCGCGCCGATCGCCTTCAACGTGGTTCCGCTGGCCGGCTCGCTGGTCGACGACGGATCCGGGGAGACCGACGAGGACCAGAAGTTGCGCTACGAGAGCTGCAAGATCCTCGGTATCCCGGATCTGGCCGTCAGTGGAACCTGCGTGCGGGTACCAGTCTTCACCGGGCATTCGCTGTCGATCAACGCCGAATTCGCCCGGCCCATTTCCCCGCAGCGTGCCCGGGAGATCCTTGTCTCGGCGCCGGGAGTCACCGTGGTCGATGTGCCAACTCCGCTTGCCGCGGCGGGCGCGGATGACTCACTGGTCGGCCGGATCCGTCAGGACCCCGGGGTGGCCGATGGCCGCGGCCTGGCTCTTTTCGTCTCGGGGGATAACCTCCGAAAAGGGGCCGCTCTCAACACCATTCAGATAGCAGAGTTATTGGCTGCGCAACTCTGAGGGAGAGCTGCGGAGCTCAGCGGCCGATGTCCCAGGTGTGCACCGGCTCGTTGCTGTGCATCAGTTCGCAATACCGGCGCAGCATCTCGGCCAGCGCGGTCGGCCGGTCCAGGCCCTGCTCCTGAAGGGCCCGGACCGTCGCTACCTGCCACGCCGAGCCATTCTGGCCGGTCTTGGCGCGTCCCTCGATGACACCGAGGTAGCGATCCCGCACCTCCGAGGCCACCCGCCAACGGCGCAGTCCCTCATCGGCCATCGGCAGCAGGTGGCGCAGCACCAACTCATCGGGCGTAATGTGACCGAGCCCCGGCCAGTACAGGCGCGCCGACATGCCATTCCGAGCGGCTTCAATGAAATTGTCCCGTGCAGCAACGAAACTCATCTTGGTCCACAGCGGCTGGTCCTCTTCGGAAATGGTTCGCAGCAGGCCGTAGTAGAACGCCGAGTTAGCCATCATGTCGACGACGGTCGGTCCGGCGGGCAGCACCCGGTTCTCCACCCGAAGATGGGGCCGACCATTCGCGACGTCGTACACCGGCCGGTTCCAGCGGTACACCGTGCCGTTGTGCAGGCGCAGTTCCGCCAACCGTGGCGTATGTCCAGCGGCGAGTTCGGTCAGCGGATCCTCGTCGGAGATCTCGGGCAGCAGCGTCGGGAAGTACCGGACGTTCTCCTCGAAGAGATCAAAGACCGAGCTGATCCACCTCTCTCCGAACCACACCCGCGGCCGCACGCCCTGAGCCTTGAGCTCATCGGTCCGGGTATCGGTGGCTTGGGTAAAGAGTTCTATGCGGGTCTCGGCCCACAGTTCATGGCCGAAGAAATACGGTGAGTTCGCCCCGAGTGCCAGCTGCGGTCCGGCCAGGACCTGCGCGGCATTCCAGTTGCTCGGGAAATCGGCGGGCGAGACCTGCAGATGCAACTGCATGCTGGTGCAGGCCGATTCCGGGGCGATGGATTCGGCCTGGACGCTCAGCTGCTCGGCCCCGGTGATGTCAATCAGGATGTCCTCGCCCCGGGCGGTGAAGATGGAGTCGTTGAGAGCCTGGTAGCGCAACGACGGACTCATCCACCCGCCGGTCAGATCCTCGGGCATCAGGGTGGGCAGGATCCCGATCATCACGATGTGTGAACCATCGGCACCGGCCTTGGACTCGGCGGCGTTGAGGCTGGCCCGGACCTCTGCCTCCAATTCCAGGGCGGTACGTCCGGGGAGTGGCCGGGGTGGAACGTTGAACTCGATGTTGTAGGCGCCCAGTTCGGTCTGAAAGGCCGGATCGGCGATCGCGGCCAGCACCTCCTGGTTCGACATCGCCGGCTGGTACTCGGCATCGACCAGGTTGCACTCGATCTCCATACCGGTCAGCGGCCGGTCGAAGTCGAAGCTTGATTCCGCCAACATGGTTTCGAACACGTCCAGGCAGAGTTGAACCTTCTGCCGGTATTCCTGCCGCTGTTGGCGGCTATAGGCGGCGTGCGCTACCTCTTCTCCCACTCCGAGGATGCAACAGGCTCCGGGGCGTCGGCGCAAGCAAATACCGGTCGGGCCTTCGTTTTCCCACATGAACCCTGATTGACGGTGGCAGACTCCCAACACAGTTCTAACGCGCCGATCCTTGAAGGAGCACCGTGGCCGAGTTCGTCGCTTCTATCGACCAGGGCACCACCAGCACCCGTTGCATGATCTTCGACCACAACGGCTTGGAGGTCGGCCGCCACCAACTCGAGCACGAACAGATCCTGCCGCGCGCGGGCTGGGTCGAGCACAATCCGACCGAGATCTGGGGCCGCACCCAGACCGTCGTGACCTCAGCCCTGAACAACACCAACCTCAAGGCCGCCGACATCGCCGCGCTGGGCATTACCAATCAGCGCGAGACCACCATCGTCTGGAACCGCAAGACCGGGCAGCCCTACTACAACGCGATCGTCTGGCAGGACACCCGCACCGACCAGATCGCCGCCGCGCTGGATCGCGACGGCCGCGGTGATGTCATCCGACGCAAGGCCGGTCTGCCGCCGGCCACGTACTTCTCCGCCGGGAAACTGCAGTGGATCCTGGAGAACGTCGACGGTGTGCGGGCCGACGCCGAACGCGGCGATGCGTTGTTCGGCACACCGGACGTATGGGTGCTGTGGAACCTCACCGGCGGTCCCGCCGGTGGCGTGCACGTCACCGATCCCACCAACGCCAGCCGCACCATGCTGATGGATCTCGAAACCCTGGATTGGGACGATGAACTGTTGTCGTTTTTCGGGGTCCCGCGGCGGATGCTGCCACAGATCAGGCCATCGTCGTCGCCGCATCCGTACTCAGTGACCAGAGCGGACGGGCCGATGGGTGGCGAAGTGGCGCTGACCGGAATTCTCGGTGACCAGCAGGCCGCGATGGTCGGTCAGGTCTGCCTGAAGCCGGGTGAGGCCAAGAACACCTACGGAACCGGCAACTTCCTGCTGCTCAATACCGGAGAGAAGATCGTCCGCAGTAAGAACGGCCTGCTGACTACGGTGTGCTACCAGTTCGGAGAGGCGAAACCTGTTTATGCCCTTGAGGGTTCGATCGCGGTGACCGGGTCGGCGGTGCAGTGGCTGCGTGATCAACTCGGCATCATCAGCGGCGCCGCCGACAGTGAGACACTGGCCGCCCAGGTTGCCGACAACGGCGGGATCTACTTCGTCCCCGCCTTCTCCGGTTTGTTCGCGCCGTATTGGCGCTCCGACGCCCGCGGGGCGATCGTCGGACTCTCGAGGTTCAACTCCAACGCCCACATCGCGCGAGCGACGCTGGAGGCCATCTGCTACCAGAGCCGCGATGTCGTCGATGCGATGGCCGCAGATTCCGGCGTGCCACTGACGGTGCTCAAGGTCGATGGTGGGGTCACGCTCAACGAATTGTGCATGCAGATCCAGGCGGACGTACTCGGCGTGGATGTTGTGCGCCCGAAGGTTCCCGAGACCACCGCGCTGGGTGCGGCCTATGCAGCCGGTTTGGCGGTCGGTTACTGGTCGGATCCGGAAGATCTGCGGGCCAACTGGCAGGAGGGTCGCCGATGGTCGCCGTCGTGGACCTACGAGCAGCGCGAGGCGGGCTACGCCGGGTGGCGTAAGGCGGTGCAGCGGACCCTGGACTGGGTGGAGGTCTAGACAGCGCAATAGCGCCCTCGCCGTACGGCGGTAAGGGTGGCAGAGTGGTGGTCATGACCGATACCGCCGCGGACTCCGCCAACCTGCCCGACACCGGCCAGTTCTATCAGCGCGGGAACTACGCGCCGGTACCCGACGAGCTCACCGAATACGACCTGCCCGTCAAGGGGGCTATCCCCGCTGAACTCGACGGCTGGTACCTGCGCAACGGCCCCAACCCCCGCCAGCCCACCGGACATTGGTTCCTCGGCGACGGCATGATCCACGGCGTGCGCATCGAAGGCGGCGCCGCCAAGTGGTACCGCAACCGCTGGGTGCGCACCGACAGCTTCGACACCCCCTTCGGGGTCTACAACGGCGACGGCAGCCGCAACCTGCGATCGGCGGTAGCCAACACCCACATCGTCAACCACGCGGGCAAGACACTTGCCCTCGTCGAGTCCTCACTGCCCTATCAGGTCACCAAGGATTTAGAGACGGTCGGCTGCTACGACTTCGGCGGAAAACTCAACGATGCGATGACTGCCCACCCCAAAATTTGTCCGACCACTGGAGAGCTGCACTTCTTCGGCTACGGCAACCTCTTCAGCCCGCACGTCAGCTACCACCGGGTGGACGCCGACGGTGAGCTGACCGTCAACCGGCCCGTCGATGTCGAGGCTCTTACGATGATGCACGACTTCGCGATGACCGCCGATCACGTCATTTTCCTGGATCTACCGATCGTGTTCAACATCGACATCGCGGTCAGCGGAAGCGGCGACATGCCGTTTCGCTGGGAGGACGAGTACGGCGCCCGGTTGGGGGTGCTCCGCCGCGACGACCCGTTCGGCGAGGTGCGTTGGTTCAACATCGATCCGTGCTACATCTTTCACGTTGCCAACGCCTATGACGACGGCGACACCATTGTGCTGCAAGCGGTCCGCTACGCGGAACTGTGGCGCAAGGACGGCGGATTCGGGGACAGTGCCGTGCTCTGGAATTGGAGGATCGATCTTCGAACCGGCACGGTCACCGAACACCAACTCGACGACCGCGCAGTCGAGTTCCCGCGGATTGATGACCGACTGGCCGGCCTGCCGGCGCGCTACGCGGTGTCGGTGGGTGATGCCAGCCTGGTGCGTTACGACCTACGGACCGGAGATGCCGTCGAGCACCGATTCGGTACGCCGGACGCCCCGGGCGGACCCGGCGAGGCCGTCTTCGTTCCGTCGCCGTCGGGTGCGCCGGATGAGAGCAACGGTTGGTACATGGCCTACGTTTACGACCCGGTCGACAACACCAGCGAACTGGTGATCTTGGACGCGTCAGATTTCTCCGGTGAACCTGTGGCCCGCATTCAATTGCCCCGCCGGGTGCCCTACGGCTTCCATGGGAACTGGATCAGCAACTGATTCGATCGTTATCGTTGCGGCGTCAACCAGAGGGAATCGGTGTAGGAAGCCAGCACCCACGACCACAGCAGTTCCGGCCGGCTGAGCAGAACTCAATGGCCGGGGGATCTTTCAGCGTGAAACGCTTACCGGCCGTCGGCGCGACGGTCCACAGCAAACCCTCACCGGTACCCTCCACGGAGCGCCGATCCCAACCCGCGAGACACCGCCGCTTCCTCGCCCTCGCACTATGTGCGGTACCAATCCGACCACCACCACCGCACCCGCGGACGCCGAGATTCCCGCTGACCTGTTCATGGTCGGGTGCGCTGCCGGCTGAACTGACACAGTGCCGGACGGCGACCTGGTTCAGCCCACGGTTCGCAATCCCGACCGGCGAGTCACCTCAACCGGTTCGCCACATCGCGCCGATAGAGCTTCTCAAGTTCGTCGCGCAGCCGGTCCAACGCAGCGCCGGAGTCGCCGCCGCTGGTGAGGATCTGCTGAACCGTCCCCGAGATCGCCCGATCACCGCCCGGCAGGAAAACCCGTGCGTAGTCCTGGCTGCGCGCCTTGGTCGCGAGCTGGTCCACGGCCGTCTTGAACTGAGGAGTCTTGGCGTAGACGTCGGCCATATCCGCGGCGGTCTGGACCGGAAGGTAGCCGGTGGCGGCGGAGAACGTCGCCGTGTTGCGGGCGTTGGTCATGAAGGCGATGAACAGCGCTGCCGCCAGCTGTTTCTCCGGCGGGGATTTCGCGGCGATCGCCAAGCCCGCACCGCCGGTGGGCACCACCTTCGTCCGTTCAACCGGCCCGCCGGGCAGGAATCCGACGCCCACCTCAAATCGCGACGCCGCCAGGATGCTCGTCAGCGAGCCCGTCGAGGCGATGACCTGACTGACCGCGCCCGCGGCGAACGGGGTGGTCGGGTCGCCGCTGGTGACCGTGGCCCAGCCCGCGTCGACCGCGGATCTCGCAAAATCCAGGGCATCCCGGGTGCGGGAATCGGCGACGATGGTCATATCCCATTCGTCGCTCCACCCGCCACCGAAACCCCACACCAGGTTCGACGCCGTCCACCCCAGGTACTGGTCTTGCGGGGGAAACCCGAAGGCGGGCACCGTGATCCCGCCTTCCTTCAACCGCCGACCGTAGTCCGCGGCCTCGTCCCAGGTCACCGGCGGACGATCGGGCAATCCCGCGCGGCGGTAGTGGTCCTTGTTGTAGTAGAAGATCGGAGTCGACCGGGAGTACGGCAGCGCGTAGTGCTTCCCGCCGTAGAGGTAATCGTCATAGAGAGCCTGCCGGTAGCCGGCGGTGTCGATGCCCCGATCGGCCAACACCGGCTCGAGCGGAATGATCGACCCGTTGAGGTGGGCGGGAAACCACGTGACGTCGCTGACCACGACTACGTCGCCGACGCTACGACTGGTCTGCGCGGCCTGGAACTTCTGTGACACCTCTTCGTAATTGGCGCCCGCGGTGACAAGGGTGACCCGGATTCCGGTCTGCTTCTCGAAATCGGCGATCAGAGCCCGCTCGGTATCGATCGACCCGCCGGGGTGGTTGGACCAGAAGGCGATGTCCGAAGCCGGTTGGACACCGTCGTAGTCGATGTCCAATGCCGTGTCGCCCTCACCGGATCCGGTGATGACCGGCCCGCCGCAGCCGGTTAAGCCGAGCACGACGCTGAGAAGGATCGCCAGAATAGACCGGGTTGACTTGCTGCGGAGCATATTTCGCGCCCTTTCCGAGGGTCGTTGCTTACTTGACAGCACCCTGGGTCAAGCCCGCGACGATATAGCGCTGTAGCGCGGCGAACACAATCAGCACCGGCGCGATGACGATCACGGCGCCGGCCATCAGGATCCCGTAGCTGCCGGTTTGGGACTCGATCGACTTCAGCAGGTTCAGCCCGACCGGAAGGGTCATTTTGTCGGGGCTGTCGATGATGACCAGCGGCCAGAGGAAGTTGTTCCACTCGTTGACGATGATCACCAGTGCGACGGTGGCGATGGTGGGGGTACTGACCGGGGCCACTATCTGCCAGAGGCGCCGCCAATGTCCCGCACCGTCGAGTTCGGCGGCTTCCAACAACTCCGCCGGCAGGGTCTTGAACTGCTGGCGCAACATGAACGTGCCGAACGCCGTGCCCAGACCGGGCAGGATGATTCCCCAGAGCGTGTCCCGGCCGCCGATCGCGCTGATCGACAAGAAGTTTGGCAGCATGGCCGCCTCCGGCGGAACCATCAGCGCCACCAGGATGCCGAGGAAGATGGCGTTGCGGAACGGAATCTCGATGAACACCAGCGCGTAGGCGGTCGTGATCGCCAGGAAAACCTTGATCGCCGCGCCGACGAAGGTGACGATGATGCTGTTGAGGAAAACGCGCCCGAGGGGAACCCGATCGGCCACCGCGGCGTAGTTCTCCAGCGTCGGACCCTTGGGCAACAAGGTCGGGTCGAGAGTCACGATCTCCGAGATCGGTTTGAATGAGGCGACGACCATCCACAACAGGGGAAGTGCGACCACCAGCAGTGCCAGGATCATCGGCACATAGCCGGCGAAGAGTGTCGAGACGATGTTCTGCCGGTTCAAGGCGCGTCGCCACGCCGGGGCTTGCGCGGTCGTGCCTGTCGTCATGGTCGCTGGCCTGCCTTCGGATCACGCATAGTGCACTCGGCGCTCGACGAAACGCATCTGGATCGCGGTGATGAGAAACAGCGTCACGAAGAGCACCACCGAGATGGCGGCGGCGTAACCCGCGCGCTGGTAGGTGCCGAACGACTGCAGATAGATCTCGAAAACAATGCTGTTGGTGCCATTTCCGGTCGGAGTCATGATGCGCAGGATGTCGAACGCCTGCATCGAACTGAGCACCATGGCGATGGACAGGAAGAACACCGTGGGACTCAGCAACGGCAGGGTGACGGCGAAGAAACGCCGGACCGGCCCGGCACCGTCGATGGCCGCGGCCTCCATCAGATCTTGCGGTATCGACTGCAGACCCGCCAGGTAGATCACGGCGCAGTAACCCAGGTTCTTCCAGATGTAGACCAGGATCACCATCACCAGCGCGAGGTTGCGGTCGAGAAACCACTCGGGGGACTTCGCCCCGAACATCTGCAGGAAGTTGCTCAGGATGCCGATCCGCGGATCGAAGATGAAGCTCCACACCAGACCCACGCCGACACCTGAGAGGACGTACGGCGAGAAGATGGCGGTGCGGGCCGCGGTCCGCCCCGGAATCGCCCGGTTCAGAACCAGCGCCATGAGCAGCCCCAGCACCATCGACCCGGCGACGGTGGCCAGCGTGAAGATGATTGTGACGCGCCAGACCTCCAAACCGCCTGGCGAGGTGAGGAATTCGGCGTAGTTGTCCAGTCCGAGGAAACTCGCCGTCCGGGCCCCCAGCCGCCAATCCAGGGTCGAGAAGTAGACATTGGCCAACAGCGGATAGTAGATATAGGCCAGAATCAGCGCGATGTTCGGCCCGGCGAAGAGGATGAAGAGGAAGTAGTTGCGCGAGCGCTGGATCCGCTTGTTTCGGCGGCCCGGGGAAGGCGGGGCTGCGATGCTCTGGTCGCTGGTGTTCAACGCGGTCATCGCAGGCTCACCAGCCGGGTCTGGGAGTGTGGATCGAACAGGTGCAGGTGGTCGCGCTTCGGCGCGAGAACGACGGCCTCGCCAACGCCGGGATGGCGCCGGCCGTCGACTCGCGCCACCAGCTCGACCTGTTCGCCCCCGAGATCGGTGTGACCGTAGAGGTAGGCGTCCGCGCCCAGTTCCTCGACGAGGTCGACCTCAACGGGCAGTCCCTCGCCCCCAGCCGGGACGAGCTCCAGATCCTCCGGCCGGATTCCCAGCAATACCGGTCCACTTGCTGGCGCGCCCAGGATCGGAATGGTGCCCGTGCCGAATCTCGCCGCTCCGCCGTTGAATTCGGTCGCCACGATGTTCATCGACGGCGACCCGATGAAGCCGGCCACGAAGACGTTGGCCGGGGTCTCGTAGAGGTCGCGGGGCGTGCCCACCTGTTGGAGCAGGCCGTCCTTGAGGACGGCGATGCGGTCACCCATCGTCAGCGCTTCGGTCTGATCGTGGGTGACGTAGACGGTCGTCACCCCGAGTCGGCGCTGCAGCGAGGCGATCTGGGTGCGGGTCTGTACCCGCAGTTTCGCGTCGAGGTTGCTCAGCGGCTCATCCATCAGAAAGACCTGGGGTTGCCGGACGATCGCCCGTCCCATCGCAACGCGTTGTCGCTGACCCCCGGACAGCGCCCGGGGCTTGCGGTCGAGGTAGGGGGTGAGATCGAGCAGCGCTGCGGCATCGCGGACCCGCCTGGTGCGTTCGACCTTGTCGACTCCGGCGATCTTGAGTGCGAACTCCATATTGGAGGCGACCGTCATGTGTGGGTAGAGCGCGTAATTCTGAAAGACCATGGCGATGTCGCGATCCTTCGCCGGTGCTGTCGTCACATCGCGGTCGCCGATCAGAATCCGACCGCCGTTGACCTCCTCAAGGCCGGCTAACATCCGCAGTGATGTCGATTTCCCGCACCCGGACGGACCGACGAGGACCAGGAACTCCCCGTCGAGAATGTCCAGATTGAGGCAGTCGACGGCGGGACGATCGGTACCCTTGTAGACGCGGGTGGCGTCCTTGAAACTCACTGCAGCCACAATGGGGACCTTCCGCACTCGACCCGGCGTGGCCATGACGGCCCGGTACTCACCGCGCGGCTTCGTTGACGATGTGGATCAGGATCTCGTCGAGCGCGTATCGCAGTGGGTTGATCTCATAGGTGATGACGCCGTCGTAACCGATGGTGGAAAGGATCGCCGCCAGCCCGGCGGTGACGTCGTTGCCGTCGCCAGGCAGCAGATGAAGGTCGCTGACGCCGTCGTTGTCCGACAGGTGGATGGCGCGCACCGAGGTGCCCAGCGTGTGGAAGACGTCGGCAAGACCGATGCCGCTGGCCGCCGAGTGGCTGGTGTCCAGAACCGCCCCGCAGCCGATTTCGCCCACCAGGCTCGACCATTCCGCGAGATTGGACGCCATGATGTGGGAGTAGCCGAGTGTGTCGGGGATCAGGTTCTCCAGCAGGAGCTCGATGCCGAGATCGGCGGCCTCGGCATGCAGCGTCGAGGTGAACTCCACCAGGGCCGGCACCTTGTTCTTCCGGTCGACCGCGGTGGCCGCGTAGCCGCCGTGCAGCACCGCATGGACCCCGCCGTGGTCGGCGAGCAGTCGCAGCCAGTCACGATTGCGCTCCATCGCGCGAGCCGCGACCACGGGATCGTCGGAGACGGGGTTGAGGTCATGGAAGGGGAGGTGGACCCCGACCTGGAGTCCGTGTCGCGCGGCGGCCTCGATCTCCCACGCGGCCTCGGGGTGCTCGGTCCAGATCTCCACGCCGTCGACGGCACCGCAGTCACGGACCGCCGCAAAGTCGTCATCCGACGGGCGCTCCCCGGCGCTCCACATGCTCAGCCAGATGGTGCCCGGGATGCTCATGGGTGGGCCAACTCGCCCTCGTAGTCGCCTTCCCTCGCCAGCGCCTCAAGGGACTGGCCTTTGGTTTCGGGCGCCATCACCACACAGATGATCAGGGCGATCACCGCCACCGCGAAGAAGAACCCGAGCGCCACCTGCTGACCCCATGCCGCGATCATGCCGGGGAAGACCAGCACGCCCGCGATCGAACCGACCCGGCTTACGCTGGTCGCGAAGCCCATGCCGGTTGCCCGGACCCCGGTGGGATACAGCTCGGTCGGGTAGACGAAGTTCAGAATGCCGCCGCCCATGTTCGCGAACAACACCGCGAAACTGAACAGCGCCACCAGGAACCCGAGACTCGGCGTCGGCGTCAGTGTGAGGATCAGCAGCGCGACCGCCAGCCCGGCGAAGGAGGTGATGATCAGCGGGCGCCGGCCCCAGCGGTCGGCCAGATTGAGACCGACGACGGCGCCGATCAGGCCGACCAGCGCCACCACGCCCGATCCGAGGTAGGCGACCGTACGACTACCGCTCTCATTGAACTCACTGAGAATGGTCGGGGTGTAGATCGTGATGCCGTAGTAGGCGATCGCGTAGCACGTCCAGAATCCGGTGACGAAGATCGTGGTACGCCGGTACTTCTCATTGAACAGCGCGCTGATCGGCTGCTTGGCGATCCGGCCGGTGGGGATCTCCACCTCGTGACCGGTGAGGTTGCGCATGATCTTCTGGGCATCCTCCTCGCGTCCGACCGATGCCAGCCAGCGCGGGGACTCCGGCAGGGTCCGGCGGGCGACCAGCACGATCACCGCGAGGACGGCCCCGACCAGGAACATGTACCGCCACGAGTTCGGCCCGAGCGGTTCGAGCAGGATCCCGGTGACGTAGGCCGCGAGTGCGCCGACGAACCACATGGCCCCCAGGCTGCCGCTATGGGCGCCGCGGGACTTAGAGGAACTGAACTCGGCGACGAGCGTCGCCGAGATCGGATAGTCGGCGCCGATGCCGAGGCCAAGGAGAAACCGGAATACGATGAGCGACAGCGGATTCCATGCCATTGCCGCAGCGAACGCGAATACCACGAAGCACACCAGGTCCAACAGGTACATCGCCTTGCGGCCGTACATGTCGGTCAGCCTGCCCCCCCAGGTGGCGCCTATCAGCGCACCGATGATCGCAGCGGCCGAGATCAGCGCGATGTCGGTGGCGCCCATGCCCGGAAAGGAATCCTTCAAGACCGGCAACGCCACCGCGATGATCACCAGGTCGAAACCGTCGAGGAAGGTGCCCGCCCCGGACAGCAACGTGATCTTGCGTCGCAGCCTGCCGAGTTGCGGTGTGTCAAGCGTCTCGAACACCCTGGGCTCCTCATGTTGACTCGATCGCGCAAACCCTGCTGAGTTCCGGTTACGGAGCGGTTATCCGCCCGCCAACGTGGTGTGAACACAGCACATCCATTCGGCGCAGGCCCAGTTCAGCTCCGGCGCGGTCGCCGCCATCGGCGTTATCGCCACCGCACTGGCGGTGCTCTATCCCTCGTTCGGGGTGACGCTGCTGGTGGTGCTCATCGCCGAATTCATCGTGGCCTCGCGGCGCAACCCCCAACCGGCCTGACCGCGGACGTCAGGACCGGCCGGCCGGATCGTCGCGCCGTAGCCGGTGGGCAGTTCAGACCAAGTCGATCGCCTCGGCGATCGACGGGAGCACCCGCGCCGGCCGGAAGGGGAATCTCTCGATGTCCTCGGCGGTGGTGGACCCGGTCAGCACCAGAATCGTCTCCAAGCCCGCCTCGATCCCGGCGACCACATCGGTGTCCATCCGGTCCCCCACCATGACGGTGCTCTCCGAATGCCCTTCGATCCGGTTCAGCGCACTCCGGAACATCATCGGATTGGGTTTGCCGACGAAATAGGGAATCCGTCCCGACGCCTTGGTGATGAGCGCGGCAACCGACCCGGTAGCAGGGATCGGCCCGTCCGCGGACGGGCCCGTCACGTCGGGGTTCGTTGCGATGAACCGGGCACCCCCACCGACCAGACGGATCGCCTTGGTGATCGCCTCGAACGAATAGGTTCGGGTCTCACCGAGGATGACGAAGTCGGGGTCGCTGTCGGTGAGGGTGTAGCCGATTTCGTGCAGCGCCGTCGTTAGCCCGGCCTCGCCGATCACGTACGCCGATCCCTTGGGCAGTTGGTCGTCGAGGAAACTCGCGGTCGCCAGGGCCGAGGTCCAGATGGCCGACTCCGGTACCTCCAGGCCGGTACGGGCGAGGCGGGCTGCCAGATCGCGCGGGGTGAAGATCGAGTTGTTGGTGAGCACCAAGAAGCGGCGCTTCTTGTCGATCAGCCGCTGCAGAAACTCCGCTGCACCCGGCAGCGCGCGGTCCTCGTGAACCAGAACGCCGTCCATGTCGGTCAGCCAGCTCTGGGCGGGGCTACGCATACAGTTCTCCGCCGACGCTCAGGGCCTCGGTGACGACCCGGCCCTCCCAACGTCGGGCGGCCGGGACGTCGAGCAGCGCTGCCAGGGTGGGAGCGACGTCAAGCAGTGACACCGGTGTACCCAGAGCGACGCCCCGCCGGACGCCCGGACCCATCAGCAACCACGGGATGGTCATGTCCTCCGGGGCGTCGGTACCGTGCCCCCGATCGTGCCCGCCGTGGTCGGACGCGATCATCATGACGTCGTCGGGACCCAGCGCGCCGGCGAGCCTGCCCAGATGTGCGTCGGTGATCTCGACCTGCCGCAGGTACTCCTCGCTCATCCAGCCGTGGGCATGCCCGATCTCGTCAACGGCGCCCAGGTAGATGAACAGGAAGTCGAAGGCCGCCCTCTCGACCAGGGGTGCCGCCGCCTCCACGGTGGGACCGTCGGCGCCGGGCAGGTCGGCAAAGTCGAGTCGTTGAAAGTGCGCGAAGTCCAGCGATCCGGGTCGGGCGACTTCACGCAGCGGCCCCCAGCTGTACACCATGGCGGCGCTGCCACCGGCGGCGTGCACCTGCTCGAAGAGGCCGGACCCGAGCTGGCGTAGCGGGCGGTCGGTGTTGTCGAGGACACCGTGATGCTCCGGTGGGACACTGTGGAAGGCCGTCATATGCGCCGGCAGGGTGACACTCGGGTTCACGGACCGCGCCGTCAGGCTGAAGGCCCCGCTCCTCATCAGCTCGTCGAAGTGCGGGCTGTGCACCCGGTGGATCGCATCCGGTCGCAGGCCGTCCACGATCACCAGGATCACGGTCATGCTCCACCCGGCGCGGAGTCCCGCTGCCTCAGCACCCGGCGGGCAACCTCCAGAACCTCTTCGACGCTCAGCGCTCGGGCGCCGGGCACCTTGGCCGCGTCGTCGTAGCGGCGCAACCGCAGCGCGTCGGGCCACCATGGATGCGTCTGAAGGTCGTCGTCCACGGCCGGGCCGCCCTGTGCCTGCAGGGAGATCTCCGAAATGCCCGACAGGCCGTCGCGGTAACCCGGTTCGGTGGCCGCGAGATACCGCTTCGCCGCGACGTGGGCGCCGGCCAGCCAACCGACCCGCGGCCCGTAGCGCGGCGTCAGCCATTCCCGGGCGGCGACATCGTGCCGGGATCGGTTCGGCGAGTCACACTGCGGGCTGTGCGCCAGATCGTGCAGCGCCGCGGCGAGGACCAGTTCGTCGTCGGCCTCGTCGGCCACGGCATGCGCGGCGGACTGCAGGGCGTGGTCGAGGTCATGGACCGCGACCTCGTCCCAGACGTCTCGAAGCGAATGCAGCAGCGCGGCTGTCTCGTCGAGTACGGCGGCGGCGTCAGGTGAGTTGTTCACGGTTGCAGAGTACCGAAATGACAAGGGGCACTGATCGTTTACCTTTCGTTGGTGCTGCGGGGTCACAGCGTTCGCATATTGGTCACCCGGGGCCGACAGGCTCCTGCGAGTGCGGGTGATCATCGTCGGTGGCGGAGTCATCGGCACCACCCATGCCTGGGAGGCCGTGCGCCGGGGTCACTCGGTGGTGCAACTAGAGCGTGAGCCGGAGGCTCGGGGGGCGACGGTCCGCAACTTCGGACTGGTGTGGGTCTCGGGGCGGGCGCCCTTCGAACTCGAGGCCGCACTGCGCGCCCGCGAACTGTGGGAGCAGATCGGGGCACAGGTTCCCGGGGTGGGGTTTCGGCCCGCCGGTTCGCTGACCCTGCTGCGCACCCCGGACGAGGTCGCCGTCGCCGAGGAGGTGGCGGGGCGCCCCGATGCCGCGGCCCGGGGGTTCAGCGTCCTGGACCCCGATGCGGTCCGCGCCCTCAACCCCGCCCTGCGCGGGAAGTTCCTCGCTGCCTTGCACTGCTCGCGCGATGCGGCGGTGGAGTCGCGCCAGGCTCTGCCGGCGATCCGCGAGTACCTCGCCGGGGCCGGCGATTACACCTTCCGGCCCGGCACCGAGGCGCGGTCGGTGCAGGGTGGCGTCGTGGTCGACGACCGCGGCGCACGGCACGGCGGCGACCTGATCCTGCTCTGCGCGGGTGCCGCGCACAACGGCCTGGTTCGGGAGGTCGCCGGCGATCTGCCGGTGCGCCGGGTGCGACTGCAGATGATGCAGACCGACCCGCTCGGCGAGCCGCTGACCACGGCGATCGCCGACGGCGACAGTTTCCGCTATTACCCCGCCTTCGGCGGGACGAGTCTTGATCTGTTGCGGCGCAACGAACCTCAGGATCCGGTGGCCGAGGAGAACCGGATGCAGTTGCTCTGCGTCCAGCGACTCGGCGGCGGCCTGACGATCGGGGACACCCACGAATACGACGAGCCGTTCCCGGTCGACGTGCAGGAAGCCCCCTACTCCTACCTGGCCGGCGTGGTCGAGGGGTTCCTGGGCAGGCCCCTTCCGACGATCCGCCAGCGGTGGGCGGGCGTGTACAGCCAGTGCGTCGAGCCCGGCGAGCTCGTGTGCCGCGTCGATGCCGGTGACGGCGTCTGGGTGGTGACCGGTCCGGGCGGCCGGGGGATGACGCTGGCCCCGGCGATCGCCGAACGCAGCGCCGATGTGATCGGGCTGTGACGACCCTTGCTGAAACGACCCTTGAGGGAGGGCATTCGATGAGCACGTCGACGATTCAGGTGGCCGTGCTGGACATGGCCGGCACGACGGTCAGTGACGACGGCCTGGTGGTGGAGGCCTTCGAGGCCGCCGCGACGGCCGCCGGGCTGCCGGCTGAGGGCGAGCAACGCCAGCAGGCCCGGCGCTACGTGCTGGACACCATGGGGCAGTCCAAGATCGTGGTGTTCCGCGCGCTGTTCGATTCCGAGGATCTCGCCCAGCGGGCCAACGCGGCTTTCGAAAGCGCCTACGAGACACTGATCGCCGGCGGCCGCGCCACCGCGATACCGGGCGCTGCCGAGGCCATTTCGCGCCTTCGCGACGCGGGCGTCAAGGTGGCCGTCACGACAGGTTTCAGCGGCGGAACCCAGGGCAAGCTGCTGGCCGCGCTCGGCTGGCAGACCCTCGCCGACCTGGCCCTGGCTCCGGGTGACGGGGTCCGCAGCCGCCCCTACCCCGATCTGGTGCTGACCGCGTTGATGCGACTCGGCGCCGACGGCGTCGGCAACGTCGCGGTTCTCGGTGACACCACCAGCGACGTCGAGAGCGCCCTGCGGGCCGGTGCGGCGATCGCGGCCGGAACCCTCACCGGCGCACACGACGCCGACCTGCTCCGCGGCGCCGGGGCCACCCACATCGTCAACGATCCCTCCGAGTTCGCCGACCTGGTGCTCGGAACCGGCGAACACGAGAGGCAGTCATGAAACCAGCGATGAGACTTCGCCAGCCCCTACTGGCTGTGATCCTCGCGGTCGGCATGCTCACCGCCGCCTGCGGCGGAACCGGGTCCTCCGGTTCCGGTGGCAGCGGCACCCTCACGGTTTACAGCGCGGACGGCCTGGGCGCTTGGTACAAGACCCAGTTCGCGAACTTCACCAAAGAGACCGGGATCAACGTCAACCTCGTCGAGGCCGGTTCGGGCGAGGTGGTCTCCCGGGTGGAGAAGGAGCAGTCCAATCCGCAGGCTGACCTGCTGGTCACCCTGCCGCCCTTCATCCAGAAAGCCGAGAAGTCCGGGCTGCTGCAAGATGGCGGCGCCGACACCACCGGGATCGCCGGTGACCTCGTCGGGCCGGGCGGGGTCTACGTGCCGATCGTCAACAACGCGCTGTGCTTCATCGCCAATCCGGGAGCGAGTCCGCAGCCGTCGACGTGGGACGATCTGCTGAAGCCGGAGTTCAAAGGCAAGATCCAGTACTCGACGCCCGGCCAGGCCGGCGACGGCACCGCGGTGCTGGTGCTGTTGCAGGAACTGATGGGCAAGCAGAACGCGCTGGATTACCTGACCAAGCTGCAGGCCAACAACGTGGGGCCGTCATCGTCGACGGGCAAGCTGCAACCGAAGGTCAGCAACGGCGAACTGCTGGTCGCCAACGGCGACGTGCAGATGAACCTCGGGTCGATCAAGAACGACGGCTCGAAGTTCAACATCTTCTTCCCCGCGATGCCCGACAACAGCCGCACCACCGTCTCGCTGCCCTACGTCGCAGGGGTGACCAAAGGCACGAAGCGACCGGAGGAGGCCAAGAAGCTGCTGGCGTTCCTGCTCTCCGAGGAGGTGCAGAAGTCGGTGTCCGCCGAGGCCCTGGGCATCCCGGTCCGCGATGCCATCGCCAAGCAAACCGCCGGCGACGGCGCCGATATGACCCCCGCCGGAGTGCTCAACGGCGTCCGGATGTGGGTCCCGGACTGGAACACGGTGCTCTCCGAACTCGACGGCGACATCGCCGCCTACCAGAAGGCCACCGGCAACTGAGATGACCGAAATCGAACTGAACACCGCCGCGGCGCCGGTCGCCCAGCGCTCCCGGATCGGCTCTGCGGCCCCGGCGATCACCTTCGACGGAGTCGGGGTCACCTACGGCAGCGGCAAGAAGATCGCGCAGGCACTCATCGACTTCCGGCTGGAGGTCGCTGCCGGCGAAACGATCGCCCTGCTGGGTCCGAGCGGCTGCGGAAAGTCGACTGCGCTCAACGCGCTGGCCGGATTCACCAGACCGACCTCGGGGCGGGTCCTGCTCGACGGCCGCGATGTCACCGACCTGCCGCCGGCCAAGCGCGGCATCGGGGTGGTGCTGCAGTCCTATGCGCTGTTCCCGCATATGCGTGTCGAGGACAACGTCGCCTTCGGACTCAAGGCGCACAAGGTGCCCCGGGCCGAAATCGGGCCGCGGGTCGCCGAGGCACTCGATATGGTCGGGATGGCCCAGTTCGGCAAGCGCCTGCCGCGTGAGCTTTCCGGCGGCCAGCAGCAGCGGGTCGCGATCGCCCGGGCGTTGGCCATCCGGCCGAAGGTGCTGCTGCTCGACGAACCCCTGGCCGCACTCGACGCCCGGTTGCGCCAGTCGATGCTGGCCGAGCTGCAGCAACTCAAGGAGGCGCTGCCGGACACCGCGATGCTCTACGTAACCCACGATCAGGCCGAGGCACTGGCCCTCGCCGACCGCATCGTGGTGATGAACAGCGCCCGGTTGATGGACGTCGACACCGCGGTGAATCTGTGGAAGCGGCCCCCCACGAGCTTCACCGCCGCGTTCCTCGGCGGGGCTAACCTGCTCGCCTGCCGGGTGCTGCGTACCAGCGGCGGCTCGGCCCTGGTCAAGGTCGCCGACAAGAATGTCACGGCCGAGGTGCCCGAGGGCGCCGAGGAGTTCCGCCCGGACGCCAAGGCCCTGCTGTGCGTGCGCCCGCACGCTCTGCAGCTCGTCGAGCCCGGACACCCGGAGGCGTTGAGCGCGACCGTCAGCGCCACGGTGTGGCGCGGGGCGACCACCCGGGTCGTGCTCGCGGTCGACGGCCTGCCCGATCAACTCGTCGACGTCGACGCGCCCGGCCACGCCACACTCCAGATCGGATCGGTGGTGGGCCTGCGGCTGCCCAACCCGGCCGGTGTCCTGGTCAGGACTGCGTGACATGACCGCGGTCCTCGAACGGCCCGCCCCGCCCGCGGAGGCCGGCCCATCGCGGCCGCGCCAGCCGATCCGCCCAATCCTGTGGTTGCTGCCGCCGTTGCTCATCGTCATCGTCATCGCGGTCTACCCGCTGGTGCGGGTATCCCTGGAATCGACCCGGGGAACGGGTGGCGGGGTCGGCCTGGACACCTGGACCTCGGTGCTGGGATCGCAGTCCTTCCAGTCCGCCCTGTGGCGCACCGTGGCGATCGCGGTCACCTCGACGATCGGCTGCCTGATCCTGGGTACCTTCCTGGCGATCGTGCTGGCATTCGTGCCGTTCCCCGGATCCGCCCTGGTCGGCCGGCTCATCGACACGATCCTGGCGCTGCCGTCCTTCCTGATCACCCTGGCCTTCACGTTTCTCTACGGGACCGCCGGGGCGGTGAACGCGCTGATCGGCTCGATCACCGGATCCGGCTCACCCATGCTGAACTTCCTCTACACGCCGGCGGGGGTGATCGCCGCCGAGATCACCTTCTTCACCCCGTTCGTCATCCGGCCGCTGCTGGCCGCATTCTCGCTGATGCCCCGCCAGCAACTCGACGTCGCGGCCAGTCTGGGCGCCTCGCCGCTGCGGGTGTTGCGTTCGGTGATCCTGCCGGAAGCCTGGCCCGCCCTGATGGCCGGTGGCAGCCTGGTGCTGCTGCTGACGCTCAACGAATTCGGCATCGTGCTGTTCACCGGAGCCAAAGGGGTGATCACCCTGCCGGTCCTGATCTACACCCGCGGGATCGTCACCTTCGACCTGCCCGGGGCCGCGGTGATCGCGACCGTCCAGGTCGTGTTGTCGCTGAGCCTCTATATCGCCTACCGCATGCTCTTCGCCCGCGTGACCGCAGGCCGCGACCGAACGGAGTAGTCGGATGTTGTTGTGGAGCAAACAAGCCAAGACCGCGGTCCTCGCGGTGTTCGCCCTCGTGGTGTTGATCGTCTTCGTCGCACCGCTGGCCACCGTGGTCCTTGCGGGCCTGGCCGGCGCGTGGAATGGGCCGTTGCCGTCGGGACTCGGCTTCGCCCGGTTCGGGGAGGCGCTCTCAGGGGAGAATCTGGCCAGCCTCTCGGTCAGTCTGCAAACCGCGGTCATCGCCGGCGGTCTGGCACTGGTGCTCGGGGCGTGGGCCGCGATCGGTGCCCGCGAGGTGCCCGGGTGGTTGCGCCGTCTCACCGACGCCGTGTTCCACCTCCCGATCGCGGTGCCGTCGGTGGCGATCGGACTCGGCCTGCTCATCGCGTTCAACAGCCGCCCGCTGCTGCTCGGCGGGACCCGGTGGATCGTCATCCTGGCGCACTTCGTGCTGGTGCTGGCCTTCGCATTCAGCGCCGTCTCGGCCGCCCTGGACCGGGTCAACCCGGCCTACCGTCAGGCCGCCGAGTCGCTGGGGGCCGGCCCGGTCCGGGTGTTGTTCGGGGTCACACTGCCGCTGCTGCTGCCCGCTCTCGGTGCCGCTGCCGGCCTGGCGATCGCCCTGTCGATGGGCGAGTTGGGCGCCACTGTCATGGTGTATCCAGCGACGTGGAAAACGTTGCCGGTCACCATCTTCGGACTCACCGACCGCGGCCAGGCGTTCCAGGCGGCGGCAAGTACGACGGTGCTGCTGCTGGTGACGCTGCTCGCCCTGGTCGCCCTCGGCCGGATCCGCGGCCGGGCCGCGGTGCGCTGACGGTTGGTCAGCCTCAGCGTCCGCCGCGGATCAGCCGTCCGGGCCGCGCGCCGGTGTCGACCCCGTCCCGGCGGGTCACGACCCCGCTGACGATCGTCGCGACATAGCCGGACGAGCCCTGCACCAGTCGGCGGCCGCCGGCCGGCAGGTCGTAGACCATCCGTGGTGCGTGCAAGGTCAGCCGATCCATGTCGATGATGTTGATATCGGCCTTCTTTCCCACCTCGATCACACCGCGATCGGTGAGGCCGAACAGCGCGGCGGTGTCATGGGACTGCTTGCGGATCACATACTCCAACGGCAGTTTCTCCCCGCGGTGGCGATCGCGGGCCCAGTGCGTCAGCAGGAAGGTCGGGTAGGACGCGTCACGTGGCCCCCGGACCGGCGGCTGCCCCGTTGCGCAGGGCGAAGTCGAAGGCTTCCGAACGGATCCGGGCGTCGACGTAGAGCAGTACCACCACGCCCGCGGTGAACGGCGCGGCGATCACCTGGCCGGCCGCCTGTCCGGCAGCGGCGAAAAACGCGCCCAGTAGGGTCGGGCCCTCAGTGCCGATGGACATCAACTGGCTGCCGAGACTGAACGGAATCGAGACCAATCCCGCCACGACAGTGGCGAGTAGCCCGGCCAGGACGCGGATTCCCAGGATGCGCCAGAACCGGTGGCGCACTAAGGCGAAGGACCGCTCGATCGCGCCCAGCACCGGCTTACCTTCCAAGACGATCGCCACCGGGGCGAATGTCAGCACGGTGTACAGGTAGGCCAGCGAGCCGATCAGCAGCAGCACCAGGGGAATGCCGATCAGGGCGGCAACGGCGCCGTTGGCGGCGCGGGCAACCCCGATGATCACCACCACGACGGAGCCGATGAGCACGGCCACCACAATGACCTGCAGTGCGCTGAGTCCGATCAGGGCCGGTAGTCGGCCGCGTACTCGTCGCCAGGCTTCGCCGATGGTGATACCGGATCCGAGCACCGAACGGGCCACCACGACGGTGAGCATCCCGGAGAGCAGAATTGTCGCAACCGCCGTGGCGGCCGCCGAGGTCAATGTTCCGATTACCAGCCCGAGTCCGTCGTCGGTGGCCGGCGCGGCGAACTGGGCTAACAGCGCCATGGCTGACGTGACCGTGACGACGGCGGCAGTCAGTCCCAGACTTGCCTTCGGATTGGCCCGGATGTACCCGACGGCGCCGCTGAATATCTCGCCCATCGTCAGCGCCCGCAGGGGGATCACCCCGGGTTTGAAGCCCCAACCGAAGGGGTAGCCGGGCGGGGGGTAGCCGGGTGGTGCATAGCCGGGCGGGGGGTAGCCGGGCGGTGCATAGCCGGGTGGAGGGTAGCCGGGTGGCTCATAGCCCGGTGGGGGGTCCCAGGAGCGGTTGCTCATCTCTTCATCCTGTCGGGGATCCTGGCATATCTCAAACCTGTGATGTCGGCTGCGGTTGACTGTGCGGGTCGACTTTGGGAGATCGGACGCCATGACTTATATCCCGGTTAAAGGCCAACCCTTCACGGTATCCATGGGCCTGAGGAGGATGGACACCGCTGAGTGGATAGAAATCGACGATCATTACGACGCGGAATTAGCCGAAAAGCGTGTTCTGCTCGAAACCAGGCGAGACCAGGTTTTCGCGGCACTGCCCGAGGGATTGGATTCGTCCCACGAGGTCCTGGACAGGTTGACTGAATACCTGCCGACGCGGTTTCCGGAAAGGTTTTCCGCTGCGATCGCCGTCGACGATTCACGGCATCCGTTGGAGGCGGCGAGTTTGATGGTCCAAGAGGACCTGGCCGTCATGAGCCCGCAGGGTGGTCGGTGGGTATTGACCGCGGCGTCGATCTGCTTCCCGAGTCGCTGGGACCTGGCCTCGAAAGTCGGCGCGGATTTGCACGGAATCCATGAGCCGGTTCCCCATTACGAGGAACGAATTGGCGCCGCCACCGATGCCATGTTCGACAAGTTGACGCCCGACCGGCCCGTCTGGCGAGTTAACTGGACCGTGTTGGACAGTCCTGAACTGTTTCAGCCGTCGGCGACTGGTCGCAAGGCCCGCACCCACCCCTCCTCCGGCGAGGAATTCGGCCCCTCCTCCGGCGAGGAATTCGGCGAATCGATGTATTTCCGGACTGAACGCCAGACGCTTTGGAAACTTCCCCGTACCGGGGGAGTCCTATTCACCATCCGCACCTACCGCGACTCCTTGAGCAGTTTGGATCGGCGCTATCCCGAGTTCCGCAAGCACCTCGGTCAGACGCTGGTGACCACCAGCGTTCAAACTCGCCGATACAAGGGGTGGTTGCCGGCCTGGGAGGATCTCATGGCGTGGTCTGGCCAATCTGGCTGACGAGAGGGTTGTGGTTGCGTTCGTCGCACGTCATTTGCCGACAACGGCCGTCGAGTAGTGTCGGTTTCTGTGTCTGACCTCAAAACACGTCTGCGATCGGACCTCACCGCAGCGATGAAGAGCCAGGATAAGTTGCGCACCGCAACGTTGCGGATGTTGCTGGCGGCGGTCCAGACCGAGGAGGTCTCCGGCAAACAAGCCCGTGAGCTGACCGACGAGGACGTTCTCAAGGTGCTGGCCCGGGAGGCCAAGAAGCGCAGTGAGGCTGCGGAGATTTACACCCAGAACGGTCGCGGAGAACTCGCCGCCGAGGAGCATGCCGAAGGCCGGATCATCGACGAGTACCTTCCCACTCCGCTGAGCGACGCCGAGGTGGCCGACGTGGTCGACACGGCCATCGCCCAGGTCGCCGAGGAGATCGGTGAGCGGCCCTCGGTCCGGCAAATGGGTCTTGTGATGAAGGCGGCGACCGCGATCGCCGCGGGTAAGGCCGACGGATCCAGGCTCTCGTCGGCGGTCAAAGACCGGCTCTAGCCACAAGGAGC
>Ga0247843_1002363_pt1 | contig 34614 bp, 32 predicted proteins | sample LaCruzMarch2017__FD_192420 | JGI IMG/M metagenome (GOLD analysis project Ga0247843, IMG submission 192420) | Freshwater microbial communities from meromictic Lake La Cruz, Castile-La Mancha, Spain - LaCruzMarch2017_8m | ecosystem: Environmental > Aquatic > Freshwater > Lake | place: Spain... | reverse complement strand
GAGCCGGAGGATTTCCAGCTTGTCGAGGCCAGCGATGGGGGCGAGGTCGGCGACCTGGGTGTTGTGGAGCCAGAGGCTTTGCAGCTTGTCGAGGCCAGCGATGGGGGCGAGGTCGGCGACCTGTGTGTTGTCGAGCCGGAGGCTTAGCAGCTTGTCGAGGCCAGCGATGGGGGCGAGGTCGGCGACGCTCGCCTTGTTCAGGCTCAGGCGTTGCAGGTTCCTGAGCCCGGCCAGGGGCGTGAGCGTGGTGCAGCGCAGGCCTTCTTCGTGGGGTGCGCGTTTTTCGAAATTTTCTGGCAAGTCGATGATGAAAGGCCACCAGGCTTCCGGCGGGGCCTGCCCGGCCTCGATCCGCCGAACCGCTTCGTCCAGGTCGAAATCGGGGGGGGGTGCGGCTTCCTCCTCAGGCCGTCGCGGCAGTTGCGGCGGCATCGCCGGTTGGTCCGGGACCTCCGGCTGCCCATCCTCCCGCGCCAGCGCCAACCCGTGCCGGACATGCGTGATCAGATCATAGGGCGATCCCTCCACCAGCCGGATCACCGGCGCCTCCACCTGCGCCAGGAAGCTGCCCAGCGTTCCGACCAGTGCGGATTTCGTCGCATAGTCGGAGGCGACGGCGCCGGTCAGCAACGCGGCCCCAAGGCTCAGCTTCCAGCCCAGCGCCGTGACCGCCAGATGCCGCGCGGTGCTGATCGCGCGATACCCCGCTTTCTCGCCTTGCATCCCCGGCGTCGCGGCAATCTCGGCCGGTGCGGCGGCCTCCGCCGCATCCTCTTCTGACAGGGCGCGGGTCGCCGCCGCGGTCTGGATCACCCGGCGCGCATCCTCCAGGCGGGGGCGCACAGCCTCAAAAAGCTCAGGACGGGTGAGGAAACCGCGCTGCGCCGCATCCGCTTCCCGCACGCTCGGGAATTGCAGCAGCCATGTTGCGAGCGTCTTCAGGGAATCGGCCAGCGAACGGCGGATCTCGGGCTCCAGCGGCTCGCCTTGCAGGCTCGGCGTTGCGCCGAGCCGGTCATCCAGTTCCACGCAACTGCCGAGCGTCAGGGTGCGGTGATAGATCAGGACCACAAGGTCGGGCAGCGTCTCGGGCGTGGCATTGCCCAGCGCGCCAATCAGCCCGTGCAAGGCTGTCGGCAGGCTGCGCCACGCGGGTTGGTTGTCCAGCCGCGCGCCGACCGTCGCATCCAGGTCGCGCAGCTTTTCCACGACCAGCGGCAGCAGGGCCTGCACCAGCGGCAGCGCCGCCGCCGCGCGGTCGGAGTCGGGCGGCGGGGCGATGGCCAGCCGTGGGCCGGATACGACGAAGCCGATCGCATCGGGCTCACGCGGCGCGGCCAGCAGGGCCGCCCCGGCCTGCTGCATGTCGGCGGCATCGGGCTGCGGCCGGCCAGCGCGGCGCTGCGCCTGTGTCCAGGCGTCGAGCATCTTTTGCCGATCAGGATGCTGTGCGGTGCCGCCCGCGTTCTGCGGGAAGAACACGGCGAGGATGGCCAGCAGCGTCGCCCGGCGGTTGGTCTGGTTGGTGCCGTTGCGCCAGCGGTCGATGGTGGCGGCATCCACCGGGCAGTTCAGCCGGGCAAGGGAGTCCGCAAAGTCCTTGGTGGTCCAACTTCCAGACACCCGACGCCGATCACCGGGCATGCCGGTGCCGGCATCCCAGTGCTGAACGAACAGATCGTGGAACCCGGCCGCCGTCACGTCGCGCGTTGCTCCTGCCCGGTCAGGGCGCCTGGCCCATGGTCAACCATCGCGGCGGCGTGCCGCAAGCCTCGCAACCTGCAAACGCCGCAAACCGCGCTTTGCAGTTCCTGGGCTTTGATTTGCCGTGGTTTGCCTCTGCTCGTTGCGCATCGGCCAGACGGGAAAGGAACCCTGCCGATGCTCAATCAGTTCTTCGCCATCGCCCTCACCCTGCTCGCCTGCCATTACTGGCAGGAAGCGGCAAGTGGCCACCATAAGCGCCATGCCTGCGCCTCGCTCGTGGCGGCCATGCTGGCCTACATGCTCTACGCCGCCAAGGTCGCCCTTGGCGGCTGAAAGCCGCTCCTCCGCATCCGCCTGCCCCAAGGGCGCTACCGCCACAAAAGCCGGCAGCAGGAAAGGTTGGTCGCGGCTGTTCGGCATGAGCTGCGTGATACAATGCGGAATCGCCGATTTCAGGCCAGCGGGGAATCCGACAGGCGGCCAGGTTGCCGCCGCCGCGGGTGATGGATAATGTCGCGCGCTTCGTGGGACGGGTGGCCGAGCGGTCGAAGGCGCACGCCTGGAAAGTGTGTAGACGTGAAAGCGTCTCGTGGGTTCGAATCCCACCCCGTCCGCCATTTTTCCTTCAATATCAATAGCTTATCAGGCCATCCGCAATGGCTCGGCAGCGCAGCCCAGAAGCATGCGTAAACCTGCACCGGCCCGCCTTGCCCTTCGAGCCGTGCGAGGCGGGATACTGCCCGGGCCTGTTCCCCCAACGCCGCGGCCATCACCTCAACCGTCAGACCACAGGGTTCCGCGCCTGAGCGGATAGAGCCAGGGGGGCACGTCACTCTCCGATTTGCCCCATGGGGGCGGCCAGCGGCCCATCCGGCCGCAGCGCGCACAAACCCGCCCGGCGGGTCTTGTTCCCCCGTCCTGCGCTGAATACATCTCGCGCGGCGGCGGAGCCCCTCAGGCTGCGCTCAACCCCTCACCCACCGCCCCACACCGGGGGCGGGCGCGGCGCCTCACCGGGCCGCCCCCGTCCGCCACAGGAGATTGAACAGCATGAGCAAGGTCATCGGCATCGACCTCGGCACCACCAATTCCTGCGTCGCCATCATGGAAGGCAAGGACGTCAAGGTCCTGGAAAACGCCGAGGGCGCCCGCACCACCCCCTCGATGGTCGCCTTCGCCAAGAATGGCGAACGCCTTGTCGGCCAGTCCGCCAAGCGCCAGGCGGTCACCAACCCGACCAATACGCTCTACGCCGTCAAGCGCCTGATCGGCCGGCGCTTCGACGACCCGATGGTGAAGAAGGACATCAGCCTGGTCCCCTACACCATCACCCGTGCCGACAATGGCGATGCCTGGGTGGATGTGGACGGCAAGAAGTTCGCGCCCCAGCAGATCAGCGCCAACATCCTGACCAAGATGAAGGAAACCGCCGAGGCCTATCTCGGCGAAAAGGTGACCCAGGCGGTCATCACCGTGCCCGCCTACTTCAACGACGCCCAGCGCCAGGCCACCAAGGAAGCCGGCGCGATCGCCGGGCTCGAGGTGCTGCGCATCATCAACGAACCGACGGCGGCGGCGCTCGCCTACGGCATGGACCAGAAGAAGGGCGGCACCATCGCGGTGTACGACCTTGGCGGCGGCACCTTCGACGTCTCCATCCTGGAAATCGGCGATGGCGTGTTCGAGGTGAAGTCCACCAATGGCGACACCTTCCTGGGCGGCGAGGATTTCGACGCCCGTGTGATCGACTATCTGGCCGATGAATTCCGCAAGGAACAGGGCATCGACCTGCGCGGCGACAAGCTGGCGCTGCAGCGCCTGAAGGAAGCCGCCGAGAAGGCGAAGATCGAGCTGTCGAGCTCGAAGCAGACCGAAATCAACCTGCCCTTCATCACCGCCGACGCCAGCGGCCCGAAGCACCTGGTGATGCAGCTGACGCGCGCCAAGCTGGAATCGCTGGTCGACGACCTGGTGATGAAGACGCTCGCCCCCTGCGAGATGGCGCTGAAGGATGCCGGCCTGGCGAAGGGCGAAATCGACGAGGTGATCCTGGTCGGCGGCATGACGCGCATGCCGAAGATCATCGAGGTGGTGAAGCAGTTCTTCGGCCGCGAGCCCGCGCGCAACGTGAACCCGGACGAGGTGGTGGCCATCGGCGCCGCCATCCAGGGCGGCGTCCTGAAGGGCGACGTCAAGGATGTGCTGCTGCTGGACGTCACACCGCTGTCCTTGGGCATCGAGACGCTGGGCGGCGTCTTCACTCGCCTGATCGACCGCAACACCACGATCCCGACCAAGAAGTCGCAGGTCTTCTCGACGGCCGACGACAATCAGGGCGCGGTCACCATCAAGGTGTTCCAGGGCGAACGCGAGATGGCGGCCGACAACAAGCTGCTCGGCCAGTTCGACCTGCAAGGCATCCCGCCGGCGCCGCGCGGCGTGCCGCAGATCGAGGTGACCTTCGACATCGACGCCAACGGCATCGTCAGCGTCAGCGCGAAGGACAAGGCCACCGGCAAGGAACAGCAGGTGCGCATCCAGGCCAAGTCGGGCCTGTCGGATGCCGATATCGACCGCATGGTGCGCGACGCCGAGGCAAATGCCGAAGCCGACAAGAAGCGCCGCGCGGCGGTTGAAGCGCGCAACGGCCTGGATTCGCTGGTCCACTCCACCGAGAAGTCCTTGAAGGAGAATGCGGACAAGGTGCCGCCGGCCGACAAGGAAGCCGTGGAGGCCGCGATTACCCGCGCCCGTACCGCCATGGAAGGCCAGGATGTGGAGGCCATCAACAAGGCGGCCGAAGACCTGTCCCAGGTGGCCATGAAGATGGGCGAGGGCCTGTACAAGGCGCAGCAGGCCGCCGAACAGCAGGCCGGCGCAGCTGGCGGCCCGGGCAAGCCCGACGACAAGGTGGTCGACGCCGACTTCGAGGAAGTGGACCCGAACAAGAAGAAGCCCTCCTGACCGGCATCCACGCCTGTCTGAAGATCGCCCCGGCCGGCCTCGGCTGGGGCGAATGGGCTTGAAGCGGGGATCCGATGGCCAAGCGCGATTTCTATGAAGTGCTGGGCGTGGCCCGGGATGCGGGCGAGGACGACCTCAAGAAGGCGTATCGCAAGCTGGCGATGCAGTTCCACCCAGACCGCAACCAGGGGGACAAGTCGGCCGAGGGCAAGTTCAAGGAGCTGAACGAAGCCTATGACGTCCTGAAGGACGCCGAAAAGCGCGCCGCCTATGACAGGTTCGGCCACGCCGCCTTTGAACAGGGTGGTGGTGGCGGCGGTCAGGGCGGCGCTGGCTTCGGCGGCGGCAACCCCTTCGGCGGCGCCTTCGACGATATCTTCGAACAGATGTTCGGCGACATTGGCGGGCGTGGCCGCGGCCGGGCGCCGGCCGGGCGCGGCAATGACCTGCGCGCGCAGGTCGAGGTGGGGCTGGAGGAAGCCTTCGCCGGCGCCAAGAAGACGATTCGCGTCAGCTCCTCGATCGGTTGCGAGGCCTGCAAGGGCACGGGCGCCGAGGGCGGCGCGGCCTCCGGCGTTACCACCTGCGGCACCTGCAACGGCGCCGGCAAGGTGCGCGCGCAGCAGGGCTTCTTCCTGATCGAGCGCACCTGCCCCACCTGCAATGGTTCGGGCCGGATCATCAAGAACCCGTGCAAGGTCTGCGCGGGATCGGGCCGCACCCAGCGCGATCGGACGCTGGCCGTCACCATCCCACCCGGCGTCGAGGATGGCACCCGCATCCGCCTGACCGGCGAGGGCGAGGCAGGCATGCGCGGCGCGCCCGCGGGCGACCTTTATGTGGATGTGGCGGTCAAGCAGCACCCGATTTTCCAGCGGGATGGCGCCAACATCTTCGTGCGCGTGCCGCTGCGCATGACCACCGCCGCCATGGGTGGCGCCGTCGAGGTGCCGACCATCGATGGCAGCCGCAACAAGGTCTCGATCCCGGCGGGCACCCAGACGGGCGACCAGTTCAGGCTGCGCGGCAAGGGCTTCAGCGTGCTGCGCAGCGCCGCGCGCGGGGACATGTATGTGCAGGTCGCGGTCGAAACCCCGCAGAACCTCAACAAGCGCCAGCAGGAGCTGTTGGCCGAGTTCGAACGCGAATGCGACAAGACCGGCCGCAGCAGCCCGGAGTCGGAGGGCTTCTTCGCCAAGGTGAAGGACTTCTTCGACGGGTTCGGGCGGTAGCAACCGCCCGAACGCCGGGCGTCAGGCGAAGCCGTACTTCTCCACCGCGGCCGCATCGCGCGCCGCCGCCGCTTCGACCGAGGCGCGGATCACCTCGGGCGGTGCCGACAGGTCGGCCACGATCTGGAAAAGCCGGCGTTCCACCGGCAGGCCGCGGCGAATGCCGGGGGTGATGTAGAAGGCGGGCTCGGCGGTGATGGCCGCGATTTCGGCGGCCGTCAGCGCGGCATCGGTGGGTGCGCGCTTCACATGCCATTGGCGCATCAGCAGCGCCGCGCCGTCGCGCGAGGCCAGCGCGCCCTGCGCCATATGGTCCATGCGCCAGCGCGTGTCGGTGACGCTTTCGAGCGAGATCGAGATATCCAGCCCCTGGACCTTCACCGACCATTGGCGGAAGCCGCGCTTGCGCACATCGCTCGGCGCGCCGATGCGCGGGCGTGATCGCGCCGGCACGTCTTTGCCGGCAAAGGCGGCAGCAAAAAGGGCCAGCAAGCGGGCGATCTCGTCCGGCGCCTCGATGGCGCGCAAGCTGTCGGCGGTGCCGCTCATGCGCGGCGCGCCTGGACCAGGATTCCCTGGGCAGTCAACATGTCGATCTCCTCGGCGCTGAAGCCATGTCGCGCCAGGATTTCCTGGCCATGCTGGTTGAAACGCGGTGGTGCCGCCCGGGTGCCCCCGGGCGTGCGGCTGAGCTTGATGGGGGTGCCGAGGCCGCGATAGCCATCGAACTCGGTTACCATCTCGCGATGGGCGGTATGGGCCGCTTCCATCGCTTCGTCCACATGCAGAACCGGGCCAGCCGGCAAACCGGCGCGCAGCATCGCCGCGCACAGCGCATGCCCATCCTCCTCGGCCAGCCGCGCCTCGATGATCGGCTCCAACTCGGCGCGGTTCGTCACGCGCAGCGCGTTGGTGGCGAATCGCGGGTCGGATGGCAGCTCGGGCAGGTTCAGGAAGTCGCAGAATTTTCGCCAGGCGGGTTCGTTGCCGACGGCCACGAAGATCTCGCAGGTGCGGGTCGCGAACTTGGAATAGGGGCTGATGTTCGGGTGCGGGTTGCCGGTGGCGCGTGGCCGCTTGCCGTTCAGGAAGAAATTGGCCGCCTGCGGGTGCAGCAGCGCCATGCCGCAATCATGCAGGCACATGTCGAGATACTGGCCACGCCCGCTGGCATGCCGCTCATTCACCGCCATCAGGATCGCGATCGCGGAATAGAGGCCGGTCGCGAGATCGACGATCGGCGTCCCCATCCGCAGCGGCCCGGTCTCGGCATTGCCGTTGATCGACATCAGGCCGGCCATCGCCTGGATGATGGCGTCATAGCCCGGCAGTGCGCCAAGCGGCCCATCGCCGCCAAAGCCCGAGACACGGCAATGGATCAGCCGCGGAAAGCGCTGGGAGAGCACGGCTTCATAGCCCAGGCCCCATTTCTCCATGGCGCCGGGCTTGTAGTTCTCGATCAGGATGTCGGCGCCTTCCAGCAGCCGCAGCAGCACCGCCCGCCCCTCGGGCCGGCCGAGATCCAGCGCGATCGCCTGCTTGTTGCGGTTCACGCCCAGGAAGTAGCTGGCATCCGATCCCTGGAAGGGCGGGCCCCAGTCGCGCACCTCATCGCCCTGGGGCGGTTCGATCTTGATCACCTCCGCGCCATGGTCGGACAGGATCATGGTGCAATAGGGCCCGCCGAGCACGCGCGTCAGGTCGATCACCTTCAGGCCGGCCAGCGCCCCGGCCGACCGTGCCACGCCCTTGCCCTCGCTCATGCCGCTGCCTTCCTGTCGAATACCCGCGTGCAGAAATCCGGGTAGGTTTCCAGCATCTCGTCGCAGACCGGGCCGCGCAGCAGCGCCAATTCGGCCGGTGTCGGCGCTTCGGTGGTGGGGATTGTGGCGGGGACCGCGAAGGTGAAGCCGGTGGCGGCGCGCACCCCCTCCAGCGTCTCGCCCGGGTGCAGGCTGGCCAGGGTGAACTGGCCCGCGCCGGCATCGAAGCGGAACACGCAGCGCCCGGTGACCAGCGCCTGCGCCGTGCCGCGCCGGAAGGTGCCGGGCGGCGAGAGGCCAGGCGCCGAGACATGGTCGACGCGGGGCACCAGCACGCGGGGCGAATGTTCCTCGCGGAACAGGATGGTGCGGGGTGTCATCAGGTACATGAAGGCGCTGCCGAAGCTGCCCGGGAAGCGCACCCCCCCCGTCGGCGTGCCGCCGGGCCAGGCGCCGGTGCCCAGCAGGTTCAAATTGGCCTGCCCGTCGATCTGCCCGCCGCCCAAGAAGAACAGGTCGATCCGCCCCTGCCCCGCCAGGTCGAACAATTCGCGCGAGCCTTCGCTGAACGGGTTGCCCACCCGCTTGTGCAGCAGCGACAGCCGCACCGGATGACCCAGCTTGCGCACCAGCCAGCAGGCGGCGGCCGGAATGGGGGACGCCGCGCCGACCGCGATATGGCGCGCCGGATGGGCCGCCGGATCCAGGATCAGCCGGGCCAGCGCAACCGCCAGCACTTCCTCGGGCCGGGCATTCATGCGGCGACGGCCGGGCGCGCCAGGACGAAGCGCGCCAGATATTCCGCGAAGCCGGACTCGCTCCGCGCCAGCCGCGCATATTCCGCCACATGCGCCGCGTCGGCCCCATATTCGTCGAGCAGCGCGATCGGATGCGTGCCGCGCGCCGCCACCGCGATCGCGCTGACATAGGTGGCCGAGATCACGCCCGACGCCAGCCTTTCATCTTCCAGCATGTCGCCCGGCACCATCCGCTCGACCGTCGCCAGCACCATGCGTGCGGCATGGGCAAGCGTGGCCAATTCGCGCCGCCGCCCCACCCAGATATTGCCGGCCTCATCGGCCATCACGCCATGGATCGCCGCCACATCGGGGCTGAGCGCGGGCAGCAGCAGGATGGGGTCGCCGCCGCTGGCGAAGGGGTTGTCGATGATCTTCCAGTCGGGCCGGTGCGCCACGATGTCGCTGCCCAGCACGCCGCGCAGCGGCAGGAAGGGCACCCCCTTCTCGGCCGCCTGCAACATGGTGTGGATGGCCGGGCAGGTGGCGTCGCGCACCGTGATGCGCCCTTCCTTCAGCGCCGCCGTGAAGCGGGGCGCGAAGCCGGCCTCGCCCAGGCTCACGGCGCTGGTCTCCACTTCGGCCACGCAGCCCGCGCCGATCAACAGGTCGGAGGCGAAGCCCGAGACCGGCACGCCGAGCAATCTGAGCCCCCGCGCCCCACGCCGGATCAGCGCATGGACCAGCGCGACCGAGGGCAGCGAATTGTCGGGCGGCAGCGCCAGCAGGGCACCATCGGGCACCAGGGCGGCGAGCGTATCGGGCGTCTCCATGGGGTTGTGTCTAGCCCCGCGCGAGGTCTGTGGCAAAGTGGGGTCATGGTGGATCGGACATGTCTCGAAGGTGACCGCGTGCGGCTCCGCCCCTGGCGGCTGCCTGCGGATCTGGCGCCGCTGCTGGCCATCAATGGCGACCCCGCGGCGATGCGGCACTTCCCGAAGACGCTCGACGCCGACGAGAACGCTCTCTTCGCCCAGCGCATGGCGGCACATGGCGATGCGCATGGCTTCACCTTCTGGCCGGTCGAGCTGCGGGCGGGCGGGCCGCTGGTCGGCGTGGTCGGCCTGCTCCATGTGGCCTTCGCCGCCCCCTTCACGCCGGCCGTCGAGATCGGCTGGCGCTTCGCCACCGCCCATCACGGCCAGGGGCTGGCGCGGGAAGCCGCGACGCTCGCCCTCGATCACGGCTTCCGCCGGCTTGGCCTGCCCCGGATCGTGGCCTTCGCGTCGGAATGGAACGCGCCCTCCTGGGGGTTGATGGTGCGGCTCGGCATGCGGCGCGGGGCGGATTTCGACCATCCGCGCATCCCGCCCGACCACACGCTGCAACCGCATCGCTGCTACGCGATCACCGCCGCCGAATGGTTCAGCCGCCCGGACCCAGCCGGCAGAATATGAGCTCATGCTTATTGTGCGCGCCATGGAACAGCATGGCACCCGGGATGGCCGCGAATTCGGCCGCCACCGCATGGTCGGTCGGCCCCTGGAACTTGATCGTGCAGACCAGGTGGCGCGCCCGCCCCGCCGCGATCCAGCGCCGCACCAGCGCCAGCAGCCGGGCCGGGTAGCAGATCACGTCGCTGAACAGCCAATCCACGGGTGGCTGCTGCGCCGGATCCAGGCCGAAGGCGCTTTCCGACAGCAGCGTGACGCCCGGCATCGCCAGCACGGCAGGGTCCAGCGCCGCCTTGTCCACCGCCGTCACCCGGGCACCGAGGCTGGCCAGCACATACGTCCAGCCGCCCGGCGCGGCGCCGAGGTCGAGGCAGGTCTCTCCCGGCATCGGATGCCGGCCGAGCCGCGTCAGCGCCTCCCATAATTTGAGATAGGCGCGGGAGGGCGGGCCGGCGCGATCCTCCACGAAGGCGACGGCGCCATTCACGAAGGGCGAGCTTTTGGTGGGGCTAGCCAGCAGCCGGTCGGGGGCCAGCAGCGTCCAGCCGCCGAGCGGCGCGCTGGGCGCGGGTTCCGGGAAGATCAGCGCGCGCGCCTTCACCGGCGGCAGCGCGGCCTCGATCAGGGCGCAGCGGCGGTGATGCTGGGCGGCGTAGAGGCTCCAGTTCCGCTGGATGGCGCGCAGCGCGCTGGCGGTCCCCTTCACCGAGGGGGCGGGCAGCTCGACCGGCGCGTCCCACACATCGAGCGCCCAGGCCGCGGGGCCCGGCGGATCGGGCGACAGCGCGAGCAGGCCGTGCCATGCATCGATCCGGCGGCCGGTCAGCGCGAGTTCCTCGGCCAAAGGTGCCGCGAATTCCTCGGCCGCGAGGTAGGCTGCGCGGATCACGGTTGGCGCGGCGCGAGCGCGGCAGCGGCCAGCACGCCCCAGCCCACCAGCAGCAGAACGCCGCCCAGCGGCGTGACCAGCGCGACCGACAGGCCCGTCAGCGCCTTCAGATAGACGCCGCCCGAAAAGCCCAGCGTGCCCAGCGCGAAGCAGAAGCCCGCCACCCCCGGCAGCCGCCCGGTGCGGCGTTCGGCGAGCAGCCCGGTGCCGAGCAGCGCCAGCGCGTGCCAGGCCTGCAAGGAGGCGCCGGTGGAGGCCAGGGCGGCGGCCTCGGGCGGCAGGCCATGGCTGGCATAGGCGGCCATGCCCACCGCCACCAGGCCCGACAAAGCCCCGATCACCATCCAGATGCGTGCCATCTGCCGGACTTAGAGCGGTGGCGCGGTGGCCGCCAGCCTTTGGCGCGTGGCCGCGTCATGCGCCAGGCGCGTGGGCTCGGGCAGGCGGCGGCCGGCCAGGCAGCGCCGGACCCACGCCACCGCACTGTCCAGCGTGATGCGATGCCCGACCGAGATGTAGATGGGCTTGGCCCGCGCCCGGCTGCGCAGCGCGACACCCACCAACTCGCCCCGATGGCGAATGGCCGCGGTGGCGCCGAGGGCCTCCGCCAGCGGATCCACCGCGCCGACCAGCAGCGACTTGGCGACGCCGATGGTGGGCAGGTCGGCCGCGACGCCGACATGGCAGGCAACGCCGCAGCGCGCCGGATGGGCGCGGCCATGCCCATCCACCAGCAACAGGTCCGGCGGCGCCGGCAGGCGGGCGAGCGCGGCCAGCAGCGCCGGCGCCTCGCGAAAGCCCAGCAGGCCGGGGATATAGGGCAGCCCGCCGGTGACGGTGGCGCCCGCCTCGGCCAGCGGCGCCAGGGCGGCGGCGTCCAGCATGACCACCCCCGCATGGGCCGCGCGCGTCGGGTCGAAGCGCAGGGCCGAGACATCGGCCCCGCCGATCCGATGCACCGCGCCGCAGCGGTCAGCCTCGATGACCGAGGCCGCCAGCCCGGCCTGGGTGGCGCGGGCCTCGGCCGGTGTCAGGCTTCCCCCATCATGGCGCGGACCATCAGCGTGACATTGTGGCGGAACATCGCCTCATAGGTCGGTGCGGGGCCGCCCGCTTCGCTCAGCGCATCGGCATAGAGGCGCCCCTGCACCCGCACCCCTGCTTCCCTTGCCAGCCGCTCCAGCGTGGCAGGGTTGCCCATGTTTTCCATGAACAATGCGGTGATGCCCTGCTCGCGGATCATGCGGATCAGCCGCGCCACCTGCTGGGCGGAGGGCTCGGCCTCGGTGCTGACGCCGGTTGGTGCCAGGAAGGTCACGCCATAGGCGGCGCCAAAATAGCCGAAGGCGTCGTGGCTGGTCACAACCTTGCGGCGCGCCTCGGGCACGCGGCCGATCTCGACGCGCACCCAGGCGTCCAGCGCCGCGAGCCGGGCGAGCGTGGCCTCGGCCTCCACGGCCACGCCGATCCCCGACAGCGCGCCGGCGATGGTCCGCACATAGGCCTGGCCATGCCGCAGATCCTGCCAGGCATGCGGGTCTGGCACCTGGCGCGGGCGGGCCGCCGCCTGGTTGGTCCCGCCGCCTTGGCCATGGCTGTGCCCATGATTGTGCGCCGGCATCTGCCGCGGCGTGATGCCGGTGGTGGCCACCGCCTGGGGGCCGCGATAACTCGTCGCGCGCAGCATCCGCTCGAACCAGCCATCGAAGCCGAGCCCGTTGCGCACCACCAGCCGCGCCCCGGTCAGCGACGCCGCGTCCGAAGGGCGGGGCTGGAAGGTGTGCGCATCGGCATTGGCGCCCGCGATGATGCGCAGCCGCACGCGGTCGCCGGCCAGGTCGCGCACCATGTCGCCCAGGATCGAAAAGCTCGCAACGATGGAAGGCGGCTCCTGCGCCGAGAGCTGGGCCGGCAGGATCAGGGCCGGCAGGGCCAGCAGGGAACGGCGGCGCATTTATGCCTCGCGAGGTATGTTATACCATAACATACCTGACAGGCGCCCGCCGGCAAGCTCAGCCGCCGCGGAACAGCCGCCGCAACCAGGCGAGGAACCCCTCGCCGCCCGCTGGCGGCGCCTTCTGGTGCGCCACATGCGGGCGGCGCGCGGGCGGCGGCAGGGCGCTGGCCAGCGTGTGCCGCCCGGAATCATGCGCGGCGATCAGCCGCTGTTCCACGCGCAGCACCTGCAACACGCTTTCCGGCGGGTCGGTGGCGATCAGCTCCTCGGCGGTGGCGGCCGCATCCTCCCAGGCTTCGGCGCGGCGCAGCGCATCGATCACGCGCACATTCTGCTCGGCTTCCAGCATCGGGCCGCTGCGCCAGAGCGCCACCGCTTCCAGCCGCCAGCTGCGCGCCAGGTCCGGCCGTTCAAGGTCATCGGCCACCCAGGCGGCGTGCAGCGTGGCCTCGGCGGCGGCGGCCAGCGCGCCGCTTTCCTCCAGCGTCAGGGCGAAGGCCAGGAAGCGGCGGGCGAGCGGCGGGATCTGCTCATCGGCCAGCAGCGCGCGGAACGGGGCGGCGCGCACCGCCGCCGCGGCGGCCGGGTGGGCGCGGGCGATGTCGGGCGCGGCATAGCCACAGCCCGGGCATTGCTGCAGCCAGCGCGCCATGGTGCCGCGCAGCGGCTCGCCCGGACGCAGGTCAAGGTCGGGCGCCTGCTCGGGCGGCCCGGGCCGGAAGGCGGCGTGACGGCTCTCGGTCCCGCAGACGGCGCAGCGCGTGGCGCCGGCCGGCAGCGGCTTGGATCCGGCGGTGGGGTTGTCGGCCATGCGCCCAACATAGGCATGTTCGCGCGCCAAGCGCAGGGGGGCGCACGCAGCCCTTGCGTGAACGGGGCTGCCTCCCCTAACTGCGGCGCATGCCCCGTGGCGATTTGTTCCCCGATATCGCGCCCTATGAGACCGGCCTCATGCCGCTGTCGGCCGGCCACGTCATGTACTGGGAACAGGTGGGCAATCCGCGCGGCCAGCCCGTGCTGTTCCTGCATGGCGGGCCGGGGGCGGGCGCGGGCGCCATCCATCGCCGCTTCTTCGACCCGGCGCATTGGCGCGTGATCATCTTCGACCAGCGCGGTGCCGGCCGGTCCCGCCCGCTGGGCGAACTGCGCGAAAATACGACGCCGCATCTGGTGGCCGATATCGAGATGCTGCGTCGCTTCCTGGACATTGATCGCTGGCTGCTGTTCGGCGGCAGCTGGGGCAGCACGCTGGCCCTGGCCTATGCGCAGGCGCATCCGGACATGGTGACGGGCTGCGTGCTGCGCGGCGTGTTCCTCGGCCGGCCGACCGAGGTTGACTGGTTCCTCTATGGGCTGCGCCGCGTCTTCCCCGATGCCTGGGCCGCCTTCGCCGACCATGTCCGGCCGGAGGAGCGCGACGATCTGCTGGGCGCCTATCTGCGCCGCCTGACCGACCCCGACCCGATGGTGCACCAGCCGGCGGCGCGCGCCTGGAGCCTGTATGAGGGTTCCTGCTCCACGCTGTTGCCCAGCCCCGACACGGTGGCGAGCTTCGCGCAGGATCGCAGCGCGCTCGGCCTCGCGCGGATCGAGGCGCATTACTTCGCGCATGATCTGTTCCTGCCACCCGGCGGGCTGCTGGCCCATATGGGACGCATCGCGCAGATCCCGGCCGAGATCGTGCAGGGGCGCTACGACATGGTCTGCCCCTGCGATACCGCCTTCGACCTGGCGGCCGCCTGGCCCCGCGCGCGCCTGACCATGGTGCCGGACGCCGGCCATTCGGCGCTGGAGCCCGGTGTGCGCACGGCGCTGGTGGCCGCGGTCGATCGGTTCCGCCGGCGGGGGTAGCTTCAGCTACACCAGCCCGCCATTCACATGGATCACCTGGCCGCTGATGTAGCCGGCCTCCGGCGCGGCCAGGAATGCCACGGCGCGCGCCATGTCGTCCGGCGTGCCAAGCCGCCCGGCCGGAATGCGCGCCACGACCGCCGCCCATTGCTCGGGGGTCAGCGCCGAATGGCCGGACGCATCCTTGCGGGTGAAGCCGGGCGCCACGGCGTTCACCGTCACGGCGGGGGCCGCTTCGATGGACAGGCTGCGCACCAGCGCCTCCACCCCGGCCTTGGCGGCGGCGGTGGCGGGGAAGGTCGTGGTGTCCGTGCGGAAGACATGTGCCACGAAGGAGGAGATGGCGATCAACCGCCCTGCCCCGCCCGCCGCCAGCGCCGGCAGCGCGGCGCGCGCCAGGCGCAGGAAGCCCGTCAGCACGCTGTCGATCGATCGCGCGAACCCTTCCTCGGTCAGCGCGGCGACCGGCGTGCGGTCGGCGAAACCGGCATTGGCCACCACCACATCCAGCCGGCCGAAGCGCGCCAGCGCCGCGGCGACGAGGGCCGCCGGCAGCGCCGGGTCGGCCATGTCGCCGAAGACGGCATGCGCCTCCCCGCCCGCGTCCCGCACCGCCGCCATCGTGGCCTCGGCGCCGGCCGCGTTGCGGCGGGTATGCACCAGCACGCCAATGCCGGGCCCCGCCAAGGCGCGGGCGGTGGCGGCGCCGATGCCGGACGCGGCCCCGGTGACCAGCACGGCGCGGTTCACGCCGCTCATTCCGCGGCTTCCGCGTAGGCTTCGAGCGGCGCGCAGGTGCAGACCAGGTTGCGGTCGCCATGGACATTGTCCACGCGCTTGACCGGCGGCCAGTATTTCTGGGCCCGCACATGGGGCAGCGGGAAGGCGGCTTCCTCGCGGCTATAGGGGTGGGTCCAGGCGGTTGCCGTCACCTCGGCGGCGGTGTGCGGCGCGTTCTTGAGGGGATTGTCGCGCGGGTCGGCGCGGCCCTGCTCGATGGCGCGGATCTCGGCGCGGATCGCCACCATGGCGGCGATGAAGCGGTCGATCTCGGCCTTGGTTTCGCTTTCCGTCGGCTCGATCATCAGCGTGCCCGTCACCGGCCAGGACATGGTCGGCGCGTGGAAGCCGTAATCCTGCAGGCGCTTGGCGATATCCTCGACGCTCGCGCCGCCATTCTGCTGGAAGCCGCGGCAATCCAGGATGCACTCATGCGCCACCATGCCGCCGACGCCACGGTAGAGAATGGGGTAATGTTCCTGAAGGCGGGCCGCCATGTAGTTGGCGTTGAGGATCGCGATCTCGGTCGCGCGCTTCAGCCCCTCGGGGCCCATCATGCGGATATAGGCGTAGCTGATCGGCAGGATGGAGGCGCTGCCGAAGGGTGCGGCCGCCACCGGCCCATGGCTGGTCGCCTGCGGCCCGGCTTCCGCCAGCAGCGGGTGGCTGGGCAGGAAGGGCGCCAGATGCGCGGCCACGCCGATCGGGCCGACACCCGGACCGCCGCCGCCATGCGGGATGCAGAAGGTCTTGTGCAGGTTCAGGTGGCACACATCCGCGCCGATCGCGGCCGGGCTGGTGAGCCCAACCTGCGCGTTCATGTTGGCGCCATCCATGTAGACCTGCCCGCCCTTGGCATGGATCAGGTCGCAGATCTCGCGGATGCGTTCCTCGAACACGCCATGGGTGGAGGGGTAGGTGACCATCAGCGCGGCCAGGCTGCCGGCATAATGCTCGGCCTTGGCGCGCAGATCATCCAGATCGACATTGCCGTCGCGGTCGCAGCCGGTGACCACCACCTTCATCCCGGCCATCACCGCACTCGCCGGGTTCGTGCCATGCGCCGAGGAGGGGATCAGGCAGACGTCGCGCTGCACATCGCCGCGCGCCCGGTGATAGGCGCGGACCGCCAGCAGCCCGGCATATTCGCCCGCGCTGCCGGCATTGGGTTGCAGCGAGACCGCGGCGAAGCCCGTCACGGCACACAGCCAGCCTTCCAGCCGCCGGATCATTTCCAGATAGCCGGTGGCCTGCTCAACCGGGGCGAAGGGGTGAATGGCACCGAAGCCGGGGAAGGTCACCGGGATCATCTCGGCCGTCGCGTTCAGCTTCATCGTGCAGGATCCCAGCGGGATCATGCTGCGGTTCAGCGCCACATCCTTGTCTTCCAGCTTCTTCATGTAGCGCAGCATGGCGTGTTCGGCATGGTGCGCGCGGAACACCTCGGCCGTCAGGAAGGCGCTGCGGCGGGCCAGGCTGTTCGGGATGCCGCCTTCCGGCTCGATCCGGTCGAGCGTGGGCGCCACCTGCCCGGCCGCTTCGGCCAGCGCCGCGACCAGCGCCAGCAGATCCTCGCGCGTCACACTCTCATCCAGGCTGATGGTGACCAGCACAGCGTCGCGGCGCGCCAGGTTGAAGCCGCGCTTCAGCGCCGCCGCCATCAGTGCATCGGCGCGCGGGCCGGCCGCGATCGCCACCGTGTCGAACAGGTCGCGATGCGCCAGCGCATAGCCAAGGCGCGCCGCCGCGCCGGCCAGCAGCCGCGCCTGCAACGCCACGCGGCGCGCGATGCGGGTCAGCCCGTCTGGCCCGTGCCACACGGCATACATGCTGGCCATCACCGCCAGCAGCACCTGCGCGGTGCAGATGTTGGAGGTCGCCTTCTCGCGCCGGATATGCTGTTCGCGCGTTTGCAGCGCGAGCCGCATGGCGGGCGCGCCGGCGGCATCGACCGAGACGCCCACCAGGCGGCCCGGCATCAGCCGCTTGTACGCGTCCTTGACGGCCATGTAGGCGGCGTGCGGGCCGCCATAGCCCATCGGCACGCCAAAGCGCTGCGTCGATCCCACCACCACATCGGCGCCCATCTCGCCCGGCGGCGTCAGCAGCGTGAGCGAGAGCGGGTCGGCGGCCACGATCGCCAAGCCGCCCGCGCCATGGACCGCGGCGATCTCACGCGTCAGGTCGCGCACTTCGCCGGTGGTGCCGGGATATTGCAGGATCAGCGCGAAGGGGCGCGCAGCGGCGACGGTCGCCATGATCTCGGCGGGCTTCGCCACCAGCACGGTGAAGCCCAGCGGCTCGGCGCGCGCGGCCACCACGGCGATGGTCTGCGGATGCAGATCGGCGGCCAGCACCAGCGTGTCGGATTTTCCCCGGGTTGCGCCATGCGCCAGCGTCACCGCTTCCGCCGCGGCGGTCGCCTCATCCAGCAGCGACGCGTTGGCGACGGGCAGGCCGGTCAGGTCGGTGACCATGGTCTGGAAGTTCAGCAGCGCTTCCAGCCGGCCCTGCGCCAGTTCCGCCTGATAGGGGGTGTAGGCGGTGTACCAGCCGGGATTCTCCAGCACGTTGCGCAGGATCACCGGCGGCGTCAGCGTGCCGTGATAGCCCATGCCGATCAGGCTCTTGATGTCGGCGCGGTTCTTGCCGGCCAGGGCGCGGAGTTCCGCGATGGCCTCGGCTTCCGTGGCCGCGGGCGGCAGCGGCAGGGGCCGCGTGCTGCGGATGGCGGCGGGCACGGTGCGGGCGGCCAGCGCATCCAGGCTCTCGGCGCCGACCACACGCAGCATGGCGGCGATCTCGGCAGCGTCCGGGCCGATATGGCGGCGGGCGAATTCGCCCTTGTCTTCCAGGGCGGTCAGGTCGGCGATTGGGCTCAGGGGCACGCTCACGTCAGGCTCTCCACGAATTCGGCGTAGCTGGCTTCATCCATCAACTCGGCGACGGCGGCGGCATCGACGCCTTCCAGGCGGAAGAACCAGCCCGCGCCGGTGGGTTCGCTGTTGATCAGGGCCGGGGTTTCGCCGAGCGCGGCATTCACCGCTACCACACGGCCGGCCAGCGGCGCATAGACGTCGGAGGCCGCCTTCACGCTTTCCACGACGGCGACGGCCTCGCCCTCGGTCACCTCGCGGCCGACCTCTGGCAGGTCCACGAACACCACGTCGCCCAGCGCATTCTGCGCATGGTCGGTGATGCCGACGGTGGCGGTGCCGCCCTCCAGGCGGATCCATTCATGGTCCTTGGTGAAGCGCAGGTCGGACATGGGATGTTCCTCAGCGGACATAGCGATGGGGGAAGTGGGGAAGCGGTGCGATGCGGGCGGGCAGCGCCTTGCCGCGCACATCAAGGCTCAGCGCAGTGCCCGGCGCGGCATGGGCGGCCGCGACATAGCCCATGGCGATGGGCGCCCCGACCGAGGGGCCGAAGCCGCCCGAGGTGATCTCGCCCACCGTCGCGCCATCGGCGATGATGGCGGTATGCGCACGCGCCGGCTGCCTTCCATCCGGGCGGATGCCGACGCGAAGCCGCGACGGGCCATTGGCCAATTCGGCGCCGACGCGCGCGGCACCCAGGAAATCCAGCGCGGCGCGGCGGCGCTTGCCAATGCTCCAGCCGAGATTGGCCTCGATCGGCGAGGTATTCTCATCGAGGTCATTGCCATAGAGGCAAAGCCCCGCCTCCAGCCGCAGCGAATCGCGGGCGCCGAGGCCGGCCGGCAGCACGCCGGGCAGGGCCAGCAGGGTGCGGGCGAAACCATCGGCCGACTCCGCGGGGACCGAGATCTCCACCCCATCCTCGCCGGTATAGCCGCTGCGCGAGAGCAGGCAGGGCACCCCGGCGATCACCAGCTGCGCGACCCCCATGAAGGTCAGCGCCGCGACCTCGCGCGCCAGGGTCGCCAGCGCCGCCACCGCGCCCGGACCCTGCAAGGCCAGCAGCGCGCGATCGGGCAGCGGGCGCAGCGCCACACCGGCCGGCAGGACCGCCTCGATGGCCGGCAAATCCAGGTTCTTGCGCGACGCGTTCAGCACCAGGAACAGCCGGTTGCCGAGGTTGGCCACCATGAAATCATCCAGGATGCCGCCCGCTTCCGTCATCAGCAGCCCATAGCGCTGGCGGTGCGGCTTGAGCCCCTGCACGTCGGCGGGCGTGAGCCGCTCCAGCGCGGCGGCCGCGCCCTCACCCACCAGTTCCGCCTGGCCCATATGGGAGACGTCGAACAGGCTGGCGGCCGCGCGGGTGTGCAGATGTTCCGCCATGATGCCGGGCGCGTATTGCACCGGCATCGCATAGCCGGCGAAGGGCACCATGCGCCCGCCCAATTCGCGGTGAAGCGCCGCCAAGGGCGTTTCGAGAAGCAAGTCAGGGTCTGCCACACAGGGCTCCACAGCGTCGCCTGCGCCAGGATTGGCGCCGGATCCTCCGTGGCCCCCCTCTGTCCCGGAACCTGAGAGATTCGGCGGCGATCCTGTGGCGAGGATCGGGCGCGTTACTCCGTCGGTGCCGCCGCCCCGTTCGGGGAAGCGGGCTTTCCAGAGGACCCTCGCCGCGCGGTCCTTTTGCCTGAGCGTTTCCGGGGGCCGGTTGCGCCTTCGGCGGCGCCGGTCACCCGGCGCTCTCTCCCGCGCGGCATCTGCGGGCCAAGTCGGTATGGCCGAGCCGCCCCTCCGGTGCAACCGGAAAGGCGGCCCGGAGGGTCACACGGAAAAGTACTTTGCCCGCGGATGGTGCAGCACGATGGCGCTGGTCGATTGTTCAGGGTGCAACTGCCACTCATCGGACAGTTCCACGCCGATGCGCTCGGCCTTCAGCAGGCGCAGCAGGCCTTCCTGATCCTCAAGCTTCGGGCAGGCGGGGTAGCCGAAGGAATAGCGGCCGCCGCGATAGCCCTGGCTCAGCATCTTCTCGATGTCGCGCTCATCCTCGCTGGAGAAGCCGAGTTCGGCGCGGATGCGCTTGTGGACATACTCCGCCATCGCCTCCGCCATCTCCACGCTGAGGCCGTGCAGATAGAGGTAATCCTGGTAGCGATTCTCCTCGAACCATTCGCGCGCCACGTCGGACGCCTTCTGGCCGACGGTCACCACCTGCATGCCGATCACGTCGCGCTCGGCATCGTCAATGTCGCGCACGAAATCGGCGATGCACTCGCCATCCTGCTTGGGCTGGCGCGGCAGGTTGAAGCGCGCCACTTCCGTGGTGCCGTCTTCCTCGAAGATGATCAGGTCGTTGCCCTGGCCGGCGCACTTCCAATAGCCGTAGATCGCCTGCGGCTTCAGGATCTGCTGTTCCTCGGTCAGGGTCAGCATGCGCTTCAGCACCGGCCGCAGCTCCTGCTTCGCCCAGCCGAGGAAATCATCCAGCGAACGGCCGGCCTTCCGGAAGCCCCATTGGAACTGATAGAGGCTGCGTTCGTTGATGAAGGGCACCAGCGCCTTGGGCGCGGCTTCCATCACGCGCGCACCCCAGAAGGGCGGGGTCGGCACCGGCAGCGACGCGGTTTCGCGCCGGCGGCGGATCTGCGCATAGGCCAGGTCGACGGGCGCGAAGCCGCGCGGGTCGGCGGTGCCCAGCGTGCGCTTCTCATTCTTCGACTTGCCCGCGCGCTTCTGCTGGATGGCGCCCAGATAGCCTTCGAAGTCGTTGCCCATCACCTTGTCCATCAGGTGCAGGCCATCGAAGGCGTCGCGCGCATAGACCACCCGCCCGCAGGCATAGGCGCGCACGCAATCATCCTCGACATAGTTGCGCGTCAGCGCGGCGCCGCCCAGCAGCACCGGCACGTCCAGGCCCTGGCGGCTCATTTCCTCGAGATTCTCGCGCATCACCACGGTGGACTTCACCAGCAGGCCGGACATGCCGATGGCATGCGCCTTGTGCTCGCGCGCGGCGTCGACGATCTGCTGCAAGGGCACCTTGATGCCCAGGTTCACGACCTTGTAGCCATTGTTGGTCAGGATGATGTCGACCAAATTCTTGCCGATATCGTGCACATCGCCCTTCACCGTGCCCAGCACGATGATGCCCTTCTCCTGGCCAGCCACGCGTTCCATGAAGGGTTCCAGATAGGCCACGGCCGCCTTCATCGTCTCGGCCGATTGCAGCACGAAGGGCAACTGCATCTTGCCGGCGCCGAACAGCTCGCCCACCACCTTCATGCCATCCAGCAGCACATCGTTGATGATGCCGAGCGGGGTGATCCCCTTGGCCATCGCGTCCGACAATTCCTGCTCCAGCCCCTTGCGGTCGCCATCGACGATGCGGTCCTTGAGCCGGCCTTCCACCGTCTCGGCCTTCTTCTTGGCAACCGTGTCGGCGGCCTTGCGGCCGGCGAACATCTCCAGGACCTTCTGCAGCGGGTCATAGCCCTCGCGACGGCGGTCCCAGATGAGGTCCTCCATCACCTGCACTTCCTCGGCCGGGATCTTGTGCAGCGGCTTGATCTTCGAGACGTGGACGATGGCGCCCGTCATGCCCGCCTTCACCGCATGGTCCAGGAACACGCTGTTCAGCGCGTGCCGCGCCGCCGGGTTGAGGCCGAAGCTGATATTCGACAGGCCAAGCATGATCTGGATGTCAGGAAATTCTTCCCGGATCATGCGGATGCCATCCAGCGTCCATTGGCCGAGCTTGCGATCATCCTCATTGCCGGTGGCGATGGTGAAGGTCAGCGGGTCGATCATCAGGTCGGATTGCGGCAGCCCGTGCTTCACGCAGGCAAAATCCACCAGCCGGCGGGCGATGCGCAGCTTGTCCTCGGCGGTCTTCGCCATGCCCACCTCATCGATGGTGAGCGCGATGACCGCGGCGCCGAACTTCTTGGCCAGCAGCAGGCGCTCATGCGCCGCATGCTCGCCTTCCTCGAAGTTGATCGAGTTGATGATGGCCTTGCCGCCATGCAGCTTGAGCGCCGCCTCGATCACCGGCGTCTCGGTGCTGTCGATCACCAGCGGGCTGTTCACGCTGGCGGTGAAGCGGCGGATCACCTCGTTCATCTCGAACATCTCGTCGCGGCCGACGAAGGCGGTGCAGATGTCGAGGCTGTTGGAACCCTCGGCCACCTGCTCGCGCCCGATCGCCAGGCAGCCGTCCCAGTCGCGCACTTCCTGCCGCTCGCGCCAGGCCTTGGAGCCATTGGCATTGCAGCGCTCGCCGATCGAGAAGTAGCTGTTTTCCTGCCGCAGCGCCGTGGCGCTGTAGAGGCTGGCGACCGAGGGCACCCAGTGGAACTTCCGCGCGATCGGCGCGGGCCGCCGCGCCGCGCCGGCACGACGACGCAGCATGGCGTCCATCGCCTCGATATGGCTGTTGTTGGTGCCGCAGCAGCCGCCGATCAGGTTGAACCCATCCTCGGCGATGAAGCGTTCCATCCAGGTCGCCATCTCGGCCGGGCCGAGCGGATAGTGGGTCTTGCCGTCCACCAGTTCAGGCAGGCCGGCATTGGGCTGCACGCTGAGCAGGCCCGGCCAGTTCTGCGACAGCCAGCGCAGATTCTCGGCCATTTCCTGCGGGCCCGAGGCGCAGTTCAGCCCCAGCAGCGGCACATCCAGCGAATTCACCACGGCGGCCGCGGCGGCGATGTCGGGGCCGACCAGCATGGTGCCCGTGGTCTCGACGGTCACCTGAACCAGGATCGGAATGTCGGACCTGGCGGCGCGGCGTGCGATCTTCGCGGCATTGACCGCCGCCTTCACATACAGCGTGTCCTGGTTGGTCTCGGTCAGCAGCGCATCGGCGCCGCCCGCGATCAGCCCGTTACATTGTTCGACCAGCGCGGCTTCCAGCACATCATAGGCGATGTGGCCGAGCGAGGGCAGCTTCGTGCCCGGCCCGATATCGCCGATCACCCAGCGGTGCCGCCCATCGGCGAAGCTGTCCGCCGCCTCGCGCGCCAGTTCCACGGCGCGGCGATTGATCTCGACTGCGCGGCTGCCGAGCTCGAACTCCTCCAGCGTCACGGGGCTGCCGCCGAAGGTGTTGGTCAGCACCATGTCTGCGCCGGCGGCGAAATAGCCGCGATGAATGTCGCGCACAATGTCCGGGCGGGACAGGTTCAGCACCTCGGTGCAGTTTTCCTTATCCCAATAATCCTTGATCACATCCAGGTTCATCGCCTGCACGCGCGACCCCATGCCGCCATCGCACAGCAGGACCTGATCGCGGAGCGCGTCGAGAAGATGCGGGCGGCTGGTCATCGGGATCAGGCTCCAGGAATGTCAGGCGACAAGGGCGGGGCTGCGCCGTGCGGCCCAGATACGGACGGCCAGCGGCCCCGCAATGGTGGCGATGGGCGTCACGCTGCAACCGGCAGCGCCGAACCAGCCGGCGATGGCGGCATCGTCAAAGCCCGGCCAGCGATGCGCGTGGCGGGCCATCAGGTCGGCGCGGCCATGCGGGGCCAGGTCGGCCAGCAGCAGCACGCCATCGGGATCCAGCACGCGGGAGGCTTCGGCCAGCGCCGCCGCCGGATCCTCGGCATAGTGCAGCACCATTTGCAGCATCACCGCGGCGAAGGCGCCGTCCGCGAAGGGCAGCCGGTACATGTCGGCCTGGCGCACCTGGAAACGGTCCGCCAGCCCGCGTTCGGCCAACCGCGCCCGGGCCAGCGCCAGCATGTCGCGGCTGGCATCCACGCCCAAGCCGCGCGCCGCCTTGGCTTCGGCCAGTTCGAGCATCCGCCCGGTGCCGGTCCCGATATCGAGAAGGGTCGGCAGCCGGTCCGGCAGCGCCGCCAGCAGCGCCTGCTCGATGGCATCGGCCGGCAGGCCGAGCGCGCGCACCTCGTCCCAATCCATCCCGTCGCGCTGGAAGGCGTCGCTGGCCGATCGCGCCCGTTCGGCGGCGATGCGCGCGGCGGCGCGGCGATCGGCCGCCAGCAGCGGGTCATCCTCGGGCAGGCGGGCCAGGATCAGCCGGGCGAGATCCGCGCCGGGCGGCAGCGCGAAATAGGCGTTGGCACCTTCCGGAATGCGGGCCAGCAGCCCCGCTTCCACCAGCAGCTTCAGGTGGCGCGACAGGCGGGGCTGGGACTGGCCGAGAACCGCGCACAGATCGGTGACACAAAGGGCGCCCCGCGCGCACAGCGCCAGCAACCGCAGCCGCGTGGGCTCGGCGGTCGCGCGCAGTTGGTGCAGCAGCAGGTCCATCGCTTGCAAATGACATAAACATATCCTTATGTCTAGCCCATGACCTGGTCGATCGACGCCCGAATCCCCATTACCGAGATCGCCGACCCGGCCGCGCTGGCCGCCGGAACCGCCCTGCTGGCCGAGGTCGGCGCGGACGCGCCGGCGGATGCCGAGCGTTTCCAGCCCGACGCCCCGCACAATCCGGGCTGCGCCTGCTGCCTCGGGCGCAGCGACCTGGCGCTGGCGCTGGACCGGCTGTTCCAGGCGCGCGTGCGCGGCACGCGCCCCTGGTTCGCCAAGGTGGCCGTGCTGGCGCCAAGCGCCGCTGGCCGCGCCGCGCTGGCGGCCGCGCTGGCCGAGGATCAGCTGACGCGGGCCCGGTACCGGGGCACCTGAACGCCCGTCAGGTCAGCGGCGCGATCGCGTGCGCGGCGAAGGACGGGCGGGCGCAGAGCGCGGCGTACCAGGCGGCCAGGCGCGGCATCTCGGCGCGCGCGATCGGCAGGGCGAACCAGCGATGCGCGTAGATGCCCAGCGCGATGTCGGCCAGCGTCATCGCATCGCCGACCAGCCAGGGCCGCCCCTCCAGCCGGGCTTCCACCTGTGCCCACAGCCGCTCCGCCTCGTCGCGCGCCTTGTGCGTCGCCGGCCAATCGCGGTCGGCCTCCGGGGTGCGGACATAGGTGAAGAAGATCACCGTCATCGGCCGGTTCAGCGTGCCAAGCTGCCAATCCATCCACTTGTCGCATTCGGCGGCGGCGCGTGGCGCGGTCGGGTAGATCGCATGGCCGGGCGCGCGGGTGCGCACGAGGTAGCGCAGGATGGCGTTGCTCTCATACAGGGTGAAGCCGTCCGGCTCCTCCAGCACGGGCACCAGCGCATTCGGGTTCATCGCCAGATAGGCGGTATCCTTCGTGCGGCCGAAGGCGCCGCCGGCATCGATCCGCTCCACCGGGACGCCAATTTCATCGCAAAGCACCAGCAGCTTCATCACGTTGGAGGAGTTGGCGCGCCCCCAGATCCGCACCCCTGCCCTGTCCTGACCGTGCGACATTTGCGCGCCTCCCTGATCCACATTCGCGTGCCAAGGTATAGCAGGACGCCTTCAGATGGAATCATCCGAACGCATTTCTTGATCTGGATTCAATGACTTCGGGAACCGGCTGCGGTCATCCGAACGCCGCGGGCTTGCGGCCGCGCGCCGAGATGGCCCGCGATCCGCTTGATGCCGGCGCGTGGCGCGCGGGCCAGCCGGCAGCGCGCAAGCCCGCGTCGAACCCCGCGATCGAGGCCTTCCTGCTGATCCGCAGGTAGGCCTATCATGGTTGCCGCCCGCCGCGGGGTTGGGCTCGGGTCATGGCGCGCATGCGATCAGGGGGCGGGCAGCGGATGGGGCGATCGGCGCGTATGCCGACCGAACGGCGCGGAGCAGCGGCGCCACGCGCGGCGGCTCCCGTGCCGCCGGCATGACGGGGCCCTTCACCCTCCCGCCGGTCTTCGTCCTCAGCACCGGGCGCTGCGGTTCCACGATGATGTCGGACTTGCTGAACCGGCACCCGGCCATCCTCAGCCTGTCGGAGTTCATGACGCTTCTGGGCCAGGAAGCCTTCGCGCGCCGCAACCCGACCGGGGCGCAGATGTGGCAGGTCTACAGCCGTCAGAGCCCGGCCCTGCGCGCCATGATGGCGCATGGCGAGGTGATGGACGAGGTGCTCTACCCGCTCGGCGCGCCGGGCATGCGGTTCAGCGCGGCAGACGTCCCGCCGATCGCCATGGTCACACTCCCGCACCTCACCGATCGGCACGAGGCCCTGTTCGACGAGCTGGCGGCGTTCGTCCCCGCCCTGCCGCGCATGGAGCTTGCCGCGCACTACCAGGCGCTGTTCGACCACCTCGGCCGGAAGTTCGGCCGGCGCGTCTGGGTGGAGCGCTCGGGCGGCTCGCTGATGGTCGCGCACAAGCTGCTTCGTCTCTTTCCCGATGCGCGCGTGATCCATGTCTTCCGCGATGGGCGGGAGACGGCGATCTCCATGTCCCGCCACCCCAATTTCCGCGTCATCGTCGCCATCATCGCGGCCTCCCGACGCTTCGGCCTGGACCCGAGGCGCAACTTCCCCCGCGCGGAGGGCCGCATGCTGGACGTCTGGCTGGAGCGCCTAGTCTTCCGGCTCATCGACGCGCCAAAGCTGGCGGCGCGCGCGGAGCTGCCGCAGTTCGGCGCCTTGTGGAGCGACCTGATCCTGCTCGGCCAGCAGGCCATCTCGTCCCTGCCGCCCGACCGCGTGCTGCCGCTGCGCTTCGAGGATGTGCTGCAGCGCCCGCGCGAGATGCTGGACCGGATGATCCGCTTCATCGATCCCTCGCTGGCCGATGCCGCCTGGCTTGACGCGGCGGCGGCCGTGCCGCGCCCGACAGCGTCGAAATTCGCGACCCTGCCGCCCGAGACGCAGCGCGCGCTGAACGCGGCCTGCGCGCCCGGGCTCGCGGCGCTCGGCTACCCGGCATGAGCGCGCCCACGGTGCTGATCACCGGCGCCTCCAGCGGGATCGGCGAGGCGACCGCCAAGCATTTCCTCGACGCCGGCTGGAATGTCGCGGCCTGCATGCGCCGGCCGGAGCAGCACCGCCTGGACGCAGCGGCATCGCGGCTGGCCATCCTGCCGATGGATGTCACGGTGGACGCCTCCATCGCCAGCGGGGTCGCGGCCGCCGAGGCCCGCTTCGGCGGGATCGACGTGCTGGTCAACAATGCCGGCTATGCGTTGCTGGGGCCGCTCGAGGCGCTGACGACCGAGGCGCTGCGGCGGCAATTCGAGACGAACCTGATCGGCCTGGTCGCCGTGACGCGGCAGGTTCTGCCGGGGATGCGCGGACGCGGGCGCGGCGTGGTGGTCAACATCGCCTCGATCGGCGGGCGGATGGCCTTCCCCTTCGCCGCCGCCTATCACGCGTCGAAATTCGCGGTCGAGGGCCTGTCGGAGTCGATGCGGTTCGACCTGCGGCCGCATGGCATCCGCGTGAAGGTGATCGAGCCCGGCCCAATCCGCACCAACTTCCTGGGCGGCAGCGCCGAATGGGTGGAGCACCCGGCCTATGCAACGGAGCTCGCGAAGTTCCGCACCATGTCCGAGCGGTTGAACACAACCCTGCCCCCGCCGGAGCGCGTCGCCGCCACGGTGTTCCGGGCCGCGACGGATGGCTCCGACCGGCTGCGCTATCCCGCGGCGGCCGGCCCCTATCCCCTGCTGCACCGCCTGTTGCCTGACGCGCTGTGGCGCCGGCTGGTGGCGCTTGAGCTCAAGCGCCGGTCGCGGTGACCGGCCTCGGCGATCCCGTCGGGACGACGTCCTCGGACGGTCACCAGGCGGCTGCCCTCGCGCGCTTCCGAAACATGGGGGACCCGCTGGCGGATGCTCTGGTGGCGGAGATCCAGCCGCTCGGGCCGCAAGGATGGGCGATGTTCGAGACGGCGCTGAAGGCCGGCATCGGCGCGGTCGCCGACCCGCCACCGGCGCTGCGCGCCTTCTTCGCCGAGATGGACCACGTGCCCTATTGGGTGGATTGGCGCGTGATGAACCGCGCCTCCACCACCGTGCTGCGCGTGAACATCTTCGGCGCCGCCGTGCTGGGCTGCTACTCGGTGCCGCTATTCTACCGGCTGGGACAGGGCGCGCTGCCGCTGGCGATGACGGACGCGCTGATCGGGGGCGCGGTGATGCGCGGGCGCCGCACGGCGCGCTTCGTCATCGAGACCTGCATGCCCTTCGGCCTGCAGCGTTCGGCCGAGGGCTTCAGCCTGACGCTGCGCACGCGGCTGCTGCATGCCCGCACGCGCCGGGCCATGCTCGCCTCGCCGGCCTGGGATGCGGCGCGCAACGGCGTGCCGATGGCGCAGGCCTATACCGCGGCGATGAGCGCCTTCCTGTCGGCCTTCTGGATGCAGGGGCTGCGCCGCATCGGCGTGCGGCTTTCCGCCGCCGAGGCGGAGGCGGTGATGCAGCTCTGGCGCTATTCGGCGCACCTGATGGGCGTGCATCCCGAACTGCTCTTTGCAACCGAGGAGGAGGCCATCCGCTTCACCGAACGGCTCTTCGCCACCGAACCCCCGCCGGGCGAGGCGGCGCGGCGGCTGATGGCCGCGCTGTTCGACGCCGTGCCGACGGTGCTGGAGCAGCCCGGCTGGCGCGGCCGGGTGATGCAGGGGCTGTTCCAGGGCCTGGCCTTCCGGCTGTTCGGCGCCGGGCCGGCGGCCGAACTCGGCGTGCCGCAGACCCCCTGGCGCCATGCGCCGCGGCTGGTCGCGCCCGCCATGGCCGGGCTCGGCCTGCTGGGGGTGCTGGCGCCCGGCCTTGGCCGCCGGGCGCGGCTGCGTGGCACGCAACTCTGGCTGAAGGTGGCGGATTACTCGGATGTGAGCCTGGCTGGCCGCGGCTAGAGCCTGATCGCCTTTGATGGAATCACCAAAGGCGTGAATCAGCCTCTCGGCAAAGGCCAGACTGTGATCAACCTTTGTTGATCACAGTGTAGAGCCTGATCGCCTTTGGTGGAATCACCAAAGGCGTGAATCAGCCTCTCGGCAAAGGCTACACTGTGATCAACCTTTGTTGATCACAGTGTAGAGCCTGATCGCCTTTGATGGAATCACCAAAGGCGTGAATCGGCCTCTCGGCAAAGGCTACACTGTGATCAACCTTTGTTGATCACAGTGTAGAGCAGGCTGCGGTCATCCGAACGCCGCGGGGCTTCGGCCGTCACGCATCGTGGCTCAACCCTGCCCCGGCAATGGCTGCAGATATGGCAGGGCCACCGGCTGCGGCGCCTGCCTGACCTGCTCGACGCGCGCCACCGCGCGCGCCAGCGACGCGCGCAGATGCCCCCGCAGCGCCGCCGCCGCCGCCGCCGCGCGCCCGGACTCCAACCGCTCCAGGATCTCACGATGCTCGGGCAGGAAGGGCTCGGTCGGGAACAGGCGGGGCGCGAAGGCATAGAGGAAGCTGTGCGCCACCAGCAGCGACTGGTGCAGCCGCACCGCCTCCATCAACGTCTCGTTGGGACAATGGCCGAGCAGGCGGACATGCAAATCCGCCTCCAGCTCGTCCAGCGCCGGCCCGTCCAGCGTGGTGGCGCGCGCAATCGCCGCCTCAAGCCGCGCCCGAAGTCCCGCGACGAAGCCCGGCGCCAGCCGGGGGGCCGCCAGCAGCAACGCCGCCGGCTCGAGAAGCGCACGCACATCGTAAAGGTCGCCCACATGCGCTGCCGTCAGCGCCGGCGCGATCCAGCGCCCGCGGTCGTCGCGCCGCAGCAACCCGCGCTGGTGCAGCCGCGCAATGACCTCGCGCACCACCGTGCGGCTGACGCCGTAATGCACCGCCAGCTCCACCTCCACCAAGCGCCAGTCCGAGAAGGCGCTGCGCGCGACGATCGCCCGCTCGACCTCCGGATAGAGCCGCTGCCAGCTGGCCGCCGGCACAAGCCGCTGGCCGCCGAGGCTCGCCAGGGTGCCATCGGCGGGCGCGCGGTCTGCCGCCACCCCGGCCACCACATAGCCGCGCGATGCCCGCCGGATCAGGCCGCGCGCCTCAAGCCGCGCCAGCGCCTGCCGGGCCGGCCCGCGGCTGGTGCCGAGCATGTTGGCGATGCGGCTGGCCATTAGCGGCGTGCCTGCCGGCAGCGTGCCGTTCGCGATGCGCACGGCCAGCAACTCGGTGGTTTTGACATGCAGCTTCGGCTCGGCGCCGGCCGGCGCGGCCGGGCTCCCGGGTGGTGTCATCCGCCCTTGAATCTCCTCTTGTGACAGCAATTCGATTCTGGCAGGTGTATGCACCTGACACAATGGCGCCCTTGGTTACGCCGGACAAAAGACTGGAGAGGAGCGGGACAGGATGATGCGGCTGGCGGGCAGGTGTGCCTTCGTCACCGGGGCCGGCCAGGGCATCGGCCGGGCCGTTGCGCTGGCCTTCGCCGACGCCGGCGCCGAGGTCGTCGCCGCCAGCCGTACCGGGTCGAAGCTGGCCGACCTGGCCGAGCGGGGCCTTCCGACGCTCGAGCTCGACGTTACCGACGGGGCGGCGGTGGCGCGCGCCATCGCCGCGGCGCAGCCCATCGACATACTGGTGAACGCGGCCGGCTTCGTGCATGCGGGCGGCATCCTCGAGACCAGCGATGCGGACTGGCAGCGCAGCCTGGACCAGAACGTCACCTCGATGTTCCACACGATCCGCGCCGCCCTGCCCGGCATGCTGGCCCGCCGCCGCGGCAGCATCGTCAACATCGCCTCCGTCGCATCCTCGGTCACCGGCGTCGCCGGCCGCGCCGCCTATGGCACCAGCAAGGCGGCGGTGATCGGCCTGACCAAGGCGGTTGCGCGCGAGGCGATCGCGGCCGGCGTGCGCTGCAACGCGCTGTGCCCCGGCACCACCCTTTCTCCCTCGCTGCTCGAACGCGCCGAGGCGACGGGCGACCGCGATGGCACGCTGCGCACGTTCACCGCGCGCCAGCCCATGGGCCGGCTTGGCAGCGTCGAGGAGATGGCTGCGGCCGCGCTCTACCTGGCCTGCGACGAATCCGCCTTCATGACCGGCCAGGTAATGGTCGTGGATGGCGGCCAGACACTCTGATGACCCACCGGGAGGAGAAACGGGAATGATCGGATCCATGTTGCGCGGTGCCGCGCTGGCGGCGGGGCTGGCCGTGGCCGCGGCGGTCGCGCCCGCCGCGGCGCAGCAGACATTCACGCTGCGCCTGAACCATGTGCTCGCCCCGACCGAGCCCTTCCACGAGGGCTTCCAGACCTGGGCGCGGCGCGTGCAGGAGCGCAGCAACGGTCGCCTGACCATGCGCGTCTTCCACAGCGCCCAGCTTGGCGTGGAGGAGGACATCATCGAGCAGATGCGCCAGGGCGCCAACATCGCCCAGAACACCGACGCGGCGCGCCTTGGCACCTATGTGCGCGGCATGGCCGTGCTGAACGGGCCCTATTTCGCCGAGAGCATCGAGGATGTCGCGAAGCTGGCCGACAGCCCGACGCTGCGTCGCTGGGAGGATGAGCTGGCGCAGAACCACGGCCTGCAGGTGGTCTGCTTCGACTGGGTGCAGGGCGCGCGGCACTTCTACACCAACCGCCCGGTCCGCCGGCCGGAGGATCTGGCAGGCCAGCGCATCCGCACGCCGCCCGCGCCGATCTGGCAGGAATCGATCCGCGCGCTGGGCGCGGCGCCCGTCGCCATGGCCTTCGGCGAGATGTACCCCGCCCTGCAGCAGCGTGCGATCGACGGCGTGGAGCTGGTCTGGAACAACATCCCCGGCGGCCGCTTCAACGAGGTGCTGCGCTATGCCACCGAATCCGGCCACATCCTGCTGATCAACTTCCAGGTCGTCGGCGCCCGCTTCTTCAACTCGCTGCCGCCGGACCTGCGCACCATCCTGATCGAGGAATGCCGCCGCGCCGGGCAGGAAACCTCACGCCGCGTCGCCGAGCGCGAGCAGGAAGTGCGCCGGCAGATGATCCAGCGCGGCATGACGGTGGTGGACAATGTCGACACCGCCGCCTTCCGCCGCGCCGGAAAGCGCGCCTACGAGGTTCTGGGCCTTGCGGCCGAGCGCGCGGCGGTGCTGCGCGAGGTCGGGCGCCAGTGACCAGCGGCGGGATCTGAGGCGATGCGCGGCCTCTATGCGGGTCTCTGCCGCGCGGAGGCCGCGATCGCCGGCAGCTTCCTGCTTGCCATGGTGGTGCTGATCTTCCTGGGCGGCGTGGCCCGCATGCTGGGCACGCCGCTCAACTGGACGACCGACATCGCCACCTGCCTGTTTGCCTGGGCGGCCTTCCTGTGCGCCGACATCGCCTGGCGCAACAACGGGCTGATGGCGATCGGGCTGGTGACCGCCCGCCTGAAGCCGGCGGCGGCCGCGCTTCTGGCGCGGGTGAACCTGCTGATCATCGCCGCCTTCCTGGTCTATGTCGTGGTGGCCGGAACGCAGCTCGCCTGGGTCAGTCGCGCGCGCACTTTCCAGGGCATCCCGGGGATTTCCTATTCCTGGGTCACGGCCAGCCTGCCGGCCGGCGCGGCGCTGCTGCTGCTCACCACGCTTCTCAAGCTGCGCCGGCCGATCCCGCCCGCGCCAGGGGGCTGAGCCGATGCTGCTGGTGGCGATCGCCTTCCTGGTGCTGATGCTGATGGGCATGCCGGTCGCCTTCGCGATCGCCATCTCCGGCATGCTGTTCTTCCTTCAGAATCCAGACCTGCCGATCACCATCCCGGTGCAGGTCACCATCTCGCAGACGCAGAACTTCGCCCTGCTCGCGGTGCCGCTGTTCATCATCGCCGGCAACTTCCTGAACCATTCGGGGATCACCGCCAGGCTGCTGACGCTGGCCAGCGTGCTGACCGGGCGGCTGCGCGGCGGCCTGGCGCAGGTTTCGCTGACGCTGTCGGCGCTGATGGGCGGCGTCTCGGGCTCCGCCATCGCGGATGCGGCGATGCAGGCGCGCATGCTGGGCCGGGAGATGATCGCGCGCGGCATGCCCCGCGGCTTCACCGCCGGCATCCTGTCCTTCGGCTCGATCCTGACGCCGATCATCCCGCCCGGGATCGGCATGATCCTGTATGGCTCGATCGGGCAGGTGTCGATCGGGCGGATGTTCGCCGCCGGCTTCCTGCCGGCTGCGCTGCTGTGGATCGCACTCGGGGTCGCCACCGCCATCATGGCGCGGCGCCATGGCTGGCCGCCCGAGCGCACGCACCGCGTCTCCGCCGCCGAGGCGCTGCGCGCGCTGCGGGGTGGCATCTGGGCGCTGCTGTTTCCGGTCTTCCTGCTGGTCGGCCTCAGGCTCGGGGTGTTCACGCCCTGGGAAATCGGTGCCTTCGCGGTGGTCTATGCGGTGTTCATCGGCCTCGTCGTGCATCGCGAGCTCGGCCGGAAGCCCTTCCTGCAGGCGCTGGAGGGCAGCCTGTCCGATGTCGGGGCGGTGATGTTCCTGATCGCCCTCTCGGCGATCTTCACCTATGGGATCGTCTACGACCAGGTGCCCGACCAGGTGTCGCAGCTGCTGACCGGACTGACCGAAAACCCGCAGCTGGTGATGGCCATGGTCGCGCTGTTCGTGCTGGCGGCCGGCTTCTTCGTGGACGCCACCGTGCTGATCATCATGCTGACGCCGATCTTCCTGCCGCTGCTGCGGGAGCTTGGCGCCGACCCGGTGCATTTCGGCATTGTCTTCATCGTCGCCGCCACCATCGGCAACTTCACGCCGCCGGTGGGCGCCGCGATGTACGCCGTCTGCTCGATCCTGCGCGTGCCGCTCGGCGAGTATAGCCGCGCTTCCATTCCGCTGTTCCTCGCGGTGGCGGGCGTGGCGCTGCTGCTGATCCTGCTGCCCGGCGCGGTGCTGTTCGTGCCGAACCTGATCTTCGGGCCGGCCTGACCGGCCAGCGACCGGCGGGCGGGCGGCCCGGCCCGAGTCGCCCCCAGCGGAAAATCGCCTTCCGGTCAAATCTTGCGCGCCTCACGGGACCGTGTTTTGCGCTGGCACGCGTTCCAGAGGTGTCTCCAGCATGACCGGCCCGGCCGAACTCGACCCGATCGACAAGCAGATCCTGCGCCTGCTGATGCGCAATTCCGACCGCTCGCTGGCCGATATCGCGGCCGAGGTGGGCCTGACCGCCACCCCCTGCTGGAAGCGCATCAAGCGCATGGAGGAGCAGGGCGTCATCACCGGGCGCGTGGCGCTGGTGGACCCGGCCGCGGTCGGCCTGCCCATCTCGGTCTTCGTGGCCGTCGAGACGGGCGACCATTCGGCGGCCTGGATCGCCAATTTCGCCGAGGCGGTGGCCAGCCTGCCCGAGATCGTCGAATGCTGGCGGCTGGGCGGCGATGTGGACTATATGCTGCGCGTGGTGGTGCCGGACATGATCGGCTACGACACCTTCTACCGCCGCTTCGTCGCCGCCGTGCCGGCGCTGCGCAAGGTCACCGGCCGCTTCGCGATGGAGCGCGTGAAGGCCACCACGGCGCTGCCGCTTTAGACCATGATCAGCGATGAGAGAATCGCTGATCATGGTCTAGCTTATTGTTTTATCGCGTGATTCACGCCTCCGGGCGTTCCGCCCTTCGGCGATCACGCTCTAGGGCCTGTTGAGATTCATCGGGA
>Ga0247843_1002360_pt1 | contig 34670 bp, 27 predicted proteins | sample LaCruzMarch2017__FD_192420 | JGI IMG/M metagenome (GOLD analysis project Ga0247843, IMG submission 192420) | Freshwater microbial communities from meromictic Lake La Cruz, Castile-La Mancha, Spain - LaCruzMarch2017_8m | ecosystem: Environmental > Aquatic > Freshwater > Lake | place: Spain... | reverse complement strand
CGCCCATTCCTCCGGCGCTTCGTTCTGAATATCTTATGAAGTTACTCGCGTTGGCATGGGTTTCGATTTGTTGCGCAGCGGCGAGAGGAGCTTCGGTAAAAGAGGTTCCGGCTCCGGCACCGCAGGCCTTTCGCCAAGAGCTCTCGAAGCATTTCGCCTCTGATCCGGGCGCGCCCCAAGGGCCAGTCTCGCTGATCTTCGCCGGCCCCGACGGATCGGTTCGGGCCTATGGTCAGAATACTTGGTACCAGTACCAGAAAGGACGCTGGCAAACCTTCGCAGCGGTGGCGCAAGGGCCGAGGGATTTATTCTCGTTTCCGGATGCCGAGGGGAAGTGGATCACCGCCGATGTCCGCCCCTCTTCGGTGATCCAAGTGCTGCCGGTGGGGCATAGGTTCCTGGTGGTTTCCACCCACCGATTGGACCGCTGGGAATCTGGGAAATGGACTCGGGAACCTTGGCCGGAGTCGTGGACCCTCGCCCAGGTGGCAGTGACTCGCGATGGGGAGTGGTGGGCCGCCTCCAGTCATGGATTGGTCCGTCGGACCGCCTCGGGCTGGGAGCCCGAATCCATCGTCGACGCGGGTGATCGGGCTTGGGCGGTGCGGTCGGTTTTGGGCGTCGCCGTCGATGCCTCGGGGCAACTCTGGTTTGCCAGCAAGGCCGGTGTGGGGTGCCGGACGCCGAAAGGATGGCGATTCTTCGAGGGCAAAGACGGACTGCCTTGGAACGAGTTCACCGGGATCGCTGCGGGTCTTGCGGGTGAGGTTTGGTTCACCACGTCCCGCGGAGTGATTCGCTGGAATGGCACCGAGTTCCAATACCGTCAGGGGCCGCGTTGGCTGCCATCCGATGCGGTGTCTCAGGCCTGGGTTCAAGCCGAAGGTCGCGCTTGGTTCGCCACGTCCAACGGTGTGGGCTGCATCGATCATCAGCCCATGAACCTCTCCCAAAAGGCCGAGCATTATGAGCGCGAGATCGATCAGTACATTCGCCGTACCTCGTATGGATTCACCGCCGAAGCCCCGCTGAAGACTCCGGCGGATCGGTCGACAGCCGCGCCCGAAGATTCCGACAATGACGGTCTGTGGACCGCGATGTACGGGGCCGGCGAATGCTTTGCCTATGCGGCGACCCGTGACCCGAAGGCCAAGGCCCGGGCCACACGCGCTTTCGAGGCGTTGCGATTTCTTCAGAAGGTGACCCAGGGTGGAACACCCGCGCCGCCCAAAGGCTATGTGGCCCGCACGGTCCGACCTGTGGAGTGGCCCAATCCCAATGCGGGCCGAATCGAGGGCGACCGCGAAGAGGCCAAGCGTGACGCTTTGTGGAAGGTGTATGAGCCCCGTTGGCCCAAGAGCGCCGATGGTCGCTGGTATTGGAAAAGCGACACGAGCAGCGACGAACTCGACGGGCACTTCTTCTTCCATGCCGCCTACTTCGAGCACGTGGCAGAAACACCCGAAGAAAAAGACCGGTGCCGCGAGGTGGTCCGGGACTTGGCGGACCATTTGGTGAGCCATGGGTTCAATTTGGTGGACATCGATGGCAAACCCACCCGGTGGGGACAGTTTGGTCCGGAATCGGTGAATCGGGATGAGCGATGGGTTGCCGAGCGCGGGCTCAATTCACTGAGCATCCTGAGTTATTTGGCTGTCGCCGGTCATGTCACGGGAGACCCGAAGTACACGGAGGTTTCCCGAGAGTTGGTGAACCGACATGGCTATGCGCAGAACTTGATGTTTCCGAAGGTCCAGTTCGGTCCGGGATCCGGCAACCATTCGGACGACGAGATGGCCGTGATGTGTTTCTACAACTTGCTGCGCTACGGCAAGGATCCTGCGATTCAGGATCGGGTGCGCTACGCGTCCTATGCTTACTGGGCGATGGAGGCTCCGGAACAAAACCCCTTCTTCAACTTCGCCTTCGCTGCCGAGGCTCTGGGAAAAACCATTCGCAATGTCTGGGGCGAGTTTTCTGTGCATCCGTGGACCGGGTGGCATGAAGACGCGATGGCTACCCTGAGGGGCTTCCCGTTGGACCGTTTGAATTGGCCGCATCAGAATTCCCATCGATTGGACATCGTCCGACTATCGCGGCAGCAGGCGAAAGACTTGTACGACCCTCGCGACGAAGGCCGTGGCCACCGGGTGAACGGCACGGTCTTGCCCGTGGAGAACCGTCATTTCGAGCACTGGAACACCGATCCGTGGGTTCTGGATTACGGTGGGAGCGGCAACTTTCTGGGCAGTGGCACCGTGTTCCTCTTGCCCTATTACCTCGGTCTTTACCACGGCTTCATCGAAAAGCCGCGATAGACCTCGGGGGAATCTGACGAATTTTGTCCGAAATCCCACCTTGCACGGAGAACGGCCCGATTTAGTTTATCTCCTGTCCTGCGGTTGAGTCGCGGGCCCGAGCATGATGTCACCCAAGAAGGTTTATTATTTCGACAACAACGCCACGACCCGCGTCGCCCCCGAGGTGGTGGCGGCAATGCTGCCGTTCCTAAGCGAGCTGTGGGCGAACCCGTCCAGCGCCTACGCGTTCGGTTCTCAGGTTCATGGTCACGTGGAGAAAGCCCGGGAAACGATTGCGGCCTTGATCAATGCCGATCCTAAGGAAGTGACCTTCACCAGCTGCGGAACCGAGTCCAACAACTCGGCCATCCACAGCGCGCTGATGACGAGCGGCAAGCGCCACGTGGTGACCACCGCCGTTGAGCACAGTGCCAACATGAACTTCGGTGCTTACCTCGAGAAGCGGGGCTTCGAGGTGACCTACTTGCCGGTGGAGAGCGATGGTTCGTTGGACTTGCACCTGTTGGAACGGGCCATTCGCCCGGATACGGCCATCGTTTCAGCGATGATGGCCAACAACGAGACTGGCGTTCTGTTCCCCATCGAAGAAATCGCCGCTTTGTGCCGCAGCAAGGGAGTGCTGTGCCACACTGACGCCGTCCAAGTGCCGGGCAAACTCAAACTCGATGTCCGTCAACTCGGAGTGGATTTCCTGTCGCTCAGCGCCCACAAGCTGCATGCCCCCAAGGGGATCGGCATGCTTTACGTTAAGCGTCGGACCAAGTTTCAGCCCTATGTCATCGGTGGCCATCAGGAGCGCGGTCGTCGTGGCGGTACTGAGAGTGTGGCCAACATTGTGGCCTTCGGCCGGGCGGCCGAGTTGGCGATGGCCAGCATTGAAGACGAGAACACCCGTATTCGTGGACTGCGCGACCGCTTCGAAAACCACATCCTGAGCCGGATCCCGAACACGGTCCGCAATGGCAATCGCAACCAGCGCCTCCCCAACACGTCCAACATCGCCTTCGACTTCGTCGAGGCTGAGGCAGTGCTATTGTTGTTGGATCAGGCCGGCATTTGTGCCAGCTCCGGCTCCGCGTGCACCACTGGGTCGCTCGACCCGTCCCACGTTTTGATGGCCATGGGTTTGCCTCCCATGCGCGCTCGGGGTTCCGTACGTTTCAGCTTCGGCATCTACAACACCGATGAAGACGTGGATTACCTCATTGAGAAGCTGACACCCATCATCCATCGCTTGCGCGAGATTTCGCCGTTGAGTCCGGAGCATCCGGACAATGATACCTACGACATCGAAGCCGCCCGTCGGAAGCACGAGGTGGAGATGTCGGGGCAGAGTGAGGGTTGAACCCGGTCGGGCTCGGTTCGGCTCCGAGGCTTGAATGCCCGTAAACGCCTGACCTCTTTGGGTTCGGGAAGGTTTTTTGAGACCTCCCCGATCCAATCCGATGCCTCCAAAACCAAGAAGGCCTCGATGGCCGTGAACACTTTGAGAGCTTTGAGAGCCGATTTTCCAATTCGAGCCCCAAAGCTGTCTCGCAAAACGCTGCTGGCCCTTATGCCTGTACTTCCAGGCTGAGGATTTCTCCGGGCTCACATTCTGCGAAGACCTCGAAGGGGCGACAGCACACCTCGCAATCGGTGGTGAACCGCTGCTGGGCGATGGTGGTGTCAATGACCAGTTCCATGCCCTGACCGCAATATGGGCATTGGACCTCTTGGCTTTCCAGCATGGCTAAATCTGATCCGGCTCTGGCGGTCTGCCAAGCGAGGATCGGGTTCCGGGAGGGTTGAAAGAATTCATCAGCGAGAATTTCGGTGATTCGGCACGGAACGTGTTGTCCTGGCGTTCCATTCATGTTGGTCCATACCTTCATCGTCGAATCAGCGACCGAGGCGGTCGGCCTTATCCGGAACAAATTGGGTCCGGACGCCGTCGTGCTCAATGTCCGGAAACTTCCCGCCGAAGGGGTGTCCAAGTTGTGGAGGAAACCCAAGCTGGAGGTCTTGGCTGCAGTGATGCCAAAGCCGGGTCAGGAGGGCATCGAGTCGGTTTCGAATCCTTCCGACATGCCAGTTCCGCCAGACAAGGTTGTAGCGGCGCCGGTTGACGTGGATCCGTTGTCGGATTTGCGCCGGGAGATGTCTGAAATCCGGGCGGAGGTGCTGCGGCACCGTGATTCGAGCCCGGGACGTGAACCCGGGGTGGCGGCATTGGGCAGTTTCACGGAACTGGCGGCAGAATCTGTCCTCATTGAGCCGTTTGCACCGAAGGCGGTTTCCTATCCCGGCGACTGGCAGATCGGCCCAATTCTGGAAGCCACCGGACTTCAGGCACGCCATGCCCTCCGCGTGGTTGAGCGGTTGTGCCAAGACTACGGCGAGGCCGCGCCAGAGGCGCTGAGTGAGCAGTTGGCCGTCGCTTCGAAGGTGCTCAAAGGGGAGTGGTTGGTCCCGCCCTCCTTGTCACCCAACGGCACCTCCGAAACTCATGTCCTCATCGGTCCGGCAGGCTCCGGAAAGACGACGGCCCTGTGCAAGTGGCTGGCTCAGTTGGTTTTGGTGGAAGGGCGTTCTGTGGCCGTCTTCCGGCTCGATGGCGAGACGGCCAATACCGGCGAATTTCTCAGCGTCCATGCGGAGGTGTTGGGGGTACCCGTCCAGCGAAGCCTGACCCCGGATTGGCGATCCGCCGCAGAGATCGTCTTCATTGACCTTCCGGGCATATCCCACACCGATCGCCCCTCGATGACCAAGCTCCGAGACCGGTTGCAGGGAGTGCGTCCTGCCCAAGTCCACTTGGTGCTCAATGCGGCCTACGAATCTCCGTTATTGATGACTCAATTCCGGGGTTTTGCGCCGCTCGCGCCGGATGACTGGATGGCCACTCACCTCGACGAAGAACCTCGCTGGGGCAAACTTTGGAACGGGATCATGGGCATAAATTGCCCGCTGAGTTGGATGGGAATTGGGCAGAATATTCCGGGCGTGTTTCACCGGGCAGATCCTCAGCGGCTTCTAAATCGTCAATTCAACCGATAAATGATCGGAATAAAAACAAAACAAGTACTCATATACTTATGGCACTCGGATTGCTTCATGGCGGAAGTATCAGTGCTTTATGCGAAAATTCATGATCACAGGCGCCCTGGTTGGTTTTTCCATCGGCGGGGTTTCAGGCCTGGCCCAAGGAGCTGGTGGATCTGAGATTTTTTGGCGTGCGGCAGTATCAGCCGGCGTCCTTGGCATGTTGATGCGTTGGTGGTGGGGCATCTGGAGGAAATCCCTTCATGAAGCCCAGATGAGACGGATCAATCAGGTGGCAGAGGCCATGAGCAAGCTCCCGGGGGAAGTCGATCGAGTGTCCAACTAAGAACTAGCCGAATCCTATGCCTGCCTCCTCTCCCACTACGGAAGACGCCGAGCCCTTGCGGAAGACCCCGCCTCAGTTCTCTCAGTACAAAAAGATCCGACCGGGGACTCCCAAGGAAGCCGAGCTCATCGAACAATACCTTCCATTCGTCAAGAATGTCGTGGGTCGATTGGCGTTGAGTCTGCCATCGCATGTTGATCTGGACGACCTCTACAGCGCTGGGTTGGTGGGGCTTTTGAATGCAGTTCGAAACTATGATCCAACGGCTGGATCAAGTTTCGAGTCCTACGCACGAGTTCGCATCCGTGGATCCATTTTTGACGAACTGCGTCGCCTCGATTGGGTGCCGAGGTCGGTCCACGACAAGGCGCGGAAGGTGCAGGCTGTGATCCAGCAGATCGAACAGTCCAAAGGGCAACCTCCCACCGATGTGGAGATCGCTGCGGCCTTGGGCCTTTCGATGAACGAGTACGATGATCTGATGAATCAGATCCGGCCGGCTACCTTCGTTTGTCTGGATGCCGTCAGCGGCAACGAAGACGGTGGCGAAACGGCCCATCATGAGACCATCTCGGATGAGGCGATGCCGGATCCGGTGGATTCGACAGTCCGCAATGAAATGGCCCGTCTGATCGAGAAGCGGCTTTCCACCCTGCCGGAGATGCAGCGAAAGGTGCTGGCCCTTTACTACTTTGAAGACCTTCGTTTGCGAGAGATCGCCGAGGTCTTCGGGCTCACCGAGTCCCGGATTTGCCAGATCCACTCTCAGGCCATCCTCGCACTCCGGGGTTATTTGCAGCGGATGGTTGCTGACGACCGCTGACCGCCTTCCGATGGACCTCCTTTCGAACTCACCCTGCACCTCTCTCTGACTCCCTTTTTCCTGTTATGCTCGTCATCATCGGCTCCGTTATCGTCCTGGTTTCCGTCTTGGGAGGCTTCATGATTGCCGGTGGCCACCCGATTGTTCTCCTCCAGTGGTCTGAGTTCATCATCATTTTGGGTTCAGCCTTTGGAGCAATGGTCACCATGGCTCCGATGAAGGTTCACAAGGACATGATCGCCCAGATCATCGGTTGCCTCAAAGGCTCCCGCTACAACAAGGCGGCCTACGAGGACATGTTCAAGGCGCTCTACGAGATGTTCATGCTGGGCCGCCGCAACGGCATGGTGGCACTGGAACCTCACATCGGAGAACCTTCGACCAGCAGCATCCTAACCAAGTATACTGCGTTCTCCAGCGACCATCATGCGGTCGACTTGCTCACCGGGGCGCTTCGACCCTTGATCGACGGTAAAGTGAAGCCGGATCAGGTCGGCCTCCTGATGGAGACGGAGATCAATGCCATGGAGCAGGAGCATCACAAACCGATTGATGTCCTTTCCAAGACTTCAGATGCCATGCCTGGATTCGGGATCGTGGCGGCGGTGCTCGGCATTTGTATCACCATGGAATCCATCGGCGGACCGGTTGCTGAAATTGGTCACCATGTGGCAGCAGCATTGGTCGGAACCTTTTTGGGGATTCTGGTTTCCTATGGGTTTCTTGGTCCGTTGGTTGCCGCCATGATTTTCAATGGCAATGCCGAGATCGGCTACTATCGAATCTTGACCAAGGCCGTTTCCAACTTCGCAACTGGCTCAGCCCCCATGATGGCTCTGGAAATCGCGCGACGCGGTTTGCCGGGGGATGTTAAGCCCACCGCCGAGGAGTTGGAAGCGATGCTCAAGTCCGTTAGTAAGTAGCCCCAACCCCAACCCCAACCCCAACCCAAACACACCATGGCCGGAGGAGGAGGAGGAGCTTGGAAGGTTGCCTACGCGGACTTCGTCACAGCAATGATGGCGCTGTTTTTGGTGCTGTGGCTGGTGTCCCAAGACTCGAAGGTTAAGGACGCGGTGGCTCGGACCTTTCGGAATCCCTTTTCGGCAACAGAAAAACGGTCGACGGGTATTTTCAGTACCAGCAAAGAAAACGACAAAACCTATTCGAAGGGAAACTTCGAAGCCAATGCACCCATCGAACTTGGCATCCTGCGTCGCATCAGCCAGGACATGCTCAAGACCTTGGCGAGCAACCCCGAGAGTTTGGAGGATCAGCCGCTGCGCATGGAATTGCTCAGCGATGGCATTCGCCTCACGATGTTCGATCGGCACCAAAAGCCCTTGTTCGATCCGGGTTCCCCGGAGCTCTCGGAATATGGCCGCTTTATCTTTACTACGATGGCTTGGCAAATCACCCGATTCACCAACAATTTCGCCTTGGAGATCGAAGGTCACACCGAGGTCGACTACAAGCCCAAGCCCGGAGAGGTGGACGCCTGGGATCTATCGACAGAACGCGCCCATGCCACCCGTAAACTTCTGATGGAACACTCGGTGCGGTCCTCTCAATTCCGGAGGGTTTCCGGTTACGCGGACACCGCACCGATCGAAGGGGTTCCGGTCACCGATGAACGCAATCGTCGTGTTTCGATCATTCTCCGGGCCAACGCTGATGTGTACAGGTTCTAAAGTTTTTCCCGCTGCCGTCCATGTCCTCTAATTTCAAACCACTGACCACCGCAGCCAACGGCTCAGGCACGCCTCAATCGGGAAAGGCGACGGCCCAACGGGACTTCAAGGGTGAGTTCCATCCGATTGGAGTGTCCGGCGACCACGCCCGGCCGGCGTTGGGTGTTGGAGCGCATGCCGCCCACATATCCCACGCGCCCGCAGTGGCTCCAACCCACGCGCTGCCTGTGGAGCCCGCTCCCAGGGTCTCTGCCGCCATCACTCGTTTGATTCGGGATGGCGATCGGATCACCCACATTGAGGTCCAATGCGGTTGCGGTGAAATCATCACAATGGAGTGCGGCTACACGGTGGCCGGTGAGTGATCGTCCTTCGGTTGGCGCATTCAAGTTGTGATTGCCGTGGGTCGTCCGTTGCCGCGCCGACTGAGGGCCACCCAGGACAAGACCTAGGGTCACCTTGGATGGCCGGGGTTCAAGAAACTGGGGGCGGACCTCCTTGGGTCCAGAGCGGTGCCAGCGGGTAATGACTCTGAAAGCTCCGAATCACTCCCACTCGATGGTTCCGGGCGGTTTGCTGGTGAGGTCCAGCACCACTCGGTTCACACCGCTGACTTCATTGGTAATGCGGGTGCTGATGCGTTCGAGGAGTTCGTAGGGAACCTTCACCCAGTCGGCAGTCATGCCGTCCTGCGATTCCACGATTCGCAGCGCGATGGTGTAGGCGTAGGTCCGCTCATCGCCTTGGACTCCGACGCTGCGCACCGGCAGTAGCACCGCGAAGGATTGCCAAGTCTTGTAGTACCAATTGGCCGCCTTCATTTCCTCGACGACGATCCGGTCGGCATTGCGCGTGATCTCCAACTTGTCCGGGGTCAACTCACCGAGGCAACGCACTGCCAAGCCCGGCCCCGGGAAGGGTTGGCGATACACGATCTCCTTGGGCAGGCCCAGTTCGAGGCCCAACTGGCGGACCTCATCCTTGAAGAGATTGCGAAGCGGTTCGAGCAATTGAAACTTCATGCCCTCAGGCAGGCCACCCACGTTGTGGTGGCTCTTGATCATGTGGGCGGGATTGCCGGCGATGGGTACCGACTCAATGACGTCTGGGTATAGAGTTCCCTGGGCGAGGAACTTGGCCTTGCCGGCCCGGCGGGTGGCCGCTTGGAAGACATCGATGAAAGTCTTGCCGATGACCTTTCGCTTCTGCTCCGGATCCGTGACGCCCTTGAGTTTGCGCAGGAACAACGCAGTGGCGTTTTCGTATTGGAGTTTGAGTTGGAAATTGCGCCCGAAGACTTCCTGGACCACCTCGGCTTCCCGATGGCGGAGCAGGCCGTTGTTGACGAAGATGCAGGTCAGTTGGTCACCGATGGCTTTGTGGATCAGGGCCGCCGCAACGCTGGAGTCCACACCACCACTGAGCCCGAGAATCACCTTGTCCTTGCCGACCTTCGCTCGGATCTCTTCGCAGGCCTGTTCCACGTAATTGTGCATGGTCCAGTTCGGGCGGCAGCCGCAGACGCCGCGCACGTAGTTGGACAAGATTTCCTTGCCTCGGGGCGAATGCACGACCTCGGGGTGGAACTGGATGCCGAAATAGGATTTCTCGGTGTTCTCGATGGCGGCGTATTCGGAGTTTTCTGTGGTGGCCACCGACGTGAAGCCCTTCGGAAGTCGGGTCAGCTTGTCGCCATGCGAATTCCAGACTTGGAGAGTCTTGGGCAGTTTCCGGAATAAGGGGCATTCCTTGCGTGTGACCGTGAGGGTTCCCTTGCCGTATTCCCGCTTTGTGCCTTTTTCCACCTTGCCGCCCAAGAAATGCCCCATCAATTGGACGCCGTAGCAAATGCCGAGCACGGGTACTCCCAAGTCAAAGATGGCCGGATCGGGCAGGGGGGCCTTCTGCGTGTACACCGAAGAGGGGCCGCCGGAGAGAATGATGCCTTTAGCGCCCAATTTCTGGATCTCCGAGGCCGGGGTATCGAAGCGCAGGATGGTCGAATAAACGTTCAGTTCACGGACTCGGCGCGCAATGACTTGGGTGTACTGGGACCCGAAATCGAGAATGACGATCTGCTCCATGAGAGACGATGACGGCTGAAGTGCAGAGGCATCAAGCCGGATCTGCCGAACCGAATGCTCGGCAGATTTTGGCAATTCAAATGTTTTAGACATAAAACAACGTGTTTGACTGAACACTTTTTTGAGCGGAGTTTGTAACAAATGCACATGGGTGAACGTTTCGCAGGTCTGCTCCGATGGCTGGGGTGGCACGTTGCTCTGCTGGCAGGGGCGAGCCTAGGGCTGTTTGGACAGCGGGCTCACGGGGCGCCTCTTACTGTCTGTGCCACCGTGGGAATGGTCGCAGATTTGGCCCGCGGTGTGGGCGGACAGGAGGTGGTGGTGGAAGGATTGATGGGTCCCGGTGTGGACCCGCACCTGTACAAGGCGACCTCTTCCGATCTCATCCGCCTGCAACGGGCGGAGGTGATCTTGTATGGCGGATTGCATCTGGAGGGGAAGATGCAAGAGACCTTCCAACGGTTGTCCCGGTCGGGACGGCGAGTGCGGGCGGTCACGGATGGGCTTCCTCGGGAGCGGTTGATCCGTGTGGGCCAAGACGGGATCGTGGATCCTCATGTCTGGTTCGACGTGGAACTCTGGTCGCGATGCACCGATGGAGTCGCCGAGGAATTTGCTGCGGCGCGCCCCGAATCGGCCAGCGGTTTCCGCCAGCGGGCCGCGACTGTGAAACAGGAATTGAAAGCCCTCCACCAGTGGGTCTTGGCGCGCGTGGCCACGGTGCCGGAAGCCCGGCGCATCTTGGTGACCAGTCACGACGCCTTCGGATATTTTGGCAAAGCCTACGGATTCGAGGTGGTCGCCTTGCAGGGGATTTCCACCGTGACTGAGGCCGGCTTGGCCGACATGACCCAGTTGACGGACTTCATCCGATCCAAGGGGGTTCCCGCTGTCTTCGTCGAGAGCAGTGTGTCTCATGCCAGTCTGGAGCGGATCCGGAAGGATGCTGGTGTTAAGCTGGGGGGTGAACTGTTCTCGGACGCCATGGGAACCCCGGGGCAGCGCCACGACGGGTATGATCTGGGCACCTACCAGGGAATGATCCGGCAGAATGTCGACCGGATTGTGGAAGGGTTGAAATGAGCTCGGAGACTCTGAATCTGGCCAGCGTTCCACCGTTGGAAATTCACGACCTGACGGTGGCTTACCGCAACAAGCCGGTGCTCTGGGGCATCGATCTAGTGGCTCCACCGGGCAAACTCATCGGTATTGTGGGCCCCAACGGAGCGGGCAAATCCACTTTGATCAAGGCTTGCATGGGTCTATTGCCCTGTTCTTCAGGGTGGGTGACTGCGTTTGGCCGGCCGGTGGTTCAATCCCTGGGGCGTGTTGGATACGTGCCGCAGCGCGAGTCTGTGGATTGGGATTTTCCGGTCAGCGTCATGGATGTGGTTCTCATGGGTCGCTACGGGCGCATCGGGCTCTTCAAGAGGCCCAGCTCGGAGGATCGTCGGATTGCCCGGGAATGTTTGGAACAGGTGCAAATGCTGCCTTTTGGCGATCGGCAGATCTCGAATCTTTCTGGTGGGCAGCAGCAGCGGGTTTTTCTGGCTCGGGCCCTGGCTCAAGAGAGCGATTTGTACTTCATGGACGAACCCTTCGCCGGGGTGGATGCAGCCACCGAATCGGCGATCATTTCGCTGCTGCAAGGGTTGCGTTCACGGGGCAAGACCATCTTGGTGGTACACCACGATTTGCCCACGGCTCGGACTTATTTCGATTGGTTGCTCCTCCTCAACATGCGGGTAGTGGCTTTCGGTCCAACCGAGCAGGTGTTCACGCCCGAGTTGCTCCAGAAGACCTACGGCGGTCGCCTGACGGTTTTGAGCGAAGTGGCCGAAGCGGTCGGGGCCAAGGCTCACTGACATGATTGCCGCCTCCCCTGGACATTTGACCCTAGCCCTTGGACGACGGGCCGGGAACGGCTACCGATTCGCGGGCTTGAGTCTGGGTTTGGCGTTGCTATTGGCGTCGGCGTTCACGGCTCAAGCAGCCAAGATCGGTGACCTGACCCAGACCCGATGGACCGAGCAGGCTTGGCGGTTTGTCACGCTGTCCGACCCGGTAGTGCGCTATGCCTGTCTGGGAACCGTGTTGCTGGGGATCTCCTGTGGCCTCTTGGGAAGCTTTCTGGTGGTGCGGCGTATGGCACTGCTCGGGGATGCCCTCTCCCATGCAGTGCTGCCCGGAGTGGCCTTGGGATTCCTGTGGAATCTGGAGAAGGACCCGTTGGCCATCTTCATCGGTGCGTTGCTGGCTGGGTTGGCCGGTTCAGCGACTGTTTCCATCCTCACACGAACCACTCGCCTCAAGGAAGACACGGCGTTGGGAATGGTGCTGGCCTCCTTCTTTGGGATGGGCCTGTGCCTGATTTCGATGTTCCAGCGGCTGCCAACTGGCAACAAGAGTGGCATCGAGACCTTTTTGTTTGGTCAGGCCGCGGCTCTGGGGCCTGGTGACATCCAAGTGATGGGGGCGGTGTCTCTGGTGGTGGTGGGCCTTCTGGGGTTGGGCTACAAGGAGTTTTTGCTGGTGAGCTTTGATCCGGGTTTCGCCCGGGTCCTGGCACTCCCTACGGTGTGGTTTGAACGCCTGCTGGTGATGCTTCTGGCGTTTTCGGTGGTGGCCGCGCTGCAGGCGGTGGGCGTGGTCCTTGTTTCGGCCATGCTCATCATTCCCGCGGCGACGGCCTCGCTCCTCACCGACCGCTTCCATCGGGTCCTGGTTTGGAGTTCCTGTCTGGGGATGATTTCTGGACTGAGTGGAGCCTTTCTTTCGTTTTTGGGCACACGGCTGCCCACCGGGCCGTTCATGGTGCTTTCAGCGAGCCTGCTCTTTGCCCTGGCCCTGCTGTTTTCGCCCCGACAGGGCATCGTGCCCCGCTGGTATCGACAGCGGTCCCAACGCGTGCGCATCGAACGGGAAAACACCCTCAAGGCCATTTATCAGGTGCTCGAGTCCTCCGGATTTGCGGCGGAAACAGTCACTGTCGCGGCCTTGGCGGCGAGGCGTCGGTTGCCCCCTACCAGAGTTGAGGCCGAGATCCGGTCGTTGGTCGTCGCGGAGTTCGCAACCGCCTCCGGGGACCAAGTAGCGCTGACCCCGTCCGGATGGCAACGGGCTTGTGCCATCGTGCGGAACCACCGGCTCTGGGAACTCTATCTTACCCACGCTGCCCAGATCGCGCCGGACCACGTGCACGACGATGCAGAGAAGATCGAGCACGTGCTGGGTGAGGCCATGATCCGTGAATTGGAACGGCGATTGCCTCGGATCGACACCGACCCGCACGGGCGTCCCATCCCGTCGTTGCCGGCCTCGATGGCGGGCGCCCGTCTCGGTGCCGGTGGTGCTGGCCATCCTCCGGTAGGCTACGGAGGACGCTCATGACGCTCATCCCGGAGTTTCAAGCCCACCGCGTCTTCGTCGAACCTTGGACCACCGAGTTGGGAAGCCATGGGCTCATGGCTCTGGTGACATTCCTCGTGGGGGCGTCTTGTGGCCTGATCGGCAACTTCCTCATCTTGCGGCGGATGGCTTTGGTAGGCGACGCCATCAGCCATAGTGTGCTGCCGGGGATCGCCCTGGCATTCCTCATCACCGGTTCCCGCGGCATCGGAGCAATGGTTCTGGGGGCTGTTGTCGCCGCATGGTTGACGCACGGGTTGATTGAACTCATCTCCCGCCATTCCAGACTCAAGCAGGATGCGGCCATTGGCATCGCTTTTTCTACGCTCTTTGCCATCGGGGTGGTCCTCATTGCCGTCTTTGCCGACAAGGTGGATCTGGATCAGGACTGCGTTCTCAATGGGGAACTGCCGATGATCCCCCTCGAACCTCCCGTCCGACTGGGTGGCTGGGTTCTGGGGCCGCCCCCATTGCTGAGGCTGGTCGTGGTCCTGATCGTTTCCTTGGGGTTGCTCGTGATGTTCTACAAGGAATTGCTCATCACTTCTTTTGATCCCGGGTTGGCCTCCTGCCTTGGGATTCGGGTCGGGGTCATCCATCACGGATTGATGCTTTGGCTTTCCATGGTGGTGGTGGCTTCCTTTGAGGCTGTGGGTGCGATCCTCGTCATCGCGCTGCTCATCCTACCTGGCGCCACGGCTTCAATGTTGACCGACCGGATGATTCCCCGATTGGCCTGGACCACGGTTCATGCGGCTTTGAGCGCGATCAGTGGTATGCACCTGTCGGTGGCGCTGGATTGCTCACCGGCTGGAGCGACGGTGGTGGCGGGGGCCGGTTGGTTTTGTGTGGCGTGGCTCTTCAGTCCGACGGAAGGACTCATTCCGCGCAGGTTGCGCCTGCACACCGGCTCGGTTGACAGCCGACTTCGAAGCCCCGAGCTTTCGGACAGCAGCGAAATTGCCTGAAGATTCAATTCTCGAACCCCTCGATGACTTCCATGAAGACCGTTTCCTCCCTCGCATTGGCTCTCCTCACCGGAACCCTTTCGGCCCTGGCCGCCTCCGGTTGGCAAACCGACTTCACGGCCGCCCAGACTGCGGCCAAGAAGGACGGCAAGGCCATCTTGCTCGATTTCACCGGATCGGACTGGTGCGGATGGTGCATCAAGATGAAGAAGGATGCCCTCGATCAGAAGGCTTTCCAGGAGTTCGCCGACAAGAAGCTGGTGTTGGTGGAGGTGGACTTCCCCAACAACAAGAAGCAGACCGATGAGGTGAAGAAGCAGAACGAAGGCCTGCAGAAAAAGTACGGCGTGGAGGGGTATCCGACCTTCGTCCTCGTAGATCAGAGCGGCAAGGAACTCGGCCGCCATGTGGGTTATCTCAAGGGTGGGCCTTCGGCCTTTGTCCAGAAGATCGAAGGGTGGACGAAGACCGCAGCCGCCAAGTAATACCTTTCCCAGGACGCCTTGGGTTCGCCCAGGAGTTCGGTTTGCCTAGGAGTTTGACACCTGACGGAGGGCCTCGAAGAGGACGATCGCCACGCAGTTCGAGAGGTTCAGCGATCGTGCCTCTGGATTAGCCATGGGGATGTCCAGCCAGTGTTCTGGGTGGGCTTGAAGCAAGGCCAACGGAAGTCCGGCGGTTTCGCGGCCGAACACCAGGTAATCGTCCGGTCGAAATGCGGCTTGGGTGTACCGACGCGGGGCACCTTGCTCGATGAACCAGAGTCGGCTCCCGGACGCGAGGTGGGTGTGGAACTGGTTCCAAGTGGACCATCGTCGCCAATCGACCAATTTCCAATAATCCATGCCGGCCCGGGCCAGGCGTTTGTCGTCGATTTCAAAGCCCAGTGGCTCGATGAGATGGAGGGTGGAGCCGGTTGCCGCGCACAATCGGGCGATGTTGCCCGTGTTGGGTGGGATTTCGGGTTCGACGAGGACGATATTCACGGAACGCAGGGCAGTCGGCGGAAGACCGTGCAGGATTGGCACCGGAGTGGGCAATCGGGAATAGCCCGTCTTGACGCTTGATCCAGAGGGTCCGGGTTGGATCATCACCTTCCGATGCCTACCGAATCCTCTCCAGGATCCGCACCGTTCTGGACGACCCCGGAATTCCCCCGTGTGCTGCCCTTTGCCGTGTTTCTCCTCATCGGAAGCCTGGCCGGAAAATTCTTTCCCGGTTCCGAGTATTGGATTTATGCCCTCAAGACTTTGGCGGTTGCCGGGCTGCTTTGGGTGCTGCGCAAGCGCCTGCCGGAGATGCGGTGGGAGTTTACTGCGCCGGGTGTTGTTGTTGGAGTCTTGGTGGCGTTGGCTTGGATCGGGATGGACGGATTCATTCCGTCGCTGTCGGAGATCTATGACCGTCTCTCGACTCTCTGGACCGGTCGTCCTGCGCAACCGCAGCCGGAGGATCCGCCTTGGAACCCACTGGCGTTCTTCAAGGACAACCCGGCTCTAGGATGGGGATTTCTGGCGATACGGGTATTGGGACGTTCAGTGCTGGTACCCATGATTGAGGAGGTATTTTACCGCTCCTTCTTGTATCGGATGATTGTTCGCCCCGATTTCTTGGAGGTATCCCTGAGGACGTGGAATCCCATGGCTTTCGCGGGAACTTGTCTGCTCTTCGGGTTGAGTCATCCCGGTCAATGGTTGGCGGCCATTGTTTGTGCAGCCCTCTACCAAGGTTTGGTCCTGAAGCTTGGGCGGATCGGAGACGCCATGGTGGCCCACGGAGTGACCAATGGCCTCATCAGTGCCTACGCCATCAGCACCGGCCATTGGCAGTTCACCTGAACCGGTTCGCCCAGAAAACGACTGCCGCCTGCATGGAACAAAGACTCGCAGCCACCGGCGAGGAGCCCTCAGCACTTGGGTCGATCCCTCTCCGTCCCATGGCCCTTCCGCCGTGTGTCGTTTTTGAGGACGACGACTTGCTGGTGGTGAACAAACCTCCGGGTTGGAACACCCATGCCCCGAGTCCGTATGCGGGCGAGGGGGTGTATGAATGGCTGCGCCACCGGGAACCGCGTTGGGCCGAGTTGGCTATCTTGCACCGCCTCGACAAGGAGACATCGGGATTGATGGTCTTCGGTAAAACGCCTTTGGCCAATCGGTCTCTGACGCAGCAGTTCGAACAGCGACAGGTAGAGAAGGTGTACCGATTGCGCACGGACCGCGCTATCCAGACCGCCGACTGGATCGCCGACTGGTCCGTGGTGCGGGCCGGAGATCATTACGTCGCCCGTCCCCACGCCGCGGGGCTGGATCCGGCAGAGACACGGTTTCATCGGGTCGCCCACGGAAACGGTTGGACGGAGTGGGAGGCCTATCCGCGAACCGGCCGGACGCATCAAATTCGGGTGCATGCGGCTCAGGGCGGCATGCCGCTGATAGGGGATTCACTTTACGGAGGCAGTCCCGACGCCCGACTCCATCTGACTGCCCATCGCCTCGCATTCGAGCACCCGCGGACTGGAGATCCCGTCAGTTGGTCGGTGGATCCGCAGTGGGATTTGGATCCTCGAAGTATTCTCCGCAAAGCAGTCATCCATCCCACGGAGACCGACGCGTATCGATGCCTGCACGGAGCCGCAGAATCCGGTGGGAGTACGCTCTACCTGGACGCCTTGGGACCCTTTCACTTACTGCACAGCGATGCTGAAGCCCCCGGAAGCCTCGATGTCGGCGCGGGGATTCAGGCTGCCAATTTGTACCACCGGCGCCTGAATCGGAAGGTCGGTTTCTCGGGCACGGATGAGAATTGCCCCCGGTGGGTGCGTGGTGAACGGGCTCCGGAGTCGTTCACGGTTCGGGAAAACGGAGTTCGGTATGAGATGCGATTCGATCAGGGCTACAGTGTTGGTTTGTTCCTGGATCAGAGGGACAATCGTCGTCGCCTCCTCACAGGTCATATCGCCTCCGGTTTTCCCTTGCTGGGCTACCCGGTGACCAATCCGGAGGTGTTGAACTGTTTCGCCTACACCTGCGCCTTCAGCGTTTGCGCGGCGTTGGGCGCAGCCCGTGTCACCAGCCTCGACCTTTCCAAAAAATACTTGGATTGGGGACGACGCAATTTCGCTCTCAATGGCCTGGATCCATCCGCCCATGATTTCATCTTCGGCGATGTCTTCGATTGGCTGCGGCGACTCGGCAAGAAGGGGCGGCAGTTTGATTGCGTGCTTTTGGATCCTCCGACCTTTTCACGATCCAAAGAGCGTGGGGATTTTCGGGCCGAGCACGATTATGGAGCCCTGGCTGCCTCGGCCGCTGCCGTCCTCAAACCCGGAGGCACACTGTTTGCCTCCACCAATGCCGCCCGCCTGGAACCGGCGGTGTTCCTCGGTCAGATCCGAGCGGCCCTGGCTGAGGTGGGGCGACGTGTCCTCAGCGAACATTATGTTCCTCAGCCGCCGGATTTTCCGGTGAGCCGTGAAGAGCCTGCTTATCTGAAAACCGTGTGGATTCGAGTGGCCTGACGCGGTGACTCGCGGCCAGTGGATCGATTCCCAAAATAGGCCCTGGAAACTGCCGTCCTGTTGCGCGGACTAGGTAAGCTCTATAATCTCAAGCAATGGCAGAGAAGACGTTGGTGCAGATTCCAGTGGCCCAGAGGGAATTGTTCGACAAGGGGTTGGCGGCCCTCCAGAAAAACAATCTCGATTACGCGGTTGCCTTGTTTGTCCAAGTGTTGAAGGCCGAACCCGGATTTTACGAATGCCGTGAAGCGCTCCGGGCCGCCCAGCACAAGCGGGCGGGGACCCGCGGGGGAGGGTTTTTTAAGAAACTGCTCGGATCAGCCAACACCCTCACCTCTGGACGATTGGCGCTCCGGTCCAATCCGTTGGAAGCCATCTTGATCGCCGAGGAGGCGCTGAATCAGGACCCCTCCAACATGCAGGCCCATGATTTGTTGTCCGACGCCGCCTTGCAGGCCCAGTTGCCCAAGACGGCGCTCCTGTCGTTGGAGGTCGCCTTCAAGGCCAACTCCTCCGATCGAAAGCTGGCCGAAAAACTGATCGAGGCGCACACCCAACTGGGCAATCACTCCCGTGCTGAAAAACTGCTGCGTGACCTGTTGTCGGTTGATCCGGGAAACCCGGCGTTCAACGAGCGGCTCAAGAACCTGCTGGCGCTTCGGACCCTCAAGGAAGGTGGCTACGACCAACTCTCCAGCGGGACCGGAAGCTACCGAGATGTCCTGCGGGACAAGGAGCAGTCCAAGTCGCTGGAGCAGGAGCAACGCGAGGTGAAGGACGTGGATGTCTTGGAACGACTCATTGGCGAACAAGAAGCCCTCCGGACAGCTGATCCGTCGAATCCGCGCGTGCTGCGAACTCTGGCCGATCTTTGCCTCAAGAAGGGGGAGTTCGATCGGGCCGTCGGCTACTATGAGCAAGTTCAGTCGGTGAGCGGCATGACCGATCCACTGATCCTTCAGTGCATCCGGGATACCCGACTGGCTCAATTCGCTGCTCTCGAAAAAACTCTGGATCCCCAGACCGAGTCGGGCCAGAGCGCGCTGCAGGCCCTAGGCCAACAACGTCAGGATTACCTCTTGGAGGATGCCAAACGCCGTGGGGAAGCCAATCCCACCGACCTCTTGGTACGATTCGAGTTGGGCGAACTTTACTTCAAGTCGGGGCGTCTTGGTGATGCAATTGCGGAGTTGCAGAAAGCTCAGAATAACCCCAATCGTCGTGTAGCGGCCATGGGACTGCTGGCCCGGGCTTTTTTCCAGCGCGGTATGAATGACATGGCAGCGAGAAAATTGCAGGAAGCCTTAAAGGAAAAGCCCGTCTTTGACGATGAAGCCAAGGAGTTGACGTATCACCTCGGTATTGTTCTGGAAAAAATGAATCGCCCCCAAGAGGCCATCGAACAGTTCAAGCTCATCTATGAGCAGGACATAGCATATCGCGATGTCATGGCCCGGGTTGAGCAGTTCTACGCCTCGCAAAGTTGACGGTTCAAACGCACCCATGGGTCCAGGAAAGCTCAATGTCGCCGACGGAAACGAGCACATGTCGCTCGAGAAGGTCCTGATCGTCGAAGACAACGAAGTGATTCGGCGGGCGTTGGAGCTACAACTCCAGCGTCGTCGATTCGATGTGATTGGCGTGTCGACCCTTGCGGTCGCTCAAGACTACCTCGGCAAGGACAACTGGGATCTGGTCTTCGTCGATGTGCGTCTTCCCGATGGCGAAGGAACCGACATCCTCCGCGTTCTCCAAAGCCGTTCGGTCAAACCCTTGGTGGTGATGATGACTGGCCATGCGTCCATCGAATCGGCGGTGGCGTGCATGCGGGACGGTGCCTTCGACTACCTGATCAAGCCATTCTCGTCGGACCAGATCGACATCACCCTCAAGAAGGCCCAGGAGTTCACCCAACTCATCAAGGTCAACCGGTACTTGAGCCAGGGCGATCCTTCCGAGGCGACCGGTTCTGAACTGCTGGGTCGCAGCCCGGCCATGCAGGCTCTTCGCGATCTCATCCGCAAGGTGGCGCGGACTCAGGCGACGGTGTTGGTCCAGGGAGAGAGCGGCACCGGCAAGGAGTTGGTTTCCCGTGCCATCTATCGTGAAAGCTCCCGAGCCAACGGGCCGTTCATCAAGGTAAACTGCGCCGCTATCCCTGAGAACCTCATCGAGAGCGAGTTTTTCGGGCACGAGAAAGGTGCCTTCACTGGGGCGTTGACCAAACGCGAAGGTCGCTTCGAGTTGGCGCACGGCGGCACCATCCTGCTGGACGAGATCAGCGAGGTGGCTCCGCACGTACAGGCGAAGCTCCTTCGGGTTCTGCAGGAGCGCGAACTCGAGCGCGTGGGCGGCAATCGCTTGATCCGAGTCGATGTGAGGGTGATCGCCACCACCAACCGCAATCTCGAAGAGAGCATTGCTCGCAAGGAATTCCGCCAGGACCTTTATTTCCGGCTGAACGTCGTACCCATCTCGGTGCCACCGCTTCGGGAGCGCAAAGAGGACATTTCCTTCCTGACCGAACAGTTCATGCAGCGCTTGGCCCGCAAACACGGTGTCCGAGTCAATGGCATCTCGGCCTCTTGCCAGGCGGCACTGATTTCCCACGATTGGCCCGGCAATGTCCGCGAACTCCAGAATGTCATCGAACGGGCCGTGATCTTGTGTCCCGATGGGGGTGAGTTGTCGGAAGGCCATCTCGGATTCCATCCCTCCAATGTCACCGTGGCCGTTGCCCCGGTGGCAGCGTCGCGCTCCGCGGCCATCGGCGGTGCAGTCGAGATGTCTCCGTCGGCTCCCGCATCGTCCTCAGCGCCGCATTCTGCGTCGAATCCGGCTCCGGTGGGCCAGGGGGCGGTGGTCCCTCTGGATCAGTTGGAAAAGCAGGCCATCTTGCAGGCGGTCGACGCCTGTGGTGGCAATCGGACTCAGGCAGCCCGTCTGCTGGGCATCAGTGTCCGAACCATGCGCAACAAGCTGCGCGAATATGGTGTGGCTCCGGGCGGTTCCGACTCCGGTTCCGACGATGGAGAGGGCGGTGCGGATGAAGTCGCGCCGGATTCAATAGCTGGTTCCAACGGGGGTTAGACCCCGTCCAATCCAAACCTGGGATCCTCGACTTGATCCGGGCGAGTTCACTCGCTCCGGGTCGTCTGGTCGTGAAGGCTGCGCTTTCTTTCGCAGGAGCTTGAATGCTCGCTCGTTAAGGGCCTCAAGCACGAGCCTCGTGCATGGCCTGCTCCCGGTTTTTACCTCGTTTTGCGAGAGAATTCGCCGCGCCATCCCGCTCCCCCCGCCCCCTTTCGAGCCGGATCCGTCGATCCAACCCGAAAGGGGGCTCTTGGAAGGGACTCAACGCAGGAAGGCTTCGTGCAGGCCGCCGTCCACGGTAATGACCTGTCCGGTGGTCTTGCTGAGCCGTTGGCTGATTAGCAGGAAGTACGCTTCGGCCTGATCGGCCGGGGTGATCGGTGACTTGGTCAGCGTCCGATCGGCGTAGAACTGGGCCAGCTTGCGAACCAGGGAATCCGTCGCCTCATCGTCCGTGTAGGGGATGTTGTACTTGGCCAGGGATCCGATCACGCGGTCCCGGGGGAACATGGCCGATCCTTGAACCACCGTCGCCGGCGCCACGCCATTGACGCGTACTAGTGGGCTCAACTCGATGGACAGTTCGCGCACCAGATGATTGGCGGCCGCCTTGGAGCAGTCGTAGGCAACGCTGCCTTTTTTGGCGACCACCGCGTTGGCGCTGGTGGTGAGCACCAGGTTGCCGCGCAATCCCTGTTCCTTCCAAGTCCTGGAAGCCTCGTCGCCGACCAAGTAGCTGCCGGTGACGTTGATGTTGAAGGTGAGCGCCCACTTGTCGTCGGGAATGTGACCACTGGTGTCGCTGGGCACGAAGATACCCGCCGTGACGCAAATGGAATCAAACCCACCGTAGGCCAGCGCCACGCGATCGAGCATGGCCCGGATGCTGGCCCGGTCGGTGATGTTGGCTGCCAGGCCGATGGCCGGACCGCAGCCGCTGATGCCCGTGCCGGCGACGCCGATGCCCTGTCCGAGCTTGGCGATGATCTCATTGGCGGTGGCCTGAGACGCGGCTTCGTTGAGGTCCACGCAAACGATTTGAGCGCCTTCTTTGCTGATCCGCAGCGCGGTTTCCCGGCCGATGCCGGAACCGGCACCGATCACGACGACCACCTGGCGCGCCAATTCCTTTTCGGGCGGCATGCGGCGCAGCTTGGCTTCCTCGAGCAGCCAATACTCGATGTCGAAGGCCTCCTGCTGGGGCAGGGCGATGTAGCGGTCCACCGCCTCGGCTCCGCGCATCACTTCGACGGCGCAGTTGTAGAACTCGGCCGTGACGCGGCTCTCCGACTTGTCCTTGCCCCAGGCCACCATGCCCAGACCCGGGATGAGAATAACCGTGGGATTGGGGTCGCGCATCGCCGGCGAATTGGAACGCTTGCAGCGCTCGTAATAGGCTGCGTAGTCCTTCCGGTACTGTTCCAAGCCCGCCTTGAGCTTGGCCTTGAGGGTCGCAGCGTCCTCGGTCTGCGGATTCCAATCCACATACAGGGGCTTGATCTTCGTGCGCAGAAAGTGGTCGGGGCAGCTGGTGCCGAGTTCCGCCAGTCGTGCGGCGTCCTGGGAGTTGGTGAAGCGCAGGATCCGTTCATCGTCCTGCACGGTGCCGATCAGTCGGCGTTGTTGACTCACCTGTCCTCGGAGCCAAGGCAGGATGGCCGCCAATCGCTCGTTGCGGACCTCTTGAGGCAAGCTCTGGTACTTCGGTCCACCGAAGGCGGTCGCGTCGCCTCCCTTGGCCTGATACTTCGCCTCAATGAATGCGGCTGCCTTTTCGATGTATTCCAGGGTGGCGAGGTAGCACTGCTTGTCGTCGTCATCCCAGGAGATAAACCCGTGCTGGCCCATCATGATGGCCTTGGCTTTGGGGTTTTTGCGGCACACCTCCTGCATCGCCAGACCCAGTTCAAAACCAGGGCGCATCCAGGGGACATAATCCATGGAGTCCCCGAAGATCTCTTGGGTGAGTTCCACACAGCGGTTGGAAGCGGCGATGGCGATGATCGCATTGGGGTGCATGTGATCGACATGACGCCCCGGAATGAAGCTGTGCAGGGGGGTGTCGATCGAGGACGCCCGCGGGTTGAGGTTGAAGGTGGTGTGGGAATACATGGCCACCATGTCGTCTTCGGCCGGCGATTTGAGGCCCTTGTCCGGGCGGGCAGCATACACGCCTTGGAGTCCGATGAGGCGGTCCTGATAAAGCGAGCTGAAGAATTCCCGTGAGGCCGTGCGCAAATCACCGCCAGACCCCTTCACCCAAAGGACCGTCACGTCTTGGCCGGTGAGTGGATCCTTCTCGGTGAGTTTCGAGGAGGTGTTGCCGCCACCGGTGTTGGTGACCCGCTGGTCGGCGCCCAGCTTGTTGGAGCGATAGACCAGACGGTCTGCACCGCTCAGTGCATTGGCTTCGGCGTCATTCCAGAGATTGGAAACGTGCGTGAATTGGCTCATGGCGAATTGGCTGCGATGGATCGAAAGGCGACTGCTGAAAGGCAACGCTGGAGTGCCTGATTTCTCCGTCAAACCGAAACTTGGACTCTGAGAGCCTGTCTGAAAATCGGGAGGGGTCCGGCGGCTGGAGAATTCTGGGTTGGGCAAAGCGGTGAGCGGCGGGGCAGCTCCTCAGCAGTCTGCTTCTTCCTAGCGCCTTGCCCATCGAAACCTTCCCTCCCAAACAGAACACCTCCCCATTTCAGGCAGACTCTGACGATCCAATGGATGCCGTTGTGGATTTTCAGAGGGGTTTGACCGATAGTCTTTTCCATGAAATCGGCCTATGAACTGGCAATGGATCGTTTGAGCAAAACCGCGCCGCCGGCCAAGTTGACCGCCGCACAGAAGGCGGAATTGGCTGAATTGGATTCCATCTACGCCGCGAAACTGGCGCAGGCGGATTTGTCCACCCGCGAGGCCCTCCAGGCGGCGCAGGCCGCCCGGGACATCGAGACCATGGAAGTTCTTCGGCAGCGCTATGCCAGCGACAAGGCCAAGATCGAAGCCGAACGCGAGGCCAAGAAGGATCGGGTTCGGGGCGTTTGAGGTTCTGGATCAGGTTCCGGGGTTCGGTTCACCGGTCGACGGCCTCGATGCTGCTCCGGATCGCCCAGCGCAGTTTGGCGGGAGCCGAACGCGGGTTGGACCGGAGTTCCTCAGGTCCGGGCCGTCGGACGGAGTCGCTCACGACGGTGTAGAGCCCTTGCCGTTGGCCTTCCGCGAACGCCTGCTTGACGCGACGATCCTCGCCCGAGTGGAAGGTTAGGATGGCGACACGCCCGCCGGGCTTGAGGCAAGCAGGCAATTGGCGGAGCAGGGCCTCCAAAACACCGAATTCATCGTTCACTTCGATCCGGAGCGCCTGAAAGAATCGCCGGATTCGGGCATCGCCTTCCGATTTGTCCCGCGTCCATTTGCGCCCTCGATAGAGTTCGTGGAGCAGTCGGGCGAACTCCCGGGTTCGGGTAATCGGTTGTAGTTGCAACGCTGCGAGGACCGCCTCGGACAATGCATCGGCCATGGGTTCGTCGGCGTTGTCCCGAAGTGCCGTGGCCAGTTGCTGCGGTGTCGCTCGGGCCAACCACTGCGCGGCGGAAAGTCCCTTGGCGGGGTTCATGCGCAGGTCGAGCGGACCATCGTCCTTGTAGGTGAAGCCGCGGGCCGGATCGTCGAGTTGCATCGAAGATACGCCCAAGTCGGCCAGGATCCCATCGACACTCAGGATACCCAAGCTGGCCAGACCCGCCGCCAGACCCGCGAAGTTGCTCCGGACGGGGATGAATTGGGCTTCCGACCATCCGGCCTGTCGGAGGCGCTCCGTAGTCTTGGGCAACTCGACCGGGTCACAATCAAAGCCTACCAGTCGACCGTCGGTTCCGAGGCGGGCCAAGATTTCGCGGGCATGACCCCCATAGCCGAGTGTGCAGTCGACCAGGGTTTGTCCGGGTTGAGGTTCGAGTGTCTCCAGGATCTCCGGCACCAGGATGGATCGGTGGGATCCAGCCGGGGTCTTGCCGGAAGCGATGATCCGGGCGACGTCCGCCGCGTATTGCTCTGGGGCTTTCTCTTTGTATTTCTCAGCGAAACGACGCGGGTGGCTGCCGGCATAGCGGACTCGGCGCCGGTGCGTGGGAACCTCGCCCGTAGAGGTGGCGGGTGATTGGACTAGAGTGGGTTCAGGCTCAGACAGTGGTTCGGGGAGCATGTCGGACAAGAGTGCGGTGGCGTGACGCCATGGAGGCTATTTCTTTCCCCCGAGAATGAGGAGTACGACGTCGAGGATGAAGAGGAGCACGATCGTGATCTCCAAGGCCATCATCCAGCGGTTTGCGTGGTCGGACTTCAGTAATTCATGGAGTTCGCCCACGGTCTTAAGTTTTTCTTCGACGCCTTTCTTCCAATCCGCCAAGTGAAATCGCCTGGCGGTGGTTTCGTAGATGCGGGCCAAATGCCAGTCACCCAGGAATTTGTTGATGTTGGACAGCTCGTCGCTGAAGCGGGCCATGTCGATGCGGAGTTCGCGCAAGCCGGTGATCAACGCCTTGCGAGTCCGCATGGGTGCTCCGGCCAGATCTCGGTAACTGCGTTCGAGCACGAGGTCCAAGTGACGGTCATACGCTTCCAACTCGGCCAATTGCAGGTTGGCCACTTCGATGGCGTAGAGGCATTCCTCCCACTCGCTGGGAGTATCTACCAACAGGGCGGCATCCCAGTCGATGACCGCCAAATCATGCTGGTAATAGCTGATGTGGCGGGAGGTCGATTCGTGGATCTCCTGGCCGGACAGACAGGCAGGATCATTCTCCTGGTTGAGCAGCCCGGCGATGGCCTCCCGATGTTTGGCCATCCAGGATTCCGACCGGAAGGGTGCTCCATTATCGGTGGGCGGTTGCAGACAGAAAACAGTGTAAGCTTCCTCTTCGGAAAGGCATTCGTTGGATCGAAGCACCCAGGGCGCCAATTCGGACCTCAGTTTCTCGGCGAGATCACGGACCTCCTGATCCAAGGTGGTTTGATGGAAGCGTAGGTCGTGGTAGGCGACCAGATCGGCCAGCTCAGCGACTTCGAAGGGGACCCGAACGCGGATGCTGATCGCACCGATGGGAAGGATCTTGGTCTCAATGCGAATTTGGATGGACCCGTGAGGACCGACCCGATCTTCCGGAGGCAACCGGATCATCCGAGGTCGGTAGAAGACCAGGTGTTTTGGGTTCCGCTTCGAAGCATCCAAGCGGTACTCGGATATCCGGTGACCCATCAGACTGGTCGGAAGTTCCCGCGACAGCTCGTAGGCGATGTCATAGGCGAAGAAGTACACCACCTCGCCCCGGAGGCGGGCAGTGGGGTCGGGGAGGTTTGCTTCCATGATCCAAGGATAGCCGGATCCCTGCGTCGGGAAAGGTCGGGGCCTGGGACCGGAACGATTTTGGGTCGGATCGGTCGGGCTGGAAGCAGCGACTGAAATCGACCCGGTGGAGCCGCACCGCGTGTCAGCCTCCGACGCATTCCAACAGGTCTGCGGCGAATGCGCGGACATCCTCCTCGCGAGTGTCCCAGGAACACATCAAACGGCAGCCACCCTCACCAATGAAGTTGTAGAAGAGCCAGCCCTTGTTCCAGAGGGCCTGAATGACCGGTTTGGGCAAGTCCACGAATACACTGTTGACCTGCCTGGGGAACAAGACCCTCACGCTCGGGCAGGCGGTGACAAGGTCATGGAGCAGTGTCGCCATGGCGTTGGCATGGGCGGCATGGCGCAGCCATACGTTATCCCGAAGCATCCCCACCCAGGGCGCAGACATGAAGCGCATCTTCGAGCAGAGCTGCCCGGCCTGCTTGGTCCGATAGGCGAATTCCTCGGCCAAGGCCAGGTTGAAGAAGACCACCGTTTCCCCCACATGGATGCCATTCTTGGTGCCACCGAAGGAGAGGACATCGACGCCGGCCTGCCAGGTGATCTCGCGGGGTGCCACTCCCAAAGCGGCCACGGCATTGGCAAAGCGTGCGCCATCCATGTGGAAGCGCAGGCCGTGCTTCTTGGTCATGGCACCGATGGCCCGGAGTTCCTGAGGAGTATACAGGGTGCCGACTTCGGTAGGCTCGGTCACCGTGACGACCTTGGGTTTCGGGTAGTGGATGTCGGAGCGGCGCAGGACCGCTTCCTCGATGCCCGCTGGGGTGAGCTTGCCGCCGTCGCCGGGCAGCAGGAGCAGTTTGGATCCGTTGCTGAAGAATTCCGGGGCGCCGCATTCGTCCTTCTCGACGTGGGCGACCTCATGGCACAGAACGCTGTGGTAGCTCTGGCAGCAGGCCGACAGGGCCAGTGAATTGGCGGCGGTGCCGTTGAAGACAAAGAAGACCTCGCAGGGAGTCTCGAAGAGATCCCGGATCTGGTCCGTGGCCGCCTGAGTCCAACGGTCATTACCATAGGCGGGCTCATGGTCCTGATTGGCCTCAGCCAGCGCTGCCCAGGCTTCCGGAGTGATGCCCGCGTAGTTGTCCGAGGCGAAATGCCGTTTCGGTCCGTGGGCTTTTCCGAGGGAAATGTTTCGTGCGGTCGGTTGCGAACTCATGCGCGCTGTCATGAGACTCCCATTGCGGTCCAACTGCAATCCATCGCCTCCGACAGAGCTGCTGCGATCCATCCGGGCTCTCGACGTTGAGGTCGAACCCAATCCGAACGATGTCCTTGGTTCGGGCAGCCTCGACTCCCGGCAGGCAAATGCTCCGACACGAAAAACCGCCGAGGGATCTCAGGGATCCGTTCGGCGGTTGGAAGGTCCGGGTGGAGGGTCCGGGTGGACGGCCTTGGAAGGCGCGACTACACGCGCGGTGCCAGCTTCTTTTCCACCGGGCTCTTGGCCAGAACCGTATAGGCCGGGAGTCCGTTCTTTTGGGGAACGACCACCTGTCCTTCGATCAGCGGCGCAGCGTATTCCACGAACTTCTCGTTGGGCATGAAGCCGTCTTCGCTGATCCAGTCCCGGGGGATGAAGTGTTCGACGTTGGCGATGTTCTCCAGCGGTTCGAGCTGGATCTCCCAGCGGTACGGGCTGGAGGACAGGCGAACGATCTTGGGCATCAGGCCCGATTTGCCCGAGACTGCGGCGCGGACGGCGGCAGTGCCGCAGGCGAAGGCCTCATCGGCATCAGTGAGGCTGGCGTAGTGAGCGGCTGCGCGCTGGGCGTAGCCGAGTTTCACCGTGCGGGTCTTGAGGTTGAGCTTGCCCTGGACGATGGAGGCCAACGCGTCGGCGGCCCCGGAGAGCACCGCGTGACCGAAGGCGTCGAGGCGGGTCTTGTCGGCACCGATCTCTTCGCCGGCTTCGTTCTTCACACCCTCGCCACAGACGACCACGCAATACTTGTGCTCGGCGACCACTTCCTTCACCCGATTGAGGAAAGCGGCTTCATTCAGCGGAATTTCCGGCAGCACGATGATGTGCGGTGGGTTGGCGGGATTGCCCTGCTTGGCCAGGACGGTTCCGGCAGCAATCCAGCCGGCGGCCCGGCCCATGACTTCGACGATGCAGCAGGAGCCGTCATCGGTGGCCATGGAACCGACATCGAAGCCGATTTCCATCACGGTGGCCGAGTTGTACTTGATCACCGAGCCGTATCCCGGGCAGTGGTCGGTGGCCGGCAGGTCGTTGTCGATGGTCTTGGGCACACCCATCACGCGCATGTCATAACCGCGCTTCACCGCCTCCAGATGGATTTTGTGAGCGGTGTCCTGGGAATCGTTGCCGCCCGCGTAGAAAAAATAGCGGATGTTGTGGGCGGCGAAGACCTCGAAAAGCCGGTCCATGTCTTGAGCCGCCTTTTCGGGCTTCTTCTTGAAATCGATCTTGTAGCGGCAGGTGCCGAGAGCCGCCGCGGGCGTGTTCCGTAGTCCCTCAATGGACTTGGATCGCTCATCGTTGATGTCGATGAGGTCTTCGTTGAGGATGCCCAAGATACCGTTTTGACCACCAAAAATCTCCTCGATGCACTCGTGGTGACCGGCTTCGGTGATGACCCCGGCAATGGAGGCGTTGATGACGCTGGTGGGGCCACCAGACTGGGCGACAAGAAGATTTCCAATGAGTTCAGCCATACGCTTGAGTTGTGAGAGCCTGCCCCCTGGAAAATCGGGCAGCAAGCCGCAATCACGGGTTCCAGCGTGTTCTGAGGCATGAAGGGTTCATCGTTTTTTGAATTCCCGCTCTCGAATCAGGACAAAGAGGATGGGGGTGACGATGAGGATGTGCAGCAGGCTGCTGACCATGCCGCCGATGACCGGCGTTGCCAGCGGCTTCATCACCTCGGCACCGGTTCGATGACTCCAAAAGATCGGCAGAAGGGAGGCGACAATGGTGGCCACGGTCATGACTTTGGGTCGGAGTCGGAGGCGAGCTCCGTCTTTGACCGCCTGAATGAGGTCACCCTGAGTGAAGCCATCCCCGAGTGCAGCACGTCGCGTGGCCAGCATCTCCTCCAAATAGACCACCATCACGACGCCGGTTTGGATGGCGGTTCCGAACAACGCGATGTAGCCCACCCAAACGGCCACGCTGAAATGCCATCCTAGAGCCCACTGCAAGAAGACGCCGCCGGACAAGGCGAATGGGACGGCCAAAAGCACGTGGGCAGCCTCGATGGCGGAGCGATAAATCAGATACAGGAGCAGGAAGATGATGATCAAGACCGCCGGCACGATTTGGCGGAGAGTCCGACTGGCCCGGATCTGGTTTTCGAATTCACCGGAGTACTCGAGGGTCATGCCTCGGGAGAGGGTGGGGACGATTTGGCGCTCCAGGCGCTCCTGGATCTCGGTAACAAAGGAGCCGAGGTCCCGGTCTTGCACATTGGCTTGGACGAAGACTCGAAGGCGTCCGTTCTCGCTGGCGATCTCTCCCGGACCATCGGTGCGGTGGATTCGGGCCACCAGCGACAGCGGTACCGGGGATCCGTTGGCGGTAGGCACCAGAATCTCTCCCAACCGATCGATGTCATCGCGTTCGGAGGCCGCCAAGCGAACCTGGATGGGCAATCGGGCGCGACCCTCAATCGCGGTTCCGACGACCGTGCCGCCGATCCCCGATTCGACGACGTCGAGCACATCCCGTGCGTTGAGGCCGTATCGGGCCGCTTGCGTGCGATCGACCTCGATCTCCACGTAGGGCTTGCCTTGCACCCGGCTGGCGGCGACGCCCACGGCCCCAGGAACCGAGCGGACTACCCGCTCGATCTCGAAGGCCTTGCGCTGCAGTTCTTCAATCGAATCTCCGAACACCTTGATTCCCAACTGGGCTCGAATGCCGGTGCTCAGCATGAGGATCCGGTTCTCGATCGGTTGGAGAAAGCCGGGCACATAACCGGGAATCTCACTGAGTTTTCGACTCAATTCGCCGATCAGATCGCGCGGTGTGACACCGGCCCGCCATTCGGGATTTCGGATGACCGTGGGCATCGGAAGGAATCCCAAAACGAGGCGGTTGGTGGAAATCCATTCCGGCTTCAGAGTGATGGTCGTCTCGATCATCTCGACCGGTGCGGGGTCGGTCGCGGTTTCAAATCGACCGAGTTTTCCGGCCACCGTCTGAACCTCCGGAAGGGATCGGATCACGCGATCCTGCCAACTCATGATTTCCTTCACCTGGGTCAGCGAAGTGCCCGGCAGGAGCACTGGCATGAAGAGGAGACTGCCTTCGTTGAGGGGAGGCATGAATTCGCTGCCCATGCCACGCCCCATCCGGGCCACGGTGGGCCAACCTGCTGATTCGAGCCGGGCCACCCACGTCTGGGGTAACCCAAAAGCCAAGAAGAGGGCCATTCCCAGGATCAGGCCTGCACAGGCCAAAACCGTCTTGCGCCAGATGAGAGCCTGCGACAGGAGGGGGTCATAAATCCGCAGCAGCCAGCGCATCAGAAAATGGTCTGCCTCGCGATGAAACGGCCCGCGCACCAGGAATGAGCACAGAACCGGCACCAGGGTCATCGCCAGGAAGGTCGAGCCGACCATGGCGAAGGTCTTGGTGAAGGCCAGAGGGTGGAAGAGTTTGCCCTCCTGACCGGTGAGCGCGAAGACCGGGACGAAAGCCAAAATGATGATGACCATGGCAAAGAAGACCGGGCGACCCACCTGGCGGGACGCATCGAGGGTGACTTGCAACGTCTCCGCCGGAGTCAGTCGATTGCCCAGGCCCGCGCGCTGCTTGTTGGACTCAGCCTCCTCGGCGTGACGGATGACGTTCTCGGTCATGACGATGGCCGCATCGACCAAAACGCCGATGGCGATGGCGATGCCGGTCAGCGACATGATGTTCGAGGAGATGCCGAACTGCTGCATGAGCAGGAAGGCCGTCAGGATGGACAGCGGCAGCGGCAGGGTCACGATGACGATGCTGCGGAAATGCCAGAGGAACAGGATGTGAGCGAGGGTCACCAGAATCACCTCTTCCCACAGGGCATGCTTCAGGGTGTCCAGAGTGCGGTCGATGAGGTCGCTGCGATCGTAGAAGGGGCGGAGGGTCACCCCGGGCGGAAGGCTGGTTTGGATCTGGGCGATGCGTTCCTTGGTTCTTCGGATGACTTCACGCGCGTTCTCGCCCGTCCGCATCACAATGACGCCACCGACCCGCTCTTGCCCGTCGACATCCAACGCGCCCCGCCGGAAGTCTCCGCCCAACCGGATGTGAGCCACCTCGCGCAGTAGCACAGGTACACCGTTGGTTTCCGACAGCACCACTTGCTCCAATTCATCGATGCCTCGGATCAATCCAACGCCCCGGACCACGTACTCGCGTCCATTCTCTTCGATCACCTTGCCGCCCACGTTGATGTTGGCTCGGCCCACGGCTTCGAGAACCCGGCCCAGGCTGATGCCGACGGCCCGCAGCTTGGCCGACGAGACTTCAATTTGGTATTGCCGCACAAACCCGCCGATCGAGGCCACCTCGGCGACACCCGGGATGGACTGGAGCGGGTAGCGGATGAGCCAATCTTGGATGCTGCGCAATCGACCCAGATCGTATCCGCCCTCGGGGGCCAGATTCGGGTCCACCTCCAGGTAGTATTGATACACCCAGCCCAACCCGGAGGCATCCGGCCCCAGTTGCGGCACGACTCCGGCCGGCAGGGATCCGGTGATTTGGTTCAAGCGCTCCAGAACCCGGGTGCGTGCGAAATAATTGTCGATGGCATCTTCGAACAGCACGGTGATGAGAGAGAATCCTGTCATGCTGGTGGCCCGAACGCTGCGCACTCCGGCCAAGCCTTGAAGATTGGCCGACAATGGGTAGGTGATTTGGTCCTCAACCTCCTGGGCGCCCCGTCCGGCCCAGTCGGCGAAGACGGTCACTTGGTTTTCACTCAGGTCCGGGATGGCATCGACCGGAGTCCGGTACACAGCCTGTATGCCCAGTGCGACCAGCATCAAGGTGCCGCACAGCACGAGGAAGCGCTGGCGCAGGGAGGCTTCGATCAGGCGATTGATCACGGCTTCTCCTTCAGTTCGAGACCGCAGTCGATCATCTCAGCCCCGAAGAACGGGTTGCGGACTTCCGGGCCCTTTTGCAACCAACCCGCTCGCTTGGGAGCCGACGGAATCGCTCGATCGACCATCGGGCACTCGAAGGAGCGGACTCCTGCGTTCCATCCCTGTCGGTGGGCCCATCGGGCCAGCTCAACGCTGGTCCGTGATTGGTCGAGGAACCACTTCCGAGCCTCCGCCAAACTGGAGGGGCCGTTCGGAACCGATGGAACAGAGATTGAGGCGATGGATTTGTGAAGGGTCTCAGAAAGGTTTGTCACCGGCTGGGAAGCCCATTGCCGGAGAGCTTCCTGGCGAGGCTGGAAGCGTTTCAGGGTTTCCCGGAAAACTTCCAACTGATCCGAGGCGAGCGCCTCGGACAAGTCGGCCGAGAGTTGGAGGAATTCCGCCAAAGGAGGCGGTGCGGAAGATCGGGGGCGCAGGGTGGTTGTGGCCTCAGGATCGCCTCCGCCACTGTGGCCGCTTTGGAGTTGGGATTGCGCATCGAGGAGGAAGGCAGCCTGGGTCACCACCCGTTCTCCAGGTTTCAGGCCGTCCAACACCTCGACCAAATGGTCGCCGATGCGGCCGATGCGGACTTTCCGGGGCTCATAGGCTCCGGCGCCGAGGCTCAGGTACACCAGCGGTTGCCGACCGTTCCAAAGCAGGGCGCTGCGGGGCAGGGTTCGTGCGATCTCTACACAGGCGATCTCAGCCATGACGGTGACCCGGTGCAGCAAGCGCCGGCGAGGACCCTCCGGCGTTTCCTCGATCGGATTGGGGACTTCGATGCGCACCCGGGTGCTTCGGGTCATTGGGTCGAAGTTTGGACCAATGAAACTCACCTGACCGGTGATGACTCCGCTATTCCAGGAAGGGGTGGTGATGCGGGCCGGCTGGCCAACCCGGAGCCATTGGCGGTCCGATTCGTAGGCCGTGAGCTGCACCCACATGGTGGAGAAGTCCGCCGTTTCAAAGAGGCGCTCCCCTTCGGTAACGTATTGGCCCTCGTGCACTTGCTTGAGCACCACCGTCCCATCAGCGGGAATCATGAGCTCGCTGGTGAGGGCGCCGGGGGGCTTGTCCTTCAGGGCATCGATTTGCCGCGGAGTTAGTCCCATTTGGATCAAGCGCTGTCGGGCGGAGGCCAGGATCGGTGCCAGGTCGGCAGTGGCTCCGGCGGGTTCCGGGTGAGGTTGTCTGCTGAGGGCCACATACTCGCGCTCTGCGGTGAGCAGACTTGGTGAATAGAGGGCCAGCAGGGGTTCGCCCGCCCGAATTTCTTGACCCAGTTTGTTGACCGACAGGCGCTCAATGCGCCCGGCCACCGAGGCCGAGATCACACGGTGGCGGGTATCGTTGTCGTCCAGGGTACCCGAGAGCCGCAGGTTGCGGACGAGGGGGGCGTCGGAAACCTCAATGGTTTCGAGGTGGATCAATTGGATCGAGTTGGTTCCGAGGACGACGACGGGCCCGTCCGCAGCCACTCCCGACTCCCCTTCATAAACCGGAGTCAATTCCATGCCGCAAATGGTGCACCGTCCCGGCTGGTCGGAGCGTATCCACGGATGCATCGGCGATTGGTAGAACCTCACGGCACGTGGGCGCGACCGGGGCGCACCCGTTGGTTGGGAAACTCCAGGAGTCTGGGGATGTTCCCAATGGGACCGCAGGACCCAGAATCCGGTGCCGGTGAGGACGCCGGCGACGAAGATAATCACTAGGAGCAGTCGAGAGGTTTTCATGGGGCAGGAGAAGGACTCGAGAGTGGCGATGGTGACTGCGGTAAATCGTGCCAACCGCAGAGCAGGAGCAGCTCAGCGATGGCGGACCATTGTTCGGCGATGGCGTTGGCCTGACTGGATTTTGCGTCGAGCCATTGC
>Ga0247843_1002356_pt1 | contig 34712 bp, 28 predicted proteins | sample LaCruzMarch2017__FD_192420 | JGI IMG/M metagenome (GOLD analysis project Ga0247843, IMG submission 192420) | Freshwater microbial communities from meromictic Lake La Cruz, Castile-La Mancha, Spain - LaCruzMarch2017_8m | ecosystem: Environmental > Aquatic > Freshwater > Lake | place: Spain... | reverse complement strand
GCAACGATCAAATCTCCATAGAGCGCTGACTGCCGGCCCGCGCTTTCCTGCAATCAGGATTCATCGACGCCGGCGCCCGGCGTTGTGCCCGACCGTCCAGCCCGCCGGCGTCCATGAATCCTAAAGATTTCCGGTCATCCCATCCAAAGGTGTCGAGCGGCTGCTTTGAAACTACCCGGACACTTGACGCCTCGACGCCCGGATGGCGCTTGCTCATTGAGCCTGCGGGCTGCCGAACGATCTCATCCTACCTAGCTACGGGCACCGTGACCAATTCGTGGCCAAGACCTTCGACGCCCGGCGTGATATTCTGGAAATGGCGCACCGGTGAGGATGAAACTGGGAACCGGTATGTTGTTGAAATCACACTTGTTCCATGAGGACTGTGCTGGACAGACCGCAACACTCTTCTTCCCTCGACGAATGCCGGCCGGCCTCGGGCCTATGGACTGTATTTCGAACAGTTGAAGGTCCGCGCCCGCTGAGGTTCAGCAACCAACCTTGCTCGAGCGCGGGACCTGAGGGGACACACTAATCGCTTCAACCGGCAAGTTTGCGCTCTTTCGCAAACGGGCTAAGGCCAAGCCAAGACTGCATGCTGGCGGCAAGAGAGCGCTGACCGGTGAGGGTCAGGCGGTCTTCCTTGATCGCCTTGCTCACGGTATCGAGGCCCATCCAGATGGCTGTCATGGTGCGCAAATCGGTTGCCGCATGAAGATCGACGTCAAAGCCCGGCTCAACCGAGCAGAGATCCACTTCACCGTCAGCTTCCACAATCAGCCACCAGCGCCGCTGCGCTGGTGAAAGCTCAGGATAGGTGAACTGCACCACGCTTCGGCGCTTGGGTAGCGGCAGTGGATCGAGCCCGCGGCGCATGTCCCACATCAGCAGCTGCACATCGAGGTGGCGCAGCGAAAGCTCGGCATCCACCCAGCGCTGCCCCCAAACACCGAACGCTTCGACGATCGGCTTCAGTTCCGCGCCCGCCGGCGTCAGGCAATAGGCGAACACGCCAGGCTCTTTATCCAAAGGCTCGCGGGTGAGGATGCCGGCGACCTCCAGCTCTTTCAGCCGTTGCGACAATAGCGCCGGCGACATCCGCGGCACCCCGCGGCGCAATTCGTTAAACCGCGTCGAGCCTGCCATCAGTTCGCGCAGCAGAACCACCGTCCAACGCGTGCACAGAACTTCCGCCGCCATCGCGACAGGGCAAAACTGCCGATAGCTTCCCTGCGTCATCTCTGGGCCTCCGCTTCATCAAGGCAAAGCCTAACCATGGGCGCACGCCGGTAGCCAGTTCAGAATTTGTACCGGTCTGGATTCAGAAGCTGAACTAGCGCGCCCGGCGCCCCTCGGGCAGCGTCGCGCTCATGGAACTTGCTTCCCGGAGGCCACATCATGAGAAAACCTGTGCTCCAATTGGCGATGATTGCGCTGATGGGCGCCCTGGGCGCCTGCAGCACTGCCGTGGCGCAGCGTGCGAGCGTGGTCGCGTTCGCCCGGTCGGCGAGCGACAGCGCGCTGCAATGGGGCGGGTGCCCGCCGATCTTCCCGGCGGGCTGCCAAATCGCGGTGTTGCATGGCGACCCTGCAAAGCCGAACGCTGACATTTTCTTGCGCGTGCCCGGCGGCATGGAGCTGGCGAACCACACGCACACGTCGGCGGAACGGATCATCCTTGTTTCCGGCGAATTGCGGGTTCAATACCAAGGTCAGGCGCCTGCAACACTGCGGACAGGTGACTACGCCTATGGGCCGGCGGGGCTTCCCCACACGGCAAAATGCTTGAGCCAAGCGCCATGCACCCTGTTCATCGCGTTCGAGCAAGCGGTTGATGCGCACCCGCATCCATAGCGCAAGCAGCAAACCCGAAGTGACCCGCGCCAAGATCGCAGCCATGACATACCCAGGAGATGTCTATGCCCCTCGTCGACATTCAACTCATCAAGGGCGTGTTCACGCCCGAGCAAAAGCAGGCGATGATCGCGAAAGTCACAGAGGCGATGGTTGCGATCGAAGGCGAAGCGCTGCGCGCGGTGACGTGGGTCCGCGTGCAGGAAATTGAAAGCGGCGAATGGGGCATTGGCGGCACAGCGATGACAGCCGCGGATGTCAAGGCTATGGCCGGCTTTCGATGACGGGCGAACGTTTGATTGAGGCCGATTATGTCATCGTTGGCGCAGGCGCCGTGGCGATGGCGTTTGCCGACACGCTCTTGAGCGAAACGGCGGCCGACATGATTATCGTCGACCGGCGCGCCAAGCCCGGCGGCCATTGGAATGACGCCTATCCCTTTATTCGCCTGCACTCGCCGTCGGCCTATTACGGCGTCAACTCATCGCCGCTGGGGAGCGGCAGGATTGACGAGATTGGGTTCAATCAAGGGCTTCAAGAATTAGCCACCGGCGCAGAAACCTGCGCCTACTTCGATCGCGTGATGCATCAGCGATTCTTGCCAAGCGGGCGTGTCACATGGCTGCCGCTGTGCGACTACGCCCAAGACGGCGTCGCCACATCGCGCTTGAGCGGCGCCACGACTACCCTGCGCGCACGCAAGAAAATCGTTGACGCCACCTTCGCCGATACGCGCACGCCGGCCTCTCATCCGCCTGCTTACGCCGTGGCGCCGGGCGTGCGCTGCATCACGCCCAATGCATTGGCGGGGCTCAGCGACGCCGCCGCAGGTTTCACCATCATTGGCGCTGGCAAGACCGCGATGGATACCGCGCTGTTTCTGCTTGAATTCGGCGTCGACCCCGATGCGATCACGTGGATCCGCCCCCGCGACGCTTGGCTGCAGAACCGCACCAGACTGCAAGTGTCCGACGCGTTTTTCGCCGAAACGGTTGGCGGGATGGCCGCGGAAATGGAAGCGGCGCGCGATGCCGCCTCGATCGGCGATCTGTTTTTGCGCCTTGAAGCCGCGGGCCAACTCTTGCGGATCGATCCCACTGTGACGCCCACAATGTACCGCTGCGCCATCTGCACCGAAGCCGAAGTCGAAGCGATGCGCCGGATCCGGAGCGTCGTGCGTCTTGGGCGGGTTACAGCCCTTGAGCCGGAGAGGATTGTGCTTCAGGGCGGGACCGCGCCCACATCGCGCCAGCATGTGCATATCGATTGCAGCGCCGACGGCATTCCGAACAAGAGCCCCGTGCCGATTTTCCAGCCAGGTCGGATCGTGCCGCAATATGTGCGCCGCTGTTCGCCCACATTCAGCGGTGCGTTTGTGGCACATCTGGAAGCAACGCTTGGCGATGATGCGCAGAAAAATGCGCTGGCCGCCCCGGTGCCAGCCCCGCATGTGCCTAATGATTGGCTGCGCATGCAGCTGCAGGGCGCCAAGAACGCTTCCCGCTGGATGCAGGCTGAGGGGCTGCAAGCGTGGCTCGCCGCTTCGCGCCTTGACGGTTTCGGCGGGTTGATTGCACGCACCATGGCAAACCCAGACCCGGCCAGTGCCGCGATCTTTCAACGCTACCGGCAGGCGGTTCAACCCGGCCTTGCGCGCTTGGCGCAACTCCTGGCGGCTGAAAACTGAGCGGCGCCCAACCTCAGACATCGGCCAGCTTGACTGAATTGAATGGGCGACTGGCGTCGGATGCGGCAGTTCCTATATGTGGGAATGTCGTCCTTGGGCGAGAGGCCAACGGTTCGTTTGGTGGCCACCGCTCCGCTCAAGCGTCCGCTTCCGGTTTCGGCTGGCGACGGCCGGTGAATTCACAAGTCGGGGCAATTTCCACCGGTTTCGCGGGCCGGAAACAGCCCGTATGCTGACAGTTGGATGTCGGGTTGCGCCGGCAATCGTTAGCCCTAAGCTGCCCTCGGGGTCGTGCGCTAGGATGTCGGGTCTACGCTGGAAAACCTTCCCACAGATCTGTGTTTTCAATTTCGTTCTTGGGGATAACCCACCTGCTTCTTTTTTCGGAATGACATGCAAGGCCGAAAGTGGAAGGTCGGCGTCACCCGACATGCGTTGGTTCCTATTCGCCTCGGCAGCGCTCACCCATCAATATCTCGCACCTCAAGGCCTGTGCAAACTTGCATCGCGTTCGCTAAACCGGCCCGCCGCAAGCAAGCGTTGTTTGAGCGCCTCTTCAGCAGCGTCCACGCGCTTGGCCTGTTGGCGCAGGCGGTCCTCAAGTCGGCCACGGATACGGTAACTTCGCTGGTCGGTTGCCTCGAATTCGGCGGTGAGTCGCACGTAAGTGGTCGCTTCGCTGTAGAAGGTCATGAATTCACGGCACGCCACTCCAATCAAATCGCCTTCTAAACCGAACTGCGATAGGGAACTTCGAAGCTCGTAGAACGTTGGGGCGTGCCTTACTTCTCCGCTCAAGTCCGATTGTCGCACTAACCGCGTCACGACCCCCATTACGACGAGGCGCCATGCTGGATCATCGAGCAGCACATCCGCCGACGGTGCCTCTTCACCTGCGGCATGGGCGGCGGCAGAGAAAGCTAGAACCGCGCGCCTGAAATTGCGCCGGCCCTCGTCCTCACAGAGCGATTGCGTATCCGACCCACTTGAGAAGCGGATCAAATTAGCGCGCGCTTCGTTAAGCGGTATAGGCTCTGGCGCGCCGACATCGTCGCAACCCCCAGCTGAAAGAATTGTTGTTGAAAGCACGCAAGCTGCGATGATCAGCCTCACAACTCTCTCCTGTATTGTTCTCCGGAAAGTATTTATCCGGCCTTTTCTTAGAAAGTGTTACATAGAGGGATAAATGATCATTAACGCGAGACAGGACCCCGCAAAGTTTTCTCAGGCGATATTCTATGAATTCGCTCCGAATGCGGCGGGCCGAGAAATTGCTCCGCACAGTCGACGCTGGCGGACGAGAAGGTGACGACAGCTATCAGCGATTTCCGGCCGGATCGACGGAAAGCGCGGATGTCGAGATTGGGTCCGCACTCCCGTCGGTTGGTCGACTGTCCTCGATGGCGATGACTTCCCCGTTGGCGCGTCAGGCTTCCTGCAATTCCGCCGTCATCTCCGCGCCCAATCTCTCCGGTGGCAGAACGCCGCCGGGAGAAAGACCGTGTCAAGAGATCATGACCTCGATATCCAGCCGGAATTGCCCTTCGAAACGGGGGTAGCATCAGCAACGGCGCTCGCCGCCACCGTCGCGCTGCCGTTCAGAGGCTGGAACAAGGGGAAAATCCTCGGTCAGAAGCGCGCGCTGAAGCCGCGCGAAGTTTGGGCGATCCGGGTGCGGCTGCACATTGCTAAGAAGCTGCGCGATCTTGCCTTGTTCAACCTCGCCATCGACAGCAAACTGCGTGGCTGTGATTTGGTAAAGCTGCGGATGACAGACGTCATGCACAGCGGGATGCTCCGTACTCGGACGTCGATCATCCAGCAGAAGACGGGCGCCAAGGTGCAGTTCGAGATAACCGAGCAATCCCGTGAAGCGATCAAGACATGGGTCGCGAAGGCGAAACTTGACGTGCACGATTGGCTGTTCCCCAGCCGCAATGGCCGCGACAATCACCTGACCACCCGCCAATACGCGCGGCTGGTTGGCGAATGGATCGCGGGCGTTGGCCTGCCGGTGAACGAATACGGCACGCATTCGATGCGCCGGACAAAAGCAGCCCTGATCTACCGAAAGACCGGGAACCTTAGGGCTGTTCAGCTTTTGCTCGGGCATACGAAGATGCATTCGACGGTGCGCTATCTCGGCATCGACGTCGACGACGCCCTGGAGATCGCCGAAAACGTCGACATCTAAGTCTTGCCAATTGATAGCATATGCGCTATCAAATCAAGGCTATGGTTCGCGTCGTCATCGACACCAATGTCTTCGTGTCCGCCCTGCTGAGCGCCGATGGCGGGGCGCGGGCCGTGCTGCGTTTGGCGCTGAAGAGGGACATCCAGCCGGTTTTCGGGAACGCACTGTTCGCCGAATATGAGGGCCTGCTCGCTCGCAGTCAGATGTGGGCCCAATGCCCTTTGAATGAAGGCGAGCGCGCTTCTTTGTTCGAAGCGCTGCTGAGCGTCAGCGATTGGGTGCGCATCCACTTTCTGTGGCGCCCCAATCTGCCAGATGAGGCCGACAATCATGTCTTGGAATTGGCGGTGGCGGCGGGCGCGGTAGGCATCATCACCGCCAATGTGCGCGACTTTGGCCGCGCTGAATTGCTGTTCCCCAGCGTACGCATCCTTTCGCCGGGCGACTTTTTGAAATGGAGGCAGAAGCGATGAGCGTTCTCACGATCCGGTTGCCCGACGATCAGCACGAGCGACTGAAGGCGCTAGCCGCACACCGCGGCGTCAGCATGAATAAGTTGATGGAGGAACTTGCGACCCGCGCGGTTGCCGAGTTCGACACCGAGGTGCGCTTTCGCGCCCGGGCCGCCCGCGGCGACGCCGAAGCCGGCCTTGCATTGCTCGACAAGCTGGATGCGGCGTTCAAGGCAGGAAGTTAAAGGCGCCGGCGGTTAACTGGCCGGGAGATCGCGCATGCCCCAACGTCGAGTATCGGTGCGCGGGCGAGACGCTGTTGCAAGGGCGGGGAGGGCGTCGGGGTGACCACCAGCGAAACCGGGTCCGCGCTTGTCGAAACGATTTACGCGTCAACAGTCTTGTCGCGTCATATAGACGGCATCGTCGGGGATCTGGAAGGCCAAGTGCTGGACCTTTTGAAGGCCGACGACCTGAACCCATCAAGCTCATTGGCGGCGCCTCAAACCGCGTTGCTCTCGCTGCCAGCCGAGATTGAGCGCCATATCGCCCTTGCGCAGCACATTCAGGCCTCCTTCGGCGTTGGCCCGCCTGGATATGGCAAGCTGGGTGAGGTGCTGGGCCAGACCGCCAATCCCGCGCTCGCGTTTGATAACGCTGGCGCAATCCTGCTGATCAACGCTGCCGCGCGCCGCGTTGGCTGGGCGGGCAAAAGTCTTGTCGAACTGTGCGGCAGCGCAGGGGCGGCGGGCGCGCTTCACGGGGCCGCCGTCGCCATCGCTCAGAACGATGATGCTTCGGCCGTGCCGATCACGCTCAACAGGGTTGGAAAGCCAGCGCAGGCCGGCGTGGTCAAGCGCGCCGGCGCCCGCGTCGCCGACGCTTGGGGCCGTCCAGTGTGGCTTTTGATGCTTGCGGATCTGGCCATCGACGATACCCTTGCGGCGCAAGCGCGGGCGGTCTACGGGCTCACCGAAGCTGAAGCGCTGGTGGCGGTGCGGTTCGTTCAAGGCATCGGTCTCAATGATATTGCATCCGAACGGGGCGTCTCACTCGAAACTGTCCGGTCACAGTTCAAATCGATCAAGGCCAAGACTGGCGCACGGGATTTGCACATTCTGACGCGGCTTCTGTGCGCACTCGCGATGGGAATAGATGCCCCGGCCGGCGATGCTGAAGCGGGAGAGGCTTCGGCCGAAGCGCCGAGGGCCTGTACGCTGCGCCTGCGCGATGGGCGCCGGTTTGACTATCTGCGCCAAGGTGCGGCGCGGGGCGCACCCGTGCTGCTGCTTCATACATTGGGCTATGGCGCGCAACTCACCGCCGCGGCGCAGCGCTACGCCAGCGCCCAGGGCTTGAGCATCATTTCACCTTTTCGCGCTGGCCATGCCTGGTCTGATCCCGCCCCCGCGAGCGGCGCCGAAGCACTGCTGGATCAAGCAACGGAAGACATGGCCGCCCTGCTCGACCAGCTTGGACATACCCGCGTTCGGGTTATTGGCCACGGCGCAGGCTCAACCCACGCAATCCGGTTCGCCAGTCGCCATCCAGAGCGCGTGGACGCGGTCGTGATGGTTTGCCGCGGGCCGGTTTGGCGCAATGAATGGCTGAGCGAGCTTTCCCCCAATCATCGCGCGTTTGCGCTGGTGCTTCGCCATTTGCCGGGCGCGGCGCGGCTGATCATGGGCGCCATCCTTCAGCATTTCAACAAAAACGGCCCGCGCGACTATGTGGCCAACGCCGCACAGAACAGCCCGCCTGATCTCGCAGCACTCGCTCATCCAGAGGTTTTGCATCTGATTGGTCATGGGGTGACTTTTGGCTTGCGCCAGGGACCTGAAGCCTATTGCCGCGAATTTGCTCAGATGCAGCTTGACCTTACGGAAGAGGCCAATGCGCTGGCCTGCCCGCTCACGCTGATCTATGGCGCGGAGGACCGGATCACCCCGCCGGTTTTCGCTCAGCGCTTTGTGCAGGCCGTGCCGAAAGCCCGGCTGATCGAGGTGGCCGACGCCGGGCACTATCTGATTTACAGCCACTGGCGAGCGGTGCTCGATGCCTTGGCTTGAGCGCACCGCGTGTGGCGGCCACGCATCACCAGTAGTGGGAATGGACCGTCAATTTCGCGGCCCTTAGCAGTGTTGCGATGGTACCGACGCTCACCGTGCGTAGTCATTCAGCCCGCGACTTAATGCGTTGTCGTCGGCATGGGCGTCAACTGCATCGCCGCCGTGAGAAAGCAAAAACAGAAGCTTCACGGAGCCTTCAACTGCGGCAATACCAGCGTCGGCCTTTTTCTCAGTGGACTCTCTTCAATAAATACGCAGGCTAACGCAGATGGCAATTGGCGTCGTGGTTGTACCCCTCCGTATAGATGCACTTCTGCTTAAAAGCGATCACACGGTGTATGGACCGACAGCGGATTTCACCCGCTTGCCGTTCTGGCTGAAGGGCGGCGACACCTCCAAAGACTTCAACGCGGACAGCCCCTTTCTTAGCTCCTCTGTGCTGGCGCGACCATTCGAGAGCGAAGGCCTGTCTTTAAAAGCCGGCGCGCATCTCCACTGGGCGCTGCCCGATGCCTTCACGCGCATCGTGACGAAGCCGCCCGCGACCGAGCGAAGCCAAACGGGCATAGCCAATCCCGCAAGCAATCAGCCCGACGGCAGCATGGTCGTGCCTCCCGCGCCCAATCGGTGGCTGGTGACCAAACGCAACGACAGCACAAAGGCGATTGTGGCGCAGTGGATTGTGGAGAGCGATTACCTCTTTCCCGCAAGCACGCCGGACAAGGCGTCGCCCGGCGACGGCGCGGTGGCGTTCCCGCAGTTCAATACCGACGACCGCGACGGGACCGCGCAGGCGCTGACGCGTTCGGGCAAGGCGCCTTGGCGGCGCATGGGACGCACCGTAAATGCAGCGGGCTGGACGGAGTCCTCGACGGCCAATCCGGGCAGCTATCTGCCGATGGCTGGCAGGCTGACCGCGCTGGGCTGGGGCGATCCGAACTTTTCGGTCTACTACCCGAACTGCCACAGCATATTCGGCCTGTTCGACGGCGACGCGAGCCACCCCGACGTCGACCCCGACACCGTCTACCCCCACGTGTACGAGGTCATCGGATGGCACTCGGACCCCGAAGCCGATATTCTGGCGGTGGGCTCGGAAGTCTTCGACACGGCTGGTTTCCTTTTGCGTCGAAGCGATCCGACCACGGTGACGGCGTCCGGACCGGGCGATGCCGCTTGGCAGGCTAAGGTCAGTGAAGCGCTCGCTGGCGCGAATGGACCCAAGCTTTGGCGCCAGGCGCTGGAGGACGAACACGGCTGGTCGCTGCCGGACGCCGCCCCGGTCGCCTTCCGCAGCATTTTTGTCGGCCAGCTAAAGATCCCAGCGCAGCCGCTCTGGCCCAGCCCCGCGGCGCGCGAGGGCGTTGACTCGGTCGACAAGCTCGCCATCGCGAACACGGGGACCGAGGCGCTGTCAGCGCTGCTGGCGCACGATCAGCGCAGCGACGGACGCACGGCGCACCAGACCGAGGACAGGCTGGAGGCCGTGCAGCTTGACGCCCTGCTGGCGGCCCATAGCGTGGATGCCGGCTACAAGCTTGGCGAGCTGCGTCACGCCAAAGGTTTTGCCCCCGTCGACGCCGGCACGATCTGGACGGTGCGGCCAATCCCCAAGTCGCAAAACGACACACCAAAGGTCGCCGCGCCCGCGCCTGCCGCCCATGGGGCATCCGAGATCGACATCGCACTGAAACTCGATGCGCTCAACCGCCGACAGGCGCATGTAGACCAGGCGACCGCGGTGCTTGTGTCGATGCGCCGGCGGCTCTACGCCGACTGGTGCCTGTACCAAGGCGCCAGCTATCCGCCCGAGGAGGAACGCGAATCCCTGCCCGAAGCCGACCGGGTGGCGGCGTTCCTTGAATCAGCTGCGCTCCCAGCCGTCGAAAAGGCGCAGGTCGCGCTTGCGCAAGCGGTTGAGCAGCTCGCTGCGGCCAAGGCGGAGCTGAAGCTCGCGCTGCCGGCCGACCGGGAGCTAAGGACAAGGCCGGCGCCCCGCTACTGGAAGCCCACCGACCCGGTGCTGATGATGGCGGGCAAGGGCTTGCGCACCACACCGCGTCACGGTCATGGCTCAAACACGCGCCTGTCCTGTTTCGCAGTTTCCACCAGCGAAATCAGCCCAACGAGCATCCAGGAAGCCGTCACCGGCCTAAGCATCGAACCGCAGGACTGGACCGAAGAACCCCTTTGGCACCCCTTCATGTTTGAGTGGGAGGCCGAGGTGCAGCCGCTTGCCAAAGCAGGCGCTGCCAATCCGGGCGCGACCGGCTACGCGCCCAATGTCTTAACCGACAGCTTCGCGCTCAGTGACGGATCGGCCACGGGGCTCACAGCCGCCACGCCCGAAACCGGCATCGCGACGCCCGACCTCGCCCTTGGCAGCCTCATTCCCGGCGATCTTGGCACAAGCGCCACCGTCGTTTCGGGGCGGTCCTTGCTCTCGCCGCATGCCACCCGTGTGTATGCGCAGAACCTTGCAGCCTGGCTGCTCAAGCATGCTGATCCTTCCAAGCTGCCGCAACGGGCGTACCTCGAAACCTGGCCGCCGGGCCATCCGCAGCCACGGACGCTGAAACGGCTCGTGCGCGACGGCGGCGCGCTCAGGCTGTTACAGCAGCAATGGATCATGCACCTTGGCTGGCCGGATCCGACGCCCGAACCCTCCACAGGCCCCGTGTTGGCGCCGCGTTCTGATGCCAACGCGCAACTCAAAGCCGACTTCACGGATATGAAATCAAAGCTGCGTCAGCTTGATGATTTCCCCATCCAGTCGCAAGCGCTGTCTGGCTTTCACGAGGCGCTCTTGGCGCAGGACCGGGTGGCGCAATTGCCGCTCGCCGATCCCTTCTGCTTTCCTGGGCGGGAAGGCCTGGTCGACAGGGTCCGCACCGCCGTCGGTCGCCACACCCTGACCTCCCCGATGCCGGACAAAGCATTCCTGCCGGTGCGCGCAGGCCGCATGACAATCTCGCGGGTGCGTGTCGTCGATACCTTCGGGCAGACACACGATATGGTTAGCCGCGGAGAGGCCGTGCAGAAGGGTCTTCGCAGCGCCATGTCCCATGGCGGCGAACACGCGGGCGCTGGCTGGTCGTGGCTGCCGCCGCGCCTGTGTCAGCCGGCACGGCTCGATTTTCGGTGGCTCGTGGCCGGCAGCGACAGCGTGGAGATGAACGCGCACCCGATCACATCGCCGATCTGCGGCTGGCTGCTGCCCAACAATCTCGATGGCACGCTGCAGGTGCATGACGAGACCGGCGCGGTGCTGGGCATCCTCGAACAGGTTGACGTCATCGAGCAGGATAGGACCGCCAAGCGCCTGCAATGGCGCGTGCGGCCGAGCGCGACCCGCCCGGTCTATCCCGACACCATCGCCGACCCGACGCTGCAACGCGTCGTGAAATGGCTGATCGCGCGCGAGAACGGCCAAGCAGCCGCCGGCCAAACAAGCTCGTTCCTCGACGTGTTCCTGACTGCGCTCGACCGCGCGCAGGAAAACATCCACCCGGCCGAGTTCAAGGCACACCAAAGCCTGGCCCTTCTGATGGGCCGACCTCTTGCGGTTGTGCGCGCCAAGCTCGGCATCAGTCTGCAAGGCTTGCCGGCGGTGGACCACACATGGACCGCGTTCCGCAAGGATTTGCGCAGGTGGGAGATGGGCAAGCGCGCCGGCGACCTCCTGGCGGCAGCGGCGGACAATCTGAACCAGGCTAAGGCCGCGCTCCACTCTACATCACCGCCGTCAGACATCATGCAGCAGTACCAGCAGGCCCGCGAGCTGACGCTCAGAGCCGCTCAAGGGCTGCATGAACTGCGCTCTGGGCATCATCCTGCCCCTGATCCGACGGTGGGCCTCGATATGATCGACCCCGCGAAAGACAACCCGGCGCCTCTGCCAGCAAGAATTGACTATCTCAGCGGGTTCGTCGCCGAACTTCAAGGGCTGGCGGATGCGGCAGCGGACGGCTACGGGCGATCCACGGACGGGTTTGAGCAGGTAAAGATACCGATCCGACTTGGAGAATGGCAGCAGCTTGAGGACGGGCTCGCCGGCTACTGGCTGCAGGACGAAATGGGTGAGCTCGGCGACACCTATTTCGCCTCGCAGGCCGACACGCCCGCCAGCACAGCTATTCGCACACATGCAACCGGTGCGCCGTTCACGATCCCGATTGCGCCAGCCGATGATCCCGCAACGGTCGTCATGCTGGTCGATCCGTGCGGGCCGGTGCACGCCACCTGCGGGCTTTTGCCAACCAAGGCGATCTCGATCCCGCCCGAGCACTACGCGAGCGCGCTGCGCGCGATCCAGGTGTTCTTTCTGTCGGCGCCGATCCTGACGCAGCCGGACAAGATCACGCTGCCGCTTCCGGAGGAGCCTGGCTACCGCTGGAGCTTTGTGAGCCAGGCGCCGGGCGGGCACTGGATCGAGACGCCAAACATCGCCCAGCCAAAGCCGGGCGCGCATTTTCATGACCCGCTGCACATCGTCGAGGGCTGGATGCGCCTTGATCCAGACGAATGAGCAAAGTTGTCAGCGACCGCGGGAAACTAAGGGGAGAGAGTCAATGGCCGAAGTGAGTGTCACCGTCACGGGCGTGCCGCACGTGGTGTATGGGCCATTCATTGCGACCTTTAAATTGTCTGATACGGCTTCTGCGGTTCTAAAGAACCGGTCCGGCTTTTCCGTAGACAGGGTAGATAAAGGACTGTTACGTCTTCGCGACATAAATGTGACGAATGGCACTGTTTCCGAGTTGATGCGAACGCCTCACATGGGCCAATCCAGCTTTTCAGCTAAAATCACCCCAATTTCTGCAGGCCCGGTTACTGTCAGCGTAAAGTTCCCGAGTAGCGCCTTTAGCTTTTCAAGTGGCTCCGGGCTGGCACGCTTGAACTCCGGCGTGGGTTCTGCCTCGACAACCTACAAACCCCCGGTTCAGTCAACCGTCACGATCTCCGGCGTGCCGTCAAAGGCGACCGGCCGGTTCTTGGCAAGGTTTGTGTTCTCTGAGGCCGTGACCGGCTTCACAGCGGGTTCTCTGGCGCTCACGAACGCCGCGGCCTCAAATATCCAGGGAAGCGGCACAACCTATTCGGCGTGGATCACGCCAGATTTTAAGGGACAAGGCCGGATCAAGCTTGCCGCCGGCGCCGTCCAAACCGGCGCAGGGGTTGGCAATGCCGAAGCGGTTGCGACCTTCGGCGTGCTCTTGCCGCTGACCATTTCTGGTGTGCGCGAGACGGCGCACGACCCGTTCACCGTCACCTTGACCTTCTCGAGCAGCGTTAGGGGGTTTGGGCCCAACGCGATCACGGTCGAAAATGCGACTCTGTCAGACTTCAAGCCCTCTGGCGCTGCCTATACCGCGCTGATCACGCCGACCGCGCCCGCGGCGGCCCAGGCTGCGCAGCCGGTAAAGGTGTCGGTCGCCGAAGCCGCCGTGACCGGCGCCGATGGCCTCAAAAACCATGCCGCGGGGATGAGCTTCTTGCCGATCATGCCCGCCGGCCGGCCGTTGTTCCCGTTGCAGCTGCGCATGCTGGACGGCGCCGGCCAGGCGATCCTTGCGCTCGACGACGGCAAGCCGCACACGCTGACGCTGGAAGTGCAGAACAACGACGCGGGCGACGTCACGCTCTCGCATCTGCCAGCGGGTGTCACCGCGGCGTCCAAGGACCACTGGCATTTCCGACTAATGATCAGGGAGGCGGTGCTGTCGCCCAGCGTCGCGACGGCCTACAAAACGGCGCAAGTGGTCAATGGCTGGAGCATCCAGGCAGAACCGGCGCCTGACCGTCTTGATTGGATGGCGTTCCACATCGCCTGCACGGCGGCGACAGGCAATTCGCTGGCGGCGGGTAAGGCTATCAGCCTCCCGCTGTCGCTGGTCGCGCCGCGCGGTATTGGCGCGCGGGGCACAAAGGTCGAACTCGAAACGAACGCGGAACTTGTGAAGTCGGGCGACACCGGCCTCGACGTGCGGCTGTCGCATCACCTGCTCATCGCTGATGCCGCCGAGGCGCGCGCGGCGGCCCGCGCCGGCCTGTTCGACGTCCGAACCACTGGCACACATGGCAACCGCGTGCTGTGCGACGGAAAAACGGACAATGAGATCACGTTGACGATCAAGCCGCGCCCCGAAGCGTTGGCCGACTTGAACAACCAGACTTGGTCAAGTTTCTGCTTGCAGATCAAGGCGCCGGAGGACCTCACGATCCCCGCTGACGGCGCCGCCGCCAACGGGCTGAAAAAGAACACGCAGGGCGATGTGCTGGAGTTTTCCCTCCCGTCCGACCAGCCCCAGACCTTCACGACAGACACGGCGTGGACGATCACGCTCACTGGGGTCAAGTCGAGCGGAAGCCATGCGACAACGCCAGGTCCGACCGCGATCACGGTCACGCTGAAAAACATTACGTTAGCTGGAAGCATCGACGAGGTTCAGGACGTCGTTATCGAAAAAACGCCCATTATGGTTGATGTTTCCGGCAATGTCGGCATCGGCACAGCCAAGCCGGCCGCCTCACTGGATGTTCGCGGCGACGTACGGATCGGCCCGAGCGAGCATCACACTCTTTCCGCCTTCAGCAAAGACGGCGCAATCTGCGCAAATTTTTTCGCCTATGAAGGGCTGGGTGGGTATGTCGGCACCCAAACTTCACACCCATTCACCATCCAAACCGCGGGTATAGATCGGATAAAGATCGACACCTCCGGCAAAGTCGGCATCGGGCCGATCACGGCAACGCGGGCAAATCTGCATGTCGGTGCCGTAAACAGCTTCAAGCCCGCCACCCTCTATAAATTCTTTGAAACGAAGAAGGAAGGGGGCCCTGTTACGAACAGTGAGGCTTATGGTTACTCCATATGGGCCGACTGTTTCGTGGGGACCAGCTCGGGCTTTCATGTCGAATCGGATGCGCGCCTCAAGGAACTGGTCGCACACTCGGATGGCGCCGCCGATCTCAAGCGGCTCAGCGCGATCGAGATCGTCGACTATCGCTATCGCGACACGGTGCAATTTGGTCGCGCCGTGCACAAAATGGTCTTTGCGCAGCAAGTCGAGGCTGTTCTGCCTGAAGCGGTCAACCGATCCAAAGGCGTAGTCCCCGATATCATGGCCCGGGCGCGGGCGCAGGACGGCTGGATCGCGCTAAAGACCGATCTGGCGGCGGGCGAACGCGTCAAGATCGTACTTGATGATGCAGAAACAATCCTGGAGGTGCTTGAGACTCGCGCCGATGGCTTCCGGGTTGAGTTGGACGCTGCAGTCACAGACGTCTTTGTCTATGGCCGCGAGGTCGAAGACCTGCGTGTCGTCGACTATGACGCCATCGCCATGCTGAACGTCTCCGCGACACAGGAGTTGTCGCGGCAGATGCAGGCCAAAGACGCCAGGATCGCCGCGCTTGAGGAACAGGTCGCCGACGCCGACAACGCGATCGAAAGTCTTGCCATCGCGATGCGGGACATAATGGGCGAGCTAACCGCGCTAAAGAAGCAGATTGCGGCGGATCGCCGGTGACCCATGCGCCCCCCTGCCCACCCCTCCATGCCAACGCCGCGCCTCAGCGCTTTGACCTGCCTGTCACGTATGGAGTCCGGCCGTGCCAAACCTGAGTGACATCCTCCCAACGAAGCCGACAGAGTGGACCGAAGGCGGCAAAAACATCTACACCATCAAGCTCGGCAAAAAGCTTGAGATTGCGCTCAACGTCCTTAAGTTGACCGATAGCCTTTATCTTTTGTCGGCAGAAGAAACCGGGCTGACCCTGGAATCGGGCCTTGCGGAGCTGGGCGACCTTTTCGGCGCGGACGTCGATTTGGAAAGCATGCTGCCGCCCCACATGCGGGGCCTGGCTAACCTCGCCATTGAGCATACCGGCCTCCTTTACGACAATAACAAGTCTGGACTGGAGGCAGTGCAGGAAATCAGCATCACGCTCGCCTACGAAGGCGCGCCGTGGAAGCTGATCCCGAACGTGGTGGAGCTGGCCGGGCCGAGATTGACGTTGGTGGCCGATCACCCAAATGCAGGCGGAGGCGAGAGCTTTGGCGTCAAGAGCATAACTCTTGCTGACGAGATCAAGATCGGCGACGGGGCAAAACTGGACGTGGTGGTCTGCCTGCCGGGTTCGAGCGGCGCCGGTCTAACCTTCGCCGCCGCGTTGACAGAAGAAAGGCAAGGCGCGGTCAAACTGTCGCACATCTTCGATCACGTGTTGCCGTTCAAGATCCACGATAAGGGCCTCGGAGATCTGGAAATCGAAGACATCCTGATCGACGGAGACCTTGGCGCCAAGACCTTCAGCTTCCAGATCGACGTCAAGGACCACTGGAAGTTTTTCCGTGACTTGGCGCTCGAAAGCCTTTCGCTGCAGCTTAAACGCAGCGAGGAGGGCGCCACGGGTTCGTTCGCTGGCGCTCTCACGCTGGGCAAGACCGCGCCGGCCCGTTTTTCGCTCAAGGCCGAGTTGCCCGACCAGGACACCGGCTTCATCCTTACCGGCACCCTCATACAGCAGGACTCGCATGGGGCGCTGGTGCGGACATATGAGCGTGATGCGACAGACAAACTCGCAGTCGACGCAACAAAGGCAAACAAGGGAACCTGGTCCGAGGTGAAGGCGCAGGCCCGCGCCCGGCTTGGCCTCATTTTGGCCGACAGCGACCGCGCCGACATGCCGCTTCTTGCGACCGATGAGAACGGCCTCGTCTTCGACGCCGCCACCCAGATGCCGCAGCTGCTGGTCGTGGTCGAGGTGCTCGATGCGAACAAGGAGGTCCTTCAGACGATCGGACAGACTGTCTCCTGCCGCAAGAGCGGCATTGATCCGGCCAATTTGACTTTGGCCGACATCGTCCCCGCTTTGCCCCCGCTCGACAATCCAAGCCACAGCTACCGGATCCGGCCGCGGCGATGCGGCCCGCTGGCGCTGCCCTTGTCGCTAAAGGACTTTGCCGAAGACGTGCTGGGGCTGTTTGGCATCAAGGGGGAGCATATCCCCGCCCCGCTGGCGGATTTCCTGATCACCGATATTTCCCTTGGCTTTGAAACCAAGAGCGAAGACTGCAAGTTTTCCTTTGGCGGCAGCTTGCCGATTGACGGCAAGGACGTCGATGCGACGCTCCTACTCGACTTGCGCAAGCAGCCAGGCGGCGGCCACGACGCGCATTTCAGCGGCACGCTGTTCCTCGAACAGGGCAACGACAAGGACAACAAGCCGAAGCCGCCCCTTGCTTTCGACATAACGGTCGACAAAAAGCCTGGTGCCACCACGCTGCTGGCCGAGTTCGCGGCCGATAAGGGCGTGGACATCACGCTCGCCGAGATGCTGCACATGGCGGGTTGGACGGACAACCCGCCTGGCGCAGACGTCAGCTTCACGCTGAATCAGGCCGCCCTCGCGCGCAAGGCGACAAAGGATGCAACGGGCCTGTTGTTCAACCTCGATATTGATGCGGGCCTCGATCTGAGCGCGATGCATCTGCCTGGGCTAAGGCTCGGCGGCGGCGCGCCCGCGCCCTTGAAGCTCGCCTTTCAGCTCAATGCCGCCAAAGGCACGATCAAGACCTCCGACGTGTCGGATTTCAACGCGCTGCTGCCGCCGGGCGTCAAGCCGCTGCCCGCCCTAGCCGTCGACATCACCAGCGACGTCGTGCTGGCGACCAACCTGACATGCGGGCCGAAGAGCTGGCACATCGACCTGGGCCTAAAGGCGAAAACGGCAAACACGCCGAGCGCCCCTGAGCCGCCAGGCGGCGCCCCCGCCGCCCCCACGCCGAGCGCCGCCCCCGCCGCCGCCGCCGCTCCCGCCGCCGCCGCCATGTCATTAGGACTGCCCGCATCCACCGCAGCGGATGTGAAGTGGGTCGACCTGCAACGCCACTTTGGGCCGGTGCATCTGGACAAGGTCGGCTTCGCGGCGAAATCCGGCGCCCAGGGCGAGATGATCACCGGCGCGCTTTGCGGCGGCCTCTCCATCGGCCCCCTTACCCTCGATTTCATCGATCTTAGCGTCACCTCGCCCCTGACCAAGCCGCGCCCCACCTTCGGGCTAGATGGCCTTGGCCTTGCTTTCCACGGCGGTGGCATCGACATCTCCGGCGCGCTGATGCGTTCTGAGGAGCCGGTCGGCACGGTCACGGTCTCGCGCTTTGACGGCGAGGTCATCGTGCAAGCCGAGTCGTTCACCCTGGCTGCGCTCGGATCGTTCGCCAATCCGGGCGGCGGTGCTTCGCTGTTCGTCTACGGCGCCCTGCTTGAGTCCCTTGGCGGCCCGGTGTTCTTTGTGGTCGAGGGACTCGCCGCCGGCTTCGGCCTGCATCGCAAGCTGGTGATGCCGACGATTGACCAAGTGGCCAGCTTCCCGCTGGTGGCCGTCGCCATGGGCGCGGAGGCGGCGGGCGACCCTGGCCAGATGCTTGGCAAGCTCAAACAATATGTGCCGATCGACCCGGGTGAGGACTTCTTCTCGATCGGCATCAAGTTCAACTCGTTCAAGATCGTGGACTCGTTTGCGCTCCTGAATGTGCAATTTGGCCACCAGATTGAGATCGACATCCTTGGCCTTTCGGATCTCAAGATGCCTCCCGATGCGCCGGTCGGGACGCCGCTGCTGGCCGAAGCCGAGCTTGCGGTCGAGGCGACCATCTTGCCAGAGGAAGGGTCGATCGCGGCGCGTGCGATGCTGACGCCGAAGTCCTACATCTTATCGCCGGACTGCCATCTGACCGGGGGCTTTGCGGCCGCGGCCTGGCTGAAAGGCCCACATGCCGGCGATTTCGTCTATTCGCTCGGAGGCTATCACCCCCATTACAAAGTCCCAGCCCACTACCCGCAGGATGTGCCCCGCCTGGGCATGAGTTGGCAGCTGTCGTCGTCCTTATCCATGAAGGGCGGCTATTACTATGGTCTCACCGGCCATTGCTGCATGGCCGGCGGCTCGATCAATGCAACATTCCACAGCGGGATCGTCAGCGCCTGGTTTAACTGCGGCGCGGATTTTCTGCTGGTCTTCAAGCCTTATCATTACGATGCGTCGCTTTATGTCGAACTAGGCGCCCAAGCGACGATCCATCTGCTCTTCTGCACCGCGCATCCGCATTTCAACGCCGGCGCCGACCTGCACCTGTGGGGCCCGCCGATGACGGGCCACGCTGACGTCCACGTGCGCGTCCTGGGCGTCAAGGTGCACTTCGACGTCGATTTCGGCGGCGGCGGGGGGGGCATGAAGCCGATCACGTGGCAGGAGTTCAAAGACTCCTTCCTGCACATGCCGGATCCCACAAAGGGGCCGCTCACGATCACCCTGGAACACGGCCTCCTGCGCGAGGTCGACGATGGCGCCGGAAAGCGCTGGATCGCCAACGGCCGCGACCTCTGCTTCTCGGCCATGTCAACGATCCCGAGCAGTAAAGTGGGCCACCTCGACAGCGCAACGCCCTTCTCGATCAAGCCTGTTGGCGTGGTGGCGACCAAGTCAGGCCCGGACTTCAAGCTCGCGATGACGCGGGACGGCACGGCGATCGCCGACACGGACCTGGGGAGCTACTTCAGCTCCGAGATCGTGACCCAGTCGATGCCGGCGGCGTTGTGGGGCGAGCCGGTGCTCACGGCGGACAACTGCCTCGTAGCCCCCGAGCTTAACGAGCCCGCGCTTGTGCCAAATCTGAAAGCTGGCGTCCGGCTCACAGCCAAGGAACCGAAGAGCTCGCTCACCCATTCGATTGATCGCGACAAACTTAAGTTCGATACCCAAGAAGGCGGCCGCTGCAAATGGAATGCAGTCCCAGCCGCAATACCGCAGCCGATCGCCTGGTCGGAAGCGACGGCGATCCTGACCAGCGCAAGCCCAACGCGCGACGCCGTCCTTGCCGACCTTGGTCTCGCCACCGCGATCCGCGATCTGGGCGAGCCGTGCTCGGCGGGTTGGCTCGCCGCCCCCCAGAAGATCGCCTGAGGCCGCCCCCATGTCGAAGACAAACCAGACGGACACGAGCCAGATCACCTTCTACGGCAGCCGGCGACCGGTGCTGCCGGACGGCGACTACGAGATCACCGTCAACCAAGAGCTGAATGGCATCGCGACGCCGCACCAGGACGGCACGATCAAAGACAAACCATTCACGCATACTCAGCGCTTCTCGATCTGCGGCCCCCGCTTTCAGCTCGACCCCGCGCAAATTCATGCCAAGTTCCCGCCGGACGGCGGCCGCGGCGCTTATCAAAACGTTCTGCCGCACATCATGCTCGACCGCTGCACGCTGCCGTGGGAGCGCTCCCCGGGAATCGCCAGTCCAGACTCCCCCCCGTGGCTCGCCGTGCTCCTGCTCGACGACGCCGAGATGCAGCAGCCGGGCGCGGCCAAGACCGAAGACAGGGCTTTCGTGCGCACGACGGCGCTAAAAATCGCAGCCGACAAAGTAAGCTTGGAAGACTCAGCAGCAATTCACGACTGGCTGCCGCCGTTGACCAAAGAGCTTGGCGACGGCACGACCAAAAGCGTACAGACCGTGCGTGTGCTGAGCGTGCCCATCGCTTTGGTCAACAAGGTGGCGCCGAAATGGGCGGATTTGCCCTTCACGGCGCATGCGCGCGGCAACGGCGCGGAGGTGTTCTCGACCGTGCTTGCGGCCAGGCTCCCGAAGGCTGGCGCGACCAACCAAGCCTTCCTCGTGTCGCTCGAAGGCCATTTCAACGCAGGCGGCGACATGGCGCCCCTTCCCGTGGACGCAAAATTCCGCAGTTTCATTGTGCTCGCATCGTGGCGCTTCGACTGCCTGACCGACGGGGCCGATTTTGCGAAGCTCCTGACGTCGCTTAGTACCGGTCCGCTGGCGTTGCCAGTCACCGACGCCCAGAACGAAACGACAAAGTCCCAGCTCAACGCGGGCTTCACGGGCCACGTCCACGCGCTGCGCCAGGGCAACGCCTCGGTCTCTTGGTATCGCGGGCCGCTGCTGCCCGGCACGCCGCAAACAGGCCCGACCATTTCCTCCGATGCGACCCGCTCAGACGAACTCGCACGGCTCCATGCGGCCTCGACCCTTCTGGACGTCAGCTACGCCGCGGCCTGGGAACTTGGCCGCCAGCTCATGCTCGCGCGCAAGCAGACATCGGTTGATCTTTACCACTGGAAGCGCACGGCGGCCCGCACGACGCGCGGGGCGGCGAACGCCGGCTCAAGCCACGATCATTTGCCGGGGCGGATCGCTCCTGCCGATGACGCCGCGCCGCCCGAACGCGTTAGCCAATGGTTTGAGGCCACGGCGCTTTTGAAGGGCGTGCCTTTCAATTACCTTGTACCAGACGAACGCATGCTGCCGACGGAGTCGATCCGCTTCTTCCAGCTCGACCCGGAGTGGATGAACAACCTGTTCGCTGGCGCCTTCTCGATCGGGCACGTCGCCGGCGGCGCGGCGCGCCCGCCCCAATGCCGCTGGCCGCTGCCAAGCTCTGTCGCCCCGGTCTCGGGCTTCCTTCTGCGCTCCGCCGTCGTTTCGGGCTGGCCGCAGCTGCAAGTGAATGCCTTCCATGGTCCCGAGGAGACGCTCGGGACCCCGCTGCGCATGGAGCGCATCTCGCCCAACATTCTCATCGTGTTGTTCTCGGGGCTCATGAACAAAGTCAAAATCCATTTGCCACCGGAGCGGTTGCACTTCGGTTTCCGAGAGGAAGGAGACCACAAATTCAGCCGGCCGCTCCGGGACCTCTCGGGTGCCGACCTCACCACTTCGAGCGACGGCCCTGTCCGCCCCCCTATCCGCCCCTTTGGCGGCGATGGCTCGCTGACGTCTGATCGCACCGTCGACTTGGGAGCGCTTTTCACGAGTTTGGGGACATCGCTGCACGACTCGAAGGTGACGAGCAAACTCGCCGATTTCACGCACGCCGTGTTCGCCCTCGAGATGATCGAAGGCGTACCACTGGTCAGTTTCACGATCGACTGATCGATCGCCGATCAGCCCGAGGAGATCGCACGCCATGCCCGTTTCATCGGAGGTTCCCGTCACCGACAACGCTTTCAAAAAACCGGCAACGGCGGGCTGGCGCGATCGTGGGCCGGAAGCGGAAACGGAGGAGGCCGACGACGACGCCGAGGCCGAAAAGCGCGAGAGCGAGGAAACGGGCAGAGTCGAAGCTTTAGAGCAGAAAATCAGCGCCCTGATCGCCGATGCGGAACGTGGCGATCTCAGCGCGCTCACGCCGCTCAACGCCGATCTAAAGGCGACGATCCATGCATTCCTCGCCAACAAGCGCCTTGATTTCAAAGCGCAACAGTGGACGCTGGTCGCACATCAGCTCCAAATGAAGTGCCGGAAGCTATGGAAGTCCGGCCAAGAACTCGCCAAAGCCGATGCCATCGCCAAAAACCCAAGCTACAATGGACCGGGCGGCCCCATCGAAATTAGCCCGGAGGCGGCCAAGGCCTTCGAAGCAACCAATACAACCCAATTCGCCCAGCATCTGGCGACTTTCCTTGGGCATTCCGTCCCGATTGTGAGTCAAGTCATGGCAGTCGGCCTCTGGGCGCTTACCGCCTACAAAGTCCTGACGCTCCGTTCGGATTCCGGCGATTTGAACGAGGCCGGCGATGTCTTGTCTACCAGTGCCGCATCGAAGCTCGTCATTGTGTGCTCAGCGGCGGTCGCCCGCCGCCAATTGCGTTATGAAAAGCAAAAGCTCATCAGCAAGTCGCTCCATCTCGTCACGGCTTTCGTGGACATCACCGGCATGCTGACACCAGCGATTGGGGCCGGCACGGCTGCGCACTCGATCTATCTGAATATTCGGTTGACGCACTATTTGCGCAAGCATCTGGATGACACGAACACCGCCCTAACCACTGCCGCAGGCCCCGACATTGACGCCTTCAAGCACTTTCCGGTGCTGGCCTGCTTCCTCACGCCGCCACCCGATCTTCTTGAGCAACATTCAACCAGCTCGGAGGGGAGGACGCGGCGTGCGGAACTCGCCCTCAAAGAGAAAGGCGCCACAATGAAATTGTGGCTCGTGCAGGGTCTCACAGGGCGAGCACCGGCAGTACTTGCAGAAAAATACGCACAAAAACACAGAGCTTTAGTTCTGGAAGATATGAAGATCGCTGATGCCAGTCTTGTTGACGGTGAGAAGTTTTTGCCAATTCCCGTTAAAGACTGGATCGGCCTTCCTAATGAAGCCGCGCTCAACGACCCGGCGATGATTGCGCGCTTCAAAGCATTCATCAAACTGAGCGAAATTGCTCAGCACCTGCGCGAGGGTTATCCGATCCAGCTTATCGGCCCCGAGGAGTCGGGATACGAGGACAAGAAGGACCTCACTAAGCGCGTCGTCTTTGGCGCCCTATAAGCAACCTGGTTCAATGGGTTGTTGTCCCCGAACCTGCCGAACAGCCTGAATTCAGGGGGTATGTGGCCGCGCGCTGCAGGGTGTTGCCGTTTCGTCCTAAAGCGCGTCGCGCAAGGGCGCCCGCTCCGGCGCCCCGTTAAGATGGATTAATACCGGGGTGTGAAACGCTGGTTCAGTGAACGTGCTGCTGGCCTTTGGGCGACGGCCACAATAGACCCTGCAAAACGCGTTCAGGAGCAAACGCTAGTTGCAGATAAATACAAACAAAAGCGCAACCAAATCAGATTGCAGCACCTCTAGATCGCAGAAAAACAATTGCCTGAAAGCAGCGCGTATTTGCCAATTCCGCCGACAGTCTGGATGGGCGTGGTAGCGTCCCAGGGCTTGGTGTAGCTGGCCCCAGAGGGGGTCATCGCGTTCGAATCCGGCGAGGCTGCGGTTGCGACACAGCAACCCTAGCCGAAGAGGACCGCGATGACTGACGAGAAGATGGCGTTGTTCGAGCTGATCGAAAAGCGCGCCGATGTGGATTTCATCCGTGAGATGTTGGCGTTCGCCGCCGACCGTTTGATGGGCTTTGAAGTGGAGGCGGCGACCGGCGCGCCCCTGGGAGCCAAGAGCGCTGATCGCCTGGCGCAGCGCAATGGCTATCGCGAGCGCAGCTGGGACACCCGTGTTGGGGCGATCGACCTGAAGATCCCGCGGCTGCGCACGGGCTCCTACCTGCCGTCCTTTCTCGATCCGCGAAAGACGGCCGAGAAGGCGCTCGTGGCGGTGATCCAAGGTAACCGCCCGATTGCTACCGCGTTGTTTGAGATTTCAAGCGGGCTATGAGGTCAGGATCCAACAGGAAGCTTTCAAGGAAGCACTCCCAGTCGCGAGGCGAGCGTCTTGCATCGGCAAGCATGTCTCTCAGTTCCTCTATACCGTCTTGGGTCAATGCCGTGATTGCCTCGTCCGGGCCGGTATGCACCGTGATGATGGAGCCGTAGGTGAGATTGTCGTCGTTGGAGAGGATTTCTTCCAAGAGCTCCTTGTCTTCGCCCAACTGCTTGGCGACCCATTCACGCGCGATGACGCTTGTGACGGTCGCCATCAGGCTGCCTTGGCTTCTGCGTTGACGCCAAGCGGCGTCCAATTCCACGGCAACAATTCATCCAGCCTGTTGATCTTGTGATCGTGGATCCGACCCAGAACGTCTGCGAGATAGGCCTGCGGATTGAGGCCGTTCATCTTTGCCGTTTCGATAACAGTCATGGCCCGTGCGATGGTTTCAGCGCCGCTGTCGGCGCCGGCGAAGAGCCAGTTCTTCCGTCCGATCCCAATCGGTCTTAGCGCACGCTCGGCGGCATTGTTGTCGATGCTGACACGCCCATCCTGCAGAAACAGACAAAACGACGACCAGCGGCTAAGGCCATAGCGGAAAGCCTTGGCGAGATCACTTTTGCCTGGGATGCGCGTGAGCTGTTGCTCCGCCCAGACGCGAAAGGCTTCGACCCTTGACCTGCTGTGCGTCTTGCGGACAGAGCAGCGCACATCGGCCGCCTGACCCGTGATCTGACGCTCAATGTCATAAAGCTCACCAATCCTGTCGAGAGCTTCACGGGCGATTTCAGACTGGGTCGTCGTCCAGACGTCATGAAAGTCCCTGCGCCAATGGGCCCAACATGCCGCTTCCTGAAACCGCGCAGCGCCATCTGGGCCAGGCGCGTATAGCTTGGCGTATCCTTTGTAGCCATCGGCCTGAAGGATGCCTTCAGTGCACTGAAGATGGCTGCGGACGTGCTCTTCTTTCCAGTTGGGCGCGAAGCGGTACACCGCCCCAGGCGGCGCTGGCCCGGCCCAGGGGCGCTGGTCGCGGACATAGGCCCAGATCCGCCCCTTCTTGACGCCTTTGCCAAGGCCTTCCTGGCGCAGCGAGCGATCGAGAACCCGGATCGGGGTGTCGTCAGCATGCAGCAGATCGCTCGCCATGACCCTGTCTTCGATGAGATCGCTCAACGGCTTGAGCGCCTTCATCGCGCGTCCGCACCAGTCGACGAGCGTGGTGTCGGGGATCTCTGCTCCCATGCGCGCCAAGATCTCAGCCAGGCGATAGAGCGGGATGTGATCGTCAAACTTAGCCACCAGGATGTAAGCGAGCAGTCCCGCGCTGGCCATGCTGCCCGGGATTGGGCGGGTGGGAGCCGGCGGCTGCACGATCTTCTCGCAGCAACGGCAGGACTTCTTCAAACGGGCAATCTGGACGATCTTCAGTTGGGCCATCACGAGGTCCAGCATCTCGCTCGAGTCTTCGCCCAGGAGCCGCAGGGCGCCGCCGCAGGCTGGGCAGGACGAGCCGGGATCGATTTCACGGCGCTCGCGCGGTGTGGTGCTCGAGATGCGCGGGCGACGACGGGGCTTACGCTCAGGCGCGTCCTCGTGCGTTTCATGTGGCTCAGCTGCGTCAGCCACTTCTTCGACCAAAGTGCTGGCGCTTTCGGCCGCTGCAATCAGAAGGTCCTCAAGCGCCAACTCCAGCTGCGCGATCTCGCGCTCCATCTTCTCGGAAGACTTTCCAAAGGCCTGCTTCTTCAACTTCGTGATGCGCAGGCGCAGTGTCTGGATCAGTTGGTCATGAGCGCGGAGCGTCGCCGACATCTTTGCATTTTCAGCCTGCAACGCAGCAATAATCGCCTTTAAAAGCGCAGGGTCTTCTGGAAGTGTGGCGGCTTCAATAGACACACCGAATCATACGGCGGATCAGTCGGAAAATCCATAGAAGCAAAGGCATTCAGGCGCGAAATCATCCAACGCGCGCCGGCGGCGCGCCCCAATCGGGCCGCCGCCAATCGATCCCTTCCCACAACATCGCAAGTTGCGCCGAGGTCAAGCGGACAGCCCCGTCAGCCGCACTTGGCCACGGAAACCGACCGCGCTCGAGAACTTTGTAGTAGAGGCAAAACCCTTGGCCATCCCAGTATAACAGCTTCAGCCTGTCGCCTTTGCGCCCCCGGAACGCAAAGACTGCGCCGCAGGCGGGCTTCTGGCGCAAGTGATCCTGCGCCAGTGCTGCAAGGCCGGCGACGCCCTTCCTCATGTCGGTGACGCCACTGGCGAGATAGACCCGCACGCCAGTCCCGGGGCCGATCATGCCGCCTCCACAACTCGGATAAGCCGCAGGAGCGTCGCATCATTGATGCCTGCAGCACAGCGCAACTGACGGCTGTTGCGCAGCAGGATGGTGACCTCTGCAGAACCGCCAGTCGGAAAGACGTCTGAATCGGCCAAGCTCGGTGAAGCTGGAACCACCGGAATGAAGACTGAGCGATCGGAAGCCGCGCGACCCGACGGCGGCCACAGGCCCTTCGCCCTGAGCTCCCGGCGCCATTGGTAGATGTGTTGGCGCGTCAGATCATGCCGCCGGGCGACGTCCGTCACAGACCATCCACTCTGGCCGACCTCATGCAGAATTGAGATCTTGACCTCGTCGGTCCAACGACGCCGTCGCTCGACCCCAAGGATCTCACCGCCCCGCATGCGTGCACCCATCTCATACGACATCACTAACGACGACAATAACGACGTAGTCTAAGATCTGAGCGGCAGAAAGGCGGCGCCAATCGGGCGGTTACGATCCAAGAGGCCTATGTGCAAGGCGTGTCGACCCGCGCGGTCGATGATCTGGTGCGCGCCATGGGCGCCGGCGGGGTGTCTAAGAGCCAGGTCAGCCGGCTGGTCGGCGAGATCGACGAGCGGGTGCAGGCATTCCTCAACCGCCCGATCGAAGGCGAATGGCGCTCGCCATCGGGCTCGAACCGATGGCGCCACGATGGCTCGCCTCTGGATCGACGCGACCTACATCAATGCGCGCACTGGCGGGCGTGTGGCCTCGACCGCCGTGATAGTGGCGGTGGGCGTCAACACCGAAGGCCGCCGCGAAGTCCTTGGCGTCGGGACCGGCCCGTCAGAAGCTGAGCCATTCTGGACTGCGTTTCTGCGCAGCCTCACCGATCGCGGCTTGCGCGGCGTGAAGCTGGTTGTCGCGGACGATCACAAGGGCTTGCGCGCGGCGGCGTCACGCGTTTTGCACGCCACCCAACAGCGCTGCCGCGTGCATTGGATGCGCAATGCCTTGGCGCCGGTCGGCGCGCGCCAGCGCGCCACGGTGGCGGCGATGCTGCGCACGATCTTTGCGCAAGACGAAGAAGCCGCTGCGCGGGAACAATGGCGCAAGATCGCCGACGCCCTGCGGCCCCGTTTCAAAACCACGGCCGAGCTCATGGATCGCTCCGAGAACGACGTCTTGGCGTACATGGCTTTCCCGAAACAGCATTGGGCGCAGATTTCGAGCACCAATCCGCTCGAACGGCTCAACAAGGAGATCAAGCGCCGCGCCGATGTCGTCGGGATTTTTCCCAACGACGCCAGCATCATCCGCCTCGTCGGCGCCCTGATGCTTGAACAGACCGACGAATGGGCCGTCCAGCGCCGCTACATGACGCTGGAAACGCTGGCCCCAATCAGCGATGATCCCTTCGTCAGCCTCCCAGGCGTCACAGCCTGAGAGCAAACGCCGCAGCAGCGTCGGCGAACGAAGTTACACCACGAGTTGGGGCGCTACCATGGGCGTTTCGAACACGACACCGCTCGACACAGGCAGCGACACGATTAATCGCTTCAAAGCGATCAATAAATTGAGCAAAATCGCCGGCCACCTCCGGGATGGTTATCCGATCCATCTGCTTGCTCCCGGACAATCCAAATACCACGACAAGAAGTATTTAGCCAAGCGCGCAGTGTTTGGCGCGGGGTCGCTTGATTGATGGTCTCGGCCGCCCTTGGCGAACAGCTTAATCTGCTCTTTGAAATATTGGCTTTACCCGGGACCAGAGGGGCGTCCGTCATGGGCAAGCCATTTGCAGGGTCCACGGCACGCTGATCCACATGACAGTGATGGGCGACTTTTGCCCGGATCAGCCTTGACCACATTCTACGTCCAGACATCTCCCAACGTGACCGCCCAGCGGGCTGGCTTCGGGGATTCGGCTCTCGTCGCACCTCACAGATTGTCCAGAAGAGGATTGAAATCGGGTTTTGGGAATCGAACCGCCGCCCAGAAAATTGACGGCAAATTGACGGCACGGCGGCGCGGCATAAAAAATAAAGTCACTATGCGTCAATGCGTTAATTGACCAATTCGATTCCGGCCCCAGGCACCACGGCCCCCTCCAGCGACCCCCGCTAACATCCAAAAATCGTTGTTTTTCAACGCGCGTCGTCCAGCGACGTCCAGGGCCGTACGTTCACAGCTACGGCATTTGACGGCGCCTGACGGCACGATTTCGACTTGAGCGCAACAGCGCCGTCACCTTTGACCCGCCTCGCCGTTCGCAACACAAAACCGCGCGGCGGTCGCTACAAGCTGAGCGACGATTAGGGCCGCTTCCTTCTCGTCATGAACAGCAGCGCCAAGCGCTGGCGTTTCGACTATCGGTTCAGCGGCGTCCGACGAACCCTGACAATCGGCCCCTCTCCGCTGCACGGCTCAGTTTTCGATGCTTTCCTCGACGAGCGCACGAGACGCTTGGACGCCATCATACACCCGAAGCACCGCCGCAGCGATGACATCTGGAACCTCTTCCTGAAGGAAGTGTCCAGCTTGCGTCTCCGTGACCCCTGCATTGGGGAAATGCGCCTTCATGGCTGGAAGGGCCCTGCCAGCAACCGGATCATTCACGCCCCAGACGATTTCGGTGGGAACATCGAGCCCGCGCACGAAAGTCACAAGCTCTCCCATCGGCTTGGCGCTCGGATGCTCCGGGCTGTGAGGCACCATGCGCATCAGGGCAAGGGGGGCTTTCCTGTTGCCGCTTTCCAGGACCGGACGCCCATAGAGGTCTCTCACCTCCTGCGGCATGGATCTCGGATCGCCCTGAACGCTATCCATCCCATCGAACGGCGAGTTCAGGACTTCGATGAGCAATTCACCGACAATCGGGGTCCTGACCAGGTCGTGAATGCGGGAGAGCTTCATCTTCTCCGTTGGGGCATAGATCGCGGTGTTCATGATCACCACGCCCTCGACCAGCTCCGGAGAAAGTGACAGCGCGCCTACGCCGACGATGCCGCCCCAGTCCTGGCCGACATAGATGAGGCCTTCCAAATCGAGTTGCCTTAGCGCAGCGTTTAGCCAGCGATTATGGTTCTCCACGGTATGATCCTTGACGGGGACCTTGGAGGACTCGCCAAGACCAACAAGCGTCGGCATGATGATGCGGAAACGATCGGTCGGCAGTTCCTCTACAACCTTCCGGTAGAGAAACGCGGAACTCGGATTGCCGTGCTGCATATAGAGCGGATAGCCGGTTCCTACTTCCAGCATGTGGATTTTGACGCCTGGTTCGACCTCGATAAAGTAGCTCTTGTACTCGTCCGTGACGAAAGCTGCGGCGTATTCCGGTAGCGGAAACGCTTCGAACGTCTTGCTCCCGATCGTGACGGTCCCCTTGCCAGTCGGGACAACTAACTCACCCTGGCGCGTCACAACGAAGGTTACGGTCAATCCGGCGAGCAAGATGACCGAGACAATAGCCAATAGCCATTTCAACATTTGTCTTGTGTCTTTCACGCTTTTGCAACGCCCGCTTGCTCGAGCCGCCAGCGCAAGGTGTCGACACGGTCCTGGCCGAAGAAGGGTTCTTCCCTGAACAACATGGTGGGCACGCCCCAATGGCCGGACGCGTCGAGCGCCCCGTGATTGCGGGTGATCTCTTCCATGTGGTCACCATCGGCGATGGCGGCTTCGAGTTCAGCGAGATCGAGCCCGACTCCTGCGGCCGCATCCTTCAGGACCGATCCCTTGTCCCAGTCTTTTACGCCGCCAAAGATCTGGGCAGACACGGCGCCCGCAAATTCCAGCCCCTTGCCGCGCCGAGCCGCTTCGACGCCCAGCTCTGTGAGCCGGTAAATGTAAGGCTGGTCCTCGGAGACCTTCATCGTCGCAAAGTCCTGCACGATCGGATCGGGCGACAAGGGGTAGACCACCGGGCGTCCGAGCATCTCGCCGCGCCGCATGCTGTCGCGAACAATATACATGGGCGCTCGCCGATCATTGGGATCGAACAGGGACTCCGGAAACCTCACGGCCAGCGGCAAGACCGGCCGGAACCGGACGTCGACATCATAGTCGTCCCGGAGCTTCAGGAGATCCGGCACGACCAGCCGCGAGTACGGGCTTCGGAACGACCAGAATATGTCTACAGTTTCGGCCACTCAGACCTCCAATCCGGCATTGTACGTCCGACCATCGACACCATCGCACCGACGGGCCTGTCTGCCTCAGCGAGCGACAATCGCCTTGTCAATCATCGACAAAAACATAACACTCAAGATCGTATAATGAAATCCATTAATCGAATCCGTGCGAGTGACGCAGCGCCTCGCCGCCGGTTCCAGAAAGCCATTGATCCACCTGCTCGCGCGCCGCCTCGTCCAGCGCGGCATAGGACTGCCGTAGCATTTCGCGGCAACCGATAATCCGCCGCCGCCGTCGGGGCGATCGCTGCGCGCTGAGTCTGCGACCTTTGGAAACACTCGGGCGCCAACATCTACCTGACAAATCTGTCGCCCAGCATCTCATGGCTAGTTTGGCCAGATGATGTACTCGTCGTTATCGCAAGGCCGGTCGGTGATGGTCTTGTCGATGCAGATCGCACTTTCAGTCTGGTGCGGATAGAGCGGCGCAACGGCCTTGGCCCAATGCGCTTCCATGAGCGCTTCAAGGCGCGCGCGTTCTGTTGGATGAGCGTCCGAAAGATTGACTTGCTCGGTTGGATCCTCCGCAAGGTTGAACAACCAGGTTCTGTCCTGACGACGATTATGGTGGAGCTTCCAGTTACCGGCGCGCACAGCGCGGTAAAAGCCGCTCGACCAATAGAGCGCGTCATCCTCTCGGTTGATTTTACCTGTGCCGAGCGCTGCCGGCAGCACATTTTTTCCATCAATGGCGACGCCGTCAGGAATCGGCGCGCCAGCCGCGGCCGCCAGTGTCGGCATGAAATCGATATGGGCCACAGGCGAATCTATACGCGTCCCGGGGTCGATCCGTCCCGGCCAGGAAATGAACATCGGCACTCGAATCCCGCCTTCGAAGAGCGTTATCTTCCAGCCGCGATAGGGTGCATTCACCTCTGGCAGTCCTATGTAGCCGGCTCCGCCGTTGTCGGACGAGAAAACAACGATCGTATTTTCCGCAAGGCCTTCCTCTTTCAGCTTGTCGAGAATGCGACCGACTGAGCGGTCTAAGGCGCGGATCATGGCCGCATAGACCCGCAACCTGTGGGGCTCGATGTCGCCAACGGCCTCATAATCTTCCCGCGTCGCCTGCAGCGGCGTGTGCGGCCCCCAATGGGCAAGGTGGAGGAAAAACGGGCGGTTGCGATTGGCTTCAATGACCTTTAGCGCCTCGTCGGTCCAGTAATCGGTCAGATATCCGCCGGGCTTGAACCAGTCTGTTCTCGTTCCGGAAAAGGGCTCCCCCGCCCGATTGAACTGAGCGCCAAACTGCAGGATTCCCCACAAGAATCTATCGATTGGGTCGAAATCCAGTTTGGCGTTGACGACGTTCGGGTGGTCTTCAGGCAAATACAAGCCGCTTGCCATCAAGAGGCTTTCGTCAAAGCCTTGCGCAACGGGGCGGAACGGCTCGGCAAGGCCTAGATGCCATTTGCCGATGTGTATATTGTGGTAGCCCCTCGCTTTGAGCACTTCGGCGATTGTGACTTCTTCTGTCGGAAGGCCCATGTCGCCAAAATCGATGACCTCAGATCCATTGGAGAGCTCGGGATTGGCGGTCCCCGCTGGAAGACCAGATCCCTCCTGAGCACCCTCGGAAAACATGCCCACGATACGCGACATGCCGTTAGGCGTCGGCGTGAACTCGAACCCGGTGCGGGTCGGATAGCGCCCGGTCATCAACATGGCGCGTGACGGGGCGCAGGTGCCTGTGCCGGCGTAGGCTTGGGAAAAGACAGCGCCGCTCGCGGCAAGACGGTCTATGTTGGGTGTAGGAACCCTTCCGCTGGCGACGCCGCCCCCGAAAGTGGAAATGTCATTGATTCCAAGATCATCCGCCAAAATGAAGATAATGTTGGGCGGCCCTTCGAACCTGTCGATCACCGCCGCAGCCGGACCGGGCGACCATTGCACGGGCCGGTTCTCGGCGATCTCCACATGAGCGGCGCGCTTGACCATGTGAAAGGTGATCGCCTTGCGATTGAACCAAGCCAGCCCCCCGGCCCCAATCAGGACAAGGAGAATGCCTATCAGGATATTTCTCCACATTCGCTCTTCGCCTCCCCACCGCCGCCCAGATGATCCTGAATTCGCCGACAAGCACTACAAATTAATCGATGACAACTTTCGCTACGGCAGATGCTGTGTCTGTACTCACGAGCGTGCTTGAGCTTTCCTGCCGCCCTTACTTCGCAGGGGCGGCGGCGCGCAGAGCTGACAACTCCTGTGCGCTCAGGACCCCGTCCCCATCGACGTCGCCTCGTTTGAAGACAGGAGCCGGCGCGCCAATCATTTCCGCACGGGAGACGCGTCCATCAGAGTTAGCGTCAAATTGCCTTTTGACCTGAACAAACGCTTCGTCAAAGCGCGCTCCAAACGGCCCCCGAGGGCGGTCGTTTGCAGAAATGTAGCCATCATTGTTGCGATCAAGACGCTGAAAATTCTGGGTTCGCAGGGCGACAACCTCTTCCCATGAAATCGCGCCATCACCATTCGCATCGGCCTCGGCAAGCATTTCGACGGGATCCCTTTGCTGGGCGGCCGCCACCGAGGGCCAAGCAAGCGTGCAGGCACCGCTCAGCAGGACGGCCAGGCCAGCGCGGACAAAAAACGTGACGTTCATATTCACTGCTCCAAGTTTGTATAGACATAGCGACGATTGGCCCATGTCTGGCTTAGAAGCGCCCTTGGTTCTCGCTCGCGCGGCCCCGCTACGCGTTCACTAAAGAGCAATCCATATTTAATGTCTACCATTAACGGTCGGCCCATGCAACACACGCAACGCTCAGATACCAAAGCAGCCCTGATCCGCGCCGCCGAACGCCTGTTCGCTGAAAAGGGGCTTGGCGTGGTCTCGGTGAAGGAAATCACTCGGGCCGCCGGCGCACGCAATGAAAGCGCCCTGCACTACCATTTTGGAGACATCGACGCCCTGATAAAGGAGGTGTTCGCCAACCGGTACCGCGAAATTGAAGAGGCGCGCAGCGCGCGCCTCGCAGAGCTTCGCCTCGACAAGACAAGCGACAAACTTGAGGCGGTGCTCGAGGCAGCCATCGCGCCGTTCTTGGCCGCATGCCTGCGTAAGGATGGTCGCCTCTATGCGCGGTTCTGCGCGCAACTTGCGACGGACCCCCGGTTCGAGATCGCCGACATGATCAATAGCATTGGAATGCCCAGTTTGGGGACCCTGCGCAGTTTGTTGGTTGGTTGCCTTGGAAGCATTCCAAACGACATTCTGGCGACGAGGCTGACGCGAGCCTTCACCATTTCACTTATGCTCGCCGCCGACTACGCACGGCAGATAGAACTCGCCAACGCGCCCCCAATCGAAGAGGCCACACGCGAAGCCGTGGTCACACTTGCCGCTTTCCTGCGCGCGAAATCTCCTAGGACCAAGACGAGGCCAGCCAAAAAGGCGCCGTGACAAGGCCCTTGCCACGATCCAGTTGGGTGACTAGTAATGTCTACCATTAATAATCCCCGCCTGGTCTGCTTATGAAAATCCTCCGGACACCTGACGCGTGCTTTGCCGATCTGGAGGGCTTTCCGTTCACACCGCACTACACAGCGATCCGCACCGCCGATGGGAGCGATCTAAGGATCCACCATGTGGATGAGGGGACACGCGATGGGCCGATCGTGCTTTGCCTGCACGGGGAGCCGGCTTGGTCCTACCTCTATCGCAAGATGATACCCCTGCTCAGTAAGCGGTGCGGAGACCCCGCTGGTTTCTGATATTCCCGTTCTCGCCGCTTGTAGCGATGATGCTGGCTCTGGAGAGCGGGGGCTTATCGATTGCAACAAAAGCTGCAAAGTTTGTTG
>Ga0247843_1002353_pt1 | contig 34731 bp, 24 predicted proteins | sample LaCruzMarch2017__FD_192420 | JGI IMG/M metagenome (GOLD analysis project Ga0247843, IMG submission 192420) | Freshwater microbial communities from meromictic Lake La Cruz, Castile-La Mancha, Spain - LaCruzMarch2017_8m | ecosystem: Environmental > Aquatic > Freshwater > Lake | place: Spain... | reverse complement strand
CGGGCTCATTAGATCATTAAAATAATGCCATGCAAAGAACTTTTATCATGATTATTGTGGCTGATAGAAAGAGACAAGAATTTCAACACATCCCCGATGTCTACTATTAATTATCGTATAGCAATAAACGTTTCAACAGCTCCTAATTATTTAAATATTCCTAATACTCCTAATAACGACCTTAACAATTCCTGTCCAAATATTCACAGGTTTCCTTACACCATTTGTCCAACCACGTCCAAGGTCATAATAGTGGCAAGAAATGACACAGCCAGTGCCCCAGGAGTGTTGGTCGTAGAGGACGAAGTTAGTGCCCCAGTGATGACGCAGATACCTTCATCTTTGTAAGCTCGAATGGGAAGAAAGGGAGGGAATCACATCTTTCATGATTTCTCCACACTCGACCTTCCTTCTTAGTTCTAGATTAGTACAGTCCGCCTCGATCGATCCGTTGTCGCAAGAGTTGCACGTCTTACAAAGCTTCACCGTGGCATTGCAGAATTCCTTTCACTGATCACCTCCAAATCCGAACCATTGTATGTGTCATTGAAGAATCCCCATTCATGGACGTTTCCAATCCCTCCATTTCCTTCTCGAATATGTAAGTCACTTTATTGAGATTTCCATAATCGTAAGTTACTCTCTTCGGTTCCATTTGGAGGGGTGTCAACACAGACTGCAGGCCCCCATCCACATTGATAATAGCAAAGCTCGCTTCCTCCTGCCAAAGAAAGTAGTCAACACAAGTCGGGGTGGCCACCAATCCATCTCCATCCATCCCATCTAGAGAAAAGTTTTTTAGGCGGGGTGGGGATGAAGATTATGTATTCTGTATCGTTTCGTATGTCCGGTCGCGCTCTATCCCATGCTCGTAGATCGAACGGCAAGTCGTTCTCTACACCATGGTGCGTTGTTCCAGCCTCAATTGTCGCCGGCGCAAGTGTGGCGTTGATCACCGCTGACAAAGGAGTGTCTTTGGCGCAAGCCGAGGAGAAACGCAATGAGAAATTAGACATATATTTAATGGACGGTATTGCTGGGCGGGGATATCTAAATCATCACCCAGAAACGATGGCGCTCATGTTCCAGGCGAAGAAATATCGTGTTCGTAATGATGTAGATAATATCATCGATGACGTTACCGACGTCGACGAAGATGATAATCCGCGGACCAGGGGCGTGCCGTTGAGGCTGCGTCTACTGACGGTCGATGTTCCCGAGTTCAAACGTGATGCATTTGAGCATCCCGGCATTTGCCAATTACCTCACGAAATCTTCGACAGTGCAGACGGTACGAAACGATTAGTGGAGTATTTGGATGGGGTGGCACCGCCCAAGTCGACAGAACGAGCCGGAAAGAGGGCATCAAAAAATCCGATAGTACAAAAGAGCCTCGCAAGGGAACTGTACTATTGTTATGATCCGCACTACAAACGGCAGATGTCAAAAACGACCGAAAGGGGAATGCTGGATGCCAATTCTAAATATATGGGAGAACCGAAAATAGGCGTTGAGATACTGGAAACATCTGTGACGAATCTCAACCCGAACAACATTCGTAGGATATATACCACAACGAGCAAAAGATGGAAGAAAGTTGGGGATACCTCCAAGTTAGAAATAGTCGATGAAGCCATTGCTGATGCGGATGAGGTACAGGTAGTGGATGAGAGAACAACTTTGGCGTCAATTCCTCCTAAGTTTCGAAGTGAATTTGAAGAAGAGGAAATAGACGACCCTGATTACGAACGTTCACATCCCAACAATCAATATGCATGGTTGGAGGAAATGCACTTACGTATTAATGGCCTAGTCCCTTTTGGATCACCAATGCAGCGGGCCAGCGCATTCTCTCAATCAATGTATGGACAGATATATTGTCAGTCTATCCCTGTTTCGAATAGGAATGGATGGCTAAGTTTGGGTGGCTGGTTGAGCTGGCTTTGGTGGCCGTGGGGTGGTGGTCGGGCCATAGGTAGCTGGGACGGTGTAGATGGCGAAGGCGAGAGTAAGTTATATGGTAGCAATGTTGACGGTAACGCACACTATTGGAAATCCACTCCAAGGGTTAAGCCCAACAGAGCATCGAATAAACCCCATGCTGTCATTTGTGATGGATCAGCTATGCAGCGAGTACCTGGCTCACTCCGTTATCTTACCAAGATCTGTCGAGAGGCAGGGATACCTCTGTATGTTCTTAACGACCCTCGTACATGGGGATCTCAGACTCATTCCACTCTGTCTGATGCACTCGTTGATCTGAAAAGAGCTGTATCGGATAATATTATCCGTAATGCATTTGATTTGCGAGAGGGTACGGCATTTGAACGTGGACGATTAGTTGGTCAGCTCGAGAAGGAATTAGCTTGGCAAGCATACGATGCATCAAGGAAAACTCGAGAGAGTCTTATGGAGGTACGGCGGAAGCTGTCAAGTGCGAAAATTCCAGACTGGAGCACACTTAAGGAGGACGATATTCTTAAACGTCTGATTGAACGAAAAGTTATTACAGTAGAGTCTGAAAGTAATTCATTAAAGTTCACGGATGGATTCGTTGAAGTTTGTCGGAAATGCATCGCATCAAATAGCCAGACGAAAAATCCAACATCTTATAAGTCAACATGAGTTTTAACGCTGTATTCCGATGCATCCGTTAGCTCAATAATCGGTATGTTACCAAAATGAAGCTCCCTTTTTGCCGGCGTCAATCGAAGGAATATCAGAGTATTTACATTCTTCGACTGACGGTTTATCTTTGTAGTGACATGAAATTAATGGCTTCGCCGAGCAGCACGAATTCATAACACTCGACTTTGCCGCTAGTACATTCAGGCCACCACCATTTTCACATTTGCTGTCGGTATACCATAGACCCATTTGCTGTAGAAAGAGTATCTTATTATGCTTATTCGTCGTCCAACTCATATGGAAAACGTATGGATGATATTTTCCTTGCACTATATCCTTCATTACGGGTATCTCTTTTTTTCTGTGATAATGATAACCACCAGGGAAATCGTACGCTGATAAAGTTTTGACTCTTAAACCAGTCAAACTGCTATGTTCGTCAAGTAACGCACCCATTGCTTGTTGATGACTCGTCATAGACAGCACCATATCACCCAGGTAAAGTAGAGAGCGGAACAGGAACTTTGTCTTATCATTATTGCGCACATAATAAAAGCCTGTATTGTCAACTTGTAACAATGAGATGACATGAACATGGTGCACTAATATGTTGGCCCTACATTTACTCACCTGTATTAGCACTGTATGGTGCATATCGTGTCGTACGTGCACCATCGTCCTGAAATAGAATATCAAATGAATAATTGGGATTTGATTTGTCATGGAAATATGTCAATGGATTTTGATACCAAACTAAATCAACATCCTGGAATAGAACATCATATCCCATTCTATTAATCAATTGCACTGTCACAACCTTGGCATACATCATTTGTGTAAATGTTCGATCACCATAAATTTGTGCCTCGTGTTCTGGCATGTCCTTGAATATCTCTTCGTCGTAGAATACATTCAAACCAAGCCCCTGTGCAATTTGTAACACACCCTCATCGGTGGCAAATACTAATACTTTCGAATTCACAACATCACCAAAGCCACGTGCTCTTGCGGAGCAAATAAAGTTGATTAGTAAATCACTTTGTCCTGTATTACATACCATTACAATAACAGTATTATCATTTCCAGCACATGATTTAGCCATGGGTTCTAACTTTTTAAGTGTGTCCTGTAGTCTATCAAAGTATGTCTTAAGCATTGCCTGATTCTGCAATGTAAATTTATCCTCCGGTGCTGCGAATTTATCCTGCCCGTTCGTTTGTAGACCCCGTCCAACGGGTGTTAATGGATAACTTGGGTCTAATTTGCTATACGTCACGGGGTTCATACGTAACCATCGCTGAATGTGATAGCTTTCATAATTCCCCACAATAGCTGTACATTGATGCAATTCCGAATCATGCGTTTCAGTAAATATCACATTCAATCCATTGCAATTTATAGTGGCATCTGCTGCCGACATTTGCGGTGGCTGTGTCGTGGAAGAGTCTTCTCCTCCTCCTTCACCGTCAGAATGATAGACTACCCGATCTGCATTAACATTTGGCAATGCTTTCGTGTGACCGTAGAGTAATAGTACATGATCCTTCCCAGGATCACTCTCATCTATTCGTTTTGATGGTGGTTTGGGTATACCATAGTCGAATAGCTCAAGAAAGTCATTCTTCCCAACCAGTGCAATTCCTGTTGCAAATTTGGATACAGTCGAGGGGAATCGTCGTCTTGATTCCTTGTCTTCTTTATTGCTGCCTGTCTCATCCCTTTGCTTATTATTACTATTGCCATCTTCTGTTCTACTATCCACGTCATTTCCATTTCCATCCTCGATGTTGCCGTCCTCACCATACTTGGCCTCATCAAGTGCCTCTTCCAATGCCGCCGCTGCACCTAGCCGTTGTCGACGATTGAGCTCCTGGTTAAGTCGACGTTCTACCTCCACAGATACATGACGATTAAATTCGTCATTGTTACCGTCTCCTGCTGTCTTCTTACTGTCACAGGTCATGTGCATCCCCGTTAACACTCCACCGTAGAATGAAATCGTTGATCCTAGGAGCAATGCGAATAGATGGGGCAGTAGGCGCAGAATACTACTGCATTGAGAGGAGGATGAGGAGTTCCGTGGTGCCCTCCTCGTCGTGCCCGCTACGCTACCACCTATGAGGCTGCCATTCGATGAAGCCATTTGCACGAGACGACGGCAAAATAAGTAAATGAGCCTGTTTATTCAGTTTTTTGCAACTGAAACCTGACGACGGAGCTCCCGTTCGTATCATCATCATGTTGTACAATCGGGCGATGACAGCAGCGCCGTCATCCTGCAGAAGAAGCAACCACCTCCTCCTGCTGTCCAAGTCTCGACGTAGTCTTCCAACTCCAAAAGTATTATTCTTGTGCGATCGTCGCGGCTTCTGCTCGGGCAGCAGTCGCGCAATGATCCCATCGTTATCATCACATCATACTCACGTCAGTCTTAACCGAGTACGCCACAACGCCACTATCGGAGGACGTCATTCAACAACAATAATACGATGGCATGGAGATGGTCCAGGACCGAATGCACCCACGGTCAATGTCACATTCATCAACGCAGACGACTCCCAAACACAAATTAAGGCACGGGTTGGCGAATCGCTATTACAGGCAGCACATCGCACGGGTATAGAAATGGAAGGTGCATGTGAGGGTGTATGCGCTTGTTCCACATGTCATGTCATACTTGAACAAAAGCTATATGATGACATATTAGATAGTATGGAGGATAAGTCATTGAAAGAAGATGAAGAGGACATGTTAGATATGGCATTCGGGTTGTCACATACTAGCCGATTGGGATGTCAAATCATTGTTACGGATAGTATGGATGGGAGTGTATTTGCGTTGCCAAAAGCCACGAGGAACTTTTATGTTGATGGACATAAACCCAAACCTCATTGAGAGTAGAGAGAGAGAGAGAGATTGAGTGCATCATATTACAATGACGCGAAGAATGTGGAAGGAGTAAATAAAAACAATGAATAAGGGTCTGGTTGGGAGGTACACTTTGTTGGCCACTTTTAGAGTGACACATGTATTTGTATTTGAACAGAAGCAACGGGGGGGGGGAATCTTAGCTGTCACTCTCTCTTTCCAGAACGAAGCCTAAGTTTAAGTGTAATGTTGTTACTGTCAGTTGAAATGCTTCAAGAATTACTATCATATCCTTTTGTGCTACAACACGCAACATTGAATGAATAACAAAGAGGTGCTGTATAGAAAAAACTACCCATAAGAGTTTATATCAAACTAATTATTGGCCACGACTTTGCAGATGGCAGCGTCTCTTGCTTCACTTCTTATCTCGGCACAAGAATTGTTGTAAGCTGTCAATGTTGAGTCCATTGATTCTCTACTAACTAAACCGCGTTCGAAGTTTTTTCCCAAGCAATGCATGGCTTTATAATCCCCGGCCGATGCAGAAATTGTCCAATGCTTCAAAGCTCGTTCCATGTTTCCAATTGAACTGTGCCGATTCTTGTCCTGCCTTAGCCGCAGCCTCGTAGTGGAACTTGGCATTCTTCATATGTTCCCCTTCACCACAATAGTCACCCATAATTTGATGCGCCATACTATAACCAAGCTCTGCTGCCTTAGCATATAAAGTTCCACTGCCTTCAATATGGCCATTTTTTTCCGCGTGGTCACAATTTTTTCAGGAGACCTCCCCACCAAAGGCGTTCGTGGCGACTATTACTGCTATATTATGGGCGACTCAACAGGGAGAGGCTATTATCATTTGAGGAGATCTCTAAGAATTGCCGCTATTTGGATCGTCGTCGTACTATTTTTCTCCGCATCCTTAGTTGATCGACGAGTTCGTTCTTCGACATCGTCACAACACCAGGAGGATGAACATCATCGGTCACTCAAGTCACTCAAAAGGATTCAGCGGCAGCAGCGTCATTATCGACAGCAATTTCTGTTAAATAGTGGAGCTCATCCAATTGCGAATGTATACGAACCATACTTTGTCACAATCGACGGCGTAACGGGTGAACATTTGCATACGATTCCGGATGGACATGCTCATAATCCATTGAGTTGGCTAATAGACTCACGAGATCTACGGAATGATGCTGAACAACAAGAATCAATATTCTATTTCATTGTACCCAAGGCCAATGGAGGCAAGATGAAATCAATCCTTACTCGATGCTTCAATCTACGGAGGACAGATAAAGTACAGGATCCTGAATCACTGGAATATATTGGTGGTGTGCTTAATATTGATACTCAAACTCGAGCCGGTCTTGCCGCTGCACGTGCAAATGATGTTCTTGGCACGGGTCTTATCGACGTTATTGCAACTAGTTACTTCTTAGAGGGTATTATGCTATTCAATCACCAACATAGAGGACGAGCATTCACAATACTCAACCATCCAGTGCATCGAGTGGAGAATTTGTATCTATCTCGGAAAGATGATGATGAATCGGCAGGGCTTAGTATCATGGAGTATTTACAAAGTACACGTCATATTGACAATTGGGTCGTACGATCTCTAACAAATGACAAGTTAGGGACACTGACGGAGGAGCATCTTGCAATTGCCAAAGGGATACTTGCACGAAAGTTCTTAATTGGCATTACAGAACACGTCGAAGATACAATAAAACGATTGGAAATGTACTACCAATTAGAAAATCCTAGTAAAGAGTGTGTGCAACGATATATAAAGAAATTAGAAGGGACAATTAGTACTAGTACTATAATACGAGGGAGCGAGGAATGGAATCTCATTGCCGATAGAGAATGCTATGATATGATGTTATACTACTATGCCTTAGAACTGTTTGCAAAGCAGGCATCGACTATATTCAAAAGACCCTACGTAGACAGTAGTGGTAAAATAATCGACTTTGCTGCACGAAGGAAGAAGGAAAAGGAACTGTTGAGGAATAATCTGTTGGAGCATCTTGTTCAATTTGTTGACGAGCCAGCTACCGATGATATGTTAAATGTTTGGATTGATGATAGCATTGACGACAAATAATTTGTAATCATAATGATTAGGTTTTATATTTCTGCTCGCACTCTTCTAGTAATTCTAACTTAGAATAGGCGTATTAAACTTTTCACATTCTTTTTGTATCTGTTCTCTCCGTCGTCGTTTCCTCTCGGCCATGACCTCCTCCCGATCACCCTCCAATCCCGCCGGCCGTGGTGGGAAAATCACTTGTTCATATGTACCAATCTCTTTTTCTAATTCATTCTTCTTCTCATATGGCATACGTACCCATGGTCCATTACTGCCCGTAGTACGCTCTCTACATCCTTCAAATGATACACCATTCTTATTGGTCGTTAATCGCTCAAATGCAGTGTAGGGACTCCATAATCCCGTGGCTCGGTATTCCATTAACCTTTCATCATACTCGGCACGTGCCTCACGTGCCATGGTGGAATAATGAGCCTTATCGGCCGGTACCAATTTATTCCACATGTTCGAGATACGTCGTATGGCCGAAATCTGATCATGATGTCTATCTGGATTATCATGCCGTAACTTCGTTGTCATTTGTGATACATATATAACATATCCCGTTAACGGTGGTTCTGGCGGGGCACCGGCTGCATCAGCATCACGACGTATCCGACGTCGTCGTCCACCGGGGATACGCGGCAAATCCCATCGATCGGAGCCACGTTCTTCGGTGCTCTCTCGTCGACGTCGGCGTTTCATCATGCGTCGGTACTCAGCGAGTCGGTCCACGGTCCCATCAGGATTCTGTTGTATTACGTGATCGGTATTACTATGTCCACCGGTGGTGGTTAGGACAAGGGGAAAGGCTGACAGTGTCCCTCGTAATGGATTGAAACGATGTCGTGCCTGTATGGCAAGTTGTGCCTCCTGTTTCACATCCATGGGAGGGATCGTACCGCTCATCGCACCGCCCCCACCGCCACTACTAGAACCTTGTTCACTCAGAGATAACGTCCCTCCACCTGCCGACAAACGCGCTACTCCGTCACCGCCGCCATAGTAGGCATTATCAAGAGCTGAGCCATTCACGGTAAGACCGGCAGCCGCAGCAATCGATTGGGCGTAACGTAATTCATCACGAGCGGAATTAGCATCGGCGTTCGCACGTTCAAGGAGGGCGATGACATCGTTGCGGGCTAGTCGGGGAGGAAGTGGCATGATGATCTTTGTGACGCCCGAGAATAGTTTAGTTGTTCATAGTTCGGTTTTTTTGGGCGCCCCCAAATCCTCAAAATCCCCCCTTGGCTTTTTGTGGTTTGGATCAACTTAATTAAACACTCTGAAGTAATCTTCTTCACACTTGTGATCAATCCACAGCCATGGCTGACGATGCCGAAGTATTTGTCTACACGGGTGTGGGAGAAGTAGCTGTTGTTCTAACAGATGTTGTTCTTGTCAGTATTGATCCATCATAATGGTAATACCAGAATTGAAGGACATTGTTTTACTTTCTGGCCTACGTGAAATCGGTCACCAGGCAACTATCTGATGGAGTCGAGTGCATTGGGGAATACATTTTCCAGGATTGCCGGTTCACTCAATTCAGAAGTCCGCCACTGGTCACTACAATTCAAGCGTGTTTTCCCTGGAGGTACCAAAAAATATCACTCAAGTGGGGAGCTTTGCGTGCGACAATTGTCGTGCATCTCATCCAACACCGTGGTTTCTCAGAATGCATTTTCATGGTGCTATGACCTTAAGATTTTTGGCACGGTGGAGGCAATTGTAAATGCACTCAAGAGCCGTTTCGATGGCTTCTAATTCATAGCAAAATCTACTACGTATCTTACCACAGAGCTATGACTTCTTCTGAGGGTATCCGCAATGCAATCATTATTGGTGAAAATGGCTAGACCCAACTGGCCTGCAACAAGATAGTCTCGGAAACCGCTTCATATTTTGGCTTGCTCGACTGTACAGTGTCTTGAGATATATCAGCTCTTGTTTGACAAGACCCCGCCAACTTGATTGTTGAAGATGTGCGGGGGGCTACATTACTTCTGATACCATATGGGGGGATGCACCATGTGAGATTGTTGAGTTCCTTGTCACTAGCTATCAATCTCTATATCCGAATCACGAATTTGATTGGAATGACATGGTGATCACATTGGGCCAAGCTAATGCACCAACATCTGTGATTCAGAATCTACTTGACATTCAACACACATTGTCTCCAGGACACAGCATTGATTGGGACCAAATTCTTGTGGAATTGGCGAGGGCAACATCAACAACCAAGCCTATTGCGTCTCCTGCAACATTCTGCTTCCTCACCAGGTGCAGTATTGCCACACGTGTCAGCGCAGTTGGAGTGAAGCATTTTTGAGATGCCATGTCAGATCATTGGACGGGCCAAGAATGCAATTTTGATAGACAGGCATGGCGTAATGATACGCTCACAAAACTTGAGAATTATGAATCTGAATTTGGAAACTAAAGGAAACAGCGTTAATTCTGGAACTTGCTATGTGGAAGATAAAAATGCATGATAGCAAGGACCTCGACAATGCTATGGGTGGAGGCAGCAACAAAATGAAGATTGATCAATCAGATTTCAGACAGCAGTGTCACGTCAGTTGTGGAGCCGATCATGTAGTTGAAAATGTGTGGCCATACCTTTTACCTCTAGATTTTGCTGACCAACGAGGATAACCTTGATGACATGCTGATGATTATGATGATGGCAATGATTATGAAAATTCCAATAGTGAAGAGGTGAAAGGACCATGACGATGGTGACAATTTTAGACTCATGTCACGTGGCTCATATTATCACCGAAAGTCATGTCGTGTGATACTATGCTAGTGGTTGTAAACAGACTCATGAAACAGCATGATTTGATATTAGTATACATGACTTGAACTGTAAAAATATTGTTACCGACCTACTTATGCATATGATAGAGTTCAAATCAGGTCACTTATGTACTTTACGCCATGTAAATCTCACTTGTTACCAAAGACCGCTGCCTTGATAAAGAGTGAGGAAATTTATGCGCCACCGTGTATTCCATAATACACTCATTACTGTGACGAACGAAATACTTTCTTGATTTGATAGAGCCTATCTTTTGAGCGACCATTGCAGATATATAAGTCGTGTCATCATCAGTAATTGCATCTGTGAATCTTCTTGCTTTCAGAACAACTACACTCTCTGTTCCATCATTTCTGAACGATTCAATAAGTTGAATCGTAAAGGCCTGACAAATGCAATCTTCCCACGATTCTGTCGGACTGTTCAGCTTCAAACGAGCTGCAGCCTCGAGTACAGGTTTCGAGACCCGGCAGATAGATGGTACGTTCCATTCAAAGAATGTTGGAATTGTTGTACTCTCTTGAAACCGGCAAGGTTTACGGCCTTGGAGAATGACTAGTATATATACCTGAGCTCCCTTGCTAGTGTTGATTGCCAAAAATTTATTGTCATCAAGCTCTGTAAACTTCCCTAGCTCAGAACAAATTGTTGTACGAACACACCTGAGATATTCTTGTCTTTTCGAATCATGATCTGCTGCAGTATTCACCATAATCAATAACTCCTTTAATTGCGAACACGCCAGATTTTCTGGTCCATTTTCCTCCGTGTACGCAGCTGCTGCACTATTTACGACGCTAGTTAATGCCGAACACAAACTTTCTTTGTCTCGGATTGCGATTGGCTCCAAGAAAGCATTTGCAAACTTCATCACTGTCATATTACCAAAATTATGCTGCTCCTTTGATACACCAATCGATGACAGCCACGGTGAACGTCGATCATCAGTCCAAAGATCAAATCGATAGGGCTTAATAATTGACGGAAGATGATCCATAGATTTGACTAAGTAGTGGGCACAGATTATCATGACCTCAGCCGCCTCCGTCCACTGCCTTTTTGCGGCATGCAAATCTCTTAGCGTAAAGAGCCATCGAATTTTCTGCGACAAACTTGTCTCATGCATGAAGAAGCTCGAAGCTTCTAGAACAGATTCCTCGTCTGCGTCAAAAATTGCTGTGCCACGTTGACTTTCGAATTGGGGAACAACTCCTGGGATAGTGACTTTGTGTTGGGATTTGGCAATTTTGTCAAGATCTATGGAAGGAGATCCTCGAAGTCTGATTTCAACTAAAACGCCATCAATGATAGCTTGCGCCGTCCGACAGAATGTCGTAAGTGATGTGAGCAACTGGGGATTAACCCGATCGTCGCCATCAGGATTTGTTTCTTCCACATCAGCGAGAGAGCGGCGCAAAGGCCAGAGTGAACACTCAATATGCTCCATGGACTTGATGAGTCCACTGATACTGAAGAGTGCAATTTCTCGTGCAATAACTTCCGGTAAGATGGATAAAAAGCAAAGACTTAAAGAGTCAATGCTCCCAAAATCTTCGTACACTCCACAGAGAAGCGAGACCAGAAAGTCAACAGCCATAGATCGTACTGATAGCTCAATTGAATTCATCAATGTAAAAACAATACGCCCCCAATGTTGAATATGACTCCCAACAGACTTCAAGAAGATATATACTCCAAATAATTCAAGAGCATAGGCGCAAGCTGCATACCAGAACGGGAAGAGATAAGTTACACGAACAAAAGTATAAATATGCTTGCAAGGACAATGCAAAGACAACTTACCCCCTAAAGTTCGAAGACTAGTCACAGATGATTGTGGACTTGCTAAACAATGAAGCAGTAAATCGAAGGTAGATCCACCAAACTTTTCAATTGCATGTCCATCTCTTGCCACAAAAGGATAACATTCATCAAGTAATAAAATAACTGACGCAGAAATACAATTGGAGGCTTCTTGAGCCATCTCCTTCAACAGTCCGCCTAAAACTGGCAGCGATTGATCGATAGAGATGAAGTGCTGGCATGTGACACCGGCTAATTTTAGGAGATAAACAAAATCGTTGATTCTATTATCCTAAAGAATCCAAGGCAAATTCGTGAGACTCAAATGAGTAATAAGCAGTAAATGCATTGAATCTCAATCTTACCTGAACAAGTTTGCGCAACTCATCGCGTATAACCATGTCTGGACACTCTTGAAGTATATACAGCAAAGAAAGTAGCCATGTGACTCTTGATCTCTGATCTGGATCCATTCTTGCCAATATAAACACAGCATCAAGAGAGTGTCGTAAAACAACCCTCGTGAGGCTGGCTGCTACACGAGAACTAGAAGTAATAGACTGAAATTTTGAATCCATAGTTTGTCGCCTGATAAGAAGTTCGTAGGCGATGAGAATAGAGTGAAATGCTAAAGACTCCATGCGAAGAAGATCGCAACGTAACATCACATTGTCGCTCTTTTTTGATTCCTCTTTGACTGCTCTACTTTGTTTTTTGGCCTCAATTATGATGATCTTGCATGACTTTTTGCAAATAGAGAAGCACTGATTAATCAACAAGTCCGACAACCAACAACTTAGAGGCAAGCTGTCCACTGTATCCCAGTACATTCGAATGAGGTCTTCCTCAACATATATTCCCATAGATTGATTAATCCATGAAGAAGAATATCTCATCCTCATCCTAGTATTTTTTTCTGTAACTTTCATTGGGAAGTTCAACTTTGTGAAAGCTGGCATAGTGGCAAGCCTTTCCAAGGCGTGGAGCTTGATTTGTCTAACACATCTGCCCTGTCTGTGATCAGCAGTCTTCGATTCGATGTCTTCCAAAATATTGAAATATGCAAGAATTAAGATGGAAACTTGTGTCGGATGTACACAAGCAAAAATTCCTATGATGAAGTCCATCACACAGTTACTGTCCACAAGTGCACTTGCCAGCATTTTGTCAGTATTTGCGCTTCGGTTATTTCCGCACATGCCTTTTCTCATCAATCCTAGAGCAGTCGATTCAATGACTACGATTAGGAGTTGGATGTGAGTATCGTCAAGAAGTGTCATGGGTACACTGACTTTTGATACGTCTTTCATAGCACATCTCATTCCGAGTGACTTCAAACAAAGTGGCAAGAAGAATGCCATGTTGCGTACAAAGGAAAAAGCAGTAGCTGAGACTATTGTTGACTTATACTTCCCTTGGATAAGTTCACACGGCCAAGCAGTGATAAGACTGCTCATACCGAGGACAAGACAATCACTCTGAATCGAAGCTGCAAGGGAGGTCCAGGCTTGAACCCAGAGTGCAATTACTATTTCGTAGATAAACGAAGCTTTTGATGTCGATAGACTCTTTCCATTATCACTTGGGTCATCAAATTCTTTCATTAGATGAAAACCCAAAGGGATTTTTGTGACGATACTCTTCGACTTAGTATCTTCTTCAACGTCTGAACATGGGTCAAACGGACAAACAATCTGATTTGCCGGGATTTGATTGTGCTCCAAGATATCATTATCAGAGGTATCATTCAGTGAATGTCGTGGGCTTATGTCATACGTTGGTGCGATGCATTGTGCCATCATAAGCTGAGCAACGCTAGTGACACGATTTGCCATGTCTTCAGCACGTCTAGTTGCGAAGGAGAAGGGAGAGAAAGGTCTGCGTTTGGTGGGTGACCTCTTGGGACTGAGCATGTTCTTATTACTAGAACCACAAGTCCAATCTGTTTCTTCATGCGTCCCAAATGTAGACGTTTTTGTTAGAATCATTTCATCTTGAGTATCAGCCGAGAAGCTTTTGGATTGTAAAATTACTGGCCTTGAGATAATTGTACCGAACGTTACAACTGTTTCATCATCATCAAAATATTCCCTTACATTATTTGCATCATTATCATAGAGCTCTACCTCTGCTTTTAGTTGTTCGCTTCTTGTTGCAACAAAGGCTTTGCGTATAAATGATTTCGTGCTCATATCATTCTTGGGCGATGTCACTGTAATTTTGGAGATTCTTCTTTTGTTTTGCTTCAACGTGATCAATGAAGATGATAGTCCAACGAAGAGCGCATTATCGTCATAATCATGGCTTATAAGTTGAGACTCATTGAAGTGGTTCTCGTCAAAAGAGATACCATTATCAGGATTTTGATCTCCCGATGATTCATCGAATGTATCTAAAAATGATTTGACGAGTCGTAGATACTGCACGGACATCGGGTCTCTCATTTCATATGATGTTCTCGTCTTGTCCAATATCTCGAATAAACTACAAACGACAGCAAGTAGCGTTTCAGTCTTCTCACAGGAAATAAGCCTGTGGTGCTCACTGTAGTCAAATTGTGGGCAATTCTTGCCGAGAAGGTAGTGCATAATAGCTGTTAAAAGGCATGTAAAGTAGCGCTTCACCGCCTGTCCCGAAGCCATTACTATAATATTAAGGAATGAAGATCCCGAAGAAGCATCAACGACATGATTGCCTGCGGAGTTCGAAACACTGGTGTTGACAGAATCAGACATGAGCAGTGGGTAGTCTCGGAGTAGCGTTGCAATCAATGGATCAGAGACATGGAATGAGCTAACAAGTCTTGTCTCGACTTGTATTTGAATACCCTCGCTGAGCTGAAGCCGATGACGACCATCGGGGATAATAGTAGTAACCCTAGTTCCAGACACAGATTCCTTTGATGAGATAATGAATGGTATTGCAGTGCTTGCTACTTCATCCATGCCTCCGTTGATTCCCACAACAAACAATGACACATGTAAGAAATGACGACGATCCAGTATATCTGGTAGCCGAATCTTCACCTCATCTTTCAGTGGGATATCGACTTTTGTCTTTCTATCAATTCTATTTCTGACAAGTTTAGTGAAGAAGAATTCCACCAAAGGAGGGCCAGCAGGTGATGAAACATTATAAATAGCTGGTAATGCGTGATATGTAGGGTCGGAATTATCATACGATTTCCCATCAAGTGGTAGTTCTTGTTCAACCACTTGAATTCGAGTTGTCAAGTATTTTCCAATTGTTTGGTATTTATTCCTCACTCGGCTGGGGTCCCACCGAATCAAGCAAGGGTATATATATAATAGATTTAGAACTGTACTGGACGCGATAGCCAAGTCATCATCATAGTTGTGAGGGAGGCATCGAGGAGGGAAGTATAACACCTCTTTTAGATCAAAGGAGGATGCGTAACCCGATTCTTGCGATGGTGGAAGCCTGCGAAGAATGGACCGCTGCTTTTTGCCAGTCTCAACTGTTGGTCCGTAGTAGCTGATCGCACAGTCTCCAGTTATATCTGCCAACAGTGGGAGTGCTAATGGTGCATTGTGTTCGTCACAACCGAAAAGTTGTGGTGACTCATTTAGCAATGCCTGCATGAAATCCCCACCCAGATATGAAGTGAACAAATCGCAGTAACCACAATTGATTGGGGTAGAATTTGTCGCGGAAGATGCCAGTGAATTGTTTGTGACACAAATAAGCCTTTTGATAAAGTCATCATTGGACTCTGGTATATCAGCGAAGGCGAAGAATGATGATCTCACTCGATGTTGCTGGATGTTACTTTCACAAAACGCCGACGTGACGCTAAAGCATATCGGCATCAACAATTGAACGCCCACATCTGTTAACTGATCGGATTCTTTCGGTCTACTTTTTGCACGATAGACTTGAATCACTAAATACAAATCCCATGGCGAAATTTCTAGTGGATCATACGACATAACAGCCCGTCGTTTTCTTCTACGCCACGACTGTTGTCGCCCACCTGTATCTTCCTTTCCTTTGTCTTGTCCATTGCCTTCGATTTCATTCCAATTACCAGCAGGAAAGAAGAAATCTTCACTTATTTTACCACAAAAATCATTCATATTGTCACGCGATTGTTGACTTTGTTGATGCTGCGGCTGTTGTTGAGATTTCGGCAGGGTGTACAGCGCCATAGTGCAGAAATATGGCTCGGTATCATCATTAAGTCCTACTTGAACATCGACTGGACAAGCAAGGAAGTAGACATATCCTGGTGGACGGTCATGGACTGGTCGCGGACGCCACGTATGATTGTAGGAGTATGTTGCATCCACAGGTGGAGCAAAAACTGAGTATGATCTTGGATTCTTTGCATAATTATGAAAATTTGTCATGTATTCATTTTGCGGTGGTGCTGTTATATATTGTCTATCGTTGTCTATGATGATGCTTTTGTCCATGTTAATTTGTTTTTGTCTATCCTGCTCTGCAATTGTACATACTGCGTTTGCTTCATTATAAGCCACGATAAGATCACGACCTGCAAATGGCAAACCTGGAATCCAACTCCCACCAGCCCAAACCTTAACATCCTCTCTACATGATGGATGTAATTCATCCATGTCCATTGCAGTATCATCTACTAGCATAAATCCGGATGCCAGTAGTACAATTCGTGGACTTGATTCCTCCCACTCTGCCTCTTTCCGGACCTCCTCCATCTTCATTTGTACTTCCATGGGCGTGGGATTTGCAAATCCAACATCGGATCGCATGGGTAACCGACGTTTTAAATTGGTTAATAATGGTGAATGGTCTGGTAATGCAGATTTTGTAACTGTGTATGAATTAATGGGAATATACCGTCCATCATTGTTGTTATGATTCCTTTTCTTTCTCCTACGATACTTAGTTCTTGTCTCTGACATTGGTTTTCCTCCAGTTATGAACGATTTGTCATTCTTCAAGGTTTTTGCATTACTGTGTGTATTGCGTTTGCGTATACTACTACTATTTCCTATTTGATCATCATCACATCGATCATCCAAGCATTCATTATCATACCATGGATCGGCATCAACGCTACAAGCCGCATTCCACTGAAGTTGTCGTACAACCCGTCGTTGTGATAATGATCCAACTCCTAATGACGACAATGGCGATGATGATCCGTGAATGTATTCCAATAACGCGATATGATTCGGACTTGGTGATATCCTGCATGGATTTTTACTACCACCGAGATAGTCGCCTTCGTTAATATTATTGCTGCTATTGTTGTTGTTGTTATCACCAGGATCACATTCGCCAACGGCAATGCGACTGCCACGTACACGATCCATCTCCTCGAGCATTTGTCGTAATGACGCACTACTCATTATATTATCATTATTACTATTATCATTGTACTGCCCAACGTCATCACCATGTCGGCGTCGAAAACGATGCTGGCCAAATGCGACGCGGGAGGATAAATCTACTGATCGTACGGTTACATGCATGGCAGTCGAGGGATGCTGGAAGGTGGGTGCGTCGATCGCCGCCGTGACCTTCGTCATTGTTTGTTAGGAAGATTTGATTTCTAATTGGACGGTACAACAAGACCCTACTATCGCCTTCACTTTCATTTGTAATAAATCACTTTGATGTACTTCAGCATCCATCTCCTGATACAACATGGCCATGGCCAAGGCCAACATTAATTATCAGTCTTTTGATCATCTGAATTACAAATAAATGAATGTTTTTGGGTCTTTCTTAGCAGGAACGACCATACCACAGTGACAGCACCGCTTCCCGTCTGCTCAGCGAAGTTAAGCACTGTCGGGCCCAGTTAGTACTACGGTGGGGGACCACGTTGGAATCCTGGGTGTTGTTCTTTTGCACATTATATTGTCACTCGCATATTATGAAAACAACTTCACTCGGGCTTTTGGAGGTGATGGTGGTACGTGTGAATGCCGGGGGGGATGCCCCCCCGGACCCCCCCTCTGTGGTGACGTCACGGGCCCATCCCCCTTTCTTTGTTTTCTCACAAGAAAAGATTTTTGGCGAATCAAGGCGAATGAGTGGGATAATAATATTTTTGGCGAGGGCGTTAAGAATTACAAGAAACCACATAAAACCCTAACAAACAAATGGCGGGCTTAGTTCCACTTGTATGCACGTGAGAGCGTGACAGGAGACAGGAGAGTTTCTTCAAGAACAGTTTTTGGCGAATGAGCGGGAACATATTTTTGGCGGATTGACCGTTAACCCTTTGTGCACCGTGGCAAATTTTTGGCAAATTTTTTTCAGTACCGAGCCTACGTAGGAACTAGTGGCCCATTCGAGAATCTTAAATAGGGTCGATATTGAGATAGATAAATGTCACAAAAAACGGCCGTCATATATTAAACTATTAACATCAATGGATAGACGACTATCGGAGCTACCTAATCGCATTTCTACCCAGGACCTAACTCATCGTAGTAGGGGCGATATTCATGGTCAAAGTCCATCGCCCGAAATTTAGCGGGAAAAAACAGCTAAATTGTCTACGTAAAGTACGTCCGGTGAACAAAGGGTTAAGATAATTAAAGAAACCACATCAAACAAATGGCGGGCTTAGTTCCACTTGTATGCACGTGAGAGCGTGACAGACAGGAGAGTAAGTTCCACCTGTAATCACTGTGGAGGAGACACGACAATAAGGGCTGCCGGGCTTTAGGAGTAACCTCCAAAAGAATAAATAATGTGAGGCATCAAGTGAAGGCGCATATTTTAATGAAAACGACAGAGAGAAAGACAAAAAAAGAGCTTTTAGATTGTGATCAAGTAATCCAGCGAGGACTTTCACTCGATCCTAGGAATTAATTTTGCTGATTGAAATCAACATGAAAATGGAATAATATCAACGATGCCATCTCAGCCCACTCTTGAGTCGGTTATACTCATCGATTGCCTCAATCAAATCACTTCTTGGATTTGGCACAAAATCTAATTGAATGTCACCCTGAGTCGTTGTTGCTACTGTTCCAACATTAGCAAATGAATAGGAAATGCGTTTTTTCATCAACCAACTTTTCAAAGAGATGGATGATCTCATGTTTAACGAGAGTTCATGATGACGAAGCTTGTTCTCATCTCGTCGTATGGCATCGTTGAACATATCATTGGAAACGACATACCCACCCAATGGTAACAAAAAATGTTGCATATTTTCATCCTCCAACATCATACCATCATCCTCATGTCGTCGTTGTTGTTGATGATGATGTTTTTGTTCCAACAAGCGTTCATCCTCTCTCCGTGCCAAAGCCAGGGCATATGCATCATCATCATCACCGGGAGGTATTGAAACCAATAATCCACGTTGACGCAATAATCGTAATTCCTCAACCTCCTCTGTTACCATCCGTGCGTCACTATCTCCTCTACTTCTATTATGTAAATGATACTGATCGGCTGGACGCGGTTTTAGTTGATACCATGATACCGGCACCACTGCCTGGACTCGACAATTATGTAGCAGAAAGTAATCTATGGCAAATCGTATCCCCCGAGAATCCGGCTGTCGTCGTCGACTGCTGTGGTTGTGTAAGCTGGGATTGACACAGTCATAATAGTTGTATGCAATGTTTGCACCATCAAGTATAACTAGAGGAGATATTGATGAAGATGGTTGATTGTACATTGGTATTGTAGGAATTATTGATGATATTGACTCATGGTGTATTGGATTGTTGCTACTGCATCTCACTTTGTTAAATTGTATTATCAGTTGTTGCTGCTCTCCTGCACCATCCTCGTCCATTATCATATTCTCGTCCAAATCATCATCGCACTGGTTCACGCCGACTACAAGCCTAGTTCGGAGTTTGTAATTGTTAGTCCTAGTCGGGAAGACAGCTTCGTCTGCGGTCATGGGACGGAGAGATTTCTCAGGAGGAGGATCGATTTCGTTATCCTCGCCGGGCAATGACATCATTGATTCATCGACATCAAGCAATTTCAACGATGATGCCGCATGACCAACAATAAACTTTGTCTGCAATTTAGTTTTGTGTGAGGTTGTTATTACCTTGCTTCCGCCTACTGCACGATGGAGACTACTGCCACCAACAGTCCCAAGATGTTGTTGTTTTTCTCGTGTACTATTGTCATCATGATCATGAATCAACAATTGAGAAGAAGTAGAGGAGAAGCCATCGGCGTGGTGAAGAGGATGATTATTTTCGTCGAGTATGGACGATCCCTCGTGAACTAGACTCGGCCTCCTCCCAGCCATCGCATCCATGTTGTGACAAATCGCCCGAGGTATTCGAAACTCGTGGATATCCTTGCTAGTAGTTAGACAAGCCCAAACAAACGTCCTTTGATCCGAGTTCAACCAACACAACGTCGTCTCACACCATGGCTCCCCTTCGTACCGTCGCTGCTCTTTTCCTTGCCGCTACGTCCGTATCGGCATTCGCTCCATCGGGATCTGTCGTGTCTAGGGTGGTTGCTAGGTGCGTGAAATTGCTGGGCTCTGCGTGTGTGCATGACTTCGAGGCTTTCGCATCTCACATCATGCTCTCCCTTCCTCCTCATTAAAAAACAATGTTTCCATTATTTCTCGCCGTCCCAACTCCCAGACCCAGTACCACCAGTGTCGCAAGCTCAGTCTTTGATGATGCCACCAAAGAATGGTCAGCCGAGTATCCCGACTTTGCTTCATGGGGGTGGGGTCCATCTGTCCAGGCCGAAATATGGAATGGTCGACACGCCATGTTTGGTTGGGTTGTCATGTGTGCCTGTGCGTATGCCAAGGGACATGGACTAATCCCCGATGCCGATAGTGCACTTAACCTTAAGGAATGGGGGACATTGTCGACGATTAGTAATACGGATACTATTACCAATGAGCGTGCAATTATCTTAATTGCCAACGTTCATGCCTTCTTTGTGGGGGTGTGTGCCACCATCGCCCCGTTGCCCATGTCGGACACACTCCTTTTGGATCCGAATCATCCCATGTATGAATGGCAGGTAGAACGTAACTCAAAGCTGGGTGGTGTCTTTCCTGATTTGAAGAGGATGGGTGTCACCCCCCATGCTGAACTGATTAATGGACGTATGGCGATGATGGGGATTATTACCTGCCTTGGATATTCTCTAATTCAGGGACAGACCATGATTGACACCATCAATGAATGGGTTGGAGGCGCTTATTTCTAAAGGCGTGGTTTGTTTTCTAGGCAATTTAGAGAGCTGCGAACGAAATGAATGATTATACTAATGTGCACCCTCTATCTGGGAGCTAGCGTGGCAATCTCAATAAAGTAAAACGTCTCAATGAATGATATTAGTTCCTTCTTACAAGCCATCAAGTTCGGGACGACTCGGTTTATCTACTTCATCAACAACAAGAAGAGAGCTGACATTGACACCAAGCTCCTTCAACTTCTTCTCATACGCGGCATTGCTCTTCGCGAGGGTGTGCAATCTTCCTTTGATCTGCTCCCTATCTAACAAACTTGCATTCAACTTCTTTTCTCGAGCTTTCATCTTCTCGACGACCGAGTCGAGATGCAAAGCTTCTTTTTTATACCAGTCGCGTTCGACCTCGAGTTGGCAGGCTCTTTCGTTACTTGTAATGGATTCCTCGAGTTGATGTTTGTCCTTAATGAGGTTGTCAATCTCAAGTTTACATTTGGCAATTTCAGATTGGTGCGAGAGATCAAGAGTTTCCTTCTGCCGATTGAGAGTGTTGTCAATGGACGTCCCAAGGTCATCAATCGCAACTTGTAGTTTTAGATACTCGGACTCGACAAGCTGCAAGCAGTCCTTATTGACGCAAGTTAAACCAAATGCAATCGATTGGTCCAACATTTTGAAAGAATGGGATTCTTCGGCAAGATATTGCGAAGACGAAGATTTGAGGGTGTTGTCGATTGATGAGAACTTCTTCCTCAAATGAAATGAAATTAAAATTCAAACCATTCCTCAGCAGAAGATGTCGAGCGAAAAGATACTTTCATCGCTACCGTTGCAGATCCTGCTCTATTTCAACGAATACTTTTCTTGGCTATGGTTCTTCATGAACTTGATGATATTCTGCTGGAAATCGTGAGTGGACACAATACATTTGTTATTACGCAGTAGCACTATTATTATTATTGCTTCTATTTAACGCGATGCTATCACATCTATCACTCACACGAACTCTTGGAACACATCAATCACAAACACGCACAAACATCTCAATTCCCCATAGGTACAAACTGTACTACGTGACATCGGCAATCCAATGGGAAATGGCATTGGTATTCTTGTTACCAATAACAGATCTCTGTCGAAACTATATCACAACACGAGGGAACAAGACCGAGCAGGTTGGGCCATTGATCTGGTCCTTATGCCTTGCAGCACCAACAATATTGGGATATGTCTACTTCCTTGACATGCAGACTTATGTCTTACACATTGATAAATGGCTGAATGGGACTGCCTTGGCGTTCGTTTCATTCGAGGTTGTGCTAAGTCTGTTTGCTTTGGTGGTCTTTCGTAGCGCGTACGGAACCAGACTCTTGTGGTGGTGTCCATTTTCTTCTTGAAATTAATCAATTTACCTTACCAGTCTTCGCCCATATCATCGTCGCAATCATTACTGTCTCCCTCTTGAATACTATCGAGGGAGCCTACAGATCCAACGGTTTTGAATCTAGGGGCTTTCGAAGAATTACCTGACGATTTTGGCTTATTATTTCGAGTATGATGGAGAGGTGGCTTGGCAAAGGCAGTTAAAGGACTAATTTGCTCAGTTGTCTTGCCGTAATAATTCGTACTATCCTTGCTTTCAAAACCGACAACACTGCTTGACGACAGGGGCTCCCAAAGAAATTTGCTTAAACTTTGACTACATGGGAAGGCCTCGACAACCTGACGCATCCATCTCTCCATCTCCGGACAATAGTGCTGGGCCGTGGCTTGGAGTAAGGCAAAGCCACTACGAGCTACGCCACTTAATGCATAGCCACCCTGCCCAGAGAGACTCTCTGTGGAGACTCTTGGTAGTTCAGGTACTGAATCATCATCTGATAATTCCCCCAGACTTTTAGACATACTCATACCGCCATGCCGCTTACTCCGACGATGATCATTGCCTTTTATTTCGTGCAATAAGTCCTTCCTCAGCTTGACAAATGTCGGAAAGGCACGAGTGGCATTATACTTACGTCCCTGAAATGTAATGGATAGTTGAAATTCAATCGCGGAGGGATCACCATTCGACCCACCTGCCAATTGCTCATCATTACGGAATGTGCTGTTATTCATCTCATCATCATCATCATCATTATTAGTAGTAGCAGTATCCTGTGATGAGAAGTCATCACTGTAATCATACATTGAATATTCTTCATCTGAATCTGTATCATCGTAGCATAATCCTGGTCTTGAAAATGAAAAAAACGATCCCTCATCGCCCACTTCTTCCCCCGTAGTCTTCTTATTATTGGAGCTATCATCATCCGTAACATTCTCTGTAGTGGTAGTAGTGTAATGTTCTGTTTTGCTCTCCCCCGCTGACACAACGGTAGATGGCGTACGTGCTATGAAACACGCCGTACGTCGAGCAATGGAACTCCCTCTTGATGTTAAACTCTTTATCAATGCGACTGGGTCTACTCTTGCACTACTAATAGCAATAATTATATCTGATGGCCGTGAGGAGGACGACGGTGGTGGTTGTGATGCCCGCGAATTAGACTCAGGGTCAGCAGCATTAGCAGTAGCAGGCATAACAAAATTGGTAAATCGTTGTGATATAAAATTATCAGTCTCAAGTGGAGACATTTCATTGAAGATATTAGGCAATGAACAAATGCCACTGGTCAATGAGGTATTTCTTCTAGTCATAGTCGACGATGTGGCGGTGTCCTCCTGCTCTTGCTTGGGCATTGGTGCACTATGACCATCCTCGTCGTCGTTTTCATTGTTCGTCTTTGGTCCTTCTTTTGGAGGGCTCGACGACAGCGATCCAAAGGCAAAGAATGGCAGTAATGACCCAGGGAGGGAGGCGTAGGCAGACATATCAGGAGTGTACTAATTTATGGATGAAACAATGTCGACATGAAGTTGTTACTACGACTAAACAGCAAACCCGACCACGTCTCCCATCTCCTTCCTTCTGTGTGTGTTGTCTTCTTTAGGTTATTTTCTACATAAATGGATCTGGCGATGAGAGATTCGCCTCATCTCAAGACTTTGAAAATTTGCTGAGTCCCCACGAGCAGGTGTGTTTAATACGGTCGAGCGGCCGCGACGGGACTGTCGGGTCTTCTCTTCCAACAGATATGTACTAGCCGCTCCGTCAATTGTTATTCAGACCTGGTAGCAGATGCTGTATGTTGATGGTTCATATCCACCTTAAGCAGGACCCTGACCACGTCTCCTCCTCGAAAAAGGCCCGGCGCTACTGCTGCCAGGATCCATGAAAGTGACAATGATTAAGTGCCTATCATAATACACTTATAAACCTTCAACTAATAGCAACTAAAACTGTGTACTTAGCTTAATTCTTTCATCATTAGCAGCTCACTTAGCTTTCAATTCTAATTCTCTTCATAGCCGAAGAGTAGACTTGATCAAGTCCTTGACGTATGCTTGATCCTCCACTGACAACGTCAGTAACGCCTGAGAAATACCCTCCACAATACCAGCCGTAGCAACTTTAGCCGTGTTACCACCCGCAGTCATGACTTCAAATACTTCCTGGATTACATTTTCTTTGCTGAGCTTCAACATTTTCATTTCAAGCTGTTCATTCTGTTGGGCCATCCATGATAGCACCGCCTTATCATCGCTCCAGAGCGCTTCCGTTGCGCCAGGTGTCTCGAGGAACCAAATCTTGATAAGTTTACTTGCTTCCAAGGAAGATATGGCATTGCCTCTACCAACTTGGTACGTCTCAAGAATCTTCTTTCGAAGGTCAAACTCTGCAAGCTTGCGACGAAGACGCCAGTAAAAGTAAGACCTTGCTTCCTTCCACTCTACGGCTCGCTCAATCACCCCAACAGCCTTCATCCGACCGGGGGTGTCATGTAACTCGCAGAACTTGACAGCGATCTGTTCATAGACCGGTAAAAGTGCTTGCTCCCTTTGCTGGATAGCATCCATGACTTCTTGTCGTTCAACCTGACACACTCGTTCTTGTAAGTCGGCATCAAGAGCCATCAATTTCTCATCAAGTCTGTGCATTGTGCTGAGCATATCCTTGGTCCTGTACTTGACACTGGCAGCTCCATTGGCTTCGAGAACACCACCCCGTGCATTATCAGCAGATGCATACATTTCCATGACTGATTCGTTAATTGAGGCATCGAGGACAACCCATGCACCACCCCTAATCTCAGCATGTGGAGGGATATAGACAAATACGGGCTGCTGGAACTTGACAAATGCATCAACAATCAATGATCCATACTTGAGTACTTCATCGAACATATCTCGCTGTCCACCACTAAAGCCTCTCCAGTTGGCAAAGATTATAAGGGGTAGGTCTTCTGTACGGAAATCATTGATAGCTTGAGCCGTTTTGTACGCACTGTTGGGAAACCAAACACCTCCGGCTTCTTGGATGACAGACTCAGACGCTTTAAGGTCAGCAGGATCGGCAGGTCTGATTGCCTCTGCAGCGCGATTTTCTGTGGCTATGACCCCCATCGGTATCCCACCCAAACGGGCGCGCCCGACAACAACTGTTTTGGCCCACCCAGCAAGTGTTTCAGTGAAACTCCCCTTGTCAAAAAAGCCACCATGCCATTCACCATTGTCGTCCTCATGACCAGTAAGGAGAAACCTGGAATCATATGGGACACCGGCCATCGGAACGAAACTAATCAATCGTTCAATATTATCAATACCAGTAATGTCAGTGACAGGGAGAAGCCCACCGCGCACTGTTGGCACGTAAGACAGCCAGTGAACGGCAGATTCTACAGCGGAGAGATGATCGTTCTCAGTAAGATGTGATATTCCATTTGAGTACATGATAGCTGGTCCTCCAAGCTGATCATTTGTTGAGTAGACATCGACCCCCATTAACTTATTAAGAGCTTGGTAGCCCGTGAGAATGATAGGAGAGTTGGAACTTTTTTGGATCGTGCGTTGACCGAGACGAACTAGGTAAGCACCAATGCCCACAGTCCTACCGAGAACAATGGTCAGAGTGAAAATGTCATCATATGCCGAGCTCGTTTCACCAGCAATCAGACCCGAACCCTTCAGGTTCTCAACACCCAAGTCTGGCTCCGAACCAATAATGTCTGTAATCTTAAAGACCACCTCGCCATTGATAGATGCAGGCTCCGCGATGAGTTCTTTCTGAGCCACACCCAAACGTTCATAATCAGACTTGTTCACATACAAGAAGTCGAATCCACTTTCGGGATTGGAAGGCACTTTAAATGCCACCTTAAACGTCTTCTTAATTCCTTCAGCAAGGCCAATTCTTGCACCCGAATTAGCAGCCATATACAGCCTCGGTATTCGTCGCTGACGAGCATAAACAGAGGCCATTTTGAATACAACATCCTCTCTTGTGCCAAAGCTCCCAGCCTTGTGTGTGATATCATTTGCAATTAAGACAATTTGCCGACCAGTCGAACACTCGACAGTTTTTAGCGTCATCAACCAAGCCACTATTCCAACATCATTCTTTCCAGCCTTTCGTTGGGTTTCAACTAGCTCTAATTCGCCATTCATATAATCAGTCATAGTCCAATGTCCTCCTGACTTCTTCCTCACCACAAGCTCAGTTGTGAACATAACCATTGTGGGTTGATTACTAGCCCCAGAGACACTAGCCCACTGTTTTTCAACAGCTGCCTCGAACAACGCAGGCAAGTCGTAACAATAAAGAGTATCAGATGACCTAAGTGCTGCCTTACGCTGCGCATCAAAGGGCCGTGTGAGAGGGTATGGTGTCGTAATGTCCAAGCCTTCCCACGAGCTGTCACCACTACCTGTGAGACTTGCCTTTGTGCCTCCAATTGATTTAAAGACACGCTTCGATCCAGAGTCATCCGCAGCTTCAACGTAGGTATTCATGACCTGCACGAAACCAGTAGGGTTACTGGCGACCAATCTTAATGAAATCGGATGAGAGTCGATCATATCGGCCAACTTACAAACAGCCTTGGCCTCAACTTCTGCAATGCCAAGACGGGTAGTACGCTTGGAGTGACGCTTAAGAATTGACGCCACAACCTGCTCTACAGCCATGGGGTCAATGATGGTACTTTGTGATGCACTGACTATGTTAATAAACAAGTGGTTGTCTCCTGGTGGGCAGGCCGTCTTCACAGATTCAAGGGCGTTGAATGCTTCGATAAGAAGCTGCTCGAAGCTTCCTGCGGAGAAGTCATTAATGAAGCTGACGGCTCGAGCGAAGATTCTCGGTGCCCTGTTCGCTTTTTTGTCTTGGGCCAAAGCTGATGCTTTTGGGGTGCCCTTATAGAGGTAGATCTGACCCGAAGGCGACATACGATCGCCTAGACAGACGAGGCTAAAGTTCTTCGTTAGACGAAGAGTTTCCAGCTGATACGACACCGTCGGTTCGATGTCCCTGTACAAGTGGTCTTCTTTGAATGCGGCAGTCTCTCTAAAAGTGAACACTGACGGAAGTGGGTAGAGGTACGACGAAGTGCCGTCCTTGGACACGATAAAGGACACTCTCCTAATATCCGCTCTTTCAAGGTCGTCAAGGTGACCAGCGAGAAGCTGCTCAATGCGTCGAGCCACACTATCTTGATCAGCCACAGAGCAGTTTTGCAGCACAAAGATGGACAGAACGTTAGCTGGACCCGATTCGCAACGAGGGGCAATATCGGTGTATTGAGGAAATTCTCCGAACAATGATTTGAAGGCAGCAGTGTCGCCGCAAATATCGCTCATTGCACTGCAGATCTTCATCACCGATGTTCTCAAAACCTTGGTCGAATCATGCTCCAGGCTTTGCAAACTGCTTTCTGAGTCGCTTCTAGACAATGATAGATTGCTAGTGCTGCCGGTCATGCTGGACAGTTTACTACTACTCATAGCCCGAGTTAGATCAGTCATACTTGTCATGCGTGCTGCGCTGCTAAACACACTAGTCTTTGGCTTAGTGCAGTACGTAAATTTGAGCGTTTGTTGCTCGACTATCGGAATGACTTCTTTGATGTCAAACGTCCGGTGCTGCTTCCTAGCTGCAATTTCCAATACAGCAAGCTGTTCATTGGCATTTGTGGCCTCTCTCAAAAGAGGAAGTAATATATCCGAACCTACAATGTTGTTGTCGATGAGAGATTGCACTTCCCTGGATGCATCATCGTCCTGCCCGTCAGCGAGAGATTTGGCAACCATGATAACTTTCTTCTTACGCTCTTCAATGCTTGGTAGCGATTCCTCGATGAGAACGTTTCTACATCTTTGTGATAAAACATCATAGATCTTGTTCCCCCTCATCGATGCAATATCAGTAAGGCATGGGGAGGTATCTACCAGGCCTTCAGCACCGAGGACTACTGACGTAACTTTGTGTGTTGAGGTAATATCTGTCTTTCCAGCCTCGGCGATCGAGTCGATGATCTTCAAAATGATAGATTCGGTCGAATGCAGAAGGGCGTGCGAACGACAAATATCGACTATCAAGGCATTATTGTTCTTGTTCGCCCTGCGTAGGTTGTCCACCGCATCCGCATATGATATTCCATCACAGAACCAACGCTCTACCGAAATCCACTCTCTTAAGATGTCAAGGAAATGTGTCAATACGCGCTCGGCTCCAGGGACGCTAACAGAGAGATATTTGGTGTACGGATCCACGGCCTCTATGAGTGGAGCCGTCAGGGCCACAAAGCTGGCCCGTTCGGCTTCTTCCTTAATGTTACTCCTTTGAACAGAAATCAAGTGCTTGAATTCATACGCCGGGAAATTTGATTTGCCATTGGCATTTGTCATCACTGAGAGACTTTCAAACAAGGCATTGTCTATCCTGCCGTTGAGAACTGAAAGCTGCTCACCGATTTCATAAGCTGGGAGAGAAGGGTCTGTTGCCGCAACCAAAATGTCATTCATTATTTGATCGATTGCACCAGGCGATAAGACGTATCCAGCCATACCATTCCTGAGTCTGTTTATGGCCTCCCTCAATACAATGTGCGGCCTCCTTCCGTTAGAGGGGGTGGGCGTGGTATTCGAATTGTCCACTGGTCCCCAACCAATCACACCCAAATCGCCATCGAAGACTGTTGCCGCTGAGACGTTCTCTGGATTCTCCAACTCTAGCGTCGCGAGCAGATCTCCCGGTGACAGTGCCGCACCCTCGTTGGCTGACCAAGTAATAACACCCGATTCTTCCACCTTGAGTGGCATGAACATCTTCATTACTTCGATCTCGGCAAATGCCCCGCCCTTTTTAACATGTGCGCCGTCAGGCACGAGACGCTTAACAAGCTTCCCTGCAACGTCCGTACGGAGCGACGATGGGTCGTAGTCAGGGGAAAACAAAATCGTCTTACCTCCGATGCTTAGCCGCATACCACCGGCACCACTGTCACCAGCCCTGCTCGACTGATATGCCACATGACTCTTTCCACCGATCCCGATGAGATATCCACCATCACTAAGCATCCTTACGGTAGAAAAAACAGACTTATTTAGATTGCCGGATACAGATATCCCAAACTCTCCACTCCCTGTGCGAGTGCATCGGAGTTTGTATTTGATACCATCAAGGATCAACTCGACGTCTCGTACCATCTGTAAAAGTCCAAGGGGTGGCAGCTGTCCCCGATCAAGTAGTTCGAGGAAGTGTTTTTCGTCTCCCACACACAGATCATACGCAACGACTGTTGCACCAATTACAACGATGTCGTGATTCGTGGTTATCCCCGACGACAAGCCCCTTCGTAACGTTGGCACTGCTTTAAGTGCGATCCCACCCTCTGAGATGATCCGATCCAACCAGCCAGTATCAATATTGTTCTCAATAAAATCTTCCAACTCGATGAGCTTTCCGATGTAATCGACCGTCGTGCTTATGTCTCCACGAATACTTAACTCCTTCAACGCAAGTACCATATTCCTCCGTGCTTGCTCTCGGTTCGGACCTGAGGAAAAAAGATGCCCAAACTGGGAATCAGCAAATTCATGTATACTCCCACTCGAGTCCATAGAGAAGTATCCCCATACATTCGGTGTGCTACGAAAATTAAGTTCTTGTATCCCACCAGACGTTGGCTTGAAGCCTGCATCAGCATTCTCGGCCGTGATACGTACGGCGATGCAATGCCCATGAGGCGGTATGCGCTCCACAACTGAAAAGTCAATGACAGATTCACCAGATGCAACGTCACATGAGTCTGCAAATCGATCTTTACCATATAGTTCCCGTATTTCGGGAATGTGATACAATGGTATGCCCATTGCAACTTGTAATTGTGCCGCTGGTAAGTTGACCCTTGTGATCATCTCCGTTACTGGATGTTCCACCTGCAATCGTGGATTAAGTTCCAAGAAGTAAAACTTCTCATCTACCTCCGAGTAAAGATACTCCACGGTACCAGCATTGGTGTACCCCACAGCCTTCGCAAGCGAGACAGCCGCGTCCTCCATTTGTTTCCACACATCCGGATTGGCTGCGACGGGCGGACCTTCCTCGATAATCTTCTGATGTCTACGTTGGACCGAGCAATCACGACCATTGAGTGCTATGGCATTGCCATACTCATCGGCAATAAGCTGTACCTCGAGATGACGAGATTGTGTCGATAATTTCATAATGAATATGGGCGAGCCAGGAACCTCGCCACACACCTGACGGTAGGCATCCTGGACATGGGCAGGATCATCAACCATACGTATGCCTTTCCCACCTCCACCCTCAGATGCCTTGATCATTACCGGAAAGCCGATGGCACACGCAGCCTTCGTTGCATCTGCGGCATTTAACACGCATGCCTCCTGCAATGCCTCCTCGGGCAATGTCCCAGCCTCACGATCGTACGATGCCACGACATGTCCACCATTCCATTTTATACATGGCACACCAGCATTCTGTGCAATGATCGTGCTGCCAATCTTATCTCCCAAAGCTTGCATCGGTGGACCTGCGGGACCAATGAAGGCGATAGGTGGATCACTCAGTGCCAACGTGTTAGGCAATGTTGGCTTTTCGGATGCATGACCCCATCCAGCCCAGACGGCATGTACTCCGTGTAAGCGTGCGAGTTCTACTATGAGTGTGACATTGGCGTAGTTGTGATTGTTCGAACCACCAGGAACGTCGACGATGATATCAGCCATACGGATATACTCGGCATTCGCACTATGATGCGTCGTGGGGGGGCACAAAGAAAGTGAGTAGAGGAATTGATAATGATCCCAGGATGAGCAGCGAATGCAAGCATCGACAATGTCATTCGGGAGAAGAACATGACAATAAATCGAACTATTTGACAACATCTAGTGCAAAGTCGGACGCATACATGTACGCCACGCGCGATCAAAACATTCAACTTACCGCATATCTTCCGGTGTCGCCATGACAACAAAGCTAATTGCTCTTTCATTACCAAATACCTCATATGCCCAACGTCGGATACTACGTATAGCTTTGACAGCAGCTACACCATTGTTGGCAATTAGTACCTTCTCAATGACACGGCCTCCTCCGGATCCGTTCGGCCCGACACCAGCAAGTTCGGTGACATACTCGGCAACGTCATTGAACCGACGATGGAGGTTGGGATTAGTCGTTGACTTTGTAATCTTCGATGACGACGCTATTGATGATGATACCTGTGGAGGAGTGACAGTGTAAGGTGCCATTGCTTCTCCTATTGCTGGTCGTCCGCTTCAGTCATCGCACAGGGGCAATCAACTCCTCGACAGTCCTCGACGTACTCACTCATAAGTAGTACGTACATACATTGAGACGAGTGATGATGATGATGATGAAGTGAAATGTTTGCTTGGAGGAGGCACAGTAGCAGTGTAGCATTATTCGTAGCAATTCGATACACAAATTGCCTTCCAAATTCATCGACGTATCGATTGAACCGAGCGACTGGCATCGTAAGACGACAATATCAGCTCAAATTACCCAGCTCTTCTAGCATGACAGAGAGCAAATCAACATCGCAGCAATTATTTGGCAGATTCATAATATCACCTGATCAGATATTTTATATGTCGAGTCATAGCTTCGCCATGGTCAACCTCCGCCCAATAGTCCCCGGTCACATCCTCGTTTGCTCTACTCGCGTTATACCACTTTTATCCGAGCTCAATGACGATGAATATGACGACCTATGGAAGACAGTACGAGTCGTACAAAGGGTGTTGAAAGTAAAATACAACTGTGATGCATTCAATGTGGCTGTACAGGATGGAACACATGCAGGACAGTCTGTCCCTCACGTGCACGTTCATATATTGCCACGATTTTCTGGCGACTTGGAAAGGAATGATGATATATATGATGAATTAGAAGCGTGGGCTCCTCGAGATGAAAAGAAGTCAATGGGGATGTCGAAATTCGATGTTCCGGAGGATAGTGAGAGACGGGATCGAACACTACAGGAGATGGCCGCCGAGTCGGCAATGTACAAAACTCTAATATAACGCTGTTATACGACTATAGCAACTCATCCTGGTTCATTCGCGTCTTCCTTCATTTTGACCATGCCCCTCCATCTTCTACCATTCCGCCACTCTACATTTTCCTTCCATATGCTCTGTTCGTCACCCTCGTAGACCTCAAGCTTCCAAATCGGAACTCTTGCCTTAAGCTCATCGATTAGATATTCTGTACAATGCATCGACTCACGTCTGTGTGGTGAATTACACCCAACAATGACACTAGCTTCACCTACCGGACACTCGCCCAATCTATGCACGGCAACTAGTCGTTCCACACCAGGATATCTCACTCGAGCATTGTGACACAAGATACGCAATTCTCGTAACGCCATAGGAATGTAGCCTTCATATACAAGTTTTGTCACGATCTTACCCTCAAAGTTGTTACGTGTAATACCAACAAAGAGAGAAACGGCACCACAACCAGGAGATGACGATGCTAGGAATTGCTGTATCGATTCGAGAGATGGTAGTGTGTTGGATACTTGTATTAGCAATGAGGAATCGTCATCATTGTCAGCTAGAACACCCACCTTTGCTTTCGTCATATTGTCGCTGGGGGTCTGATGAGTAGTATTCGAGCAAAAGACAAATATACCATCGGATGGACGTGTGCATTCCAAACCTCGCAACTTTGCTGCCTCAATGACAACCTCATCAGCAACATTATTCCACTTGGAGTATCTACTCAGTACAAACTGTCCCGCAGGTTTCTTCAAGAGATATGTCACGGTATCGAATAATGGTTGAACACTGTCCTGCGTATATATTATATCTGCCCCAATAATGGTATCAAATTGTCCATGCTGTACTCCAAATTTCTCCATGTTTGGTGATCCCCATATCAATTGTTTACAGACTATGATTGAATGGCTGTGAGCTTCCGATACTACATTATTTTCGACGCAATTCTGTTTTACATTTTCTCTCATTTGTTGTAACGTTTGCGTATCTCCATCTGTCATTACTACAGTCTTTGCACCTAAACAATGAGCAGTGATTCCACACAAACCCAAGCCTGCTCCTAGCTCGAGGACAGATTTATCTCGAATGCAACTGTCGGGATGACTTTGTAGGTAGTCTGACAGTCTCGGTGATGCTTGCCAAAGTGTAACACCCGTTGAGCGCGATGTTTCGTCACTATCCAATTTGAAGCCACGTAATTGTACAGTTTTAGAGGTGGTGGTCTTCTCGTCGGCATCATGATGTATTCGGTATGTAAATAATTGCTCCTTTTGATTATCGCTGGCTGCAAATAGATCTATCAAAATATTGTCGTCATCCTCTTTCAGACCCCAGCCTGTTGGTGATTCGATCCATTCTTCGTCCTCGTTTTCCATGGGGGGGGAAAGATGATAATGATGACCTTCAATGAGGCGGGAACAATTAGGCGGGAAACTGGGCGCTTCTTCTTCTCCTCACGAAAGATTCATTCTTTTGGAGGTACTCCTAAAGCCCGGCAGCCCTTATTCTTTTGGAGGTACTCCTAAGGCATAGTCCGCAGGCGGGGAGCCTTTTTCCTACTTTCGGACTTCAGGACTTTGTGTAATATGTAATTATGTGCTACATACTCTTGAGTACTGCACCTCGTCCGCACGCAGGATTTTGATGTTTCGAACTTTCGCACTTCCAAAAAACAGAGTCTAAATTTGGCGGGACAAATAGCAACGGCCGCGCCAACGAACTTTCTTCTCCCTTTCTCTTTTCTCGGAAGATTCTTTCTTTTTCATACTTAGTTCCTCCGTACGAGTTTAGGCGGCTTTTTGGGTCCGGGAAAATGTAACAAATTCTGCGCGCAAATGAGTAGTCTGACTAGTAGTTGAATATCGCGTTGAATACTTGGTGGTTGGATAATTCCGTTGGGTCGATT
>Ga0247843_1002352_pt1 | contig 34733 bp, 32 predicted proteins | sample LaCruzMarch2017__FD_192420 | JGI IMG/M metagenome (GOLD analysis project Ga0247843, IMG submission 192420) | Freshwater microbial communities from meromictic Lake La Cruz, Castile-La Mancha, Spain - LaCruzMarch2017_8m | ecosystem: Environmental > Aquatic > Freshwater > Lake | place: Spain... | reverse complement strand
CACAAGACAGCAACCAAGCTTCCGCACGTGCCACCTCTTCGCCCGGCTTGGCCAGTTCGTGCGCCAGCCCTGCATTGAGCGCGGCTTGACCGCTCAAACGAGCGCCTTCAAGTAAGATCGGGAGGCAGGCTTTAAGGCCGACCAGGCGCGGCAAACGCTGCGTTCCTCCAGCCCCGGGTAACAAGCCGACGAGCGATTCAGGCAAACCAAGTCCAATTTTAGGATCATCCACCAGCACGCGGTAATGCGCACCCAATGCCAACTCACATCCGCCGCCAAGGGCAAGGCCGGCTATTGCGGCGGCAACGGGCTTACCCGCCGTTTCCAAAGCGCGAATGGCTTTGCTGAGTGGGAAAAAATGCTCGAACGCCACATTAAAGCGGTCCTGCAACGGTGCTTCCATTATCATATCATAGGCAACGCCAAGTTCAGTCAGGTCCGCGCCCGCGCAAAAGGCATTATCCTTGCCCGAGCGGATAACAACGCCCTTTACATCTGCCCCCGCCAACCAAGCGGCAAATACACCAAGCTCGTGAATGGCCGCATTGGAAAACACATTCATCGTCCGCTCAGGGCAATCAAAAACGAGATGGACAAGTCCATTCGCTTGAAATTCAAGCCGGAACTGTTCAAGAGTTGGCGGGGTAACGGTCATTATGCTTCCTTCGGTAAATCACTGTTTGCGGAACTTACCCGCGTCATCGCGGACTGCGCTTGCCTGTATGGTTAGCGAGCGCGGGTGCTTGACACGCACAAGATAGTTGGAAAGGAACGCGCTTAGTTCTTCAAGCGAGAGTGTTTTGCGTTGCATTTCAATAACAGCATGGACGATTTGTCCCATGTCAGCGTCAGGCTTTCCCTGCACCGCACAAGACACAATATCGGGATGCCGGGAAATCGCTGCCTCGACCTCTGCCGGCCAGATGTTAAGGCCCCCCGAAATGATCAGGTCTACGCGTCGGTCCGCCAGATACAGATAGCCTTCTGCGTCGACATGGCCGATGTCGCCAACCGATTCCCATCCGTCAGCGGTGGCGCGACGTTCTGCGCCGATGTAGCGATAGCTGGATTTTGGGCCACCAGCGGGCATAGCATAAACCTCCCCGTCAATGCCGGTTGGAACTTCATTTCCCCGCTCGTCCAATATCCGAAGACGGGCTCCTCCTGTCGGCTTACCAACCGATCCGGAATGTGTGAGCCAATCGCGGCCGCCAATCCAACAACGAACCAGCCCTTCGGTCGCCCCATACACTTCCCAGATATGGTCGGCACCCATCCAGTCTATCCACGCTTGCTTTAGCCACGGTGCCATGGGTGATGCGGTATGGACCACCATGTTCCAGCATGAAAGGTCAAAACTCTCGCGGTAAGGTTGAGGCAGACGCCAGATACGGTGCAGCATAGTGGGCACCATGATCGACCATTGAATGCGCAGATCATCGATCAATTGTAGCGCAGCCTTTTCCTCAAACCGGTCCATCATGCAGACGGTACAGCCCTTCCAAAGCGCAAAAATCGCGGAGCTAAACGAGGCATTGTGATAGAGCGGACCTGGCACCAGCACAGGGGCATTTTCGGGGATACCAATAAAGTCCATGCCATCTGGAAAAGCAGCAGGCCGTCCATCTACGATTACTTTGGGCTTGCCCGTACTTCCGCCGCTGGTGCATGCTTTCCATGATGCAGCAACGTGAATAGGTGACAGCATAGCCATTGCACAATCAGGAGCATCGGTTGGCTCAATGTACGCCCGCGGTTGCATTACGTCCAAAATCGCATCGCGTTCAAAGGCGGGAAGCTTGCCAGAAATCGGTGCGGGTGTGGCCCCTGCTTTGTAGATGCCAAAAGCTATGGCGATGAATTCCGGGCCATTAGGCCGTGAAAAGGCAACGAGATCATCTGGCTGCACGCCTTTGCCGATCAACCAGCTAGCCCATCGAGTTGAACGCGTTTCAAGCTCGCCGAAAGTCAAACGCTCCGCGCCTTTAACCAACGCTAGGCGGTCCGCCGGATGGCGTGATGGTGTTTCGGCAAGCGATAGCATATTCGTCAGAATGCTACCTTATCGCCGCCTTTTAGGGAGAGAATATCGCGGGCTTCATCGGGCGTTGCAATGGACAGCCCAAGCCCTTCGATGATCTGGCGGACGCGTGTCACTTGTGCTGCGTTAGTTTGGGCCAGTTCACCCTTACCAAGCCAAAGCGAGTCTTCTAGGCCGACGCGCACATGCCCGCCCATCGAAGCTGCCATCGCTGCGACCTTCATTTGGGCGGCTCCTGCGGCCAGCACCGACCAGCGGTAATTATCACCGAACAAACGGTCCGCTGTGCGCTTCATGTGCATCACTTCATCGGGGTGCGAACCAATCCCTCCTAGCAACCCAAAGCAGGTTTGAATGAACAGCGGCCCTTCGACCAACCCTTCCTGCCAGAAATAATAGAGATTATGCAGATGCGCGGTGTCGTAACATTCAAACTCATAGCGCGTACCGGTCTTGTTGAGCGTATCGAGCGCGTAGCGAATGTCTTTGAAACTGTTGCGAAACACCAGGTCATACGAAGCTTCGAGCATCTCAGGCTCCCACGCATGTTTGAATTCTTTGAAGCGTTTGAGCATTGGGAAGAGGCCGAAATTCATCGATCCCATGTTGAGGCTGGCAACCTCGGGTTGCAGCGTTTCAGCGGGTTTGACGCGATATTCAACGGGCATATAGGGTGAAGCGCCGGTGGTGATGTTCACAACGACATCCGAGCGTTGCTTAATGACCTCAAGGAACGGCGTGAAATCCTCAGGCGTGTGAACAGGATGTCCGTCGACCGGATCACGCGCATGGAGGTGGACAATCGCGGCCCCCGCCTCTGCTGCGCCCAGTGCAGAATCGGCAATTTCTGCCGCAGTCACGGGCAAATAAGGCGACATGGACGGCGTGTGGATTGATCCGGTAATCGCGCAGCTGATAATAACCTTGTTCGTGGCCATATTGAATTCCCATTAAAGTTTTTTGGCGTAGTTGGTCCACGCAACGTGAAGGAAATCACGATGTGATGGGCAAGCGATGGCTATCAACGCCTTCGCGCGCATCGCGTATGTCTTGTCACGCAGATCGGCGACGCCGTGTTCGGTCACCACGAGGTCAATGTCCATCCGCCCCAGTGACACGGCGCCCGCACCACCGCTCGGTGCAACAATCCTGCTGATGCTGCCGCCTGCGGCGGATGCAGGCAAGGCGACGATCCGCAAGCCATCGCCCAGACGCGCGCCGCGTGCAAAATCAGAGGCGCCGCCGGGGCCGGACACCAAGCCTTTAGGCGTTAGCTCGGCGTAGGCCTGCCCCAAAAGATCGACTTCGATTGCAGAATTTATGGTCACGAGATTGTCGATTGCGGCGTGCGCCGCCAACCCATGTGTGACCGACACAGGCCGGAACTGGAAGGCCGGGTTTGCAATGCCTGCATAGAGCTCCGCATTGCCAATCGCGACCCCAACAAGTGCGGACGGCCCTTCTGCCATTGCGCCCGATACTGCGAGTTCAAGTAATCCGTTACCCATCAGGCCGGTATGCACACGCAGATCGTTATGACCAGTCAGGCCGCGCATCACAGCGTCGGGTATTTTGCCGAGGCCAGTTTGCAATGTTGCGCCGTTACAGATGTGAGGCACAATATACGCGGCGATGGCTTCTGCAACAGGATCAGGCGCCCCGCCTAGGCTTTCCAACAACGGCTGGCTGGACTCAAAATATGCAGTGATCTCGGCAAAAGGAATGCCATTATCCCCCGGGGTATGCGGCATCTGCGGGTTGATATGCGCAATCCGCACCGGAATATCGCGCCATAGATCGGCGATGAACGCCACTTCGCTGCCGAAACTGCAATTTCCGTTTTCGTCGGGCGGGCTGCACATGAAAAGCGCCGCATTTGGTTGGCGGCGGCGGTAGAGGTGCAGGATATCCTGATAACAGATCGGAAGAAACTCCACCTGTTCGCCAGCCGCCTTCAGCTCTGGCGTCATAAAAAAGGTGAGCACGCTGCAATCGGGATTCGGAAGCCAAGTCCGGCGATTGAGACCGGGAACGAACACGCCGCTAAAGGTCATCGCGCCCAGATCATCGCCTGCCGCCATTACGGCATCCGCCAAAATCCCTGATTCAGCCGAACAGGATGACACAAGCGTCAATCCGCCCGGAGGCAAAACATCCGCCAAATTGGCCGGGTCAAAGCGGATAGCTGTCATTGTCCCGGCCCTTTGCAATCACTTCACATATTTATGAAAATCAGGCTTCCGCTTTTCGGTAAAGGCGCGGACGCCTTCTTTCGACTCTTCGGTATCGTAGAACAGCTTGACGGCATTCAAAGCCATCTGGCTAATCCCGCGGATATTCTCGCTATCAGCGTTGAATGACCGTTTGGCGAGCGCGAGCGCAGTGGGCGAACGTTCTGCCAAAGTATCGGTCCACGCATTGACCGCCGCATCAAGTTCCGCTGCGGGAACTACTTTGTTGACCAAGCCCATGTCCGCAGCCTGTTGCGCCGTGTACATATCGTTGAGGAACCACATTTCGCGTGCTTTCTTGTCGCCGATATGCCGAGCGAGTAGTGCCGTGCCCCAGCCGCCGTCAACCGAGCCAACCTTTGGTCCAACTTGGCCAAATTTTGCGGTATCGGCCGCAATTGTCAGGTCGCACAATGTCGCAAATACATTGCCTCCTCCAATCGCAAATCCGTTAACGCGTGCGATGACGGGCTTGCCTATATCGCGGATGATGGATTGCAGTTCGTCAATCGGGAGGCCGACGATACCGCGTCCGTCATACTGGCCTTCATGCGCAGACTGGTCACCACCAGTGCAAAATGCCTTGTCGCCAGCACCCGTCAATACAACCGAAGCAACCTGCTTGTCATCAGCTGCAAGCTTGAACGAAGCGATCAGTTCCTCGATGGTTTGCGCACGGAACGCATTATACAGCTGCGGGCGATTGATGATAATCCACGCCGCCCGGTCACGGACTTCATAAAGTACATCTTCGAAAGTAGCGGGGTCAGTCATCTCAATATCTCCAAGAAATCAAATCATGTTCATGCCGCCAGCGATCGAGATCGTCTGGCCGGTCATGAAGGAAGCATCGTCCGACGCGAGGAACGCGACCATCCCGCCATAATCTTCGGGTTCTCCCATACGGCGGAGCGGAATCCCCCGAACCATCGCGTCTTTCCATTTGATTGCTGCTTCGCCTTCGCCAAGTACACTCGCCATCATTGGCGTATTGGTAGGACCCGGACAGACTACGTTAAGTAGCACGTTATTCCGCGCCAGCTCACGCGCGACCGATTTGGTGAACGCTATCACGCCGCCTTTGCAGGCCGAATAGACCGCTTCGGTGCTCGTCCCCACGCGGGCTGCATCGGAGGCGATGTTGATAATACGTCCACCGCCACGCGACACCATCAAAGGGGCAACGACATGGTGCGTGTTGAGCGGGCCATAGAGGTTGATCGCGATAATCTTGTCCCACAAGGGTTTGTCCGTCTGAAGGAAGTTCTTAGGCAAATCCCAACCGGCATTGTTGACCAGCGCCCAGATCGGGCCGAAATCGGCTTCGACTGCATCGACGGCAATTTTAATTGCGTCATAGTCCGTGACATCGACTGCGTAGGTTTTTACCATGGCATCGCCTGCAAGCGCCTCGGTTTCCGCGCCAGCACCCGGGTTCATATCAAAAAGAGCGACTTTGCATCCTTCTTCTGCTAGGCGCAGTGCGATGCCGCGACCAATCCCCTGTCCGCCGCCGGTTACAATCGCCACTTTGTCTTTCAATCCGCGCAACTTAAATCTCCTAAAAGCTTATTCGAGAATATTGATATCCGCCCGATCATCGTCCGGGTCATCGCTGTCGACCATTTCGAGCAAAGTGTTTTTGAGCGCCAGCAACGTGTCCGACGCCTGATTGAGGTCGGCTTCGGGGATTTTTGTCAAAATGCCGACTTCAACATTTTCAACATTCTTTCGAATTGTAGCAATCAGCTTTTGACCTGACTTGGTCAGATAGACACGACGCGCTCGGCCATCTTTAGGGTCGGCGCGGCGTTCGACGAGGCGTGATGCCTCCATCCGGTCAAGTAATCCGCCGATAGCCACCTTTGTAAGATCAAGGTCAGCGGCCAGCGCAGTCTGTGTCATGCCGTCGCGTCGCGACAGGAAAGCGAGAACCCACCATTGAGAGCGCGTGATGCCGAGCGGCTTGAGCGCGCGGTCGACAACGATGCGGCGTAGACGCGATACGTCGTGGATAAGAAAGCCAAACCGGAGGCTAGAGTTAAGATCTTTTTGCACAGGTTTACCTTCAGCCATTATTGAACGACCGCCATTAGGTGAAAGTGCATCAAGATTCACCCCCGAATTCATATTTCAGGCCGTTGGTCGGCCCTTTAGCCGCCCTTTGAACATTTCGCGCGAAATAATCATCTTCATGACTTCAATCGAACCGCCGGCAATTTTGACGATCCGGGCATCAGCATAAGCTCGGCAAATCGGATATTCCCAGATGTAGCCCCAACCGCCAAAGAGCTGCAGACATTTGTCTACTGCTTCGCAGTGCAACTCGGACGTAGTCATTTTCGCCATCGCAGCGGTCACTGGATCAAGTTTACCATGCATGAACAATTCGATGCATTTATCGGTAAACACACGCGCCATTACCGAGCGCGCCTTCAAATCAGCCAGCACGAACTGTGTGTTCTGAAAATCAGCGATTGTTTGATCAAAGGCTCTGCGCTCCGCAGTGTAATCCACCGTCCACTGGATGACGGTTTCAGTCACCGTTGCAGAACGGATCGCCTGCGCAAGCCGTTCCTGAGGAAGCTTGCTCATCATTACGCCAAAACCGCCGCCCTCTTCGCCCAGCATGTTCGACGCCGGAATGCGGACATTTTCGAAGAACAGCTCTGAGGTATCCTGACCCTTCATGCCAAGCTTTTCGAGATTACGGCCACGCTTGAAACCGGTGCGGTCGCCTTCGACGATAAACAGCGTGACCCCTTTTGCGCCTGCAGCGCTGTCGGTTTTGGTGGCAAGGACAAGAATGTCGCAGCTTTGGCCGTTGGAGATGAAAACTTTCTGTCCATTGATGACAAACTCGTCGCCCTCGCGAACCGCTTTGGTGCGAATCGCCTTCAAGTCGGACCCCGCATGCGGTTCGGTCATGCCAAGCGAACCAATCGCCTCTCCGCTGATCATTTTAGGGAGCCAATACGCCTTTTGTTCAGGCGTCCCATGCGACAATAAGTAGGTTGCGACTAAATCGGTATGGATGAGGAAGCCGGGGGCACTTGCGCCGACTTTCCACAATTCCTCAAACAGGATGACATCGAACAAATAATCGAGTCCAAGACCGCCATATTCGGTGGGCACTGTGCAGCAGAGCATTCCCTGCTCACCGGCCTTTAGCCAAAGCGAGCGCGGGACAACGCCTTCTTTTTCCCATTGATCATGAAAGGGCACAATTTCTTTTTCGACAAAACGACGCACCGTTTCGCGCCACATGTGATGTTCTTCCTTGAATAAAGTACGCTCGATCATGAACCGTTGGCCTTGTCTCTTTGTGTGGATTCCTGAATCGCTTCGCATGCAGCCTGCCATTGTGCATCGGTCAAACCCGACAGATCAACAAAGGTACTCGGTTGGGCGAGGTGCTGGCCGCCATTAATCGCGATAGCCTGGCCATTTATGTCATCACAGCCATTGGGCTTCAGAAAAATGGTTAAGCTCTGTAATTCCTGCATATCGCCATAGCGGCCAGGCGGAACCGTATCGAAGCCGAGTGCACACCTTTGCGCATCGGGGATAAGGTTCAACTTTTCCCATACACTTTCGTGCGGGAATGGGCCGGGTACGGTCGGGCGCATGCCATATTTGCCCCATTCGACCGCCAATGGCATGCTCATAGGTAATCGGTCCTCAAAAGATTGCGCGCTCAATGCTATTTAACGCTATTTATTGTGAACCTGTTTACAAGTTTCGCGAAAGCTGTCAAGAAATACATATCAACGAAACGCACCGAACAGGATGATCATGGGACAGGATACGGGCAAGCGCGGAATTGCAAGCGTTGGGGGCTATCTCCCCTTGCTCCGTCTCGACCGGTCTGCTGCATCCAAGGGATTGCAGTTCTCTGGCCTTGGTGGGCGTAATGCGGGATACCGCACAACGGCGGGATGGGATGAAGATGCACTGACAATGGCTGCGGAGGCTTCGAGACATGCTACCTCGACGGTTGCGCCAACCCGGATTTGCTTCGCGTCAACTTCGTCACCCTTTATTGAACGCGGCCATGCGTCGATGTTGCTCGAAGCGTTGGCGTTGCCTGCTAATGCCCGCACTATCGACGTATCGGGCAACCGGCGCTGCGCCGTATCTGCACTTCTTGATGCGTTATTGGGGCAGGGAGATACGCTGATTGCGTCTGGTGAAAAGCGGCCAGTCAGGGCGGGTAGTGCTTTTCATACTGCGTGGGGCGATGGTGGCAGTGCAGCTGTCGTGACGGATGATGGCGGCGCTGCCCTGATAGGCTATGCCAGTCTTGCGCGTGATTATGTTGATCTGTATTCGTCACGCGAACATCCGACGCCCTATGCGTACGAAGAACGCTTCGTAAAAGAAACTGCGACGCGTGATGTCATTGCGCCCACCATTAAAGCGGCGCTTGCTGATGCGGGTGTGACGTCAGCGGACATCGCTCATGCCGCTATATGCGAGCCATTGCCGGGTATGTGGCGGGATATCAGCAAAGCAACTGGCATCACCGCGCCCAATCATGCAAGCGACCTGAGTGCCGCCGCTGGTGATCTCGGCGCAGCGCATCCGCTGTTCGCGCTCGCACTCGCTTTGGACGCAGCTCAGCCGGGCGATATAATACTGCTCGCTGGATTTGGAAGTGGTTGCGATACTTTGATTTTTAAAGTGATCGGAGCGGTTGCTGGAGCAGCAAAAGCACGCGCCGCACTCACACAAGGCCTGATTTTCGCCGACTATTTGCGGTTTCTCTCACTCACCGGAACAATCGATCTGGACTGGGGCATCCGGTCCGAATTTGAGCAAAAGACCCAAGCAACGGTGCTGGAACGCTATGGCCGCGACATGATCGGTTTCATCGGTGGACGCGATACGAGAGGCAATGTCCAGTTCCCCAAATCGCGAATTCCCGTGCGTCCTGATGCTGATGGCCCCGAACCGATGGAGGATATGCGGTTGGCCGATGTGCCTGCAAAACTCGTTTCGGTGACCGCAGACCGGTTGAACTTCACGCCAGACCCGCCTTTCTGGTTTGGTCTAGTTCAGTTCGAAAACGGCGCGCGGGTGATGATGGAATTCACTGATGCGGACGCCGATGGCTTTAAGGTGGGGGATAGTGTGGCGATGCGGCTGCGGATTAAATCGCACGACAAAAGGCGTGGCTTTCGGACCTATTTCTGGAAAGCCGCCCCTGCTCTCCGCCCGATAATGGAGGCGTAAATATGGCCAGTGGGATCAAAGACCGCGTCGCCATAATCGGCATGGGCTGCACCGTATTTGGTGAATTGTGGAACAAAGGGCCCGAAGACCTGATCGTCGAGGCGTTTGAAGAAGCCTTGGCAGATGCGGGCATTGCGCGCGGACATATTAACGCCGCGTGGGTTGGCAATGCGCTGGACGACATTAATATCGGCAACAGCGCGCTCCCGCTTGCGCATGCGCTGCGTCTGAAAGCCATCCCCGTGTCGCGCGTTGAGAATATGTGCGCGACCGGCACTGAAGCATTACGCGCAGCCACTTATGCCGTTGCCGCAGGAGCGGTCGATTTCGCCGTCGCACTCGGTGTCGAGAAGCTGAAGGATACAGGCTATGGGGGCTTGCCGCTGCGCACCAAAGGTCTCGCGAATGACCTATGGATGCCTTATGGATCAGCGCCGGGAACCTTCGCGCAATTGGCCGGGGCTTACACCGCGCGCCACGGCGCGTCGTCCGAAGACCTCAAGCGCGCAATGGCGCATGTCAGCTGGAAGAGCCACCAGAACGGTGCGCTCAATGCCAAGGCGCATTTACGCAAAGCGGTGGATATGGAAACGATATTAAACGCTCCTATGATTGCCAATCCGCTCGGGCTATTCGATTGCTGCGGTGTGTCAGACGGTGCTGCCTGCGCGATTGTAACAACGCCTGAAATTGCCAAGGGTCTTGGCATTGCCAATCCGGTGACGGTTAAGGCAATTCAATTATCGGCAAGCCATGGCTGGGAAGCAAGTTATCATGAATGGGATGGCTCATCTATCCGCAACACACAAGAAGCCGCTAAACGCGCTTATGCCGAAGCGGGGATTTCCGCTCATGACCTGTCGATGACCGAAGTGCATGATTGCTTCTCAGTCACCGAGCTGGTTACCATGGAAGATCTAGGCCTATCAGCTGAAGGCAGCGCCATATTCGACATATTGGATGGCCGCTATGACCACGATGGCGCGATGCCGTGCCAAACCGATGGCGGATTGAAATGCTTCGGCCATCCGGTTGGTGCTTCGGGCCTGCGGATGGCATATGAGGTTTATAGCCAGCTTTTGGGCCGCGCGGGCGACCGACAGTTGGCCAATGTAGATTTCGGCCTTACGCATAATCTGGGCGGGCAGCCCGCCAATAGCGTGGCGGCTGTCTCTATCCTCGGACGACTAAATTAGGGAAACAGACAATGGCTGGACTTTACTTCGACCAATTCGAGATTGGGCAGGTTTTCAAACATGAAATCCGCCGTACCGTCACCGACATGGACAATATTCTGTTCTCGTCGCTGACGTACAATCCAGCAGCGATCCATATCGACCATGAATATGCCAAAGGCACCGAGTTCAGCAAACCGCTGATGAATTCGATCTTTACGCTCGGCCTCGTCATTGGATTGTCGATTCAGGATACCACGCTCGGCACCACAATCGGCAATCTGGGCATGACGGATACGACATTTCCTAAGCCAGTTTTTGCGGGGGACACGATCCGGTCCGAAACGAAGATTGTCGAAAAACGCGAGAGCAAATCGCGCCCGACGCAAGGTATCGTGACGTTCGAACATATCGGTCTTAACCAGCGCGACGAGGTAATCTGTCGCACTGTACGCGCTGCGCTGATGATAAAGGCGCCAGCATGAAATTAAGGTCGATGCTTTTTGTCCCCGGCGACAGCGAAAAGAAATTTGCCAAGGCACGCGCGACGGCGGCTGATGCATTGATCCTTGATCTGGAAGATTCGGTTGCGCTTGAACAAAAAGCCACGGCGCGCGACCATGTCGCTTCGCTGCTCAACGATGATACCCCGAGGCGCTGGTCGTTTTTCGTGCGGCCCAATCCGTTCGACACCGGATTGACCTATGAGGATCTAGCAGCGGTTGTGAAACCCGGGCTTGGTGGTCTGCTAATACCCAAGGCCGATGGGGCACATGATATCGCGCGTATTGCCGAAGAATTGGACAGACTGGAAGCAGCCGCTGGAATGGCAATCGGCACCGTTAAAATTGCAGTCGTTGCGACAGAAACGCCGATCGCGATGTTCAATCTGGCAAGCTATACCCCGCCCCATCCGCGCCTGATTGCGCTCACCTGGGGCGCAGAGGACTTGGCCGCAGCCATTGGCGCAACGGGCAACAAGGAAGATGACGGTCAGTGGACTTCGCCCTATCAAATGGCGCGCAATATGTGCCTGTTCGCATCGGCTGCAGCGGGCGTATTGCCGCTCGATACGCTTTACGCCAATTTTCGCGATGCCGAGGGCCTTGAGGCTGATTGCAGACGCGCCAGGCGCGACGGGTTTCTGGGCCGCATCGCTATTCATCCTGATCAAGTAGACATCATCAACCGCTGCTTCACGCCGTCGGATGCTGAAATTTCAGAGGCCCGCAAAATTGTAAATGCCTTCGCCGCTCATCCGGGCGCTGGTACGCTCGGCATCGATGGCAAGATGTTCGATATACCCCACTTAAAGGCAGCGCAAAAAACGCTCGCCTCAGTAAATTAGGAGAAAAAAATGTCCGCATCCCGTCCCCTTCCTACCGAAGATGATCTCAACGTCATTCGCGAAGGCGTTCGAGCCGTATGCTCGCATTTCGGTGACGACTATTGGCTCGCCCGCGATGATGATGGGAAATTTCCGCATGAGTTCCACCGTGCGATGGCCGAAGGTGGCTGGCTTGGGATTACCATGCCTGAGCGATATGGCGGTTCGGGCCTTGGCGTCACCGAAGCCACGGTCATGATGAACGAAGTGTCGTCCCACGGCGGCGGCTTTGCAGCCGCATCGACCATTCATATCAATCTGTTCGGACCACATCCGATTGTGGTGGAAGGCACGGAAGAGCAAAAGGCACGGTGGGTTCCGCGTCTAGTGTCGGGCGAAGACCAATGCTGCTTCGGTTTTACCGAGCCCGACGCTGGCCTCAACACGACGCGCATCAAAACTTTCGCCGAAAAAGTTCCTGGCGGCTATATCGTGCATGGCCAAAAGGTCTGGACATCGACCGCGCAGGTGGCGAACAAGATTATGCTACTAACGCGCACGACGAAATATGAGGATTGCGATAGACCAACCGACGGCATTACCATTTTTTACACCGACCTTGACCGCAGCAAAATCGACGTAAACTTAATTCCGAAAATGGGCCGTAAAGCGGTCGATTCGAACGCGATCTTTATCGACGGCTTGTTCATCCCCGACGAGGACCGGATCGGCGAAGAGGGCAAAGGTTTTGGTTACATCCTCCACAGCCTTAACCCCGAACGCATACTGATTGGCGCTGAAGCCATCGGCATAGGCCGCGATGCTTTGCGCCGTGCCACGCAATACGCCAAAGACCGCGTGGTATTTGATCGCCCTATCGGGCAAAACCAGGGCATTCAACACCCGCTTGCTGAAAAGTGGATGTATCTCGAATCTGCATGGCTCATGTGCGAAAAGGCCGCCCGCCTATACGATCAGGGATTGCCGTGCGGTGCAGAATCGAACGCCGCCAAATTCCTCGCAGCCCGCGCATGCCATGATGCCGCTTGGCAGGCAGTCGCAACGCATGGTGGCTTTGGCTATGCCAAGGAATATCATGTCGAACGGCTCTACCGCGAATCCGCATTGACTCGGCTAGCGCCGATTACCGAACAGCTGATTATGAGCTTCATCGCTGAAAAGGTGCTTGGGCTTCCAAAAAGTTATTGAGGGACAGGGTTTATGGGAATGATGGATGGCAGAGCCGTTTTGGTCACGGGCGCGGGTCGTGGGGTCGGGCGAGGCATTGCGCTGGAGTTAGCAAAGGCTGGGGCAGCGGTAGTAGTCAATGACCTAGGCGTATCGATTACCGGGGAGAATGCCGAGGGATCGCCAGCAGAGCAAGTTGCCGCCGAAATCAAGGCACTGGGTGGCAAGGCTGTCGCTAATCATGACAGCGTCGCCGACTGGGACGGGGCTTGTGCTATGGTCAAATCCGCAGTCGATAATTTTGGACGAATTGATGCGGTGGTAAACAACGCAGGCAACCTGCGCGACGTCTATTTCCATAAGATGAGTCCCGAAGATTTTGACGCGGTTGTCGCGGTCCATTTGAAAGGCAGTTTCAACACAAGCCGTGCTGCAGCGCCCTTTTTCAAGGAACAGGGGTCAGGTGCCTACGTCCACATGACGTCTACTAGCGGCCTAATCGGCAATTTCGGGCAGGCCAATTATTCGGCGGCGAAGCTTGGCATCGTTGGACTGAGTAAATCCATCGCTTTGGATATGCAGCGTTTTGGTGTGCGCTCCAACGCAGTTGCGCCATTTGCGTGGACGCGAATGATTGACTCGATTCCGACCGATACCCCCGAACAGCAAAAGCGCGTCGATGGGCTGAAAAAACTCGATGCTGACAAAATCGCGCCATTTGTTGTCGCCTTGTGCAGCGATCAAGGTGCTAAAGTTACCGGGCAGATTTTTGCCGTCCGGAACAACGAAATTTTCTTGTTCTCGCAGCCACGTCCAATCCGCGTGGCACACACCTCCGATGGCTGGACTCCCGAAACCGTGGCCGAGCGTGTATTCGATCAATTTGCCAACGACTTCTATCCGCTAGATCGTTCAGCAGACATTTTTACGTGGGATCCTGTATGAGCATTGCGTCTGATCTTCGTTCCAAACTACGCATACCGGTCATGGCTGGGCCAATGTTCATAGCCTCTACAGCAGATCTGGTCATCGCCCAGTGCAATGCGGGTATCATAGGCTCAATGCCTGCGCTCAACCCACGTTCTACCGAGTCACTGGGTGAAGATGTGCAGCGCATAGCCGCAAGTGTCGCCAACATGCCTTATGCCATCAATCTGGTTGCACATGCCAGCAACTCCCGATTGGAAGCCGACCTCGAGGTTGTCCTGAAATACAAGGTGCCGATCGTCGTGCTGGCACTGGCTGCCAATCCCGATTTGGTTAAACGGCTTCAAGACAACGGCAGTCTTGTGTTTCAGGACGTCATCAAAAACCGCCATGCGCAGAAATGTGCGGAAATGGGCGTTGACGGGATCATTGCGGTTGCCGCAGGCGCTGGCGGACATACTGGTGATCTCTCGCCTTTCGCGCTGGTACAAGAAATCCGCGAGTGGTGGGACGGATTGCTTTTGCTCTCCGGCTGTATCGCCAATGGCCGGTCTGTGCTGGCAGCCGAAGTGCTCGGCGCTGATTTGGCCTATATCGGTTCGCCGTTTCTGGCTTCAACCGAGGCGAATACGCAAGCCGGTTTCAAGCAAATGATCGTCGATGGTTCGGCGGCTGACATCGTTACCACAAATTGTTTTACCGGGGTCGACGCCAACTTCCTGCGACAGTCACTCATAGAAAATGGTCTTGATCCCGCCAACCTAAAACGCGCTGAAGGCAAAGGCATCAACATCGATGGCGGCGGCGAAAATGCTAAGGCATGGAAAGAAATCTGGAGTGCTGGCCAGGGTATTTGTGTGGTGAAACACGCCGAGCCCGCGACGGCCTATATCGACCGGCTCGCTGGCGAATATACAGCGGCGCGGGCCGCGTTGGGCATGAAAGCGTGAACCGGCAAGTCATCCTGACGTCGCGGCCAACTGGTGTGGCGCAAGCTGAAAACTTCGCGATTGTCGATGCATCGTCCCTGCCATTGGCCGACGGTCAAATCCGTATCCGCAACAGATACCTGTCGGTCGAGCCCGCAATGCGCGGTTGGATCGCCGACGCCAGTAACTATTCCGCGCCAGTAGCGATTGGCGCAGTCATGCGTGCGCTTGCCGTAGGTGAGGTGGTAGAAAGTCTGACAGAGAAATACCGTCCAGGGGAGCTTCTCGTCGGTTGGTTCGGGTGGCAAGACGAAGCGGTCGTTGAACAATCCGATATTGTGCGCCGGATAACCGAAGTTGATCTGCCGCCGTCGCTGGCGCTTGGCATTCTGGGGATTAATGGCGTAAGCGCGCATCTTGCTTTGACGCTGATAGGTGAGCCTACGTCTGGGGATACGGTGCTGGTATCAACCGCCGCAGGTGCGGTCGGATCTGCTGTTGGCCAGATTGCACAGATTTTCGGTTGCAGGACAATTGGTATAACCGGCGGCGCCGAAAAGGTCGCGCAGTGCACCGAACATTTCGGATATGATGCCGCGCTGGATTATAAAGCGGCCAATTTCTCCGAGGCGCTGGCCGCCGCATGTAGCGATGGCGTGAATGTCTATTATGACAACACGGCAGGCGCTATCAGTGACTTAGTCTATCCTCATCTATCGCTTAATGCGCGCGTAGTGATATGCGGAACAGCAGCAATATCTTCATGGTCGCCGTGGCCAGATGGACCGCGTGTCGAGCGTCATCTCCTACTCAAACGCGCGCGGATGCAGGGCTTTGTGATTTTTGACCATATGGACAAATATGAGGCGTCGGTGGCACAGCTCGCTGATTGGGTTCGCTCGGGCTGGCTCCGCTATCAAGAAGATATCTTAAACGGGCTGGATACTTGTCCCGACGCATTGGCGGGGCTATACCGCGGCGAAAACAAGGGCAAGCGCATCATAAAGCTATAAACTAGAGAGCCATTAAGGGCCTGACACAGGTATTCGGAGAACCGGCGCGTGTTGCCCGAAGTTTTGTGAACGGGTATGAAGCAATGATCGCAGTGCGCCCATTATTAATAGGAGATTTTATGATGCCTACAACGCTGCAAGGTCGCAAAGTGGTTGTCCTGGGCGGAACTTCAGGAATTGGCCTTGCGGTTGCCAAAGCGGTGTTGGCGGATGGAGCAACGGTCGTTGTTGGTTCACATAACCGAGCAAAGATAGATGCAGCGGTCGCCGAACTGGGCATGTCGGCAACAGGCGGAGTGCTGAACGTTAATGATGAATCCAGCATCATGGCATTTTTTGAACAAGTGGGCCCCCTTGATCACCTTGTTTACACTGCGGGCGATTGGAAACGGCGAAACAATAACATCGGTAACAATTTTGACCTGACCGATGCGCAGGCAGGATTTGGAATTCGGTTCTGGGGCGCTTTGCTGGCGGTCAAACATGCTATGCCCATGATTGCACCAGACGGGTCAATAACGCTCACCGGAGGCGTACTCGCGCATCGACCGCAAAAAGGAGCAGCACTCTCGACCGCGATCGCCGGGGCCGCAGAACATTTGATGCGTGGGCTAGCCGTCGATCTGGCACCATTGCGCGTCAATCTGGTAGCGCCGGGATTGATCGCAACAGAAGTCTGGTCCCGACTACCAGAGGGAGCAATGCAAACGATGGTCGATGGCCAACCGCTACCCCGTCCGGGGCTGCCCGAAGAGGTCGCCGAGGCATATCTGTACTTCATGCGTGCAGGGTATACGACCGGGCAGGTCGCCATCGTTGATGGTGGGCGTTTATTCATGTGACCCAGACAATTTTAACAAGCTAAGCTGGCGCCGTCAAAGGTTGTTGCCGGATGAGAGACCTGCCTTTAATCGTCCATATCTGCCGGTCATTGTAAAAGGGGGTATCTGGATAAAGATGGCGGATCTAATTTGGTCATTGTTGATTATTTGCGGCCCTTCGATCGAAACCGTGCCCAGCCTTAATGCCGTCGCCTTATACTCGCTATCACGGCCAAGTAATTCAAACAGGGTTATCATCGATCAAGCAACCGGCGGCGTGGACTTCAGGGTATCAACATCAGCCCTAGTCAAGCAACGCCGCGCTCGTCTTTGCTCCAATAGCCCGATCTCAAATCTTTTTTAGAAACCTTGCCCGACGGCACCAGTGGAAATGCGTCAACAAAATCTATGCTCTTTGGCACTTTATAGGACGCCAGCCGTTCACGGCACCAGACAATCAGGTCTTCGGGACTTGCTCCACCTTCTCTTGCAATTACGATGGCCTTCACCGCTTCGCCCCAACGCGGGTCAGGCACGCCAATCACCGCGACGCTCGCTACTTGGGGATGTGTTGAAAGGACATTTTCGATTTCGGCGGAATAGATATTCTCCCCGCCTGAGACGATCATATCCTTGGCACGGTCAATGATGTAATAAAGCCCTTCGGTATCTTTGCGAACAATGTCACCGCTGCGATACCAACCATTTTGCAACGCGGCGGCCGTCGTTTCCGGTTGCTGCCAATAGCCCTTAGTAATCGCGGGCTGCCGGATCAGCAATTCGCCAGGATCGCCGTCTGCAACCTCATTACCGTCGGCATCCACGATGCGGAATTCAACCAAAGGCAAGGGACGACCGCAGCTTTGCAGCTTGGCCTCGTCACTCAAATCATGTTCTTCTGGCCGCAGGATTGACGAAGCGCCGCCCGCTTCGGTGGACCCGTAAAACTGCATAAATTTGCCCGGCATGGTCGCAATAGCACGCTTGATCAGGCCAAGGGAAATCGGAGAACCCGCATAGAGCGTCAGCCGCAGTGACGCAAAATCGGTCGTCTTTGCATCTGGATGATCGAGGAGCATTTGCAGCATGGTCGGGGTGAGCGTTAGTAATGTCGGCCGCAACTGCGCAATTGTGCGCAACACCAACGCCGGATCAAACTGGCGCACGATGGTTATCGACACGCCATTATACAAGCATTGCAGTGTAATCCCCAAATGGAGCAGATGAAAGTTTGGTAGCGCATTAATGAAACTGTCATCGCGCTCCCAATGATAAGCCGGCTCGAGATGCTCGGACAACCGCATCATATTGGTGCCGCGGTGCGAGAGCATGACACCTTTGGGCCGACCTGTAGTGCCCGATGTATAAAGCTGAAATGCAGTGTCATCTTCGCGGACCAAAGTGGTGGGTCGCACTTCGACCTGCGTTGCTACTAGGCTTTCATAAGTGTCGTTTTCGTCAATCCAGATTGCACGTGGCGGATTGGTCATGTGCGCACAGGCGCCTGTCCACAACGACCCTTGTTCGCGCTCAACAATCACAAATGTTGCCTGACTGTTAGTTATTTGCTCAGCAAGCTCGGGCGCAGCCAGTCGCCAGTTAAGCACAACGAAACCAGCACGAGTCCTTGCACAACCAAAGAATGCAGCATAGAAATCAATGGTGTTTTTACCCATAAAGCCCACCAATTTTTCGGCCTGCGCACCCTCACCTAGCAAGAAATGGGCGGAACGATTGGCCAGGCGGTCGAACTCGGCAAAGCTAACAGTCCGCCCAGTCATTTTGAATGCGGTGCGTTCCGGGTCGTGCCGCGCCCAATAATCAGGATAATCGCCCAGCGTTCGGATTTCAGGATAAGCCCACATTAGCCAACGCCCTTTGACATTTGGAACACGCAGCGCGCTAGGGAGCTTTCCGAGACCTTTATCGCCGCTTCACATATTTCAGACCATAGAAAAGGGTTAATCGGATTACCCTTGCTCGGGTTGTTAAGCGCCAGCCGATCACGTTCGTTTATGACGGATATGAACAATGGTGTAAGGGACATTCATATTTCCTTTTGATGAATCGATTTACTAAATGCAGATGGCCGAGTCAATTCACTCTTGCTGCCATTGACTCGAACCCAACTTCAGGCCGAACATCCCTCCAATCCGGGATCATGATAGCCTTGACGGCAGTCGGAAGTTACTCTATCAAAAAAACGTGCCGTGACTACTCCGGTAAACATATTTACTATATATCATCAGCGCAGGAGAGAATGCGGTGAAAATCATACAGGACAACATAAAAAGTCGGTTACTCTTCCTCGGCAAGGCGTTTACCGACCAGCGATCCTGTAAGCGCGATTATGACCTAATCTTCGACCGCTTCGGTTAATACCTTGCTTGCGCATCTGAACTGGCCCACGCCTAAATCGAGTGCCACCCGACGGTGCGGAAACCGGCTTCTCAGACCAATCCTAACCGCCTCTTGCTTGAAATCGCCCGTATGTTTGATCTCCATGAGTGGTCTCCTTAAGGGAGTTATAAAATCTCAAGTGATCGGAACCAAACCGTTGCAAGTCTAATACTGATATTTTAGTTTTACCGAATGAGGCAGATGCGAGTTTTTTGGGCTACGGAAGGGTGTCTCATGACAACTTTATTGAGGCATTATCTGAAACGTTCAGTTTGATCAAATAGGCCGGAATGGCCTTCGATTATTTCCCACCTTCGCGTCCCGTGTTTCGCGCGATTTAGATGTAAACCAGGGTGAACCTATGATTACAGCTGCAGATTACAAATTTCATGAGCGCGATAGCGCCGACGACACTTGGACCGAAACCGTCTTCCAGATATTTTCGGTTCCAGAACTCGGCATCAGCGGAAATATCTATGTGCTCACCCGCCCAAATTTGGGCGTTTGCCATTGCTCAATCGAGATCCATCAGGGATTGTGCATGCACCCATGGCAGCTTCACCACAATGACTCGCAGATGCATATGCGCTGCCCGGAGGATTTTTCTGACTTCACTCTTCCCAACGGCCTGACCTTCAAAGCGCACTCGGAACGCGAGCAAGAGTGGAGTTATAAATCTTGCGATGGACTTTGTTCGCTGGAGTTGAAGTCTTCAGCGGTTTGTGATCCAACTGATGCTCGCGATCCCAATCAAGTCCCTCAAGCGAGCAATAGTGAAGTCAAAGGGTATGCTGGCTGGAATAATGGCCACCTCGAAGGCAAAAGCCGGGTCGTCGGGACACTAAAGCTGCGAGACAAGAGCTACACGATTGATTGTGTTGAAGGGGTCAACAAGAGTTGGGGCCCACGGAATGATTGGGGCAACAAGGGCGCGAGTTGGATTCACGTTGATCTTGGCGAGGACCTGACTGCGTTTCTTGTGCTCGATCTCGACATTGAGGGGCGTCAGGTTCGGTATGGTTCGCTGAAATACGGATACGTTCTCGTGGGCGGTGAGCGGCGCCCGCTCCTATCCGGCGAAATGACAGCTACCCGATCTGACATGCTCGTGACCAGCGCAAAGGTCCGCTTTGAAGACGATCAAGGCGATGTTTATGAGGCTGTTGGCCAGACCATTGCCGCAGGCCCATGGTATAATTTCAATCCCTCCAGTGTGGGCTATCAGTGTCTGTTGCGATGGACATCCGGAGACCGAGTAGGGCACAGCCATATCGCTGACTTTGTTGGGCAATATTATCTTTCGCTCAGCATGGCTGACGACCTCTATGATTGAGAAAGCAGATGACGATGGGTGAATATGAGATAATCAATGAAGGACAACGCCAGCGGCCGAGCGATGCGATAATTGCGCAAATCCGCGACCGATATCCCACCGAGCCAGAAATCGACCGGGTCTTAACCTCCAAGATGAAACGTCGCCAAGCGGGCAAATGTTTCGAGGCCGCAACTCTGAACCAGTTGGTCGAAGGCACATCAAATTTAATTTCCGATCGTCTTGGTCGACCGGTGAAGATCTCTAACGCCAAATGGTTGTCTGGCGGAGCCTCGAAGATCCAGATGAAGTTTGAACTCGATTGGACCGAGCCCAATGGCGAGGAGCGCACCGACGTGCTGGTTCTGCGAATGGAGCCTGCGGCCTCGGTCACCGAGTCCAGTCGCACACGCGAATTCGAAGTTATCCATGCGGTAAATGGGATCATTCCCGCGCCGCGCGCCTTTTGGGTTGATCCAGATGGCAGTTTTCTTCCCTATCCCGCTATGGTTTACGCGTTTGCGTCGGGCTCCGCAAAGCCATCCTATGATGCCGGCAAGGTTTCCGGATTGGGTCAAAATTATGGACCGAAACTGCGTGCCCAATTGGCGCCGCAATTTGTTGGCCTGCTGGCCAAGCTGCATACGATTGATGTGGCACGCATAGACGGCATGGAGCATTTTGACCGACCAACCGTAGGAAGCAACCAGTCCATAATCCGGCAGGTCAATTCGATGCGGCGCATTTGGGAAGAAGATCGGATCGAGGAAGAACCGATCATGGAAATAATCTATCGCTGGTTGATCGCAAATGCACCGCCTCTGGACCATGTTTCAATCGTTCACGGTGATTACCGCAGCGGCAATTTTCTCTTCGACGAGGAACAGGGTAAGATAACGGCCTGGCTCGATTGGGAAGGTGCCTCCTTAGGCGATCGGCATCAGGACCTGACCTATGCCATTATGCCGTCATTTGCTCATCTCGCGGAGGACGAAACGACGCTTCTGGGATCGGGAATGATGGCAGAGAATGACCTCTATGTCGCTTACGAAAAGGCGTCCGGCCTGACCGTCGATCCGGTGCGGATCGCCTATTTCAATATCTACAATCGCTATCTAATAGCTATATTGACATTGGCAGCGTCCGCACGAGCCTCACGAAGCCGCGGCACGCATCAGGACGTTCTGGTGAATTATGTTGTTGGGCTTGGCTATCCCGCTTTGGCTGACCTTCGCGATTATTACTTGGGAGTTGTGAAATGATCCGGGATTTTGATGCTCAGCTTCAGGTTGCCCTCACTGCCTTGCAGGACATCGTCGCACCGGCCCTTTCCGGAGCGGACAATCATGTGATCGAGCAGTTGATGCTCTCAGTTGCGACGGTAGGTTTCGTAAAGGCGCGGCTACCCGAAGCCCGCCGCTTCTATCGCATGGACCTTCGAAGTTGGATCGAATTATCGAAGAACGCGGCTCAGATTGTTAGTGTGCCAGATGTTATGGCAAAAACGATAGCCGATGGGGTTCACGTATTGACCGATCCGGAAGCGGACATTGCTGATTTCGAAAACATTAGCCGCCAATTGCGCGATCACGTCACCGCTTTGTCCGCTGCCGCTGTCGGCCAACCTTACGAGGCAGATCTCGATTCGGTTATCCTTGAGAAGCTTGGCGTGCTGATCGCGCAAAATCGCCAATGGACCGCTTCATTCGGTTTTGAATTACAGCCAGAAAACTTACCCTTGGCGGCTTGGTAACCGACACCCGACTTTCTTTTCATCTAACAATTGGTCAGTTCTGTTCAATTGACGCCTCGAATCAATACCAGAATAGCCAGCATCACCAAGCTATTGGGGAGAGCCAAAGGCTGTATTAAAGAGCTACCAAAGCTGGAGCCCAAATGAGTGCGCCCGTATATTTGTCATATGTAACGACTATACGGGCGCTCATTCAATATCCCCTCTCCGAGGCGACAATCAATTCAGTTAGACACTACGATCAAAAATTGAACCGTACATTGACCATATACGTCCTGGGATCACCTGGTACCGCAGTATTGAACTGGAACAATTCGCCCAGCGCGACGCCGCCGACATAGTAGGTCTTGTCGAAGACGTTTTTGACCAATGCTGCAACTGTCCAGCCTGCGGAAAGGTGCTTCAGCGCCAAACGCAAATTGGCAACCTCATATGATGGCAGGACAGTACCTTGGTTCAGGTTGCCGGTAGAACTGAAAGAGGTCGACGTCTGCTTGTATAAGTCGGCACGCAACGATGCTTCCATGTCTTCGCCGACTGGAGCAGTCAGGACGCCGAATACCGAACCCGACCATTTAGGCGCATCTGGATATGTTCCGAAAGCGACTGGCGCCCCACCTGCAACCGATACTTCGTTATCCGTAAATTTAGCATCAGTGTAAGACAGCGAAGCACCCAAGCTCAGCCAATCTGAAGGCTCAACCGTACCGTCAAACTCGAACCCCTTGACCTTCGCCTTCGGTACATTGACCGTAATTGCCGCCGGCGAGCCGCCAACAAGCGTATAGGCAACCCGCTGCGCATCTTGGATCCAATTTTGATAGGCCGCACCATTGAAAGTGAACTGGGTCGAGCCGGAACCGCTTAATTTGAAACCAAACTCAACGTCAGTCACCGTCTCTACGTCATAGCCATTGCCGCCCACGGTCCCAAGGCCTGGTCGCGGACGAACCACTCCGTTGTAACCGCCATTGCGATAACTCCGGCGGGTAACCGCGTAAAGCAGCAGGTCAGAATTGGCCTGGTTCTGTACCCCCAATGTCCAGCTCAGATTATTGTAAGTCTTACTTTGATTTGGCTTGTAAGTAGCCTGAACTGCTGCTGGATCGTCAAATGAAAGATCATCAGGCAGCATCTGGATTCGCAGCTTCTCACTGGTGTAGCGAAGGCCTGCCGTCACTGCCAGACCCTCTACGCCTGTAGCACCCGACAGGTCATATGTGCCTTGTGCATAGCCAGCGTAAGTTTTGCTACCCGTCTTTGAGGTATTAATCTGCAATTGGCGAATAAGCGGAAAGTTGAATAAATCACTACCCGTGATGTTGCGGTTAGTTTCCGACGAGAAATATACGCCGGTGACATACTCAAGTTGACCACCTGCTGCTTCGCCCAGCAATTGAAGCTCGTTCGAAAATTGCTCGGTTTTATCGCGTTTTCCGATAATTCCGTTATCATCGATCCCATAAGGGATCCCATCAATATCTCCGAAGACATCGTTTATCAGACTGGTGTAGCCTAAAACATTCTTGATCTTCGCATTGGAGCCTACGTCTATCGTAGTGATATTCGAGACGACCAGATTGCGGCCCTTATATGAATTGGGTCCATCTGATTCTACTAAGTACGGACCGCGCGCTAGCTGCGTGTTGATATATGAGGTGATACCGCCCGGATCGAGGCGTGGATTTGCTGCAGCATAAGCCGCCGCCGATCCGGCGACTGGTGCTTGGCCAGTAAAGGCACCGATGAGGAAATCGAAGGTACCGGCATCACCAAAGTTGGTGAGCAGGGTAACCGGCACAGCACCAGTAGGATTGATACTGTAGATCCCGCCGATCGAGTTGTTCCCGCCTGAATGGAGGTAATCGACAACGATTTCATTTTCGATCGTGTCGGACAACTGCGTATAAAGGCTTAGCCGTGCGCCAAAGCGATCGACATCGCCGGCACGCTCGTTCTTGAAAAGATTTACCTGGTAGCCATCACGCTGTTGGTAAAACCCGGAAACACGGGCAAGAACCCGATCCTCCGCCAATGGAACATTAATCGCGCCCTCGACTTGGCGCAGATCGTAGTTACCAACCCGGGCATCGATATAACCGCCAAGCTCGTTCTTTGGTTTTACAGAAGTGAACAGCACTGCTCCGCCAGTGGCGTTGCGGCCGAACAATGTGCCCTGAGGGCCCTTTAACACCTGGACCGACTGAAGATCATAAAAAGCCGAACTACCGCCGGCTCCGCCCACCTGTATTTCATTGAAATATGGCAGAACGCCAGGGCGCGTGTTGCTGAAAGCGTCAAGGTTCTGACCGCGAATAGCATAATTGAGCTGGTTCGAGTTTTGAGACGCGCGCACAATCAAGCCCGGTGTAGTAGTCTGCAGGTCGCTTTCGCTAGTGATGGATCGCTCAGCCAAGGCTTCGCCGCCGATTACTGAAACTGCAACCGGCGTTTCTTGCAAGCTTTCCTCGCGGCGCTGCGCGGTCACGATGATAACATCGTCCTGCTCATCGCGGTTAGCTTCTTCCGAAGCCTGCGCCTGGGCGAACGCTGTGTGCGGCACCAGCGACGCCACTGCAACTGTAGCAAGCAGCGTTTTATAAAGAATTCTGTTAATCATAATCCGTTCTCCCTTGAGCCTTGGTTTAAAGGTCCAAGGTCGATAGTCTAAAAGATAAACCACTTTATAAACGAAAAATCAATAACTGATATGCATTTTTTGCGATATTTCTTTACTGTGGCTCTTTTGCAACTCGTTAGGCATGGTTATGTCCATCTCAATCTTCGGCCTCCGTTTTGACGAGTGCCCGTAATCGGAAGCTTTGAAGTGGGTCTATATGCATGGCAACAGCGTGGCGGACTAGGTTGCGATCATTGGCCAAGCTGCGCAAGCGTCGAGTTGATCTATACTTAAAACGCCTAGAATGACTGACTTTACTCGCACAGCTGAGCATTTTTGAGATCAATAGTCTTATCTTACAGCGCCGCCTTGGCTAAAAAGTCGGCACACCGTTCGCCGATCATAATGCATGCGGCGTTAGTATTTCCTGATGTGATAGCTGGCATAATCGACCCGTCTGCGATCCGCAACCGGCCGATCCCATGCACTCGCAGTTCGGAATCGACGACAGCGCTCCCATCGGTCACTGCACCCATACGGCATGTGCCAATATGATGATATCCAGTGCTCGCTGTTTCCCGGACATAGGCAATCAATGCTTCATCGCTTTCATCGGCTAGATTAGGCTGAAGCTCTCTATTGCCAAGGCGCCGCATCGGTTCCGCGGCGCAGATCCTACCAATCAAGCGCAGGCCGTCTACCGCAGTTTGCATATCGCGATCAGTTGAAAAGTAGTTTGGAGATATCGTCGGTGCGTTCCGGACATCGCTTGAGGATATGCGCACAGTGCCTCGGCTCTCTGGCCGGTTTTGATAAAACGCCACTTGGAAGCTCGATTCAGGAAGTAATTCTCCAGAGTAGCTATTGGCCTCAAAGGGCATGAAGAACATCTGGATGTCGGGATCATCAAGCCCCTGACGTGTTCGTGCAAAGCCGCCTGCCAGTGCAGCACCGACTGCCAGCGGGCCCTTGCGCGTGGCTATATAGCGCAAGCCAGCGATACCTTGCGACACCGGGCTCGACATCATCTTGTTGAATGTGTGCGGACTATTTGTCGTAAAGGTTCGCTTGGTGGTAATATGATCAATCATATTGCTGCCTACGCCCGCCAGATCTTGCACCACGGCTATGCCCAAGTCCCGAAGCAGGTCCGCCGGACCTATTCCGGAAAGCTGCAGTAACTGCGGAGTAGCAAACGAACCGGCCGACAGGATGATTTCGCGCCGCGCTGTCGCCCGCTGAACTGTGTCGCCACGTTTAAACAGCACACCGGTCGCGTCTCGCCCAGAAAATTCGACCCTTGAAACCAACGCTTCGGTTAGAATAGTTAAGTTTGGCCGCTTCCGCGCAGTATCCAGAAATGCCTTGGCTGTGGACGACCGCCTGCCGCGCCACGTCGTCGTCTGGTAATAACCTGCCCCCTCGACTTCACGCTGACAAAAATCGTTTCGGCGCGGTATGCCGACGCTTACAGCAGCGTCCAGAAATGCGTCAGCCAGCGGGTTTTGCCAGCCAGCGGTCTCGACCCCGAGCGGGCCGTCTTGCCCATGAAATTCGTCCGGACCTCCGGCGTAGCGCTCACTTCGGCGGAAATACGGCAGTACTTCATCAAAGGACCAGCCGCGGGCTCCCATCTGCCCCCAAATGGCATAGTCTGAAGGTATGCCCCGCACGTAGATCATTCCATTTACCGAACTTGAACCTCCTAAAACCTTGCCCCGCAGCGCCGATATCTTGCGGCCATTGAGGTGTTCTTCGGGTTCAGTTTCAAGATGCCACATGAATTTCGGATCTGCCAGCACGCGGGCAAAGCCTATGGGAATATCGATCCAACGTCCGCTGTCTGCAGGTCCAGCTTCGAGCAATAGAACATTGTTGGCGGGATCTTCGCTCAATCTTGCGGCAACCACCGCGCCGCCCGATCCGCCACCTACAACGATATAGTCATAGTCCGTTGACTCGTAATCCATTAGTCTCTTTCCCATCGCTTCGTCCCGGGTCAAGCCCGACCGCGATCCAATAACAACTCATACACTTTTCGTATATCCCCTATTTGATTTTCGTATATCCCTTATTTGATTGTCAATGATTATTGGCCCATAGCTAGCTTGCAGCGACATAGGAGACCGTAAAGATGTATAAGTTGGTGAACGCCGGTCCAAGCCCGTATGGCCGCAAAGTAGCAGTCGCACTTCACGAGAAAGGACTGCCGTTCGAGACAATCTACGATTTACCATGGGCTGAAGCAACCGAGACGCGGCGCCACAGCCCACTGGAGCAATTGCCGATATTGCTGAGGGATAATGGTGAGGCCATATACGATTCAAGCTTCATTCTGGATTGGCTGGAATGGTTTCACCCAGAAACCGCGTTGCTTCCCGGCCCTCTTGAGGACCGTGTGCAGGCGAGACGGTTGCAAGTTCTGGGCGAACGGTTGATGGAGGTCGCGCAGGCGATGATTTTCGAGCATCATCGTCCGGCATCCGCGCAAGCAGTGATAGAGCGGCAGGAGCGAAAATTGAATAGCGGCTTAGCTGCAGCGGAAGAACTGGTGGCAAATAGTGTTATTGAAGGCGATCGACCGCACCTTGGCGAGATAGCATTAGCAACGACCGTGCTGGCGTGGGAATTTGTTATCGAACAAGGGATGATCCCTAAGTTACCAGCGCTTGTTTGGTCGTCACGCTTCTCCAACATCGCAAAACTTGTTCGCCGCTTAGAATGTCGGGAATCGTTTGAAAGAAGTCGCCCAAAGCCAATGACAGTCGATTTCGATACTGAACTAAAATAGAAATTAAGGAACCGCGAGCGGTTAAAGCATGAGCAGCCTCCGGGGTGCTCATTAATGTGTTATCGGACAGCCTCCAAGCGCCAGTATGTTCATCCTGATCAGAAGACCCGAAAATCTATAAACTCAAAAAGACGCTTTTTTCGCAAGCTCTTAGTTTTTTTGCGACCCAACACGTCGTCAAGTGCCCCTACTGCGGGCGCTGCCTAGTTAGTCAGTGCAAGCCGCGTTTCGTACAGAAAAAGATGTATAGAACGCCGCGTCGGCAAACATGATTATGAGACAGCCTCCAACTGAGGTGCCGCGAAGTCGGTGGGTATACCCAGGAGGTAACTGTGAATTGGACCCGACCTGCAGGATAACTGGGCTGTTCCCCTTCATCTGCGCCAATGGACACTCGGCAGCACTGCCAATTCCTTGCTCGGAATATGGCGGTGGTTGGCACTAAGTAGCCTAGCGTCATCCGCATCATCAGTGTGGACGGGCCAGTCGCCAGTTTACGGCGCTGAGCCAGAATATGCTCAACGGAATTTCTGATATTTGCCCATGAGTGTCGTTGACACGGGATAAAAAATTGCATACCAGATATATGGTAAATGGGGGTCAATATGGCAACAGTACTAAATCATGATATCGCAGCGGCGCCCGACGTTGCTGCGGACAAGAGCGCACTGAAGGACTTTTTTGTGGTCTCGGCCGATGGTCATGTAAATGAGCCCAACGACGTATGGTCAGCGAGGGTTGAGCCACGCTTTCGCGAGCGGCTGCCGCACGTCAAGGTTGACGAAAAGGGACGTAAGTGGTTCGTTGCGGAAGGAATTCGGCCGTCGATGATTCGTGAGGCGCCGCGAGACCTCTCGGTTCCTGTCGATGAATTCATCAAGGATGCTGGCAACGAAACGTACCGCCCGTCGCTCGACAGGACGAAGGGGGCAATGTTCCAAAACCAGGGCGGCTTCAGCGCCGACCGCTACAGGGACATGGACTATGACGGGGTTGACGCAGAGATAGTGTTTCCAAACAAGGGGTTAACTAACTGGCAGTCACCCGATCCCGAGTTAAATGTTGCTATGTGTGCGGCTTGGAATGACTGGGCCTTCGAAGCCTTTGGTGGCCACAGCCGCAGCTTCCCGTCGGCCTGCGTTGCGCCGGCGGATATCCCGGCCGCCGTGCGTGAGATTGAACGGTCAGCCGATCGCGGCTTCAAGTTCGTTATGATGCCGCCGCTGGTGAAGGGTGCAAGCTACAATCAATCCGTGTTCGATCCGCTGTGGGACGCGCTTTCCGAGACTGGGCTGCCCGTCACATTCCATGCTGGCACAGGTAAGGATCCCCGCACGGCCGGCGGCGATGGTGGGGCCATAATCAACTATGTTGTCCACGCAATGAACACTGTTCTGGAGCCCACAGTCCAGCTTTGTAGCTCCGGCGTATTCGACCGCTTCCCTAAGCTCAAATTTGCCACTATCGAGGCTGGCGCAGGTTGGCTTCCCTACGCCCTGTGGGCGATGGACCACGGCCATAACTGCTTTGCTTTCTGGGTTTCACCGCAACTGAAGTACAAGCCGTCGGAATATTTCCGAATGCATGGCCATGCCAGTTTCGAAACTGACCCCATTGGTATCGAGTTGTTGGACCGCGTTGGCGTAGACAATCTGCTCTGGGGTAATGACTATCCGCACATTGAGGGCTCTTGGCCGAACAGTGAAAAAGCGATCGCTTCGTGGTCCAAGAACCTTACCCAAGAGCAGATTGCCAAGATTGTCGGTCTTAACTCGGCCAAACTTTTCAACATTCCTATTCCCCAGAAATTCGCGGCGGCAGCCTAAGATATGACCGATGGACAGGACCGGGGGGGACCGCTCGCTGGAATAAGGGTTATTGAACTCGGTACAATGATCGCGGGGCCTGTGGCGGCCACGTTGTTGGGTGACTTTGGGGCCGAGGTGATAAAAATCGAGCCCCCCGGCGCTGGCGATCCGATCAGGCATTCTGGGCCATTTGTGGGCGAGGAAAGCCTCTACTGGAATGTTGAGGGGCGATCAAAACGCTCGGTCACCCTTGATCTGCGCCTGCCTGAGGGACAGGACGTGCTTCGCGCGTTGGTGCTGCATGCAGACGTTTTGGTTGAAAACTTCCGCCCGGGCACCATGGAGCGTTGGGGGCTTGATTATACCCGCCTGCGCGAATGTAATCCGCGCCTGATTATGCTAAGTACATCCGGCTTTGGGCAGACAGGGCCCAATGCCGCACGTCCTGCATATGACCGCATATCGCTTGCCTTTGCTGGGTTCCTGAATATGACAGGCTACGCGGACCGGGCACCGATCCGTCCAGGCACGGCCCTTGCAGACTATCAGGCTGCTTTGTTGGGGGCCTTCTCATTAATGATAGCGCTGTATGAGCGCGATAGAGGGGGAGGCACTGGACAGCAAATCGACTTATCGCTGTTTGAGGCTGTGTTTCGCTTCACAGATGTCATGATCACGGCCTACGACAAGCTTGGAACCCCCCGCAACCGCTCAGGAAATCGGCACTTTGCCGCGTCGCCTGGAGATCACTACCTTACTGCGGATGACAAATATGTGGCCATGACAGTGGCCGCCAATAACGTCTTTAGGCGCCTGTGCGATGCCATCGGGCGTGCCGAGCTCGCGGATGATGAGCGGTTCTCTAGCCATATCAAGCGCGTTGAGAATTTCGATGCGATCAATGCCGTGATGATCGATTGGTTTCTTGAGAGGTCGGCGCAAGAGGCTGCCGCCGCGTTAGAGGCGTTCGGCGTTCCCCACAGCCTTATCTTCACACCCGCTGATATTGCGGTTGACCCGCACTACGCTGCGCGTGGCGCTATTGCAGAGCTTGATCATCCAGTGATCGGTAAACTGCGCCTGCCTGCCATTCAGCCCCATTTTAGCAATGGCCCCGCGCCTGAAATGCGTCCGGCACCAGCTCTGGGTGCCGATACCGATGCAGTCCTTGCCGACATTCTCGGCATGTCTGCCGATGCAATTGCTTCCCTGCGTGCTTGCGGGGCGGCTTGATGACCATTCCCGCGGACGGGCTGCCATTAAAATCTAATGCAGGCCTCGATCTTTTAGAAGGCGTCGTTGTACTCGACCTAACGGGATCGGTTGCCGGCCCCTATGCGGGGCAATTGCTGGGAGATCTGGGCGCCACCGTGATTAAGGTGGAGCGGCCGGGCGCGGGCGACGATTGTAGGGCATGGGGCCCGCCTTTCTTAGGCGGAGAATCTCTTTGGTACCTGAGCGTTAACCGCAACAAGCTCGCCGTGACCCTAAACATCACGGACCCGTCGGGCCACGCGACCCTGTTGAAGATGGTTGAGAAGGCCGATATCGTTCTTGTCAATGTGACTGGCCGGGTGCAGCAGAAACTCGCCATCGACCATGCCGCCCTATCTGCCGCCAATCCGGCCTTGATCCATGTCTCGATTACGGGCTTTGGGCTCGCTGGCGAAAGGGCCGAGATGCCTTGCTATGACCTTATCGCTGAAGGCTATTCCGGTGTGATGGACATGACCGGCGAGCCCGATGGTCCGCCGCAGAAGGTAGGAACGCCGGCTGCTGATTTGCTTGCCGGCGAAGATGCCGCACTGGCAGCGCTTGCCGCGATGGTTCGCCGCCAACGGACGGGTAAAGGCGCGGCGATCGACATTTCGCTGGTCGAAAGCATGACGCGCTTCATGGCTCCGCGGTTGATGCCGCACTTGGGGTCCGGCGAACCTGTGCGCCGTTCTGGTGGGCGTGACAGCGTGATCGCAATCTATCAGCCCTTTGAGACGGCTGATCTGCCGCTTACATTAGGCCTCGGCAATGACGGTATCTGGCAACGGTTTTGGGACGCTCTGGGGGATGCCGAATTCGCCAAGAACCCTGACTATGCAACTAACGCCCTGCGCCGCCAGCACCGCGCCGACATTGTCAACGTGATCGCAGGCCGCCTCGTTGAGCGTCCGCGCGATGAATGGCTCGCCCTCTTCACGACCGCCCGCGTGCCAGCAGGTCCAATCTACAGACTGGACGAAATCGGCGCCGATGCGGCGCTGCGCCGTCGCGGTTTTCTCTACGCGCTGGACCGAGACGGCTTGCGCGTGCCGCAAGTAGGGCTGGGCATCCAGTTCGATGGCCAGAGCGAGGCCGCAAACCATCCGCCACCGCGCATGGGCGAAGACAACGCAGCTGTGCTCGGTGACTGGCTGGGCCTTGCATCCAACGAAATTGAAGCAATGTCACGTACAGGCATAATCTGAAGGAGCATCCGATGAAATACCAAGAAATTCTTTACAGCGAAGACGGGCCAATCGGGACGCTTACCCTCAACCGCCCCCATGATGGGAATATGTTCACCGAAACAATGTGCCATGAAATTCGCGACTGCATCAATGAAGTGCGCCGCGAAACCCGCACGCGGGTGCTCGTAATAACGGGCGCTGGGGACAAGTTCTTCTGCATCGGTGGGCGCAAAGACGGTATGCAGGATTCGCGGTTGTACGCCGGCGTGCTGCCAACGCTGGAAATGTATGAAAGCATTGATCGCCTTCAGAAGCCGGTTGTCGCCTGCGTCAACGGGTTTGCAGTTGGAGGTGGCAACGTATTGCAGATGGTCTGCGATTTGACCATCGCCAAGGAAAGCGCCGTGTTCCGTCAAGTCGGTCCAATGATGGGCAGTTTCGATGCCGGCTATGGCACATGGTATCTTGAAGACCTAATCGGCAAGAAGCGGGCGAAGGATATGTGGTTCCGCAACCCCAAGCTCTCAGCAAAGGAAGCTGAGGCGATCGGGTTGATCAACCAGGTCGTACCTGACGCAGACTTATCCGAGGCCACGCGGGCTTATGCCTTGGAAATCGCTGATCGCGGTGCGTTTGCCCTTGCCAGCATTAAGGCAGCCTTCGGCGCACGCCATGGCGGCGTAAGCGGACTTTCGCGCGTTTCCCACGACTTGCTGCTGCCGGGCTATCTGCGAAGCGAAGAGGCAAAGGAACTGTCCGCGTCGTTCGCGGAGCGGCGGAAGCCGGACAGTTCGAAGTTCGGCTGCTAGACGCAGGACAGGCGCCGTGCATCGGCTACTCACCCTTCATCACCCCGCCGAAGCGCGACGTTATTACGCGTCTGGTCTTTGGCAGGATGACACACTCTACAACCTCGCTGCGCATTGGGCGGCGGAGCGGGGTGAGGGCGCGGCAGTGCGTGATCATCACCGTCGCCTCTCGTGGCGCGAACTTTTAGCTGAGGCTGATCGGGTCGCCGCCGCATTGCACCAATGTGGACTGACAACGGGAGACCGAGTATCGGTTTGGATGAGCAACCGGATAGAGGCTATTGCCATCTTCCTAGCCTGTTCCCGAAATGGCTATGTCTTCAACACGTCGCTTCATGCCACCTATGGCGCTAGCGAAGTTGCCACCTTACTTGACCAGGTTTCATCGCGTGCCCTGTTTGCCGAGGTAGGCCATGGCGCCGGTGGTGCGCGCGACGACATATTCGCCATGGCTCGGTCGCAGACAGAAATGCGCGCGATTTTCGCTCTCCCGCGGCGCAATGATGATGCCTCCGGTTTGCCCGCGACGGCCTACCCTGTCGGGGTAGGGGCTGCGTTACCTCCAGTTTCTAGCGACCCGGATCAGGTGGTCTACCTCGCCTTTACATCGGGCACCACCGGAGCGCCTAAGGCTGTGATGCACAGCAACAATACCCTGTTAGCGAATGCCCGCGCAATGGTCTCAGACTGGGGTTTCAGTCAGGAAACGGTATTGCTCACGCTCAGCCAGATGAGCCACCATATCGGCACCGTTGCCCTTTGCCAGGCGCTAGTCGGCGGGTTTGAGCTGGTACTGAACGACGTAACGGCGGGGCAACACCCGATCGAATGGATCGAACAGACCAATGCCACCTATATCATGGGGGTCCCTACCCACGCCATGGATATCCTTGCTGCACTTGTAGATCGTGGCCAGGCCTGCCTTGGAGAGGTTAAAGTCTTCTATCTAGCTGGGGCGCCCATTCCGCGCGTCACCGCCCAATCCCTGCTGGATCGAGGGATAACTCCACAGAACGTATACGGGATGACCGAAAACGGATCGCACCAGTATACCCTGCCCAATGATGACGTGAACACCATCATCAGCACCTGCGGCAAGGCTTGCGCTGCCTACGAGATTGCTATCTTCGACCAGAATGACCGTGACGTCGCCGTTGCTAATGGTGAAATTGGTGAAATCGCTGGTCGCGGGGCGATGCGGATGCTTGGCTATTTCAACAATCAGGCATCGACCGAGGGGGCGTTCAATGCCGACGGCTGGTTTCTCAGCGGTGACCTTGGCAGGGTTAACGAACAGGGTAATTTGGAGATCGTCGGCCGCAGTAAGGACATCATCATTCGGGGCGGGCATAACATTCACCCGGCGCGGATTGAGGATCTGGCGATGCGCCACCCGGCCGTCACGAAGGCGGCGGCGGTGCCCGTTGCCGACGAAAGGCTTGGTGAAAAGGTCTGCCTTGTAGTCACTGGCACCGAACCGATCGACGGCGGCGCGCTGCTCGAGTTCCTCGCCGAGGAAGGCCTTTCAAAATATGACATGCCGGAATTTTTTGGACAAACTGAGCGGCTACCGCTTGGGCCTACCGGTAAGGTCCTTAAGCGGGAACTGGTTCAATGGTTGCGAGCCGGAACGCTCGCTCCCCAGACCGTGCGCTGGCGCACAAGTGGAGTTAATCTATGAGTGTTGACCTGACTTATCGTGACCGGACGGCAATCCTCACCCTTTCGCGTCCTGATGCGCTTAATGCGCTGAATTTCGGTATGATAGAAAGCGTAAGCGAGGCTCTGGATGCAGTGGCGCGATCCGACGCGCGGGCGCTGGTCATCACCGGCGCAGGCGATCGCGCCTTTTGCGCAGGGGCTGATATTACCGAACTGACCGGACGCACACTTTTGGCGCAGAAGGCTG
>Ga0247843_1002351_pt1 | contig 34735 bp, 31 predicted proteins | sample LaCruzMarch2017__FD_192420 | JGI IMG/M metagenome (GOLD analysis project Ga0247843, IMG submission 192420) | Freshwater microbial communities from meromictic Lake La Cruz, Castile-La Mancha, Spain - LaCruzMarch2017_8m | ecosystem: Environmental > Aquatic > Freshwater > Lake | place: Spain... | reverse complement strand
AACAAAGCAAAGCTTGTAAAAAGAAGAGCTTACGGATATCGAAGCTTTGCAAACTACCGACTGAGGCTTCTAGATGCCTGCAGCTAAACAGATTTTAGACGTGACCCACCCTTAAGTGAGAAGAACCATTTTTTCTTTTGTGATTTCGGCGAGATAAAAACTGGTGCCCAGGGACGGAATCGAACCGCCGACACACGCCTTTTCAGGGCGTTGCTCTACCGACTGAGCTACCTGGGCTCGTCATGAAACATGACCGGTAAGAGAAAATAGAACTATCAGACCCGACGGCAAAAAACTAGACTCTTTCGCGCGTGAATCCCGAGTCTTACTTCTTCTTTCTCTTTTTCACCGCAACTTCAGCCGCGACCGGAGCAGGTGTGTCATGCGCTTCGCCTCGCGTCATCGCGAGCCGGATCAAGAAAACTCCGTAGACGAAAACTGCGAAACTGAGCAACTGGCCCATCGTTAAACCGCCGAAAAGGAAGCCCACCTGAGCATCAGGCTCACGGAAGTTCTCTATCCCGGTACGGAAGATCGCGTAACCAACGCAGAACACGCCAGCGACGATGCCTACGCGGGGTTTGAGCCTCCAGACCACTTGGAGGATCACAAAGAGTACGAGCCCTTCAAAGAAAGACTCGTAAAGCTGCGAGGGGTGCCTTGGGTGTGGGCCAGCGGCTTCACCGGGGAATACGAAGGCCCAGGGCACGTCGGTAACGCGGCCCCAGAGTTCGTTGTTGATGAAATTGGCGATGCGGCCAAGGCCGAGGCCAACGGGTGTTGCCAGCGCGAGTACGTCGGCGAGGCGGGTAAAGCGCACGTTGTATTTACGGCAAACGTAGAGACAGCCAAAGATGGTGCCGAGCAGGCCGCCGTGGAAAGCGAGGCCGCCGTGCCAGATGGCGATGGGCTCGATGAGGCCCATGAGGATGTCCCAGGTCGTGGCGCCGGCGCGGGAGAAAGGCTCTGTCATCGACTCCCACGTGCCTTTGAGATTGTAAAAAATTACGTAAACAGCGCGCGCGGTGATGATGAGGCCAAGCACGAGAGCGGCGAGCACGGAGTCGGTTTTGTCCTCCGGAAAGCCGATCCACTTCGAGTGTTTTTTCAGCAGGTAATAGGTGTAAAGGAAACCGAGCAGATACATCATGCCGTACCAGCGCGGCTGGATGGGGCCGAGGGTGAAGATCACGGGATCGATTTGCGGATATTTCAGCATAAAGTTACAGTTCTGAGCTTATGACCGCATACCGCTTTTTGCCAATCCTACTTACTGCTTTTGCCTTTCTTTTGCCGGCACACTCCTCTGCCGATGCCCCGGCGGGTGAAAGCTGGTTCACGATCGAATCCCCCAACTTCCGCGTGCATCATACGCTGCCGCTTGAGCCCTACGCCCGCTCCGTCACCCAGGCCTTCGAGCGCTCGCTTCCGGTGATCGAGCAGCGCATGAACTGGCGCATGCCGCGCCCGCTCGACGTAGTGGTGATGGATCCTTCCGACTCCGCGAATGGCCTCGCGATGAGCTTTCCGAATACGCACATCGAATTGTTCTCTTCTCCGTTCGCCGCTGACTCACCTTTGGGTTCATACACTTCGTGGACCGATGAACTCGCCATGCACGAGCTTACGCATATCGTGGCGAACGACACTGGCCTCGGATTTTACAAAGTGCTGCGAGCGGTTTTCGGCAGCTGGATAAAGCCAAATGGATTTCAGCCCATCTGGCTCACGGAAGGCCTCGCGGTTTACCAGGAAACTTCGCTTTCGAACGGCGGTCGCGGGCGCTCTCCGCTGCTCGATGCCATGCTTCGCGTGGCGGTGCTGGAAAACAAGCTGAATGCCTATTCGTACACGTCTCTCGACCGCTTCAATGATTCTGTTCCCTGGTGGCCGGGAGGAAATACGGCTTACCTGATGGGCTACACGATCCAGGCATTGCCGACCAAAGGCACGGAGAATCTTCCCGGTAAAGTTTCCTACGAGAACGCCGGGAACTTCCCCTTTTCGCCGAATCGCGCGCTCCGCAACGTGAACGGGGAGACCTGGCGCAAAGTGTGGGACTCCGCCACCACAAAGCTTGCCTCACGCTATAGCCAGCCGGCCGGGGAAAAGGTCGCTTGCAAGCTCACGAACACGGGCCGCCATACCGGCGGTCACGCGGTATCCAGCGACGGCTGGATCTATTTTACGGAAGAGGATTGGAACAACGGGCACCATCTGGCACGCCTTAGGAGCGATGCGCCTTGTGGCTCCGATACCGTCGAGCGCCTCGTGCGCAAAAGATACTCCGGCCCGACCCAGGTGGCGGTCGCGCCGGGCGGAAAAACTGTTGCATACAGCGCCTTTGACCCCGGCTTCGAGACCCTTTTCGCCGACATCTACCTCTGGAGCACCGATGGCAGCACTCAACGCGTTACGAAAGACGCGCGTGTGCGAGACCCCGCGTTTCTCGATGACGACACCCTGCTTTTCATCCGGGCCAACGCAGACACTTCGCAGTCGATCGTGCGCAAGGTTATCTCCAATGAAGAAGAAGAAAGCGTGCTGTTCACATCGGCGCCCTTCGAGCGCGTCTCCGGTCTTTTCTCCGCCAAAGGGCGCATTCTGTTTTCCCTGCACGACAACAAAGGCCACGAGAAAATCCACGAAATTGCCTACGGCAAAGCCTCGCCGCTCTTGCCACAGCTCGATGCGAACCGTGAGTTCGAGCACAATCCTTTCCTCGCGGCCGACGGCTCTGTCTATTTCTCTGCTTCTTACGGTTACGGCACGCAGGAGATTTTTCGCCTCGCTCCGGGAGCGAAAACCGCCGAACGCGTGATGGCTTCGAGCTCGGGCTACCTCGACCGGCCCGTGCTGCTCTCCGACGGAGTCACACTCCTCGTGCAGGACTACGGCCTCAACGGTCTCGATCTCGCGAGGGGCCCTGTACAGAAGCTGAAAGGTCCTTCTCCCCAGGGTTCTGACCTGCACGAGTTCATGACCGGCGAAAAACCTTTCGAGTTCAAAACGGCGAACCTCGACCTGCCTGCATCCGTTCCCTACAGCGCCACCGGCACCACTGGCATCGGTCTCTGGCCGCAATATTGGTTTCCAGAAGTATTCGGCACCCAGGACGGCTGGCTCGCTGGCGCGAGCACGAGCGGCAACGATGCCTTGGCCTACCACAAATATTTCGCGATGGTGCAACACGACTCGCGCTCGAACTTCCCCACCTACCGGGCCTTTTATCGCAACCGCTCGAACAAGACGGCGTTCCACTTCGAAGCGCTGCAGAACAATAACTACTTCAGCAGCATCAAGCAGTCGCACCGGAATGCGACCTACTCTTTGGAAGCGATCTTTCCTCTCTGGGACTTTTCCATTGCGTTCGGCACAGCCTATCGCGAACGCCACCTCTTCGGCGCCGAGAGAAAAAACATGCTGCTTTTTAACAGCATCAGTATCGACCGCACAGGAAAAACCCCTTCCGCGATCGCGCCGAACTGGGGCCAGTACTTTTCCAGCTTCGTGGGCCTGTTTCCGAGCTCCAAAAGCGAAACGACCTTCACTGATGTAAGACCCCAGCTAGGGCTGTTTTTCCGCGGCCTGCTGCCGAACCACAGCATCGGCCTCGTGGCCTCCGCGGGAATCTCCACTAACCGTTTTCTCGCCTCCAATTACTACCAGGGCGGCGGCCCTTCCGGCACCACGGAATCGAGCTTCATCGTGCGCGGCTATCCCACCGACGCTCTCTTCGGTACCAAGGTGGTGACGGCCAATCTGTCGTATACCTTCCCGCTTTGGCAGGTTCACCACGGCCTGGGCACAGCACCAATCTTCCTCGACAACATCGGCTTCCGGCTCCTCGGCGATGCTGGCACAGCAAACTTCATGGCGATCTACAACGGCAAGAATTTCAGCTTCTACGAAGTTGGCGATCTCGGCCGCCGTAAAATTTTTGGAGCGGGAGGCGACCTGCTGATCCAGGGATCGCTCCTCTATCATATCCCGGTCACAGTGATTGTTGGCGGCCACTACGGCTTCCAGAAACGCCACGGCGGCGGGTCTACTTTTTACCTCGCGCTCGGTATAGGGCTCGACCGCGGCACGGGAGATCGGCCGAAAATCGAGCACTCGCTGTACGAAAATAAAACCCCGGTTCTGCAAAACGAATAGCGATCAACGCCTTCGCGAAGCCCTGGCGGGCCGAAACGATGCATAGCTGCCTCCCAACGCGGGCCAATCCGCGCAATAAGGAGACACAGCAATGAGCAGAGGCAATGTAAACAAAATCATCCTGGTAGGAAATCTGGGACGCGACCCTGAACAGAGAACCACGCCAAAAGGGCACTCCGTGGTCACACTCTCGATCGCCACGAACCGTCAGTACAAAACGGCAGCCGGCGAGGAAAAGAAAGAAGTGCACTGGCACAAAGCGACCGTGTGGGGAAAGACTGGGCACGCCTGCGTCAAGTATTTGACGAAAGGTTCGCGCGTCTATCTTGAAGGCGAGCTACAGATGAAAGACTGGAAGGATAAGGACGGCAACGCCAGGAAAACGGCGGAAATCCACGTGGACGAAATCCAGTTTCTCGGCGGAACGAAACCGTCGGGTTCCACCGTCGGAGAAATGGCGCTCGTTCAGTAGAACTTTTTTCAAATTTTCCTAAATCTCCTCCTGCGCGCGCCGAAGAGTCTATAGAACTTTTCACGCACTCAGGAGGAGATCATATGAAAAGCCCTATTAAGCGCAAAACCAATTCCAAAAACGGCGACTACAGCCTTGCCCACGTTCTTTACCAGAAGCTTGGTAATGACTGGTATGCCTTCACCGAAGTCGACGGCGACTGTTTCATGAGCAAAGTGAGCGAAGAAGAGTCCAACGTCACCCAGATGAAATCTGATGACCAGCAGACAGAAGACAGACAATCCCGCAGCAAGCGCCGCGCCGCCTGAGCCAACCAGAAAGAAATTTTACTATGTCCGCCGCAAACAAACGCCGGCCCCACGCATATTCCCCCGCTAGGCCCGCGGACACTCAAGAATCGTTGCGCCAGGTGAAGCTCGAATGCGAACACCTGCGCGACAAGATTCAAAAATCCGTAATAGACAATCCGCAGGCGGCCAAGAAAGCCGCGCTCCTCATTTCGATGTGGATCGAGGGGAAAAACAGAAAAGCCCGCGCGTCCAGGAAATAGGAGCTGGCTAAAAGTCTACGTTCAGGAAATTCAGCTGCAGCTCGGGCGCTGTTTTCTGTTCTGCTTTTTGATATGCCAGCGTTCCTGGAATTCCCTTACTCAAACTGAAGTCCTCGTAAGTATCCGGGCCTTCATACGGACTCGGTCCACCCGAAGTACTTACTACGTAAATGCCGAGCAATATTCCGGCATAGAGACCGAGAGAGCCAAACATAAAAATGTTTTTGGTCTTTCTCTGAAAAACCTGGCTGGCGAGACCCACGACCAGTCCGCCCACCATCCCATAACCCGCGCTTTTGGCCACCACCTTGACGCGTTTTCCGGTCAGGTTCAATGAGTCTTCCGCTTTTGCGTGAGACGGCATCACCAGGATTGCAGCGAATAGAATCATGCTCATCAGTTTTCTTGCCATATGCCCTCCCCAAAATTGTAACGGAGCACCGGGCAATCCTCAAACAAACGGCTCATCTTCGTAACGCTGGCTTACACGGCCCTGGGTTACGTAGACAATATCAAGCCGGGTTTCCTCCCAGCCACTGAGCTCGTGCGCGTGGCGAGCGAGGTAGATGGCGACGATCCGGCGCAACTTGCGCTTCTTGGCGCGCCAGCGCGGGCACCAGGCTTCGTCCTCCCGGAACGTGCCCCGCCCCTTCACCTCCACAAAAACGAGCTCGGGCCCCTTCTGCGCGACGATGTCGATCTCACCCTGGGGCGAGCGGAAATTGCGCGCAAGCAAGGTGTAGCCCAGTTGCCTGTAATATTCGGAGGCCACGGCTTCCGCGGCGTCTCCCGTTTCCTTGGTCGTTTGTTTTGTTGCCATCCGTTCGAGATGGAAGAATCATTCCGCGTTGAAAAGATCCAGGGTCTCGGAAACAGGGGCGAAACTGCGGCGGTGTTCGGAACATGGACCTACCCTGCGCAGAATCGCGACGTGCTGGGGCGTGGAATATCCCTTATGCGATGCGAATTCATAAGCGGGAAAGGCCTGGTGCAGCCCCACCATGTGCCTGTCGCGGCTCACCTTGGCGAGTACGGAGGCGGCGGCGATGGAAAATACTTTTGAGTCACCCTTGACCACGCAGATCTCTTCGAAGGCCGTGCGCAGGAGCTCGGCGACGAGAGGGAACGAAGCCATGTATTCAGGAGAATGCACGAAGAAGCGCGCGTTCGACACGAGAGGCTGATTCCCGTCAGACAAGAATACAAACTTATGCGCGGTCAGGTTGCCCGCGTAGATCCTCTTCTGGCTCACGAGCATGCCTAAGGCACCCTCAAGCGCACGGGCCACAGCTAAGTAGTTCGCCTTAAGAATATTCCAGCGGTCGATCTCCTGGCAGCTGCCATACCCCACGCCGTAGGCGAGCGCCTTTTCACGGATCGGCTCGAAGCATTCCTCGCGCTGGTGCTCTGTCATCACCTTGGAGTCGCGCACGGGTACGGGCAGAGACTCGCCTTCTATCTTTTCCCAGCAGGAAACGGCGGCGCATACTGGGCCGGCAAGGCAGCCCCGCCCTGCTTCATCGACACCAAAAATAAAAACGCCATCCTGGTTTTTCCAGAACAGCGTTTCCTGCAATACAGTAGGTTTTTTGGAGGACGCTTGAACTGACGTCAGCTTCTTCTTTTTCACCGTAAGCTGTTTACTTGGTCTTTGCTTTGGTCGACTTCGCAGCGGCGGAAGCGGCGGCGCCTACGTCGCTCGTCACTTTTTCCTTGATGCGCGAGGCTTTACCGGTGAGGCCGCGGATATAGTAAAGACGAGCACGGCGAACATCGCCGCGGGCCACTACTTCGAGGTTAGCCAGGTTGGCGCTCATCATCGGATAGATCAGCTCCACGCCGATACCATCGCTCATTTTGCGAAGGGTGAAGGTTTTGGTGGCGCCCATGCCACTCTTCTTGATCACAACGCCTTCGATGTACTGAATACGCTCTTTGCCGCCTTCTTTGATGCGGGCGTGAACGCGTACGGTATCACCGGAGCGGAACTCGGGAAGCGCCGTGGCGCGAACGATGTTCTTCTCTACGGCCTGGATGTCTTTATTTGCGTGCATTTCTCATCTCCCTTTATCTAAACAAAAACTATTAACTTTCAAAAATCTATCGTTGACCCAGCAGCCTATCCAGCGCGATCGCTACCGCTGATCTTACCGAGAGGTGATTATATCCACTCTCTTGCGCCGGATTGATCGGCTCCAGAACCGCGTCTCCCTCTTTCAGGAGCTCTTCGGTCATTCCGAATCCTGTACCAAACACCACTAGCTTGGGCCTGCCGCTGATCATCTCAGCTCGTGCGCCTTCCCAGCTTTTCCACTTCAACCCTGAATCGGGCCGCCGTGCACTGGTCATCCACACTTCCGGCTTTACGCCTTCCGTGCTTTCAATTTCGCGAACCACGTCCTTAAACCAGGACACCAGCTTCACTCTATTAAAAGCTTCCGAGCGGTCGGGGTTGTAATCCCTTCCTCCCGAACCATGCCAGTGACCGATGATCCGCTTCACCACTCCCTGTTGCTCCTCGAGAGGATTCACCAGGAAATAATTCTTCACACCATAAGTGCGGCAGGAGCGCGCGATATCATGGATATCGAGGTTCGTAACCGCCGTCGTAACCACCGCTCCATTCTTATCGAGCATGGAGTGATGTAACAAAGCCACGTAGCAGGGGTTAAGGGTTACCATAGCGACCTAGGAAATTCGAGGGTTATCACGGCTTTTGGCCACGCTGGGGGCACCCAGAAGTTCGGGGCGGCGAGCCCTTGTACGCGCCATTGCCTGTGCTTGGCGCCATTCTGCGATCTTTTTATGGTCCCCGCTCAGCAGCACTTCGGGCACCTTACGCCCCCTGAACTCTGGCGGACGGGTATACTGAGGCCCTTCCAGAAGCCCATCCGTAGCTTTCGAGAAACTCTCGGTCGAGCTGCTAGCCTCATTGCCCAGCACTCCCGGCACGAGTCGCGTAAGCCCATCAATCAGCACCATGGCGGCTAACTCCCCGCCAGTCATCACGAAATCCCCCAGGGAAAGCTCTTCGTCGACGCATTCCTCAATGAAACGCTCATCGATTCCCTCGTAACGGCCGCAAACCAAGATCAAGCGGGCTTTTCCAGGAAGTTTACTCGAGTATTCCTCCAGCACTCCCTGCTTCAGCGTTCTACCTTGCGGAGACATCAGTACCGTAATGGCGGGCACATCCACATTCCTATTCTTGGCGGCCTCCCAGGCAGCGAAGAGTGGCTCTGGCTTCATCACCATGCCGGGCCCGCCACCATAAGGCTGGTCGTCGGCGGTACGGTGCTTATCGACAGTGAAATCGCGGATATGATGCAGGTTAACCCGCAGCAACCCCTTTTCCACGGCGCGGCCCAAGATCGAGCCTTTCAGCACGCCATCGAACATTTCCGGGAACAGGGTAAGTACGTCGAATTCCATAGGAGGTGATTTTATAGACAACACGACGCAGATTGTCGACAGGAACGAGGGATTTAAGAGGGTCTTTTTATTCGATGATTTCGAGAACGGTGCGCTTCTTGAGCTTCGTCGAGGCGCCATTGAGGATGGTGCGGATGGCGCGAGCGGTGCGGCCTTGTTTGCCGATTACCTTGCCGAGGTCTTCTTTGGCGACCTTCAGTTCGATCACGGTGGTCTGTTCGCCTTCGATTCCCTTGACGTTTACCTGGTCAGGCAAGTCCACGAGGGCTCTCGCCATGAATTCTATGAGTTCTCGCAGTTCGTCAGAAGCCGATTTCATCAGTCCTCCCTGAGGCACAACACAACAAAGCACTGGCAGTCCTAGCCGGCGCGTAACGCAACAATGAACAACTAACTTAAATTAGTTTGCGATGCCTTTGAGGATTTGTACAACAGTTTCTGACGGCTGCGCGCCCTTGGCGATCCAGCTCTTGTAGAGATCGGCGTCGATTTTCACTTTCGCCGAAGCTTCTTTTTCCTTGGGATCGTAAGTGCCGATCTTGTCCAACACGGCACCGTCACGCTTCTTCATTTTATCCACAGCAACGATGTGGAAAAACGGGGAATTCTTTTTGCCTCGGCGGGACAGACGAATCGTAACCATCGAACTTACACTCCTAAAGGTTCCCGCGCTAAAGCGACTGGGAAGATCTGAAAACTAGAGAGAAGGATATAAACGCATCTTCCCAAGGCGAGCAAGGGAAAAACCGAGGTGATTTTCGGGGCTTTCACGGGCAAGAACGACTGGAAACGCGCGATTCTTGCCGAGATCGACCCACGTAGCGGCCATGATGCTGCCTGAGTTTCCAAAAAAATCAGCAATATTAATTAGTTAATCCCAGACCAGAATGCACGGATTTCTCAAGGGAGCCTCGCTGACGGCCGATAAGACCTGAGGGGAAGATACGTTCCATGGGAGCCCGCCAAACCAACAATCTAAATGCGATCAGCCGAGCTGTTCTGGCAGCGTGCTTCACGCTTAGTTTGCTTTGGGGTGTGGAGGCAACCGGAGAACCCAAAGTCGGTTCGAGTACGGGAAAATCCAGCAAGGGGGGCTCCAAGGACGCTGTCGATGGTTCCGCAAAACACAAAGGCCCAATATCGGAAGAAGCTAAAAGACAATATTCCTCTGACCTAGGCGACATCAAAAGTAAAGAAGAAGCAGCCACAAAAACCATTAGCAATCCCTCAAAGGGGGGAGGCGGGTCTAAAGAACCAACGAGCGACTACTCCGGCGCAGGAGGCACAGCCAGCACCGCGGAGCGCTCGGCCCAAGATATCGTGCAGACTGCGCAGGAAAGAGAACAGGCTGCTCAGCAGCAGCGACAGGATATTCTACAGGCGATCCAGCAAGGGCAACGCAACGGAGAATACTCGCCTCAGCATGTGAACGAGATGCGAAACGTGTTTAGCAGCTCCTCTCGCCCGAAAGACAGCCAGCTCGAAGCCCTGCACCCAAAATTGCAGGATCCTGCATTCGCCCTCCGAACAAATCAGGATCACATCAACGAGCTCAGAGAAAAGCAACAGCAGTACACCCGAGTCGCCGAAACCGCGCAGGCGATGAGCAAGAAACTCAACACTAACGAAAAGAATATCGACTCCCTGGGTTCCGGCATCGCCAACCGTCCTGCCCTTGGCGCGAGAAACGCCACTTACCCAACAGCCGCCTACCCATCAAGTGGACGCAGAGAATTCAGCACACCCGACAGGAAATTTGGAAAGTTCAACGGCTCCTCTGTTGGCAGCGCCTCCGGCGGTGATGATTCGTCGGCCGGCTTCGACAACCAAACTGGCGCAAGGTACGAGCGAAGTTCCGACGGCACACTCGCCAGAAATGGCGGAGGGTTACCGGGCGCACCGGGTGGGAAAGGCAATGCTGCGGGAACTGCGAGGGCCGCTGAAAAAACGGCTGCTGCCGAAACGCAAAAGACGGATGGCGAAAAAATTCTGAACAGCGAAGGCAAAGCGCTTCTCGCGGGAATGCTGAAAGAGCTTCAGGCCGACCTCAAGGGCTCGCGCGGTTCCGGCGAACAGGCACCTGCTCCCGTCGGCATAGACGGCAAGCTTGGCAACCCGATCGTTGAGCGCGGCCTCGCTAGCGTTAAAGACAATACGCTTCTTGGCGGCGCGATCTTATCGATCACGAATGAGGTGTCAGATAAGCTGCGCTTCGGGTCGGCCGAAACGTTCGCCAATAACAGCACCCTCAATGATCTGGATGTGCTTGGGATCGACAAGAGCTTATTTCAGCGCGTAAACGATGCGATTCGCAAAAAGGCGTCTGCCCAGGGTGGCCTGCAGTAGTTAGGCCCAGAGAGCCGAAAGGATCTCGCCGGCGCGCTTTAGCTTATCCTCGCCCGCGGCCACGCTGATGCGTACACACCCGCGCCCCTCTTTGCCGAAGTAAGACCCGGGCACCACGAGAAGATTCTCCTTGTTGAGCAGCTGGTCGCTTGTTTTCTCGTCGCTCGCCAGAGGAAGGGGAAGGAAGAGATAAAAACCACCCTTGGGAAGCTCCGGCCGCGCCTTCTCGGGAAGTGCCTCGTGGAGGAGCGCGAGTTTCGCATTGTACTCCGTGCGGAAACTATCGAGTATTTTGCGGTAGAGTTCAGGGCGACTCAAGGTCTCAAACAGCAGAGCCTGCGCGGGCGCACTGGCGCAGGTGGTGAGATACTGGTGGGCGGCGAGATTTTTCGCGCGCAAGGCGGGATGGTTGGTGTGCACGAAGCCGATCCGCCAGCCGGTGAGGGCGAGCGACTTCGACCAGGAACTTACCGTTACTCCGTAGGGCGACTCCGCGCTTACGGGCCGGTAGTTCTCGCCGAGCTCGAGCTCGGTGTAAACATCGTCGGAAATCAGGAAAATTTTCTTTCGCGCGAGAGCTTTGAGAAGGCGAGCGCGTTCAGTCTGGGCGATCACAGTGCCGGTGGGGTTGTTGGGGGAACAGATCAGCACGGCCTTGGTTTTTTTGGTAACTGCCTTTAGAATTTTATCGACGTTATAGCTAAACATTTTGGTGCCTTTTTCTTTCAAAGAATAAGGCTTCGTTTTGCCGCCGGCCATTTTCACCATCGTATCGTAGGCGAGAAAACCAGGATCGGGGATCAGCACTTCGTCGCCCTTCGCGAGAAGCGCGATCAATACGGACATCAGGCCTTCCTGAGCTCCGTGGCTCACGAGCAAGCCCTCGACATCGAGGCTATAGAAGGAAGCGATCTTCTCTCGCAGGTCAAGCCTGCCGGCATTCGGCGTATAGCCGAGTTTATGGCCGAGTATCGAGAAGGAGGCGAGCTCGCGTAGCTCGGGGGGCATGTCAATGGCTGGCTGACCGAGGCCGAGGTTGATCGTGGCGGGCGTGGCTCGGGCGTTCAGCTTACGCAGCCTGGATACTTCGGTCGGAATCAGTGGATTGCCGAACCTCATTCTCCGGCCGGAAAAAATTCGGTGAGCGACTTGCCGAGCTCCGTGCCTTCATGCACCGAGCTGCTGTTGGTGAAAACGAGCGTAATCCTCTTTTGAGGGCAGGCAACGCTCGACCGGCGAAAATCCTTGAAGCCGAGATACTCGCAGTAGGGCTCCCCGGCCTCCTGAACCTCACCGAGCTTTGCCTTTACTTTCACAAAGCCCGCGTGCGTAGAATAGTCGGTAACGAAATTTTTGAGCTCACAGGCGAAACGGGTGGGGAAAGTCATTTTTTTGAACTCGCCTTCGATCACGCCCTTTTTCGCAAGGAAACGAAGGATACCTTCGGCCTGCATGGCAGCGAGCTGGGGATCCGACCAGTCCTGATGCCCTAGCTCGAGGGTAAATCCCTCAGGTACCGGCGGAAACTTCCCGGTGCGTTCCTCGATTTTTTTGCCCAAGGCCCACCACGGAGCCTGAAACGCTTCATCCATTGCGCCTGTGAACTCGGTGCCAATTCGCACGGCATGGCGGCAAGGCAGTTCCGCAAAGGAAGCGAAAGCATAGGCAGGAACATAAGCGTAGCTTTCGCAAAGAGCCGCGCAGTGAAGGTCGAGCATGTAATCGTGGGCGGCGGCGAGGCGCTGGAGGTTTCTGGCAAGAAAGCGCGAGTAGCCCTCTTTTTCTTTCGGCTCCTGCGCGAGCTTTTCGAGTATCAAGGCTCTCAGCGACCGCTTGGCTTCCGGCCATGATTCTTGTATCCCGGCGGCGAGCGGTGACAAATTCTGAAACGCGCGGTTCCAGTTGTCTCCGTCGGTCGGATCGTAGCGGCCAATCGTGTAGTCGCCCATTTTATGGTTCTGCGCGTAGGGATTGGCACAGGGAACGAGGGTGATGTTGCCCTTGATTGTTACCTTAGGAAGCCGCTCGAGAAGCTCGGCAATCACCCAGTTTCCCTGCACTTCGCTGCCGTGCAAGGAAGCCTGGAAATAGGCGCTTGGGGCCTCCGGGTCGCCGAGAAAGCGATAGACGGGAAGTGACAGGGTTTCTCCGCTGGCGAGCTTCCTGACGGCGATGAGTTCGTTGGGTATCATGGAGCCAATCCTGCTGTCTTTTTACTATCGGAGCGCGTCTTCCAGCACTACTGAAGCTTCGGTTTTCTCGTCGCGGTACTTCACGATCAAGGGAGATGAGATCTGGAAGCCTCGCTCCCTGCCCCATGCCGACGACACCGGCCTGGAGCCAGGAACGACTACCGCGTTTTCAGGGATAGCCTCACCGCGCTCCAGCTCTCGCTCATTTACGAGATCAAGCACGCGCGTGGCTTTCGAAAGTATCACTCCCGGGGCAAGAATTGCACGTTTGCCGACCCGAATTCCTTCTACCACAACTGCACCCGCGCCGATGAAAGCGTGGTCTTCGATGATTACGGGCTGCGCGCCGATCGGCTCAAGAACGCCGCCAATCTGCACTCCGGCCGACAAATGCACCCTTGCCCCAATCTGAGCGCACGAGCCCACGAGCACATGGCTGTCGATCATCGTGCCTTCGCCCACATAAGCACCGAGGTTCACGAAAGAAGGAGGCATCATGATCACGCCAGCGGCGAGATGGGCCCCTCGGCGCACTGAACTGCCCCCGGGCACAAAGCGCACTTTGTCCTCGGGGCGAAAAGTACGGGGGAGAATGGTGTCTTTCTCGAGGAAACCGTGGTGCTCTACGATTTTGCCTTCGCGAATAGCAGAGAGGATGGCTTCCTTCACCTCGGTGTGCACGGTCCAGCCGCCGTTTCCATCGGGGGTAGCTGAGCGTAGTTCGCCTCTTTCTAGCTTATCGAGAATCTCTTTGAAGCCGCTCATTTGCTCCTCCGCGCTTCCAGCCATGCTGTGATCTTTTTGTCCGCCTCGACCAGCTCTTCCAACTTCTGCATGTCTGCGCTCGACAGCGGCGGCAGAGTATCCGGGCTGGCGATCCAGCCTTTGTGGGCGAGGAGCGCTTTCACGGGCACAGGATTGCTCGCCGAGAAAAGAGCTTCGGAGCTGTCGTGCCACAGGGGCATCAGCCCTTCGTGCTTGCCGTTTACGCTGAGCTCGGCGTACAGGCGCGTGGCTTCTGGCCAAACGTTCGCAGCCACCGAAACGAGACCCTCGGCACCAGCACTTGCGAAATATGGCATCAGCCCGTCATCGCCGCAGAAAAATCTGAGGCCAGGAGCCGCTGCGCGGAAAGCGAGGAAATCGGAGGTGGAGCCGCTGCTTTCCTTTACCGCCCACATATTCCGGTGCGCTGAGATCGCCTTGAGCGTGGCCGTATTCAACTTCACGCCGGCACGGCTGGGTACGTTGTACACCATGCAGGGACGGGTCGCGGTTTCTAGGAGAGCGGTGAACCAGCGCTGCTGGCCCTGCGCGCCCGGCTTTGCGTAGATCGGTGTCACCAGTAGGAAGCCTTCCACCCCCTGGCTTTCACACCACCGAATCCATTCCTGGCAGTCCGGAAGCTGAAAGCCCCCGACTCCGGCCATCACGGGCACACTAAGCTTCAGCTTCATCGCGGCTTGCACGAGAGATTTTTTCTGCTCGAGAGCGAGCGCGAGGCCCTCCCCGGTGCTGCCAAGCACGATTACGCCATTGCCGGCAGATTCCTGTCGGTGCAGGAGTTCCGCGAAGGCGGAAAAATCGAGTTCCGCAGTGCCCTTTTTCAGGGGAGTTACGATCGCAGTCCAAACTTTAACATCATTCAGGCGGCTCATGGGATTGCTCCTTCGAAGCAGTATGTTCTTACGAGATTTTCAAAGAGATAGAATCCGGGGGGTAGCTTTTTCTCCCGCACGAGGTTCGCCGCCCAGATCGCGCCTTCGGCGAACACGCGCCGGTCGGACACTTCGTGGGCGAGTGATAGGATCTCTCCCGGAAGCCGAAGTTCGAGGCTGTGCTCGCCGATCACGTCGCCCTCGCGGAAAGCGTGCACGGGAACCTCAATGCCGAGCGCAGCCTTGAGGGAAAGCGCGGTTCCACTCGGTGAATCAAGCTTCTTCGTATGGTGCACTTCGGAAATCGAAAGCGACTCCGCCGCCTCTTTCGCCGGTCGAAAAGCACCAATGCGACGGGCGAGCTCGAATGCGAGATTCATGCCCAGGCTGAAGTTGGAAGCCTGCACCCAGGTGATTCCCCGATCGAGGATAAGCTTCTTTTCATCGTCACTGAACTTATAGCCAGTGCTTCCGCTCACCACGGGCACGCCCGCCTCGAACAGCAGCGGAAGCAGTGACTTCAGCGACTGGCCCGGCACAAAAACCACCGCCACATCACACTGCCTTAACTCCGCCACGGAGGGAAGCGTTGAGCGCGTATACGGCCCCTGCACGAAATTCTTGCCGGCGCACTCGCGCACCTTACTGCCGGTTTTTCCATTTCCGAAAAGCGCTATCTTCATTGCATGCTCCCGAGGAACTCCTGGTGCAGGCTGAGCGCGATCTCATTGGCGGCGTTGGGTTCAACGAGGAAGCAGAAATTATGGTCGCTGGCGCCATGGCAAAGGAGACGAATATTATTTGCACCGATGCTCCTGAGTGCACGAAGGCCGACTCCGGGCGTAGAGGCGATGCGGTTTCCGATCACCGATACGAGTGTATAGTCTTCTTCGATCGTGATCTCAGCAAAAGAACGAAGCTCTTCGAGGAGCTCCTTGTTTTCGAGGATAGGCCGAACACCAGAGCCTTGGCTGGCGATGTCGATGGTTAGAGCCACCGAAACTTCGCTCGTGGTTACCAGATCGACCGAAAGGTTGTGATCGGCCAGAACCTGGAACATGCGCGCGAGGTAACCCTGCGCGTTCAGCATTCCGAGGCTGTTCACTGTGATAAGCGTCTGCTTGCGCCGTAAGGCGATCGCGCGCACCATCGGAGAGTCACTACTTTCGCGGCGAACCCAGGTGCCGCCCACGTTCGCCTGAAAAGTGCTCCCGACGTAAACCGGAACACCGGTGCGCATCGCCGCCACCAGCGTGGATGGATGCAGAACTTTTGCGCCAAAATTTGCCAATTCCGCCGCTTCTGAAAAAGAAAGCTCAGAAATCAAGCGGGCGTCTGGCACCACGTTCGGGTCCATCGTGAAAACGCCAGGCACGTCGGTCCAGATCTGCACGGCTTCCGCGCGCAACGCCTCCCCTAGCAAGGCAGCGCTGTAGTCGCTGCCGCCTCGGCCAAGGGTGGTAGTGGTGCCCGAGTCGGAGCTGCCAATAAAACCCTGGGTAACCAGGATCTCGTTCTTATCAAGCTCGGGTTCCAGCAGCTCGGCCGTCAGTGCCGCAATAACTTCAATCTGGGGCTCAGCCCGCCCGAAGCGGGCGTCGGTACGAAGCACGCGGCGCACGTCGAAGCAGGCGGCTTGCCGCCCTCCCGAACGGAGCACGCAAGTGAACAGTTCCGACGACAAACGCTCCCCGAGGCTCAGAAGCTGATCGAGGATGCGCGGGTTGTGGCGCACGCCCGTAGCCGCGGCGTCGCGCATGATCCGGCGCATGAATTCGATCTCTTCGAACAGCGGGCCATAGGCCGGAACCTGAACGCCGACCCGGGCAGCGAGCTCTTCATGGCGATGGCGGATCCGCGCGGCCAGCTCGTCGGCCTTTGCGTCGTTACCCGCAAACTCATTTTCTGCGAGGTTCAGCAGGAGATTTGTGGTTCCCGATGTTGCGCTGACCACAACGAGCCGGGCAGTTGGATCATCGCGCAGGATGCGCGCGGCATTCAGAAGCGCCTCGGCGCTCCCCATGCTCGTTCCACCGAACTTGGCGACCTTAAGGCGGCTCATTGAGATTCTCCCAGAAAGGAAAGTGTTGCTTCCATATTCCCGATCGCTGCGCCAGCGGCCCCGCGCACCAGGTTATGCCCCATCGCGATCAGGCCGATCGTGCAACTGTCGTCGTCCTGCTTCAGGCGGCCGAGGTGAACGCGGTTATCATGGGGGTGCAGATCACGCGCGGGCTGCGGACGGTCTTCGGCAGTGTGAAACTCGAGAAAGCCGGGGAATTTTTCCTGATAAGTGTGGATCGCTTCCTTTGCCTCTTCCAGCCTAACTTCGCGGCTGAAACGCACGTGAGTAGCGACAGTATGCCCGTGCAGTACCGGCACGCGGTGTACGTGAACGGTGAGCTTGAAATCGGCCGGGGCTGCGGCGCTGCCGAGAATTTTCTTTGCCTCTTCCCGGATCTTGGCCTCTTCACCGCCGATATGCGGAATCACGTTGCCCATGAGGTCAAAGCTCGAAACGCCCGGGTAGCCCGCGCCGCTCAGGGCTTGCAATGTAACCACGCTCACATTCTCGATCTTCGCTACGCGAGCAAGAGGTGCAAGCGCACCCATGAGAAAAACGGTAGAACAGTTGGGATTGGTAACGATTTTTCCGCTCGTTTCCTGACGGGCGAGAAGCTCGAGGTGAGAGCTGTTCACCTCGGGAATGAGCAGTGGAACCTTTTCGTTCATCCTGAATGCGGAAGCATTGGAAAACAAGAGGTGGCCTTTGGTGGCGAGCGCGGGCTCGATCTCCAGAGCCTGGTCGGCGGGGAGGGCAGAAATCACAAGGCGGCTCTTCACTTCATAGGGAGACTTGAGCGTCAGCGAGCCAACGCGCGCGGAAAGGGGGAATTCGTTCTTCCATTTCACTGCCTGGCCATAGGGCTTGCCGAGGTTCTGGTCGCTCGCGGCGACTTCTTCCACGGAAAAACGATCGCTCAGTTCGAGCATCGAGATAACTTTTTGGCCTACGGGGCCAGTAGCCCCTAGAACCGCGACGGATTGTTTCTGCACGAGTAGCCTCCCGAAATGCCCAGGAAGAGAAAGTTCTGGATGGAGGCTTTGAGTCTTCGGCGCGAACCGAAGCAGGAAGAAGCAAATGAACAACAAAGTTCATTTATCATTTTCCAGAAGCGCTCCACGGATCAAAAGCGCCTCTCTAGGCCCTCCATCACCTGTGACAACCACGGGGCTTTACCCCCGCTAAGCCAGCCTTACTTCCCTTCATGGAGAACCAAAGCTTCGGCGACACTTTCCTCCGGACTCCTTCCCTGGGCATGAACCCTCTGGAATCGTTCTGAAGAGTCGCTCCTCTTCTTGGCAGAGAGAGATATAACGCAAGGGCAAATCGGAGGCAATGGGATCAAAAAATCTTGTACGGTGGCCATCCCGCTTGCGCCCCCTAATGAATTGCTAACAAAATGCCTGGATGCGCCTGCCTATTGGCGACTAAGCTGGCGCTCCCGAATCCATTCGCAGATTACATTCCCTTCATCATTTTCTTGAAGAGGCCCATTTTCGCGAACTGACTCATCATTTTCTGCGCGTCTTCAAACTTCGACACGAGACGATTCACGTCCTGCACCTGCGTGCCGCTACCCTTGGCAATGCGTAACCTGCGATTGCCATTCAAGATTTTGTGATTGAGGCGTTCCTTCTTCGTCATGGAAAGGATGATGGCTTCAGTCTTTTTCATCTCGCCTTCGGTGTCCACGCCCTGGAGCTGACTCATCATCTTGTTGCCTCCGGGAAGCATTTTCATGATGCCTTCCATCGACCCGAGCTTTTTCATCATCTTCATCTGCCCGAGGAAATCCTCCAGATTGAACTGACCCTTGCTCATCTTCCCGACCGACGCCATAGCGTCCTCTTGGGAAATCGCTTCCGCCGCTTTCTCGACGAGGGTGAGCACATCGCCCATGTCAAGGATCCGCGAAGCTAGGCGATCGGGGTGGAAGGGCTCGAGCGCGGAGATCCCCTCCCCCATTCCCATGAACAAAATAGGCAACCCGGTCAGAAATTTAATCGAAAGCGCGGCGCCACCGCGGGCGTCGCCATCGAGCTTGGTGAGAATTACGCCGGTAAGCTGGGTTTTGGCGTGGAATGCCTGGGCCACGTTCACGGCATCCTGGCCGGTCATCGAATCGGCCACGAAAATCGTCGCAAAAGGATCGAGCGCCGCGCGAACTTCGGCTACTTCGTTCATCAACTCGTCGTCGATACTCAAACGGCCGGCGGTGTCGACAATCACGACGTCGACCACTCGCTTTTTGGCTTCGGCCATCGCCTCACGCACGATTGTGGCGAGCGGCTTCGTGAGATCACTCTCAAAAAATCCAAGATCTGCCTGCTTGGCCAGAATTCGCAGCTGGTCTTTCGCTGCCGGCCGTCGCGGATCGCAGGGCACCAGCATCACCTGTTTTTTTTCTTTTTTCTTATAGTGCAAACCGAGCTTGGCGGCTGTGGTGGTTTTACCGGAGCCCTGTAAGCCAACAAGCAGGATCGGCACCGGAGGAGCCGCGCGAAGCTCGAGGCCTCCGACGGTTTCGGCGCCACCGAGGAATTTCACGAGAGCATCATAAACAATTTTTACGAACTGCTGGCCGGCATTTACGTTCTTGATCAGCTCCTGCCCGATTGCTTCCTTCTGAACCTGATCGAGAAATTCCTTCACTACTTTGAAGTGAACGTCGGCTTCCAGCAAAGCCCGCCGGATCTCCTTCATGGCCTCCTGGAGGCTCTCTTCGGTGATACGCCCCCCTTTTCCGAGGTTGCGAATGGGGGCCAAAATGCGCTCGCGTAAGTTATCGAACATGGGCGGAGCTTAGCGAAACCATTTAGGAAAGGCCAGACAGCCCGTAAATCCTCGATCGCTAAGGCCTATTCAGAACCTCATTTCGACCATTATCCCTTCAATTTCCGAGCGTTTTAGTCCGATAAGTAGCTAGTAGCCACACCGAGGGCCTTTCGTGAATCCCCAGCGATTTCGTTCTCTTCGGGAACGAACCTGCAATGCCGCCGTTTTTCTCATCGCATGCGCGAGCGTGGGTGTAGCACTTTTTTCTGCTCCCGCTTTCGCAGATCAAATCGAGAACCTGAAAAAATTCAAAGACGAATGTGGCAAGGAAGGCGCTGACCCGCTGGTGATCTACATCGATCGGAAAGCAGACGAGCTCGTCGAGGACTACAAACCCGAGATCCAGTGCAAAGAGAACTCAGGCGAGGAGAGCCCGGCGCTTTCCTACAACTCCCGCCAGGTGTCGCCCGACGTGTGGAACAAGCGCCCTGGCTTCCTCATGCATAGCAAGAACGAAACCGAAGCACGCAAGCTCGGCGCCTGCCGAGCCGTCTATCGAACCATGAAAGAAATCTACGACCGCGTGCAGCGCCTCAGCGTGGATTACTGCGCCGACGTAAAAGCTGATTTCGACAAAGCACTCGTTTGCGGCGGTCTGGAAAAAAAGTGCGAAGGGGAATTTCGCCGGGCAAAAGAAACCTTGGGCCGCCACACCAATATCAGGGATGAAGTGATCCGCGCCGCTACTTACTTGCAGCTCACCATGAAAGTTTCTGATGAAGCCAGAGTCAAGTACGTAAAAGACCTGGAGCTACTCGAGCAGGAAATCCGCAATAATTCGACCGTTCTCGGAAACCCCCTAGAGAGAATGACCTCGCTCGCGGACCACCCCGAGGTGAAAGCAAGCAATGGAAATGCGCGCACAAAAAACCTGGGTGACTATTACAAGCTTCTCGTAACCAATGAGATCAATCACGCCGTTCCGCTTAGAAGCCAGTTGAATCGCTTCGGTGGACGACTCATCTCCGAGCAACGTGAAGCTGGCCGCCAGGCTACTGAGTTCCTGAACAAGCTGCACAGCCAGATGACCCAGCAGGCATCGACCACGAGATTGATGCTGGATCAAATCGAAGCCATGATCGCAGGCATCGACAAGAACGGTTCGATCAAGGACCCAGGCTTGACCGGAAAAATAAACACCTTGGCTCCAGCCGCCACTGGCGCGCTCGGGCTTGGCCAGCAGGTGCTCGGCGGCGGAAACAATCAGACCGCTCCCGCTGCGCTCACCGGCGGATCCAGCGCTCCTTCGCTCGCTACACTTGCCGCGGTTGGCGCTGCGGGCGCCGCCTTGCATAGCAGCCTGGGAAGATCGAGCAGCTCCAACGCTTCGGCCTCTGACCCTATCGACCAGCAGGCTGCGGCCAAGCCGCTGGCTCCAACGCAGACGACCACAAACCTTGGCGACACCGGCAGCAAAGGTGGAACCGGCAACACGGGAAACACAGACCTTCCTGGCTCAGCTAAGACCGATACAGCGAAAGTTGATCCGGTAGCTCCAGCGAGCGGAGCCTTTCCTGCATTCGGAGCATCCGAAGGCTCATCTCGCATGCTGGCTGGAAGCAAAAAAACGAGCCAAACACCCCGCCCAGCCGAGGCAAAAGCCAGCGCAGGCGGAGACGAAGCCTTCAATTCTTTTGGCGGCGGCGCGAGCATGGCTCCGAAACCTGCGCCAAAAGGAGCCCAGGTGAGCGCCGGAGCAGAGGTTGCCAACTTGCTCGGGCAAATGAAGAATCTTTTCAATTTTGACGAAGGCGCGCCTGTGGGCGGTGCGAGCAATACCAGCGGTGGAATGCCCGTTGATCCAGGGCTTCCGGCTTCCGGCAGCATAGAGGAGCAAGTAGCCGAAGCCGATGGCGCTCTAGGCTCAGAAGACGAAGTTGCAGCTGGCGATGCGCCCACAGCCGAGCATGTGCAGGGCTCTCCTTTCGGTAAAACTGACACGACTTTATTCACGAGAGTGCATAGCCGCCACAAGCGCTGTATGGAACGAGGCCTGGTGCTCTACCAGCTCGGGGAGCGGGTGGAATGAAAAACACTTTCTCTCTCTTCTTAGTAATCGCATTAGTTGCTCCAGAAACTCACGGAGCCAGACCGCCTCGCGTCGGACGCAATGGCCCGACTGTGCTCGCAGCTCCGGTTCCGGTAGCCGCAGTGGCAACGATTGGAGACATGAAAAAGGCCTGCGAAGCTCCTGATTCTTTTATTGCTCCGCTGCCAAAGCCTTCTGAAAGTCCCGTGATTTACAGAGTGGATGAAGCCACTGTCGACGAAACGAAATGGCCTGACCTTAGATTCATGCACCATTGCTCGACTGGCACTACGCGAGTGCCAGAATGCGACGCGGCTCTTTCCCTTTCACTCAGATCTGTTCGGGAAGGCAAGTTGGCGCTAAAAAAACTCCGCGAAGAAGTCTGTCAGGAAAAAATCACTGAAGCGGAGAAATGCGCAAAGCAAGCCAATCAGGCAGACTCTCTCAAGTGTGTTCATGCCATCTACAACTTGATGGCAGATGATTTTCGAAAAACTAGTGACCTGTTAAAAGCTAGAGCTAAGGCTCTTAAAGACGTTAGTGAAAACATTCAGAAAGCTGCCAAGCAATTTGTTTCGAAACGGCCCTTGGAAATTCCCGAAAGAATGCAATTGCGGCGGACCATTGCGAAAGTAAACGGGGAGGCCCTGACGGGAGTCAGCGCTAACCGTGGCCCGACCCAGACCGCAGCATGCGCAACGGAAGTTTACACAGGCGGGGTAAGCACTGTCCCAACCGGTCCGGTTCCTTTGCCCATTCAAAAAGTCTGCAGCCAGATCACAGGCGCCTCTGATACTGCCTTTTACTCCGCGCAGCTCACCAAAGCCGCCAATGACACCGACCTCGCCGCCAAGCAGTTCAAAGAAGGCGCAGAAATAATCGGAGGCAATATCGACAAGTCGGGAAACACAAATCCAGGCTCGGTAGACCCGAACGCTAAAAAAGGCGGTCTCCTCGACAGCGTGGGCGGTCTCGATGGCCTGATGAAAATGGGCACCCTCGGGATGATGGGCGCAGGTCTTTACTGTTCCGTGTCCGGAGAATGTTCGCAGAAACCGAGTGCGATCACCCAGCCCGATCCCAATGCCGGGCTTGCGGCCACGGCACCCACTCCTGCATCTACGAACCCGGGCCCCGAAGTGAGCAAAACCGGCGAGCCCGATAAAATTGTAAACAACGACCCCAAAGCCACTAATCCGGAAGTCTCTACAAAAACCGACCCTCTCGGTGGCTCGGAAGGCTATTCCTCGACGGGCAGCGGCTTCTCCGGCGACAAAGACCAGGCACTCGCGCCTTTCAGCGGAGCCTTGGACCGTGCACCTGCCACCGCTTCTTCGCCCGGCGGCGGCGGCGGTGGAGGCGGCGGAGCTTCTGACTCGAGCGGCTCCCGCGAGCCCGAGACCGAAACACTCAAAAACGGAAGCTCCGAAAATGGAATCGGTTCCGGTGGAGGTGGGGGTGGACTCGCCCATTCCGGCGGCTTCAGCCTCGGCGACTCGGCCGCAGCCAGCCCTACTGACTCGGCCCTGAAAGATATACTGAACGGCGACCTTCCTCCTTCGGACGCAGGCCTCGCTTCGATTCTCGAAGGAGATCCGGGCACGACAGCAGGCGCCAATGGCGGCATAGATATCCAGGGTGCGGAGTCGTTGTTCTACAGGGTGCGAGACACCCATGTGAGATGCGTGAAACGGGGCTGCGTAGGGCATGAGGTCGGGGAAAAGATATGAGTAAGACGGGGGACTGGAAAATGAGATCGAAATTCGCGGGAACGCTGATTTTCACCTTGCTAGCGGGAAGTGCCTTCGCGAAGGATCCCGCGCCTGCGCCGGGAAACAAGCCGCCTCGCTTCGCGCAGCTTCCTCCTCCTAAAACTGTGAACGAGTGCCTGGAACAATGGCGCAGTCGCATTGCTGATCCAAGGCCCAATGGAAAGTATGGACTCCCTCCCGACCAGATGTGCCAGAACAGCATGCAAATTACAGCGGACCAGGGCCGATGCAAGAAAATTTATGAAGCCGTTATCGAGGCATACAACAATGCAGCGGGTTCCGTGAAAATGGTCTGTGAGCTTGTGCCCCAGGCTGCCGCCGCCAAATGCGACGGGCAAGGCAATTGCGTGGGAGGTACCGCAGAGTTTCGCAAGAAGTACGCAGAAAACCTTGAAATTCATTACGGCTACGTCGATGAACTCGTTAAAAAAATGGACGAGATGGGCAAGCTCGGACTGGAAGTATCTGAGCAATATGCCGCGGACCTCAGAGAATTCAAAGCTGCGCCGGATCCCACTCAGCCATCCGATAAGGCTCGCGGTCATGGAGGAGCTACTGCCGCCGAAGCGCTTCGCAATCACGCCGGTCAAGACGCGGAATCAATTCTGAATCTCATTCAGAAAGCCCGCCAATACTCCACGATCACCCAAAACGAAGTTGATCGGATGAAGAGCCCATACGTTTTCGAGCAGCTCCAGGCCTCGGCCACGGCATTTGACCAGAAACGTGACCTCCAGGAATACGCCGAAAGCCTTCGCAACCAGCAGCGAGAAGCTGCCTCCCAGGCAGTGCGACTCGAGCAGCAATCCTCAAATATGAATTCACTCACACAAGCAAGCACGCTGCCCGCGTTGGGCGCGCTCGGTGCTTTACCAAGCCCCGGCTCGGTAACGGGATCTGCGGAAAACAGCGCCGCCTATCCGGTTGCCCAGCTTTCCGGAAGCACGCCGCCTCCCTTGACGGAGGTAGACGCTTCGAACCAGGCCGGCACTCCCAGGGCTCGCTCTGTGCGCGCGCCGATTGCTGCAGCCAGCGCCGCAAATCAGCTGGCTGGCGCTACGAAAGTTGGAGGAGTCGTTGTGGCAGAAGGAGCCCTTGCAAGTGCGCCAGGTGCCGCCGCCGCTCTGAATAGTACCACCGCTTCAATGCCCGGTGGTTCCTCGCTCCGTGAAGAACTCAGAAATAAGCTTGCGCGCAACTCTCGCTCGTTTAGAGGCATGGGCGGAGCCGAAGGCGCGACCCTCAGCACCGGCAAAGAAGGAAGATCCGCGGCCGCAAGAGCTGAGGCAGCAAACGAGGTTCTTGCCGAAACCGGATCGCAGTTTGAGTCGGCCCCAATTGAGGCCGCCATGATGAAAAACTCTGAGACAGAGGGCGCAGTGAAAGACATGGTGAACTCTTTTCAGAACTCCCTCGGCGATCGCTCGCCCGCCAGCAACGATACCGAGAGCGGGAATGAGATCCTTACCAGCGAAAGCCCGTCTCTTTTCCTGCGGCTCAAAGAAGTGCACGTTCGCTGTGTAAAGCGCGGCTGCGTAGGACGCGTGACGAAAGGTGCCATCTAGATGATTAAGGCTGCCCACATTTTTTCGAGAGCCAGCGGGGGCGCAATCGCACTCCTGATGGCGTTCGCGATTTTGGGCAGTCTTTCGTCACCGGCGCGTGGCCATGGGGGTGGGTACAAGGGTGCCAACGCAAGTAGCAATAGTACCTCAAAAGGGCCACGCTCCAAGTGCGAGAAAAGCGGCGAGCATTGCCACACGCGGCACCGCCGCGTTCGCGAGCACTGGGAAAGCAAAGGAAGACACCGTAGCCGCCACGGCGATCGCTCGAGAAGCTGGGGCAACTGGGGCTCGGCAGCCTGCGGCGGCGGGCAGGGATCCTGTGCCGCTGGTTCCGGCCGCGGTTATGGCGGCCTCGCCTCTGCCCTAGGGGCTGCGGCATCCGACCTTACCTCTCGGTCAGCTGAATTGGGAGAAATTCAGAAAGAGATAGTGAAGGAGTCGACGACCGAGCTACCCGGAGCTGGCAATCCGGACGCTCAGAAATTTGATGAAAGCACTCAGAGTGGCGAGTCCCGATACAGCGACTTCACGGAGGCTTCCGACCCGATCGTGAAGGAGCAAATCGAGCAATACAACGACATCGGAAAAGTTCGCGATGAGCTCGATGAAGAAGCTAAAAAATACAGTGAACAAAAAAAGGAAATGGATGCTCTCGCCGAAAAAAGCAACAATAACGCCACCAACCTCGAGAGCAGTAGTCCTGGCGTTGCTGGAATTGAGCAGAGCAACGGAGGCCCCAGAGGCGGCAACGGCAACGGCAACGAACTCGCTAATCTCGGGAAAACGATTCATGGCAATCAGGAAAATGGATCAGACATTTCCACCGGTGCATCACAAACTTTTCCCGATGGCTCCGCAAAGTATCCCGACAAGAGAACCGATGCTGACTTAAGATCCGCTTCAGCTGGCTCGACAGGCGCAAAGGGCAGCAGTATGCGGGAATCGCTACGCGAAAAATTCCGCAGTTCTTCTGGAAGCAGCAGCAGTTCGCGCAGCTACGATGAAACTACGGGCAAAGAGAATTCAACAAATGCCGGATCTACAGCCAAGGCCGCTGGAGAACCTGGCAGTACAACAGCGGCAAAAGAAACCCACCGAACTGTGGATTCCGCCAACGCGGATGAGTCCTTGAAGGCCTTTGGCAAAGAGCTCGGCGCGGGCAACATCGCGCTCGCGGGCTCGGAAACGGATGCCTCAGTAAAAGCCATGCTCAATGAGCTAGGTGTGGAAAAAGATCTCGCACGCAAGCCTGCTTCCCAGCAGAATGCCGAGATTGGTTCCAAGGATGGCCCGTCGCTCTTCGAACGCTGCCACGAAACTCACAGACGCTGCGCGAAGAGTGGGTGCGTTTCCCAAGCTGGAAAAGAAAGGACGGGTGGCTAAATGAATGGCAAAAACATCGCTATTGTCCTTTGCCTTGTCGCCCTTTTTCCGTCGCTGCCTTCAGCGGCTGCACCTGCAGCACCGAAAACCGTTAGCTGCGATACCAATCCTAAACATATGAAGGACATTTCATCAGACATTTGTGAAGTGCCTGAGGCAGGGTATAGCGATGCTTGTTCTGATTTCATGAAGAAAGTCCAGGCTTCTAGGGATACGTTCACCTCAGAAATGAAAAAATTCTGCGAGTTCGTCGCGGCCTCTGCCCGCCAGGCGTGCTCACGAAACAGCAGCGGAGCTCAAGACTGTTCTCAAGTAGATACCAGTAAGCTTACGGGCAAAGCCGCTGAAAAGCTCCGCGCCCTTATTGCAGCACTCGAGGTCAAACGTAGAGAAATCGATGACGCCAAAGTAAGTCTAAAAGATGAAGTGAAAGAGAAGCCCAATGCTGTTTGCCTTGGACAACCAGAAAGATGCAACAAAGCCTTCGACCATCACCCGGATCGCAGTGAGTCACCAAGTGCTGGAAAAAGAAGAGCTCAAGACGCCAGAGAATATGGTGAAAAAATCATTGGCCAGATTCGCCCTGGAAGTTACTCCACCATCACTGAACCCGACAAACCAGGAATGCAAGATAGCCTGCTTCATCAGCAAGCTAGAATCGCAAATGCGATGAACGGCTTCCAGCGTGAGATCACTTCCGAAATTGAAGCCCTACGGCCGAAAGCTACAGAGCTTCAACGCCAGAGTGAAAAAACAGCAACGAATGGCGACAAAGCTAACTCTGCCATCACCGGAGGCGACCAGAAAAACCCTGGTGCGGCTGGCGGCGGTGGAAGCCCTCCTGGCGGAGGTGGTGGCAGTCCTTCCGGCGGCGGTTCTCCAAGCGGGTCTCCCTCCTCTCTCACCGATGCCAACTCGCCCGGTGCGGATGGCACGAGTCCTACGCCTGAAAGCACAAATCCAAACGCAATTTCAAAAACGGATTCTGACGGCACCAAGCGCGATGCAAAAGGCAACAAGATCGGCGGTGGCGGCGTGAATGGCGGCATCGACCCCAAGAGCCTGAAACCTGACGGCACTCCCCTGGAAGCTCCCCGCATCGGAGGAACAGGCACGGGCTTGAGCAGTAACTCTTCCTCAGGAGAGGTCACTGGCACCAGCCGTGGCAGAACTCCGGCGACGGCGAAAGCCGGTTCGGCAGGAGGTGGCGGCGCGGGAAGCGGCGGTGATGGCTCGAGTCGTCCTACCGACGAGGGCGCAGCCGGAAACACGACAGCTGCTTCTACCTCAGCCGGCGGCTCTTCCTCCGGGGGAGGAGAGGGCGGAGGTGGTGGCGGAGGCGGCGGAGGCGAAGACGTATTGTCTCCTTTCGGCAAGCCGCTGAGTGACCCGAAATTTTCTCTGGCCGGTTCCGAGACCGATGCCTCCGTAAAAGATATGATGGGCTCGATTTCGAATGAGGAAGACGGCGATGCCAGCCAGGATCCGGGGGGCGACGTTGCTGATGGCATCGGAGAACGAAACGGACCTTCGCTTTTTGAACGCGCAAAGATGTATCATGATCGCTGCCTGCAAAAAGGCTGTGTTGCGGCCTCACGCCGTAAAGTAAGCACGGGAGGATAGTGAAATTCAATGCGCCAAATATCTGGAGTGGTCAGTGGCTGATGGCCAAGATGCTCCTGCTCGCTTTGATTCCGACCCATGCGTTTGCCGCGTCAGGAGAAATGCACGAAGTAAAGTGCGAGCTAAAGGACGAAGACCTCATCCCCGACTATCATAAAACTGGAAAAGCGGCGAAACACTGCAAAACCACCGGCGACGAGGAACCTTGCTACGATGTGCTTGAACGAATTGACAAGTATTCTGAGGGAATCAGGAAATTCAAATCGGAAACCTGCAGTAAAGTAAACGATACGAGCAAAAGCCTCGGAGCGATTCATGGGGCAGACACGCAGTTCTCTGCCTCGATCGATTTGTACGCGGGTGTTTTGCATCGTTACGAGATGTTGAATAACGCCATTACTCGATTCTACAACGACATGAAAAAAGGCATGGAACCCGTTCTGCAAGATCCAACGATTCCAGAAGACCCCAAGCTAAAGGCTGACAGAATTACAGTGCAGTCGGAGATCAAAGATGAGGCAAAACTCATTAACAACAGATTCAAGGCAGCTCCCGCATCCGACATCCGAATTGATCCGCACAAACGCGATTTCGCCATCAAGAATGGCGTGAATTTCATGAAAGACCTCCTGCGTGAAAAGAAGGAATCGCAGGAGGCAAAGGACAAACTTTCTGCCAAACTCAACGAACTCAAGATTGCCCGCGATCGCTTGAGAAACGTTCCTTCGCCTACCAATGGCCCAGGCAATACGACTGGCCCGGGCGCCGTAGCCCAAGGCAGCGGCTTAAATCCGACCGCGCTGATGGGCCTCGCTTCCGCGGCGGCGGGACTGGCGGGAATGATGAACAAGCAGCAGCAGGCCGACAGCGGAACTCCTGCCGCAACGTCCCCTACTCCAGCATCTTTGAATCCAACAGCTGAGAAACCCGCGCTCGCGGTTTCCAAGCTCGACGGAGGAAAAAGCACTAGTCCTGGAAAAGTAGAAGTTCTACCAAAGGGCATCGATACGAGCGTAGCCGTCTCAACGCCAAATGTTCCCGGTGGCCCAGGTTTTCGTGAAGACAGTGATATCAGCAACAGCACTCCTCCTGCCGGCACGCAGGCAGGCCCCGCGTCGAGCAAGGCTCCTGGCGGCGGTGGTGGCGGAACGGGCGGCGACTCGGGGGGCAGCGTACAACCCGCGGCCCGCGAGCCGAGCGCATCGGCAGAACAAAAAGAAGAGGAAGCCATGCAGGGTATCGGGGGAGGCGGCCTCGGCGGTGGTGGCGGTGGTGGCGGCGGAAGTCAGAGCTCTGACATGCCTGCGGATCCAGCCCTAGCGGCAGCGGAAGATTCTATGAAAGACCTCCTCACTGAAATGAAGGAGACCGCCGACAACGGTGAAACTACAGCCAGCGATGCGCAGAGCGGAATCTTGGAGATGGACGCGGAAGACCTCTTTCCCCGCGTTCGCGCTGCTCACGTGCGCAGCCTGAAACAGGGCCGGGTGCTTAATGGCCTTGGCGAAAAAATAACTCCAGATCCCGAGTAAATTCAGCTATTTAAAACGCATTCTCCTGTGAAGACTTTTAGGAAAACAGCCGAATAGTAGTATACTAGTACTATAAGGTATTAGTACTTCGCGGGTAACTAATGGACTTTGCAGCATCTAAAGTTCTTCCCCTTTTGCCATTGCTGGTAATGGGCTGCCTCGCGGCTGCGTCGTCTCAAGCGGGAACCAAAGTTACTTTTGATCCGGAAAAGCGCGATGCCCCCGAACGCAAAGAGGACCAGCCCGCCTTTCACCGTAAGCTCTGGGAAGGCAGCTTTGACCGCGCTGGCGACCACTCCGGCAGTGTGGCCAAACAACTCGAAGGCGGTCTTGAGTTTAACTGCAACGAGCAGTTCGGTTTCAAACCAGCGGCGGGAACCACGGCGGCACGCCCGGCGAACTGGGCTGCGCTCAATGATTGCAGAAGCCGTGAAGCCGCATCGCGAGGCTTCGCCAAAGATGCGAAGTCGATCCAGGGCCAGCAGAAGGTGATGTCGGTAGTTTCGAAAGTTTCCGACGTGGCTGCGCTCGCCGCCGTAGGTGGCGTGATCTACGGCGAGCTCGGCGTGAAAAAGCCGAATCAGGCCAGCACCTATGAGAGCGCTGCGAAGATTCAGCGCATGGCCGGGCAAGCAAGCTACGTGACGGGTGCCACTGACCTTACCCTTGGTGCCTACGCTTTCGTAGCGCAGAAGCGCAAGCTTGAGGAGATGCAGAAGACTCTAAACGGAAAAGGTGCAAGCACCGATAACGGCCAGCTCAACAGCAGCCTTGCCAATGCCGTCGAAGCCACCAAAAAAGCCGCTTACTCCCACATGATGTACGGCGCCGGCAAAATGGCCGCCGGCTATGCGTCGATGTGGCTCGCAAAGCGCACGGAAAAAGCGGCCGAGAGCATGAATACGATCCAGGAGCTCCGCGAACAAATTGAAATCGAGAAGATCCGCGCCGCGAGCGGAACTCCCGTTACAATTATGCCCGCCTGGCCAGCCGGAGCTTCGCCACCAGCTCCTTACTACCAGAACAACAATCCTGTTTTCACGATGCCCTCGTCGACCTCGAATTCCGGGCTCGCACCACTTCCCGTTTCGCCGACCCCAATCGCCAGCGGCGGAGCCTCGATCGCGATGCCTGGCCGCAATACAGCTTCCACTCCCGCTTCGGCCAAGGGCCCGAGTGGTGGTGGCGGCGGCGGCACTTCCGCGGGCGACAGCTCCGGAGCGAGCGCTCCTCCTCCAGAAGAAACCGCCGCACAGGCAAAATCGCACAAAGACGCGCTCGGCAGCTTCGAAACATCTCTCACCGGCGGCTTGCGCTCTTTCGGCGGCTCTTCTGCGGCCCCCGCAAAAGACGAAGCTCCGAATATGGCTGCGCTTCTGGGAGGAACTGACAGTGGCGGGCACCAGGCCGCGACCGGGCTTAGCCCCACGCAGATGATGTCGGCGGCGCTCGAAGGCACCGAGGGAACGGAGCAAGGCTCCATGGCGGGGGTAAACGGAAAGAGCGAAACCTCGCTCTTTGCGATTACAAAAGAAAAGCTGAATAAGATGTTCCAGGTAGGAAATGTCGGAATCCCCAAGGAGCTAGAGGTGAAAAACTAGCGGTAACGCTAAATTTCACCCCCAGTCCTTCCGACCAGTGATCGAGGTATAGCGTGACCCCCAAGCGAACCAAAAATAACCCCAAGTTCTTGCTCTTCGGAGCGGCGCTGCTGCTCGCGGGGCCTTCCGCGAATGCCTCCTCGGCGTGTGACGCCGATCCCGCCGTGACTCAGGCGAGAGAGCGGGTAGACGAAGCTACGAAAAAAAGGGAAGCGGCCGCCGCCGGCTCGAGTGATCGGGCGATCGCCGAGCGCGAAGTGTCCGACCGCACCACCGAATTTTCCCGGATCAAATCCGCCTGCGAAAAAGACGAATACGTAAAGATCAACCGCATGTCGGAAGAACGCCGCTGCAACGAGAAACAGGCAGATTACAAAAAGAACAACCCGAAGGCGGAAAAAGTTCTCTACACCTGGCGCGATAACAAGTGCATCAACCTTTCCGAAGGCAAAGCCATCTCAGGCTCCGACGAGTGCAACAACGCCGACGTTTTCACCGACCTCAAAGGCAAGAACTGCAAAAAAGCGATGGACACCGTGAAGAGCGTGCAATCTCGCAACAACGCGCTCACAGCAGCCGGTACCGGAGCAGTTTCCCTCTACGGGCAGAGCCAGGTTTCCCAGGCCACCGGCGCGCAGGACGATGCCCAGGCCCGTCAGGCGAACATGATGAGATCCCTGATGGCCGTAAAGCTGATCACCGGCATGGGCCAGCTGGCCGGCGCTGCGCAGCTGCAAAACGCCGGCAACGCCGCCGAAGAAGCCAACTCTACGATTTCCGCCGCACAAAAAAACTTGGCGCAAGCGTGCTCTACTTCGACTGACGAGCAGGCCTGCTTCTACCAGAATGCGCAGAAATTTGGCCTCTCTCCCGACTCCGTGGCCTACGCCAACTTCGATCGCATGAAGCGCGGCGCCGCCCAGAGCCACGAACAAGCGGAAGCTGCCAAGGCTATGGCAAAACAATCTATGATCACGGGCGCCGCCGATATGGCCGCCGCCGCGCAGGCCTACCAGGCGATGAGGATGGCGCAGCAGAATGCCGTGGGCATGGCTCCTCCTCCCATGATCGGCATTCCCCCTCCTCCTGGCGTCGTGCGCTTCGGCGGTGCTGCTCCGGTAGCCGCGCCCAGCCTTGCGCCAGGTCTCGCGCCAAGCCCTGTCGACTATGGCAATCCTTCCGACGGCGGTACTTTCGGCGAAGCCAACAAAGGCCGCATCGAGAGCGGCTGGGGCAACAATAAAATGGGAAATCCCAATATCTTCAAAAGTGCCTCCTCGGGCGTAAGCGGCGGCGGCGGCGGAGCTTCCGCTTCGGGCGGCGGCGGTGGGCGCGGAGGCAAGGGCGGCGGCGGCGGTCGTAAAGGCCCCTTCAATACGGCCTCAGGCGAAATCAAATACGGCGGACCTAAAGCGTTCGCGGGCGGTGGCGAAAAAGACGCGGGCGCGGCCGCAAATCCATTTGCCGACGTACTGGCAAAGCTTTTCCCCCAGGACCAGAACGGCAAAACCGTGGTCGACGCGCGCCAGATCGCGTCGGGTGGCCAGGCCATGGAAGAAGAAGAGGCTCCCGGTACCGAAGTTACAAGCTCTGACCTGACCCTCTTTGAACAGATCACAGCGAAGTATCGGCAGCTGGACGGCTCCGGAAAATTCTGAGCGCCCGTTTCTTCGGCGCCGACTCTATCGACTAACGAGAATCCTTCACGTTATGATGAAGGCCGATGCGCCTCCTCCTGCGTTCCGTTTTTCTACTTTCGGTACTGCTGCCTGCGAATAGCTTCGCCATTGGCGCCACATGGCCGATCAATGATTCCCCGCGATTCTGGATTCTCGGCGAAGGCCTCGGCCACCTGAGCCTCGATGGCTATTACTTCCGTACCCGCGAGAACTACGACGTAAATGGCAGCGTGGTCTATCCGCCCAACCAGGACGTGCTCCATTACACGAACACCCGCGTGCATGGCGGCTTCGGCTTTGCCCCGCGCCTAAGTTTATTCGCGCAAGCCGACGCGCACGCCGTCTACATGGACACGCAAGAAAACCTTGGCCAAAACGTCGCCTACGGCCACAACTACGGTTTCGGCGATGCCTTCCTCGCTTTGCGATGGCTTCTCTATCGTTCGCGCGCTACCGACCGCGTTTATCCCAGCGAATGGAGCCCGGAAACTTTCATGGCGATTTTCGAAGGCAGCTGGACCTTCCCGATGTACGACCGAGCGGCCCCAGCAAAACCACCTCTAGGAGACCAGAGCAACGATTTCTCCTCCATCCTGCGCTTTGCCTGGTATGCTAACGAGTGGCTCGCGTTCAGCTCCAGCGTTGGCTACACCTACCGCACGGCGGGATACGCCCCCGGAGTGCCCTGGAATATCCGCGCCGACTTCTCGTTGCAGGAAAGGCACAAGTTCCGCTTCTGGACTGACTTCACATCCTTTCAATCGTTTCGCCCTGGAGAGCCAGCCCTCAACTCTTCTCAGCAAGATCCCATTCCCAGCGGAAGCCTACTTTTCAAAAGCCAAGCTCCCACGGTACGAACGGCCACGCTGGGTGCTGGCCTTTTGCTTTCCCGCGAGTGGGAACTGGCCGCAGCCGTTTTCACTACCGCTACCGGCGTAAACTACGCAAAGGGTTTCGGTGGCGGCTTCGGCTTCGCCTGGCGCCCTTACCAGGTGCCCGAGATTAAATATGACGAGTACCGGGCCCGTCAGATCGAACGACTGCAGACAGAGAACCGTGAAGAGCGGCGTCGTACAGTTGTTCGTTATGGATTCCGCGCCACGATCGTGAAAGTGAGCGGCAAAGGCAATTACCTCAAAATCTACTATGGGGAAAAAGACCGGGTGCGAGTAGGCGATACCTTTTATGTGATGCCTCCTGATAGTCTGGAAGCGCAGGCCCGCCGGCCTGTAGCTTCCGCTACCGCGGTGCAAGTTCAGCCAGATGCAGCCTACCTACATGTAGACGAGCGCTATGTGGACAAACTCGTGATCCAGGAAGGATTCGAGACGCGCCGAATCTACTTCGAAGAGGATTAGCGGGCGACTTTTCCGTGTACCTCTTTCCTCTTGCCGCCGGCCGATCGAGATCTTAACCTATTAATATGAAAAAGCTTTACGCGCTCTCATCGCTGGCACTACTCTTTGTAAATATTTCTTATGGAGCTAGCTTCTCCAACCAGTTTATCGAGTTCTCTCTGCCCGACAAATGGCAGTGCCAGCTCGACGGAACCGAGTGGGTTTGTCAATCCACCGACGAGCAAAAAAAGCGCGACGCAATCATCGTGCTTGCCGCGAAGATCAAGAAACCTGGCATGGACGACTTGCCCGTCTACAAAGCCCACCTTGAAAAGCCGCAACAGTACCAGTCGCTCTCCGGTGAAGCCGTTACCTCTGAACCTAAATACGTGAAGGACATGGATATCTCGGGACACCCCTGGATCGACTCCCTTCACCTGCAATCGGAGATCCCCGACTTCTACACCCGCTACCTCGCGACCGTGGAAGCCGACCTTGGTATCCTC
>Ga0247843_1002350_pt1 | contig 34758 bp, 14 predicted proteins | sample LaCruzMarch2017__FD_192420 | JGI IMG/M metagenome (GOLD analysis project Ga0247843, IMG submission 192420) | Freshwater microbial communities from meromictic Lake La Cruz, Castile-La Mancha, Spain - LaCruzMarch2017_8m | ecosystem: Environmental > Aquatic > Freshwater > Lake | place: Spain... | reverse complement strand
AGCGCCTCGACGTGACGACGGCAGACGGTGTCAGGGGTCACCGGAGCGGGATGGGAGGATCGCATGCCCCCGAGGCTCGCCGATCACGGCAACCCTCACCGCCATGGGGATTGCGCACCGGGTACTTGAAGATCGAGAAGGACGACTTCCATGGGGAGTGGAACTACATCATCAGACCGAGGCCGAAGCACGAGAGGGATTCGGGCCGTTAATTTTGCGGAGCCTCCTTTGGCCCCCATCCGGCTCCGTCAACATCCTCGTGTCGCCGTTCGCCGTTTGACACGCCGCCGCCCCTCGACGCTTCGGCCCACGAAGTCCCTCGTCGCAGCAGCGTCAGTCGCTCACCGTGCGCCCGTGGCACCCACCTGATCCGATGCCGGGTGACGCCCCCCCCCCAGCGCTCCGGGGACCGACGACACCGACCCGGCGGTGGAGCCCCCCACGGGCTCGCCGAACGCCTCGATCGACGGCATCGCGTCCGCGGTCGGAGGCCCTCCCGTCGCGACGGGCCATCGGACGAGAACGTTTGCGTGAAGCGTGCGGCCCTACAAGCGGACGACCTTCACCCGCCGCCCGCTCGCCGTCGTGACCGTCTCGATGGCCTGTCGCGCGGGCAATGCCGGCGTGCTCTTCCGCTGATCGAACAGCACCAGCCACCCCTCCTCCACGCCGATGCGCGCGAGGTAGCCATCGAGCTGCGTGAGTCCGTCGATCGTCGGGTCCTTCGCCTTGTCGCCGTCGCGCCAGGTCTTGACCTCGATGCCGAGCCGCTCGCCGCGATGCGCCACGCAGAGGTCGAGCCGCTTCGAGCCGATGGCGTACTCGCGGTCGATCCTCCCGCCACCGTTCACCACCCGATGCAGGAACGCCATCATCACCAGATGCGGCGCCGCCTCGTTGTACGGCGAGCTCGCCAGCATCGCCTCGCCGTGCTGCACCCAGAACCCGACGAAGGCCTCCAGCAGCCGGTCGAAGTCGATGCGCCCGTCCGCCGCGAGCCACGTCGGCGTCATCACCGGCAGCGAAGCCCGCATCGTCACCGTGAGCTGCCGCGCGATGATCTCCCGGTAGATCGGGTTGGCCACCTCGATTCCGCCGTCGGCGCGCTCCCGCACGAGGCCCAGGTCGAGCACGAACCGCAGGTCGTCGGGCGCGAGCGCCGCCAGCGACTCACCCTGGATCATCGGCTCGATCACCGCGCGCACCCGCGGATCGCGTAGCCGCTCGGCCAACGAGTCCAGATGCGTGTCCTGCCGCTCGACGAGCAAGTCGCGGGCGCGGTCGATGTCGGCCACGGTGATCGATTTCGCGCGGTCGGGCTTCAGCTCCGTCGTCACGACGTACGCGAGCGCGTTCACCAGCCACGGCTGACCCTGGGTGTGGGCGAAGGCCTGCCGAAGCGCGTCGTCGTCGAAGCACTGCCCCGTGTCCGCGGTGTGCTGTGCGTACAGTTCGGCGACCTCGTCGGCCGTGAACTCGCGCATCGTCAGCGAGCGCACCTTGATGTTGAACGGCGACGCCGTGTGCAGGTGCTCGCTGCCGCCCGAGGCAACCTTGTAGTCGCGCACGTCGCGCAGCCCCACGAGCCCCAGCGCCCACGGGAAGCCCGCCGGCCTCGCGCGGTGCCCCGCGCGGAGCTGTCGCAGCACCGACAGCAGCACGTTGTCCCGCAGCGCGTCGATCTCATCGAGGAAGACCACCAGCGGCCGTGCGCTCGACGCCGACCACGCCTCGAGCGCCGCACCGATGCGCGAACCCGGCAGCGTGTCCGGCCACGGCGGCGGCTGCAGGTCGGCCGGGAGCTGGTGTCGCGCCGACCGGCGCCACTCGGCGAGGATCGCGTGCTCCGCGGCGCCCACGTCGTCGGGGAAGGCGGCCCCGGTCTCCATCGACACGAGCAACGCTGCGTATCGTCCCTCGGTCGTCAGCGCCGCGCCGAGCGAGAGCAACGCGGTGGTCTTGCCCACCTGTCGCGGTGCATGCAGGACGAAGTACGCTTTCTGGTCGATCAGCTCGCGAACCCGGGGAAGCCGCCGATCGGGCGGCAACATGTAGTGATCCGCGGGATCGCACGGACCAGCCGTGTTGAAGTGTCGTCGCATCGCCGCCCCAGCATAGCCCACTCGCCCCATCGCCGCGGCCGGCGCGACCGTCGCCGGTGCGCCGCTCAGGCGCGGCGAAGGAACGCGACGCGATCCCGCAGTCACGGCGCCTTCTCCGCCCCCGCGGTCCCCGACACCGCTGCGACTTCTGCCGGTGCCCTCCGCTTCCCACGCACCCGCCCGCGCCGCGAGGCGCTCGGCGCGTTCTGCGCGAAGAGCGCGTCCGCCGCCTCGCCCGGCCGAAGTTGCACGCACCCGCCCGCGGCGACGAAGGCCGTGCGCACCCCAACCGGCGTCGGCCCCTGCCGCGCAAACCCCAGCAGCCAATCGCAAGAACACCCCAGCGCCCGCGCCATCCCGACGAGCGTCTTCACGGTCACGTTCGTGCTCCGCCCGCGACACAGGTCGTTGACGTGCGAGCCGTTCAGGCCCGCCACGCGCGCCAGCTCCGCCTGCGAAATTCGCGCGGCCTCGAGCGTCATCACCAGTCGATCTTGCAGGCACTTCATCGTCCGAACCTTCTTCCTCGATCGATGGACTCTCTTCGTCGGCAGCGCCCACCTCCCCGGCTCGCCCGGTGCCCCCGCGAACCCGGTCGGCTGCGCGCCGAGCAACACCGAGCGGATGCCCGCGCGCCGCACGCGTCGATGCGCCGCCGGAGCGCGCCGGGTCGTCGCCGGATCCGCGCGCCGCAGGTACGCGATCACCCTCCGCAGGTAGGCCTTCGTCGGCCCGACAGCGTCGAGCCCGAGGAGCCAGTCCGTCGAGCATCCGTACGTCTTCGCGACCGCCGCCACCGTCGCCACGCGGACCGCCTCGTCGTCGCCGGTCATCACCGTCGCGAGCTCCCACGCCTCCATGACCGCCAGGCGCGCGAACGTCGCCGACCCCGCCCGCGTCACCATCACCATCCACGCAACCCGGTCGCGCAACGCCGTCGCCCCCATCACCGCCCTCCCCCGCCGCTCGCCTTCCGCGTCCGCTCGCCCGCGAGGATCAGACCCGCCAGCTCGATCACCCGCCGCCACCGCTGCGGACCGCCCTCCCGCACCGCCAGGGCCAGCAACACCTCCTCCTGCCCGAGCACCGCGGCCACCATCTCGTCGGCCAGCGCCTCCCCCTCCTCCCCCTTCGCGATGGCCTCCAGGACGGCCCTCGCCGCGAAGGTCACGCGAAGGTCACGCGCCCCGTAACCATTTGATTCCACAGGTACTTTCCCTGGGCTTCCCAAGCTGAACGTCGCCGGTTCGATCCCGGTCGCCCGCTCCACAGAATACTCAGCGATTACGGCCCGTTGCGAGCTTGTCTCCGACGGGCCGTACTTCGTTCTGGAGGCCCTTCACACCCCGCTTCACACCCCGTCGGGAATCGGGTCGCTGCATCGCCTCCCGCGCCAGCCAGGTCGACGACCTTGGCGAGACCCGCGCGCTGCCCGTCGCGCGCCTCTCGGACGAAGACCTCGTCGCGGAGAAGCTGCTCGCCAACGAAGAGCGCCCCTGGGACGACAGCACCCTCGGCCGCGACGCGATGGTTCTGCTCGTCCTCGAGCACGCGCTCGGCGGCTGTCCGGCGGGCGCCTCGGACAAGGCGCGGGCCGCCTACGGGCCGTCGGTCGAGCGCGCCTGAACGTGCGCGCTGGAGCGCCTGCGGGCGCGGCCCGAGCAGCGGGCGCGGGCGTACGAAGCGATGGGCGTGACCGTCGCGGCGAGGGAGATCATCGCAGCGCGGCTGCGCCTGCTGCCGACCGCCGAGAAGCCGTCGCGGGACGCGGAAGGGCCCCGGATGCCGAACGCGGCCCCGGTCATTGCCTGTCACAGCGTCGACCCGCGGCCCAGACGAAGGTCGCTGCGATCGCGGCGCTTGAGTACAGTCCGCCCCCCTGCCTCTGACCACCATCGCTCTGGAGCCCCCCCCATGCGAGCCCCGACCCCCCGCGAGTCCGCCCTCCTGGAGTCACTGTGCGGCCCGGCGTCGCCTTCGGAAGTCGCCGCGCTCCGTGAGGCCGTCGCACGCTACGGCGAATCCCTCCGCCTCGCGGCCCGCCACCGCGAGCTGCTCCCCGTCGACCTCGCCGATGCGCTCGTCGCCAACCTCGACGCCCTGCTCGCCGACTTCGCCGCGCTCGCGCCCGACGCCCAGCGTCTGGCGGTGGGCGGCGCCCGGTACTTCATCTCCGACACCGACGCCATCCCCGACCAGAGCGGCGTCCTCGGTCTCGACGACGATGTCGCCATCTGGAACCACGTAGCCCGGCGCGCGGGGCGCCCCGATCTGGAGATCGACGAATGACGACGTTGGGGGAGGTTCCGCCCGGTTCTCGGGTGCGCGTTCGGGGAGAAGAGTGGGCGGTCGAGAGAAGCATGGCGCTGCCGCAGGGCGGCGTCGCCGTTCACGTCCAGGGGCTCACCGAGCTCGTGCGCCACCACAAGGCCATCTTCGTCTCCACCCTCGACGCCATCGAGACCCTTCGCCCCGAAGCCACCACGCTCGTCGGCGACAGCTCACCCGGCTACCGCCGCACGCGACTCTTCCTCGAGACCCTCCTCCGTCGCACGCCGCCCACCGACGCGAAGGTGCACCTCGCCCATCGCGCCGCGCTCGACGTGATGCCCTACCAGTTGGTGCCGACCCGGCAGGCCCTCGAAGGCCTCCGCCCGCGCATCCTCCTCGCCGACGGAACGGGCCTCGGTAAAACCGTCGAGCTCGGCATCCTGCTCTCCGAGCTCGCCAAGCGCGGGCGCGCGCGGCGCGTTCTCGTCGTCGCCATCAAGAGCATGCTCGCGCAGCTCCAACGCGAACTCTGGGCGCGCTTCACCTTCCCCCTCGTGCGCCTCGACTCCGAAGGTCTGCGCCGGGTCGAGCAGAAGATCCCCTCCAACCGCAACCCCTTCTCCTACTACGACCGCTGCATCGTCTCCGTCGACACGCTCAAGAACAACTCGCGCTACCGCACCTGGCTCGAGCACGCCCGCTGGGACGTCATCGTCGTCGATGAGTGCCACAACGTCGCCAACCGCGGCAGCCTGCGCGAGCAGCTCGCACGACTCCTCGCCGCCCAGTGCGACGCCCTCGTGCTCACCAGCGCCACGCCTCACAACGGCCGGCCCGAGAGTTTCGCCAACCTCCTGCGCATGCTCGATCCCACGGCCGTCGCCGACCCGCTGCGCTTCACCCGCGAGGAGGTTCAGCACCTCTTCGTGCGGCGCTTCAAGAAGGACGTCGAGGGCGAGACCGGCTCCTCCCTCCAGGACCGCGTCGTCCACTACCACGAGGCCCACGCGAGCCCCGCCGAGGAGGCCGCCCTCGCCGCCCTCCATGCCCTCGACCTCCATGGACTCGGTGACAAGCGCGAGGTCAGCGAGAAGCTGCTCCGCTGGTCGCTCGTGAAGGCGTTTCTCTCGTCGCCCGCGGCCGCGATCGAGTCCCTCGACGCGCGCATCGCGAAGACCGAGCGCGTGCTGACTCCGGTCGAAGGCAAGGAGCCGCACCGCTTCCACTACACCCTCTCGCGCGACCTCACCGCGCTCCGCGACGCCCGCGCGAAGGTCGCCGTCGTCGCCGCGCCGGGGGCGTTCTCCAAGCTCCGCACGCTCGTCGAGCAGCTCCGCGCGATCGGGTTCACGGGTGCCCCTGCGTCGCCCCGCGTGGTGATCTTCTCCGAGCGCATCGCGACGCTCGATCTCCTGCGCGACGCCCTCGCCGAGGCCTTCCGCCTGCCCCCCGCGACGCGCGACGCCGTCATCGGTCGCTTCGATGCGCGCGAACTCTCCGACGTCGATCAGCGCAAGGTCATCGAGGACTTCGGCAAGGAGTCGAGCCCGATGCGGCTCCTGCTCGCCTCCGATGCCGCGAGCGAGGGCGTCAACCTCCACTACCACTGCGCCAACCTCATCCACTTTGACATCCCGTGGTCGCTCATCCGGCTCACGCAGCGCAACGGACGCATCGACCGCTTCGGCCAGAAGCACGCGCCCAACCTCCGCTACCTCCTCACCACCACCGTCGCCCGCACCGCCGACCAGCAGGTCGCCCGACGCCTCGTCGAGAAGGAACAGGAAGCCAGCCGACAGCTCGGTGATGTCGGGACGCTCCTCGGCCTCTACGACCCCGAGGCCGAAGAGGCCTTCCTGCTCGAAGGCGTCGCGGCCGGACGATCGGCGTCCGAGCTCGTGCCCGATGCGCCCCTCGCCGTGGGCGTCGCCGAGGCCCAGCTCGCGCACGATGTCGCCGAGGACGAGCGCACCGATGCGCCCGCGCCCGCGCCCTCGGCCGAAGCGATCCCCGCCGGGGCCATCGACCTGCTCGCGCTGTTCGATGATCCCTCCGACGCGCCCCTCCCGATGGCCGCCGTGACCACGGTGCCCTCCCCGGTCGCGGTCACGACCGATGCGGCGCCGCCGCCCATCGACCTGCTCGCCCTCTTCGCCGAAGCCGCCCGCGCGCGGCCCCGCTCGCCCTCGATCGGAGACCTCACCGCACCCACGGTGTCGCTCTTCGCCGACGACTTCACCTTCGCCCTCGCCACCCTCCGGCACCTCGAGAAAGACCCCGTCGTCGGAACCTCACCCCTCGCCTGGGAGGCCGACGAGAAGCACCGCACCCTCAAGGTCACCGCGCCCGCGCCGTTTCGCACCCATCGCGAGGCCTTCCTCCCCGAGGAGGCCGTTCCGGCCAACGGAACCTACGCCCTCGTGGCCAGTCGCGATGAGATCGCCCGCCGGCTGCGGAGCGCGCTCGAAGGCGACGGCGCATGGCCCGACTGGCACCTCCTCTGGGAGCAGCACCCGTTGATGGAGTGGCTCCTCGATGCCCTCGCGGCCTCGTACGCGCGTCACGAGGCCCCGGTGCTCCGGGCGCACTCGCTCCCGCCGGAGAGCGCCCTCTACGTCGTGCACGCACAACAGTACAACCACGACTCCGAACCCATCTTCGCGACGTGGTTCGCCATCGAGACCCGCGGGGCGAAGCTCTCCGAGACCGTACTTTCCTTCGATGAGCTCTCCGCGAAGGTCGGCCTCGGGCGCGAGCTGGTGAACACGGGTGATCCCCTCACCCGGCTCGAGGCCCTCACCGCCATGATTCCGGCCGTCATCGGGATGGCCCGGGAGGTCATCGGCGTGCAGCGTGACAAGGCCCTCAACCCCCTGCGGGCACGGGTGCGGCGCGAGGCCCGACGGGTCGAGCAGTGGGAGACCGCCGCCCTCGCGACCATCGACGCGAAGCGCAAGCGCGCCGCCCAGACCCAGCGCGCGATCTCCTCGCACATCGAGAAACGCTGGCGTCTCGAAGAGGAGAACATCCACCGCGAGCGCGCCAATCACGAGGCCAGCCTGCGCGACCTCGCCGCCATCGGCGCTCCGTATGTCCGGCTCGTCGCAGTGTTCTCGGGGGAGTGACCATGAGCTCAGATCTGACCGGCCTCGACAACGTCGGTGACTTCTTCAGCCCCCACTACGTCGCCGAACTCCTCGAGCGCGACCTCGCCGCCGAAGACGCCGAGGCCCTCGCCGTCTCGACCAGCACCCAGAAGGCGCTCACCGCGCTCGGGCGCGACCTCTTTCGTCGGCTCGCGGAAGCCCGCCTCGGGGGCGCCGCGCGGGCCCTCTACGACGAAGCCCACACCCTCCAGATCGCCGTCGCCGAGGCGCTCGGGTATGCCTACCAGCCCGAGGCCTTCCTCGAGGTCGGCGACGGGTACGCCGTGTCCGCGCTCCATGTCGTCGAGCGCAACGAGGTGCCGTATCTGGCCGTCCTCGAAGGGCGCTTCCACGCCGAAGACGAAGCCCTCGTGGACGTCCCCTGGCGGGGCAAGCTCCCGACCGAAGCGCGCGAAGCCGGGCTGAAATCCCCCCTCGATACCACCACCCTCGGCGACGTCCTCGGCGGCGCCTTCGCCCTCGAATCCCCGCCGCGATGGATCGTCCTCCTCGCCGGGGCCGAGGTCATTCTCGCCGAGCGCGCGCGCTGGGGCCGCGGGCAGTACCTCCGCTTCGATCTCGCGGTGATCCTCGGGCGCAAGGACCCCGGCGCGCTGCGGGTCACCGCCTCGCTGCTCGGTCGCGCGGCCCTCAGCCCCGACCGCGGGACGCTCCTCCACGACCGCCTCGAAGAGAGCTCGCACAAGCACGCCCAGGGGGTCAGCGCCGAGCTCAAGTACGCCGCGCGCGAGGCCGTCGAGCTGCTCGCCAACGAGTGGGTCTACTTCCAGCGCACGCAGGCGAAGAAGCAGATCCACGGCGAGCGGGTCGCGCGCGAGCTCACCGAGGAGTGCCTCGTCTACCTCTACCGCCTCCTCGTGCTCTTCTACGTCGAGGCCCGCGCGGGCGAGCTCGCGCTGCTCCCGATGAACAGCGACGAATACGCCCTCGGGTATTCCCTCGAGGCCCTGCGCGACCTCGAGCTCGTCCAGCTCGGTCCCGAGAGCCGCGACGGCAGCTTCTTCAACGACAGCCTCCGCACCCTCTTCCGCCTCGTGAACGAGGGCACCCGCGCGGACACCCTCGCCCTCTCCGGCGCCGACGCGCGCCAGGGCTTCGATGACCGCGGCTTCGTCGTCGAAGGGCTCAAGAGCCCCCTCTTCGACGAGCGCACCACCCCGCGGCTCTCCAAGGTTCGCTTCCGCAACGAGGTGCTCCAGAAGGTGGTGCGCCTGCTCAGCCTCACCCCCGAAGGGCGACGCGGGCGCGCGGGGCGCTCCTGGGGTCGCGGGCGCATCAGCTACGCGCAGCTCGGCATCGACCAGCTCGGCGCCGTGTACGAAGGCCTGCTCTCGTACACCGGGTTCTTCGCCCGCGAGACGCTCTACGAGGTGCACCGCGCGGGCGAGGCGGCGGGCGACGCGACGCAGCAGGCGTGGTTCGTTCCGCAGCGGGAGATCGGCCGCTACCACGAGGACGAGCTGCTCTTCGACCTGGGCGCCGGCCAGAAGAAGCACCGCAAGTACGACCCCGGAACCTTCATCTACCGGCTCGCCGGGCGCGATCGCGAGTCGAGCGCGTCGTACTACACCCCCGACGTGCTCACGCGCTGCCTCGTGAAGTACGCCCTGCGCGAGCTGCTTCCGGGGAAGAGCGCCGGGGAGATCCTCCGCCTCACGGTGTGCGAGCCCGCCATGGGGAGCGGCGCCTTCCTCGTCGAGGCCATCGATCAGCTCGCCGACGCGTACCTCCAGCGCCGCCAGGAGGAGCTCGGCACGCGCGTCGAGCCCGCGCGCTACGGCCTCGAGAAGCAGCGGGTGAAGACCTTCCTCGCCGAGGCGCGGTGCTACGGCGTCGATCTCAACCCCATGGCCGCGAAGCTCGCGGGCGTCTCGCTCTGGCTCGCGACCCTTCACGCCGGGCAGCGCACGCCCTTCTTCGGGGCGCGGCTCGCGGTGGGCAACAGCCTCGTCGGCGCGCGCCTGGAGGTCTGGCGGGCCGAGGATTTCGCCACCGACGAAGTGCTCGCGAAGGCGCTCGCGAAGGTCGCGCGGGAGCACGCCGAGGGGGACGGGTTCGACGACGCCCTCGCGCGCTGCCTGCAGGGCCACGCGGCGAAGCACCCCGAGGCGGTCGCCACCGTGCGCGCGGAGATCGAGCGGGCGCAGCGGCTCGCGGGCGCGTCGAGCGACGGCGAGGACGAGGCCGACGACGCGACAGAGGGCGATGAGGCCGACGCCGCCGCGGCGCAGCGGACGGCGGCGATCAAGGCGCTCAAGAAGCTGGCGGCCGAGCTCAAGCTGCCCCGACACCACCGCGCGACGCCCATCAAGGTGAGCGCGCAGGCGGTGCTCGCGGGGGAGCGGCCGGCCGGGAGCGTGTGGCACTTCCTGGTGCCTGATCCGGGGATGTCGCCCTTCGAGACCGACAAGGTGGTGGCCTCGCTCGCGCCCGAGGCGGTCGTGCGCTTGAAGGCGTGGCGCAAGTCGCTTCAGCTCGATTGGGAGCCGCGGGACATCGCGCGATTGGTGGCCCTCTCCGCGCGACTCGACACGCTCTATGCGGAGTATGCGAAGGCCCGCATGCGGGTGCTGGAGGACTGCTCGCCCGCGCCCGACGTGTGGGGGCAGACCGTCGAGGCGAAGCGGTTGCCGACGCTGGAAGACCGTGAGCGGCGGCTGAAAGCCCTGGAGATGCCGGGCAGCGCCTACGCGCGGCTGCGCGCCGTGATGGATCTGTGGGCGGGGCTGTGGGCCTTCCCGCTGGAGCACGCGGAGTTGCTGCCGTCGCGCGAGGGATGGCTGCGGGCGATCGAGGGGCTCCTCGCGGTGACGCCGGTGGCGGCAGTCGAAGTGGGGCAGATCGCGCTCTTCGCCGAGGTGGACGACGAGGCGGAAGAGGTGGCGCCGGGTGCGGTGTCCTTCGTGGCGGCGGCGGAGAAGGCCAGCGCGGCGCTGCGTCCGCTGCACTGGGAACTGCGATTTCCTGAGGTGTTCATTGGGGGTGGCGGGTTCGATCTGATCGTGGGGAATCCTCCGTGGATCAAGGTCCAATGGAACGAGCAGGGGCTGCTGGAGGAGTTCGATCCGCGCGTCGGCCTGGATTCGCTGAGCGCGAGCGACCTGGCGAAGCAGCGGACGCGGGTGCTGAATACGCCGGAGCGGGTGGCAGAGTACCTCGGAGCCGTCGCGGCGCTTGAAGGGCAGAAGGGGATATTCAACGCACGGGCCTGCTACCCGCTGCTCATTGGCGTGCAGACTAATTTATACAAGTGTTTTCTCGAGCGGAGTTGGTCACTTGGATCGGTGGACGGCATCGTGGCGCTGGTTCACCAGGATGGGCTCTTCGATGACCCAAAGGGCGCGGCGATGCGGCGAGCGGCATACGCTAGGCTGCGCTGGGTTTTCCGACTCAATAACGAACTTAACCTCTTTGCGGATGTCGGTCACTCACGACCATACTGCCTTACGGTTTCTCGGTGCGTGCCACTGCCTGCGATCAGCTTCGTTTGCCTATCAAATCTCTTCCATCCGGCAACAATCGATACATCGCTCACGCATGACGGAATGGGCATCGTCCCGGGGATCAAGACCGATGGCAACGACTTCGAGATTCGAGGTCATGCACGACGGATGGTGACCGTAACCGAGGCCGAACTAGCGCTCTTTGCGACGCTCTTCGATCAACCCGTAACCCCAGCGAACGAAGCCCGCCTGCCGTTGGTGCACAGCGCCCTTGAACTCAGCGTACTGCGCAAGATCGCCGCGCACCCAAGGCGCCTTCGCGACCTAGGCCGAGGGTTCGGAGGCTCGAAAATGTGGGACGAAACCGAGGCGCAGAAGGACGGTACAATCCGTCGCGAATCTCGCGTTGCCGAGAGATCCGAAGAGTGGGTTTTGAGTGGGCCACATTTCCACATCAGCAACCCAATGAGCAAGACCCCGCGCAATCCATGTCGTCACAATTCGGACTACGACATCATTGATTTATCGAGCATCGATGACGACTACCTACCGCGAACGAATTACGTCCCGGCGTGCTCGCGCGCGGAGTATCTGAAGCGGACACCCATATTCCTCGATCGTCCTATCACTGAACGGTACCGCCATGTGCATCGCGAGATGCTTGCGCTGACGGGCGAACGCACCCTGATTGGTGCGATTGCGCCCCGTGGTACCGCTCACATTCATTCGGTTGCTTCACTCGCCATGCGTGACTCCAAAGATCTTGTCGCGTGGTCGGCGCAAGCTGGCTCACTGCCGATCGATTTCTTCGTTCGCGCAAAGGGTGCAGGCCACCTCAATGCGAAGCAGGCGCTTTCGCTATCCATGCCTCAATTGGGCCCACTCTTCGACGCGCTCTGCTTCCGCGGTCTTCGCCTCAACTGCCTCACTACCCACTACGCCGACCTGTGGACCGAGGTCTTCCCCCAACTGCGCGCGCCGTGGGCGTGGTCCATCGCTGACACCCGGCTCAGCAACGCTACCCTCACGTCCAACTGGCAGCGCACCTCCGCGCTCCGCAACGCCTTCGAGCGCCGCATGGCCCTCGTGGAGATCGACGCCCTCGCCGCCCTGGAACTCAACCTCACCGCCGACGAACTCTGCACGATCTACCGCACCCAGTTTCCGGTGATGCGCGAGTACGAGCGCACCACCTGGTACGACCGTCGCGGTCGCATCGCCTTCACCACCAACCGCGGCCTCACGGGCGTGGGCCTCGACCGCCGCGCCTTCGAGACCTGGCAGGCCTGCCTCGCCGCCGGCACCCCTCCCCCGCCCGACCTCGACACCCAGGGCCTCGAACCGCCCTTCGACCAGCGCGACCGCGAGGACGACATGCGGGCCGCCTACGCCTTCTTCGCCGCGACCCTCGGCGGGGGCGGGGCCTCGTGATCCCGCTGCCCGCGGCGCGGGAGGTCCGCGAGACGCTGCTCGACTACCTGCGGAGCACCTGGCAGATCGCCGACCGCGACCTGGAGGCGGCCCTGCTGGCGTTTCTGTCGGGTCCGCAGGGGATGTTCAAGGGTCCGTGGGTACGCCTGTCGCTGCCCTTCGCGCTGGCCCCGGAGGGCGCGCCGATGCCCCTCGACGTGCACCCGCCGTATCGCCCGTACCTGCACCAGCTGCTGGCGTGGCAGCGCCTCTCGTCGCGCGACGGCCACGAGCCCGAGGCCACGATCGTCACGACCGGAACGGGCTCCGGCAAGACCGAGTGCTTCCTCTTCCCGATTCTCGACCACGTGGCGCGGGCGGTGGCGCGGGGCGAGCGGGGCATCCACGCCATCGTGCTCTACCCGATGAACGCGCTCGCGAGCGACCAGGCGCGCCGCATCGCCTCGATCATCCACGACGACCCGGGCCTGCGCGGACGACTGCGCGTCGGGCTCTTCGTGGGCGGCGACGGTCGCAGCCGGGAGATGGGTCCGACGAGCGTGGTCGATGACAACGACGCGCTGCGAAAGAGCCCGCCGCACATCCTGCTGACCAACTACCGCATGCTCGACCTGCTGCTGCAGCGCCCGCGCGACGCGAAGCTGTGGGCGCAGAACCCCGCCGGGCGGCTGCGGTACCTCGTGCTCGACGAGCTGCACACCTACGACGGCGCGCAGGGCACCGACGTGGCCTGCCTGGTGCGACGCCTCGGCGCACGACTCGGCGGCGCGGACGCCATCTGCCCCGTCGGAACGAGCGCCACGGTGGCCGCCGAGGCCGGCCAGCCGAACACCGAGCTGCTCACGTTCGCCTCGCGCATCTTCGACCAGACCTTCGCGGAGGACTCGCTCCTCGGCGAGGTGCGCCTGACCCCGGACGAGCTCTTCGCCACCGCGGGGACGGCGATCGCGGCGCCGTTGCCCATCGACCCGTTGACGCTCGACCCGGAGCCCCAGATCGAGGGCCCGGATCACGTGCGCGACGTGGCGGCGCGTTGGTTTCCGGCCGACCAGCAGCTCGCGGTGCTGGACGACGACACGTTTCGCCTGCGGCTGGGCGAGTCGATCCTGCGGCACCCGGTGGGTCGCGCGCTGGTGCGGGCGGCGGCCCAGCGGCTGTCGTCCTGGGACGCCCTCGTGGCGATGTTGCGCACGGGCGAACCGGCCCTGGCGGAGTGCACCGCCGCGGAGGCCGAGGCGGTCTTGCGGAGCGGGCTCACGCTGCTGTCGTGGTCGCGTCGGCTGGTGGGAACGCGCTCGACGCCGCTGGTCTCGGTGCAGGTGCAGCTGTGGATCCGGGAGGTTCGACGGCTGCTGCGCGGGCTCGACGAGACGCCGAAGTTCCGGTGGCACGACGACGGACCGGGCCCGGAGGGGACGGCCGCGCTGCCGATGGTGGTGTGCCGCGAGTGCGGCCACGCGAGCTGGGTGACGGTGCGCGAAACCCTGGGCGACCGGGTCTCGCTCGACTACGCGGAGATCGCCCAGGCGGTGGAGCAACGGCGGATCGAGGTCTGCTACCTGCACCGGGACGCGAGCCTCCGCGACGACGACGGCGACGCGGCGCCGGAGATGGCCTTCGACGTGGTCGAGCGGCGACTGCTGGAGCCCGCGAAGGCCCGACCGGGCGCGCTGCTCGTGCGGGTGCACCCGGACGTGGCGGGACCAAAGGGGAAGGGCCGGCAGCGCTGTCCGGCGTGCGGGGCGGACGAGGCGATGCGCTTCGTGGCGTCGCGCAGCGCGAGCCTCACGAGCCTCGCGGTGGGCCACCTCTTCACGACGCCGCTCAACACCGACCGGAAGCTGTTGGCGTTCAGCGACAGCGTGCAGGACGCGTCGCACCGCGCGGGCTTCTTCGGCGGGCGCACGTATCGGTTCGCGCTGCGCACGGCGTTGCTGGCGATGGTTCCGACGCCGGGCGACATCGCGCTCTCGGCGATCGGACCGGCGATGCGAGCATCGTGGCCGGCGCGTCTCGCCGAGGGTCGGTGGGACCCGGACACGGCCTTCGTGGCGACCTTCCTGCCCAACGACCTGGAGTACCTGCGCGAGAGCACGGCGTGGGCGGACGCGTGCGACGACCACGCGAACCGTCGCCGCGAGTCGGAGTCGAAGGGGGTGGTCTTCACCGAGGAGCTTCCCGCGCCATCGCCGGCACTGGTGTCCGATGTGGCGGAGCGATTGCGGTGGGAGGCGACGCGCGAGCTCGGCGTGGCGGCGCGCATCGGCCGCACGCTGGAGCAATCGGGCTGCCTCGCCGTGACCGTGGACCGCGACCGCTTCGAGCAGGCGGTGTCACGGGTGTCGAAGACGCTGACTGAACGCATCGGCGTGCTGGCCGGGGTGAAGCGCGAGGCCTTCGCGGAGATGATCGCGGGCCTGGTCACGCGCACGCGGCATCGCGGCGGGGTGTTCGACCCCTTCCTGGAGCGCTTCGTCGCGAGCGGCGGCAAGGGCTTTCAGCTCTCGAAGCAGATGTCGCCGCTGCTGTCGCCCTTTCCGATGCACACGTCGCGTCCGCGCTTCCTGACGTCGGAGCCGAAGCCGCGACCCAAGGGCTTCGACAGCGTCGCGCCGTCCGATCGCCGCAACTGGATCACCGACTGGATCAACCGCTCGCTCGGCCTCGAACTGACGCTCGCCGACGCCCGGGATGTGGGCGCCGCGATGATGCCGCTGCTGGTGGAGTCGAAGCTCTTCGGGGTGCGCCCGATCGGTGCGCGGCACTTCGCCTACGGCCTGGAGCCCGACTCGCTCCGGGTGACGCGCGAGCACGCCTGGCGTCGGTGCGAGGCGTGCGGCTACGCGCTCGCGGCGGTCCCGGGGTCGCAGACCGACCCGCTGGGACAGCACTGTCTGCGCTACCGCTGCGATGGGCGCTTCGAGGCCAGCACCGACGAAGCGAACCGCGTGGTGACCTACTATCAAAAGTACTACGCGAAGGGGGTTCTGGGCCGGGTCTGGGCGCGCGAGCACACGGGTCTGCTCGGTCGCGAGGAGCGCGAAGACCTCGAGGTGGAGTTCAAGACCCGCCCCCGGCCGCACTCGCCGAACCTGCTCTCCTGCACGCCAACGCTCGAGATGGGCATCGACATCGGCGACCTCTCGGCGACGCTGCTCTGCTCGATTCCGCCGAAGGCCTCGAGCTACGTGCAGCGCGTCGGGCGCGCGGGTCGGGCGACGGGCAACGCGCTCGTGCTGAGCTTCGCGGCCACGCGGCCGCACGACCTCTACTACTTCGAAGACCCGCTGGCGCTGATGGCCGGAGCGATCCACCCGCCGGGCTGCTACCTCGATGCCCCGGAGGTGCTGCGACGGCAGGCGCTGGCCTTCGCCTTCGATCGGCTCGCCCGTGATGGCTGCAAGATGCCCGGGCGCGTGCGCGAGGCCCTGTCGGATCCGACCTTTCCTGCGACGGTGATCGCGGCGATCACGCAGCGCCGGGAGGAGCTGGGCGCGGCCTTCGTGGAGCTGTTCAAGCAGCAGGTGGCGAGTGAGTCGCGCAAGCGGGTCGAGGCGTTCTGGGTGCCCGCGGGGGATGGGTTGTGCCCGGTGGAGAGTCGGCTGGCGACGGAGATCGCGCGGGCTCGCGAGCGCTCCGACGAGCTGCGGAAGCAGATCCTTCGCATCGACGACCGCGTGCGGAAGATCCAGTCCGATCCGGCGGTGCGGGCGCAGTTGGAGACGCCCGAGCAGGAACTCTCGGACCTCACCTTCGAGCGTCGGCACCTGTTGAGCGAGCGTCAGTCCTTCCTCGACCAGGACCTCTGGGGGTTCTTCACGGACCACAGCCTCGTGCCGAACTTCGCGTTTCCCGAGCCGGGGGTTCGGCTCGACGCGTTCGTCCGTCGCGAGGCGCCGCCGGGCGCACCCGCCGGCACGGGCACCAGCGCGCCGGAGCACCGTCAGTGGATTCGCCCGCCCGCCGCGGCGATCGCGGAGCTCGCGCCCTTCAACACCTTCTACGGCAGCGGGCGTCAGGTGGTGGTGCAGAACATCGACCTGAAGCAGAGCGGCGCGGCCTCGCAGTGGCAGCTCTGCGCCGAGTGCCACCACATGGAGGAGATCGCCAAGCAGGTCGGCGAGGGCACCGAGCAGTGCCCGGCCTGCGGCGCGGGAGGCTTCCGCGAGGTCGGGCGACGCCGATGGCTCGCACCGATGACGCACGTGCGTGCCTTCGCCCAGCACCGCGATGCGATGGTGGGTGACGAGCGCGAAGACCGCGACCGCGCTTACTACGAGGCGCAGAACTTCTACGACGCGTCAGCGAGTACGCCGCGCGCGGTCTGGGTCAACCGGGTGGCGGGCTTCGGGTTCGAGCTCTCGCCGCGCCTGGTGCTGCGACGCATCAACTTCGGCAAGCGCGACAACCAGGCGCAGTCGTCCCACATCGCGGGCCGCGAGGTCACGGACGTGCGCTTCGTGGTGTGCACCGAGTGCGGTCAGGTGCAGGCCCCCGACGGAACCATCGGATGGTCGGAGCACTGGCCCAGCTGCGCGCAGCGGAAGCTCCCGAAGGCGAAGCAGTCCCACCAGCCGATGCACCTCGTACGGCAGCTGGAGAGCGAAGCGTTGCGCGTCGTGGTGCCGGTGTCCGAGCACGAGTGGTCCACGCGGCTGCCGAACCTGCGCGCGGCGCTGCGTCTCGGGCTGCGCCTGCACTTCGGCGGCGACCCGGACTTCCTCATGGTGGACCGCTACGACGAGCCCCTCCCCGGCGCCGAGGGTCATCGTCGCTACGTGGTCATCCTCGACCTCGTGCCCGGCGGAACGGGCGTGCTCGCCGACCTCGCCCAGTCGCGGGGCGCGAAGCTGAAGGGCGTCCTCTCGCTGGCGCGCGACGCGCTGATGCGCTGCCCCTGCACGCAGCGCGGCGACGAGGTGCGCGCGTGTCACCTGTGCCTCTACGCCTACCGCGAGCGGCAGGCGCTCGAGCGCGAGCACCACGCCGGCGACGTGCTCGACCGCAGCGTCGCGGTGCAGGAGCTCGACGCAATGCTGGCCGCGTTCGAGGGCCTCGAACAGGCCGACGGCGTGGGCACGCTCAAGCAGGAGCACGTGCTCGAGAGCGAGCTCGAACGCCGGCTGGTCGAGCGGCTCTCCCGCTGGGCGCTGACGACGTCGGACGCGCGCTTCGAGCGCCTCGACGAGGGCCGTTGGCGGCTGACCATCGGGGCCCGGGCGTGGCTGGTGCGGGCGCAGGTTCCGATCGACGAGCTGACGACGACGTGGGCGTGCCGACCCGACCTGCTCTTCACGCCGGAGGGTCAGGAGCCTTCCGTCCGGCCCGTCGCGGTGTTTGCCGACGGCGCCGCGTACCACGTCCAATCGGGCTCTCCGCAGGGCCGCATCGCCGACGACTTGAAGAAGCGCCTCGGACTGTCGCGCTCGGGCAACTACCTGAGCTGGTCGCTCACGTGGCGCGACGTGAGCGAGCACGAGACCCAGACGATCAGCGACGGCGTGCCGCGCTGGCTTACGGATGAATCGACGTTCAACAGCGTGAAACGCCTCGCGGCGAAGCTCGAGATGACTCCGTCAGTGGACGTGCTCGACCGGGATCCCGTCTCCGGGTTGCTCGCGCACCTTCGCGCACCGCACTCGCTGGCGCAGCTCGCGGCGCTCACGGCGTTCTGCATGCTGCGGGTGGGCGGGCGACAGGTCGTGGCGGGACAGGCAGCGCAGGAGCACACCGCGGCCCGTACTGCGGACCAGCCCGCGCGCACGCCACCCGACTCGACCCTCGGCGCCGACACGGTGCTGTTGAAGCTGTGCTTCGGCGCCGACGACGAGGCGATGCTCGTGGTGAGCACCGCGCAGACGGCGCTCGGCACGCTGCTCAACACGCCCGAGCGCGCGGAGGTGACGCTGCGGCTCGACGATCGCGAGAGCCTGCGTCGGCACCCGCGGTTTCTGTCGGGATGGCGGCAGGCCCTCCGCGCCTGGAACCTCCTGCAAGCCCTTCCGTCCGCCCTGGTGGTGAGCCGCGAGCAGCTCGCCGACCTCGCGGACGACGGTGCCTCGTCGCGGATGGCGGAAGACCTCGTCGCGCCGTCGCTCGCCACGGAGGGAGGCCCGGATGTCTCGGCGCCACGCGACGAGACGGGCGTGTCCGAGTCTGCGCGCGCGGTGGTCGCAGAGATCGCAGACCCACGGGCGCGTGAGGTCGTGCTGGAGGTCGTGCGCCGCGGAGCGCCGACGCCGGAGGTTCCGTATGAGGTACGGGACGCGGGACGCGACGGACGTCGCGGCGGTGAGGGCGACATCGAGGTGGGGTGGAAGGACGCGCGCGTCGGGGCGTACCTCGATGACCAGCGCGACACGGCCGAGCGACTGCGCGCCGAGGGCTGGACGGTGTTCGCCATCGAGCGGGGGCTCGAGGCCGACGCGCTCTCGCGGGCGCTGGGCATCGGTGGGGGGGAGTGATGCAGGTCGCGATCGCGAGAGAGTATTTTCCGGCCTACGCCCGGCTGCCGCGCAAGGCCCAGAAGAAGGCCGACGAGCTGCTGCGGAAGTTCACGTTCGACCCGCGCCAGCCCTCCCTGCACTACGAGCCCATCCACGGCGCCCATGACCGCCAGCTTCGCTCGCTGCGCGTCGGCGACGACTACCGCGCCATCGTGCGGGCCCCGGAGACCGGCGAGGTCTTCGTGCTCCTCTGGATCGACCACCACGACGAGGCCTACCGCTGGGCGGAGTCGAAGCGCGTCGAGGTGCACCCCGCGACCGGCACGCTGCAGCTCTTCGACGTCGCCGCCGCCACGCTGGCGCTCGACGCGATCGAGGCGTCTCCGCGTGAGGTGCCCGAAGTGCTCGCCGCGACCGGGCGACCGGGGCTCTTCGCGGCGCTGACCGACGACACGATCTTCCACGGCGGCGTGCCCCGCGTGCTGATCCCCGCCGTGCGCGCGGTCGCGACGCAGGACGACCTCGACCAGCTTCTGCCGCACCTGCCGGTCGACGCGGCGGAGATTCTCACCGGCCTCGCCGCGGGCTACACGCTCGACGTCCTGCTCGAAGAGTTCGTCGGTCGGAGCGCTCCGGTGGGCGCCGAGAAGGCAGCGCCCCGGCCCGACGTGGCCGACGTCGGCGCCGCCCTCGCCCGGCCCGCGACGCAGCAGCAGTTTCGTGTCGTCGATGCGGACTTCGACCTGGCGTCGGCGCTCGCGCACCCGCTCGATACGTGGCGGGTCTTTCTGCATCCCCGCCAGCGAGCCCTCGCCCGCTCGCGCGCGAAGGGCCCCCTGCGCGTGACCGGCGGCGCGGGCACCGGGAAGACCGTCGTGGCGCTGCACCGCGCGGCGTTTCTGGTGCGCGAGGTCTACGCGAAGCCCGACGAGCGGGTGTTGTTCACGACCTTCAACGTCAACCTCGCCCACGACGTTCGTCGTCAGCTGGAGAAGCTGCTCGAGCCGATGGAGCTCGCGCGCGTCGACGTGAAGAACATCGACGCGATCGCCTCCGAGGTGCTTCGCAACCGCGGCGAGCCCGTGCGCCTCGGCGTGGGCGACGCGGTCCGGCGGGCGTGGTCGGGCGCGCTGGACGTCTACGGCGTGGCGGGCTTCACGCCGTCGTTCTGCATGGCCGAGTGGCGCGACGTCATCCAGGCGCAGGACCTCACCGAGGAGGACGACTACGTCCGGGCGGTGCGCCTCCACCGCGGCACCCCGCTGGGTCGTCGTGAGCGTAGGCTTCTCTGGCCGCTCTTCCGCGCGTTTCGGGAGGAGCTCGCGACGCTCGGTCTCTCCGAGCCGGTCGAGGTTCTTCGTCGAGCGAGGAAGGCGCTCGAAGCCGACGCCTCGGCGCCGCGCTACCGCGCCGTCGTGGTGGACGAGACGCAGGACTTCTCCCTCGAGGCCCTCCGCCTCGTGCGCGCGCTCGCCGGGCCGGAGCACCCCGACGACCTCTTCCTCGTCGGCGACGCCCACCAGCGGATCTACGGACGCCCGACGCGCCTCGGCGCCGCGGGGATCCAGATCCGCGGCCGCCGCTCCCAGGAGCTTCGGCTGAACTACCGCACGACGGCGGCGATCAGTCGGTACTCGATGGGCGCCCTCGGCGAGGAGGTCGTCGATGACCTCGACGACGGCGTGTCGAGTCGCCGCGGGTACGTCTCTCTGCGGGCGGGCCACGCGCCGGCGGTGCAGGGCTTCGACGACGGGCTGACGGAGGTGGAGTTCGTCGTGGCGGAGGTGCAGCGCCTCGTCGCGCGGGGCACGCCCCTCGAAGGCATCTGCATCGCCGCGCGCCGTCAGAAGACGCTGAAAGACCGGTTCCTCGAGGCGCTCCACGACGCCGGCATCGCGGCGGACCTGCTGGAGCGAGAGGAGCCACGCCACGCGAGCGTGCGTCTCGCGACGATGCACCGGATCAAGGGCCTGGAGTTCCCCGTGGTCTTCGTGGTGGCGCTCGACGAAGACGAGATGCCGTACCGCGCAGAGGAGTCGGATGCGAGCGACCTGGTGCTGGCCCGCCAGGAAGAGCTCGCGGAGCGGTGTCTCCTCTACGTCGCAACGAGCCGGGCGCGCGACGCGCTGTACGTGAGCTACGTCGGCACGCCGAGCCCGTTTCTCTCGGGGATGCGGGTCGGCGTTGCGGCGCGGCAGAAGGAGCTGCCGTTGCCGACCGTGGCACCTCCGACCACGCCCGTGCCGACCGAAGCCTCCACGCCGGAGGAGTCGGAACCACCGCGCTCGGAGGCTGCCTCCGAGGACGACGCGCCCATCGCCACCGTCGCGGACGGCGACTTCCTCCTCGAATCGCTCGATCTGCCGGCGCGCCTGGCGACCTGGGCCTCGCGCCAGGGCATCACGACGCTCCGCGGTCTGGCGCGGGTGACCCCGGCCGAGATGGGCGCGGCGCGCAACCTCGGGCGCACGAGCATCGCGGACGCGCGACGATTGATCGAGTCGATGCTGGGCGCGCGGTGGGAAGACATCGCGCACGAGCAGCGGCAACTCCTCCTCGGCGAGCCGTCCGCGCCCACGCGCTGGAACGCCCTCCGGGTCACGCTCTCGGACGACGTCCGGGCGTCGGCGCTCGACGAACTGGAGCTTCCTGCGCGCGTGCGGAGCTACGCGAGCGCGCAGGGATTCAAGACGGTGGGCGATCTCGCGGCGCGTTCGGAGGGTGACCTGCAGGCGGCGCCGAACATGAGCCGTCTCTCGATTCAGCGACTCTTCGAGGTGGTGCGCGACCAGCCGATGCGCCTCGAGATGCAGGGCGCGTTGGCCGCGACGGGCCTGCTCCGCTCGTGGAAGGCGCTCCTGCTGGAGCAGGACCCCATTGCGCGCATGGTGCTCACCCGCCGCGCGGGGCTCGGCGGGCCGGTGGAGACGCTGCAGTCGATCGCGGAGATCGTCGGCGTGACCCGCGAGCGCGTTCGGCAGGTCGAGTCGCGGGCCTACGAGAACCTCCGACGGTCGGGGCCATGGCTCCGCGAGATTCACGCGCGCTTCGAGTCGGTGCTCGTGGGCGGCGCCGCGCGCCTCGACGACCTCGCGACGATCGACTGGTGGAGCGAGATCGTCGCGTTGCCCGATGCGCTCGACACCTTCGGCGACCGGATGCTGGACGGTGCCGCCCGCGTGATCGAGATCGACCAGCGGCCCTACCTTGCCCGGTGCACGCAGGAGGCCTTCGACGGCGCGTGGCGGGACGTTCGCACGGCGGCCGCGGAGGTCGCCCTGCCCTGCCCGCTCGCGGTCTTCCAGAGCCTCGTGGAGTCGCGCCTCGGCTCGCTGGGTCCGGTGCTCGTCGAGGCCGCGATGGACAGTCTCCGGGGTCTGCTGCGCACGGAGAGCTCGCCCGAGGGCGACCGCGTGCTCGGGTTCGGCACCACCCACGGCGCGGGCATCCTGGCGCTGCTGCGGGCATCCCCGACGCCGATGGAGATCGAGGACCTCTGGGCCAAGGTGGGCCGCGGGAAGCTTCCCGAAGAGGTGCTGCTGCTGGGGCCCGCGCTGGTGGGCGTGGAGCAGCACTTCCCCGACTACGCGGGCTGGATGGAGCGACTGGTCCCGGCGGCGATCGCGTTGATGGAGCGCGAGGGCCCGGAGCGTCAGTGGCTCGCGCACGCGCTGCGGGAGGACCTCGCCGAGCCGATGGAGATTCCCGACTGGCTGACGGCGGTGCACCTCGCATCGCTGCTCCGACGGAGCGGCCGCGTGACGTACCTCGGTCGGCTGCGGGTGGCGCTCCTCGACCGCGAGGACGACCCGGCCCGCCTTCGGTACCACGAGGAGATGCGGCGTCTCCTGCTCAGCCGGGGCGGGCCGATGACCCGCGACGAACTGCTGAGTGCGTTGCGGTCCCGCATGACGGTGCGCGAGCTGACCTTCGCCGGGCTGCTGCTCCGTCCGCAGTTTCTGCATTGCGACGACGAGCGCATCGGCCTGACCGAGCGCGACCTGCCGGGCGGCACGGAGGCCCTCGCGATGGCGCTCGAGCACATGGCCGTGGTGATGGAGCGCCGCCAGCGCGGCTTCGGCCGGGGCCAGGTGCGGGCGGAGATCGCGGGGCTGTCACCGGCGCATGGACAGTGGACGGTGCCGATGTGCCTGTCGGTGCTGCGCGGCGACGCGCGCTTCCGGCTCTCGACGGCGGGCGGCATCGGCCTCGCGACGTGGGAGGACGTGCGGGTTCCGTCCCGGGCGGACGTCTTCCGGGAGTGCCTGGAGGCGTCGTCGGGACGGCTCAACGTCGAGTCGGTGCAGCGGCGGATCGAGGAGATCTACGGCGACCACCCCAGCCGCGTCGGCATCGGGGTGCTCGCCAATCGGAATGGCGCGGTGTTGCGGGGCGACGCGATCGAGCGGGTGTCGGCGGGGTGAACGCCGGGACCCCGGGGGCGGCACAGGGGGATTCGGTCGGTGGGCGAAGGGAGCCCTCCCCAGCAACGTGCCCACGTAATTCACCGTCGAGGACACGGTCGTACTGCCGGTGCCATCGAAGCTCGAGCCCAGCCCGACTTCGTTCACGACATCGGTGTCCGGTCGGTACCGCGGGCCGTCCACGAGGGGAACCAGCGAGATGCCCCACAGGGTGAAGAGAGCACGTCGCACGCGATCGTTTCGCCGCGCTTCTTCTTGATCGTCTCCGATCGTGCTGACCCACCCGCCCGGATGGGTCGTCGGAGCCCAGCCGCCCATCGCTCACGTCGTCCGATGGATCGCGAACCTCGGCGGCTACACCGGGGAGTCCTCCGGTGGACCACCAGGGCCCACGGCACTCGCTCGCGGCCTACGAGAGGTCGAGGTCGCGCCCCGAATGCCTCGCCCACTGCGAGCGCTGAAGGGCGAGCGAGAAATGTGACCCATGCTCAGACTTCGGGAGAGGCTCCGGGGCGAGGGCGTATCCCTCGGCGCCGTCCGCGCTATCATCGGCGCCGACGCGCCCCCACGTCTCAGCGAGGCCCCCGATGCACCCGACGGACTTTCACCCCGACCTCCGCGCCGCGGCGCGATGGCTCCCGCGCGGCGTCGTGAAGGCGTGGCTGCTGCCGCTCTTGCGACGAATCCCGGCACCGTCGCAGAAGCTCCCCGCGGGCGTCACCGTCACCGAGCGCCCCCTCGACGGACGCGGCACCGCCTCGCTTCGTATCCTTCGCAGCACACCCTCCGACGGCCCCCCTCGCCCCGCGGTGCTGTGGATCCACGGCGGCGGCTACGTGCTCGGACGCGCGAAGACCGACGACGCCCGATGCGCGCACCTCGCGAAGCGCCTCGGGGCCACGGTGTTCTCCGTCGACTATCGCCTCGCGCCCGAGCACCCCTTTCCGACGCCGCTCGACGACTGCCTCGCGGCGTATGAGCTCCTCCACCGCGAGGCTGCGGCGCTCGGCGTCGACCCGTCGCGCATGGTCATCGCCGGTCAGAGCGCGGGCGGAGGGCTCGCCGCGGCCCTCGTGTTGCGCGCGCACGACCGCGGACTGCCGCCCCCCGCGATCCAGCTCCTCGTCTACCCGATGCTCGACGATCGCACCGTGCTCCGCACCGTCGACGATCGCCTCCACCGCCTCTGGAACCCCGCCAGCAACCGCCTCGGCTGGACCTCGTACCTCGGCCGCGAGCCCGGCGGTGAGGGCATCCCGGACCACGCCGCGCCCGCGCGTCGCAGCGACCTCCGCGGCCTCGCCCCGGCATGGATCGGCGTCGGCACCGCCGACCTCTTTCTCGACGAAGACGTCGCCTACGCCACTCGCCTCCGCGAGGCCGGTGTGCCCGTGACGCTCGATGTCGTCGAGGGAGCATTTCACGGCTTCGACGCCGTCACGCCGGGCGCGCCCGTGAGCCGCCGCTTCTTCGACGCGCAGGTCGAGGCCATCGAGCGCGCCTTCGCGACGCCGCGCTGACATCGCGCCTCCCGGCAAGCGCACACCCTCTGAGATCGTCTCAGATCTCATGCTTGCAACAGACCGCCTCTCGCTCGTCGCCGCGCTCGCCTGCGGAGCGCCCTGCTTGCTGAGCGACAACTACACCGGGTGCTCCGCGAGGTCGCCGCGAGCGCCCCGGGCCGCTCACCGCGGGGCTGATCCCGCGGTGAGCGGCCACGGAAACGGACCCGGGGCGGGTCAGTTTCCGATGACCATTGACACTACGTGTACGCGAGCGCGTTGGCGCGGGCGCGCCAAGACGCCGACCCGAAGGGTCAGGGGAGAGGGCGCTCCGGCGGTGGGGTGGGAGCTTCTTCTGCGGGCGATGGAGGCGTGGTGGGGGTAGTCGGCGCCGGCGTGGCGTCGTACTGCGCGACCTGGAGGTCGAGCTTTTTCGGCTTCTGGGTGTCTGGTGCACCCCATCGAGGAGAGTGGCGACCGTCGCGGTTGGCGCGTGCAGAGGGTGAAGGTTTCCTGCCCATAGGGGCCGACGCTACCCCCTCGGCGTCCCGAACGCAGCCACTCCCATGATTCCCGCATCGGAGCTTCCGTCGGATCTCGGTCGCACGAGGTACTCCCGCGACCGCGTCACAGACATGCCCGCATGGCCACGCACCGGACACCAGCGCCCGCCGCCGATACCCGACTGGCTCACCGTCGACGTCCCGCGGTCCGGCCGCGGCCTGATCCCCGCGTCGGCGCCGCGCCTCGCGGACATCGCCGACTTCTGGTGCCAACGCCTGGACGAGCGACCGCTCGGCGTCGGGCTCACCGCACCCGAGACGCGAGCGAGAAGCCCGTCGCGCGCGGACCTCGACGGCCCGCTTCCCCGGCGGCGACCGGTCACGTCGCGCGAACCTACCCGACGCTCGCGGCCAGGAGTCGCAGAAGCGTCTGCGTCGACGCGTTGCCCACGCCGAGGAGGAGCACCACCGACGGTGTGCCCCGCACGGCCGCGCGGTCGAGGAAATCCTTGTCCTTCCTGACGACGACGGCCCCCTCCGCGGCGGCGAGCCGCCAGATCTCTGCGTCGGGCATGCGCAACCCGTCCGGCAGGTCGACGACGTGCCGGGCCTCGTGACCATCGGTGCTCGACGGCCAGCGTCATGGGCCTCACGTTCGCGGGCACCCGGGCGCCGAGCGCCGCGGGCGCCGCGGCAGCGCGCTGATCTCCTGATACAAGTGCGACCGCAGAGGGCAGCGTGAGAAGTGAACATCGAGGCATCCTGGAGCGCATCGGGCGCACCCCGCTGGTGCCGCTGGAGCGCATCGCGCGGGGTCTGTCGGTCCCCGTGCTCGTGAAGTGCGAGCACATGAACCCCGGCGGCTCCATCAAGGACCGCATCGCGCTCGCCATCGTCGAGGACGCCGAGTCCCGCGGCGTGCTCCGGCCCGGGATGACGATGGTCGAGGCCACGGCGGGCAACACCGGCGTCGGGCTCGCGCTCGTCGCCGCCACGCGGGGCTACGGGCTCGTCTGCGTGATGCCCGAGAAGATGTCGATCGACAAGCGCGCGGCGCTCGCGGCGCTCGGCGCCCGGGTGATCGTGACGCCCAACGCGCCGCCGTCGAGCCCCGACAACTTCCGCAGCGTCGCGCGGCGAATGGCGCAGGAGAACGGCTGGTTTCTCACCGACCAGTTCAACAACCCCGCGAACGTGCGCGCCCACGAGGAGACCACCGGCGCGGAGATTCTCGAACAGACCGGCGGGCGGGTCGGGGCCTTCGTCGCGGGCGCCGGCACGGGGGGCACCCTCACGGGCGTCGGACGGCGCCTGAAGGCGGCGCTGCCGGGCGTTCGCGTGGTGCTCGCCGACCCGCTGGGCTCCGGGCTCGCGGACTGGGTCGAGACGGGTCGCCTCGGCGCGGACGGCTCCTACGCGGTGGAGGGCGTCGGCGCGAGCGAGGTGCCCAACAACCTGCACCGCGACGTGATCGACGCAGCCGAGCGGGTGAGCGACGAGGAGAGCTTCGCGATGGTGAGGCGCCTCGTGCGGGAGGAAGGACTCCTCGTCGGGGGCTCGGCCGGCACCAACGTGGTCGCTGCGCTGCGGATCGCAGCCCGCGGCGGCCTCGACGGACCGGTGGTCTCGGTGCTGCCCGACTCGTGGGATCGCTACCGCGCGAAGCCCTGGATGCAAGGGTGGGGGACGTGACGGAGCCGAGTGCGCTGCATGCGGCCCATCCTCTCCCGAAGCGCTGACGCGTGCGCCCGATCCGCGGGCGGACTCGCGTCGGAGGGTCCGCGGCTTTCCCGCGGCGACGCCGGGCGACTTCGCCTACCCTCCCGCCTGACTCGATGACGGATCCCTCGACCGGACGACCCCTCCAGACCCCCCGTTCCGTCTCCACCCGGCCCGAAGACCTCGCGGTGCTGCCCGCCTTCGAGGTCGAGCGCATCCGGGTCGCCGCCGAGCGCCGACTCGCCCTCGCGCTGGAGCAGTCGCCGGAGTTCGCGGCCTGGTCCGACCCCCTGTCTCCGCCGCCGCCCGATGCGCTGCGCCAACGCCTGATGGCCGACGCGACACGCCTCTCGGAGTCGATGGCGCCGGACACCTACGCCCTCGCCCGCGCCGCCGCGCGCGCGCTGCGCGTCGACCGCCCGCTCGAGATCTACCAGTCGAGCGGCCGTGAACACGCTGCCATCCATCTCGTCGCCGAGCCCGTGCTGCTCGAGGTCCAGGGGCGGCTGCTGCCCCTCCTCGACCGCGGCGCGGCGGTCGCTGTCTTCGGCCACGAGCTCGGCCACGCCCTCGCGCACGGCCCGGCGAGCCCGCACGCGCGCGCCGGCGCCGTGGCCAGCCTGCTGCTCCGCCAGCCGGGCGCGCCCGCCACCCTCGCGAGCGCCGCCGGCGCCCTCGCCCTCGCCATGGAGCTCACCGCCGATCGCTTCGCCCTGCTCGCCTGCCAGGACCTCCCGGCGCTGCTGCGCCTGGAGCTCGTCGCCGCCACCGCGCTGCCCGGCGAGGCGCTCACCTGGGAGCCCGAGGCGCACCGGCTACACTGCCAGGAGGCGATCGACGCGCTGCTCGCGGGCGATGCGTCCGCGGCGAGCGGGCACCCGGAACACAGCGTGCGCGCCTGGGCCGCGTGGCTCTTCAGCGAGACCGCGGAGTACCGCGCGCTCACGGGCCGGGGCTCCGGCACGCGCGCCGTCGCCGACGTCGACGGCCTCCTCGACCGCGTGCTCGCGCTGCCCGCGATGGACTTCACCTGGCACCCCTTCGACGCGCCCACCCCGGAGATGCACGAGTGCGCCCTCGCCGGCAGCGTGCTCGTCGCATCGGCCGACGGGGCGCTCGCGGACGTCGAGGCCGACGCCATCGAGCGGGTGTTCGCGCCCATCGTCACCGACTGGCGCGGGTACCTCGACGAGACTCAGTCGCGACGGCGGCTCGCGGAGGTCGCGCCGGTGGTGCGGGCCGCGGGCGCCGACGCGTGGCGCGCCCTCTTCGTGCTGCTGATGCACGTCGGCGCCGCGGACGGGACGCTGCGCGACGGCGAGGTCGAGACGGTGCTCTCGCTCGGCGCCGGACTCGGCGCGGAGGACCTCTTCCGACGGCTCATGGCCGCGGCCCTGCGCGCCCTCGGCGTCGCGCCCACGGGACGCGACGCAGCGCCTCCGACGGGCCTGCTGCCGCCGCGCAGCGGGGAGGCGCTGGAAGGCCTGCGGGCCTTCCTGGCCGGGGTGATCCGCCGGCGGGGCGCGCAGACCACGCTCCGACGGATGCTGCGGCTCGTCGGCGCGTCGGCGCCCACGCCGGACGCACTGGGCACGCTCGGCACCGAGGTCGCCCGCGCGGGCATCACCGTCGCCCCGGGCCTCGACCTCGGCGACGCGGACACCGAGCGCACCCTCACCGTCACGCCCGCGATCGTCCCGACGGCGCCCGCGCGCATCGCCCGCCGCGACGCCTCGCTGCTGCCCGAGGAGCGGGCTCGGCTGCTGCGCGCCGTGACCTCCCTGCGCGACGAGCTCGTCTCCGGCGACGGCCGCAGCCCGGCGGTGCGCCTCCACCGCCCGCGCCCCGGCCGCACGATGGACCTCTTCGACCTCGAGGCCCTCTCGACCGGGCTCGCCGAGCGCACGCTCGCGCAGCTCCGGGAGGGCCGACGCGCACGCCTGGTCGAAGCCGCCGAGGCGGGCGCGCACCCCGGCGCCCAGCGCCTCGGCACGGCGCTGTTGCTGCTCGACCGCGACGCGCGGCAGCGCGCCGAGGAGACGGGCGCGCGCGACCTCGCGGTGGGCCACCCCTTCCTCGCGGGCGTGGTGCAGGGGTACCTCGTGCGCGGTCCGCTGGTGCTGCACCCGGTCGCGCTGGAGCGTGACGCGCGCGGCGCCCGCGGGTTCGTGCTGGTGCCCTCGAAGGACGAGCCTCCCCTCGTGAACATGGCGCTGCTGCGCCTGCTCTTCGCCAAGAAGGACTACGCCTTCACCGACGCCCTCGCGGAGGCCCTCGACGCCGCCGCGGCGGACCCCGCGCGCAGCGTCGAGGCCATCCTCGGGACGCTCACGCAGGTGGGGCTCAGCGCCGCCCGGGCCCCGAGCGCGCTCGCCCCGCTGCGCGACCGCGCCGCCGAGCTCGCCACCTGGAGCGGCGACCGCCTCGAGCTCGAAGAGTGCGCCGTGCTGGGCTTCTTCCCGCAGTCTGACAGCGACCTGCTCCAGGACTACGACGTGCTGCTCGCCGCCCTCGCCGACCCCGGCACCGACGCCGGGGCCGTGCTCGGGTGCGCCGCCACGCTGCTGCCGCCGGAGCTGCGTGTGGCCCTGCAGCCCGACGCCGCGCCGACCGCCGAGCCCGACCCGGCGCCCGCGGACGAGCGGCCCATCGGCACGGTGCTCTACGCCGACCCCAGCCAGCGGGCGGTGCTGCGCCGCGCGGCGACCGAGCGGGCCCTGGTGATCGATGGTCCGCCCGGCACGGGGAAGAGCCAGGTGATCGTGAACCTCGTCGCCGAGGCCCTCGCGCGCGGCGAGCGCGTGGCCGTGGTGTGCGAGAAGCGCGCGGCCCTCGACGTGGTCGCGCAGCGGGCGCAGTCCGTCGGTCTGCGCCACGCGATGGCCCTGGTGCACGACGTCTTCGACGACCGCAAGGCGCTCTACGCGCAGCTCACCGCGCGCCTGGAGGAGACCACCGCGCGCGCCCTCGACGCCGCCGCCGCGGCGCAGGTCGGCCGCGAGGCGCAGCGCATCGAGCAGGCGCTCACCGACCGCGACGCCGCCCTGCGCCAGGTGACCGACGGCAGCGCCCTCTCGGCGGGTCAGCTCCACGTGCTCGTGGCGGGCCTCGACGCGCCTGCGCTCGACCTCCCCGCGGGGCTCGCGCCGGTGCCCGAGCGCGCGCTCGAACCGCTCGCCGACGCCCTGCTCGCGCTGCGCCCCTACGCCGACCTCTACGCGCCCGACAACCCCTGGGCGACGGTCGCCCGCCCGACCTACGCCGACCTCGACGCCCGCGCCGTCGCCGCCCTCCGCGAGGCCGTCTCCCTCGCGCTCGGGGTCGCGCAGGAGCTCGACGCCCACGCCGCCCGGAGCCCCGTCGCGCCGGCAGAGCTCATCGCCGTGCGCGGGGCGCTCGACGAGGCCCACGCGCTACAGCCCGCGCTCACCACCGCCTCCGGGCTCGTGCTGCCCGCGGCCGAGGGCATCGCGCTCCAGCCCGCCGCGCTCGCCAGCGTGCACGAGGCCCTCGCGGCGTGGCGCACCCGCTACGACCTCCTCGCGCGCCTCCCGGGTCGCGTCGACCTCGCGCTCGATCCGGCGGCGCAGCAGGCCCTCGCGCTCATGCTTGGCTGGGAGGGGCGCGCCGGTCGCTTCTTCGTCGGCGCCTGGTGGAGCGCCCGCGGCGCCCTTCGCGCCGCCCTCGTGCAGGCGTGGCCGGAGCGCTCGGCGGCGGACTTCGACCGGGCCTTCCTCGAAGAGCTGCGCGCGATGACCGAGGCGACCGCGGCCTGGCAGCGGCTCGACCACGCGCTGGCGCTGCTGGGTCTCGGGCACGCGCGCCCCGCGACGCCCGCGGCGGGCGCGGAGCTGCTGCGCGGCATCGAGCAGGCGCTGCCGCTGGCGACCCGGCTCGCGGCGCTGCGGGCGGGGCTGCGGCAGGCGCAGGCGTGGCCGGATGGGGCCGCGGGTGCGGCGGGCTGGTCCGCGACGCTGGCCGAGCGGCGCGCGCTCGTGGCGCTCACCGAGCGGGCGCGGCAGTCCGTGGCGGCGCTCGGGGGGAGGTTTCCGTGGCTCGGCGGACAGCCCGGCGCGGAGGTGCTGGCGGCGACGCTCCAGGCGTGGGCGCGGGACGGCGCGCGCCTCGCGGAGGGCGACCGGCTGATGGCGCAGGCTGCTCAGCGCTCGCCCGACGCGCGAGCGCTGCTGGGGGCGCTGGCGCGCGCGCTGGGCACGGCGGAGGCCAACCGCTGGCGCGACGCGCTGGTGCGCGGGTGGGCGGAGGCGCGCATCGCCGCGCTCGAGCGCGCGACGCCGGGGCTGTCGGCGCGGGACCGGGAGACGCCCTGGGGCGACCCCGACGCGACGGGCCGCGCGCTCTCGGCGCTGTACGACCAGGGATCGGCGCTGGAGGCGCAGCGGGTCGCGGCGCGGCTCGACGACCTCGCCGTCTTGCGCGCGGCGCCGGCGCTGAAGGGCCGTCGGCGCACGGCCGATCAGGCCGCCCGCGAGGCGATGCTCAAGGAGGGCCGCAAGCAGCGCGGCGTGCTGCCGCTGCGGGCCTTCGCGCGGCGCTTCGCGGGGGCGGGCCTGCTCGACGTCCTGCCCGTGTGGCTGCTGTCCCCGGAGACGATGACGGTGCTGTTTCCGCAGGAGGCGCTCTTCGACCTGGTGGTCTTCGACGAGGCCTCGCAGTGCACCGTGGAGAGCGGGCTGCCGGTGCTGCTGCGCGCGCGGCGCGTGCTGGTGGTGGGCGACGAGCAGCAGATGCCGCCGTCGTCGTTCTTCACGGCGGCACCGGCGGGAGAGAGCGACGACGAGGCGCCCGCGGCGCGGGCCACGCGGGAGCTGTTCGCGGCGGAGTCGCTGCTGTCACTGGCGCGCACGCGGCTCGAGCGCGTCGGGCTCGCGTGGCACTACCGCTGCCGCCACGAGGAGCTCATCGCGTTCTCCAACCACGCCATGTACGAGGGACTTCTTCGCACGATTCCGTCGACGGGTTCGCCCGCGGCGCCGCCGGCGATGCGCTGGGTGGCGGTGCCCGACGGCGCGTACGACAGCGGGCGCAACCCGGCGGAGGCGCGCGCGGTGGTGGAGGTGATCGCGGCGTTGCTGGCCCGGGCGGACGCGCCCTCGGTGGGCGTGGTGACGTTCAACCTCCCGCAGCGGGGCGCGGTGCTCGACGCGATCGACGCGCGGCGCGCCGCCGACCTGGACTTCGCCACGCGCTGGGACGCGGCCCTCGCGAAGGAGCGCATCGACGAGCGGCCCTTCGTGAAGAACCTCGAGAGCGTGCAGGGCGACGAGCGCGACGTGATCGTGTTCTCGACGGGCCACGCGCCGGTGGAGCGCACCGTGGGCAACCGTCCGCCGGAGCGGTACGTGCCGGCGCGCTTCGGTCCGCTGGGGCAGCGCGGCGGCGAGCGGCGGCTGAACGTCGCGATCTCCCGCGCGCGCGCCGAGTGCGTGGTGGTGGCGTCGTTCGAGCCCGCGATGCTGTCGGTGGCGGGCGTGGCGCACGACGGTCCGCGGCTGTTCAAGGCCTTCCTGGAGTACGCGTGGCACGTCGCGCAGGGGCAGCGACCGCAGGCCGCCGCGGTGCTCACGCGGGTGCGCGGCACGCCGCTCGAGGCCACCGCGGAGGTCGCTGCGCCGACGGTGCGGGCGTGGCTGCCGCTGCGCGTGCAGGTCGCCGCGGCGCTGCAGGGCATGGGGTTCACCGTGGAGCTCGACGTCGGTGCGTCGACGGCGCGCATCCCGGTGGCGGTGGTGTCGCCGCGCGATCCGGGGCGCTACTGCCTCGCGGTGCTCTGCGACGAGGGCGACGACGCGACGGAGGCCTTCGAGCGCTGGGTGCACCGCCCGCGGGTGCTCGCGCTGCGCGGGTGGACGGTGCTCACCGTCGACGCGCGACGGTGGGAGCGCCGGCGCCAGGAGGTGCTCGCGGAGATCGCCGCGGCGGTGGCGGGGGCGGTGGCGTGAGCCCCTGGCGTGGCCGCTGGAGAGCTCGCTGGTCCGGGTGGCGGCAGTGCCAGAACGCGAGCACCACGTTGGTGGCGAGGACCACCCGGAGCGGGGCGTCGGGGTCCGACACGCGCGCGGGCGACGGTTGCTTCCGGCGGAGTCGAGCGCCGACACGCGCCGTTCGGGCGGCACGTGGCAGTCGCCCCGAAGCAACGCCTCCGCGCGCGACCATGGCGGATGCGAGCCCAACCGGGCCACGGCGCTAGAACCCCGCGAGGTCGTCGCGCACCACCCGCTGCGCCCCGTACCGGATCTCCCGTGGCAGGGTGCTGCGGGCGATGGCGCGGGTGAAGTCTGGCGCCGCGAGCGCGTCGAGCGAGGCCACCTGGCCGTCGCGAATCTCCACGCTGAGCAGGCTCAGGGGCGAGGCGGCGGCGGCGCCGACGAGCGCGCGCGGGCCCGCCCCGAGGCAGGCCATGCTCACCAGCCGCAGCCCGCCGCGGGCGCCGGGGTAGTACCCGTGCTGGTGGCCGCTGATGTACGCGGTGAGCCCGCGGCGGCGGAAGATCGCCTCGAGCTCGGCGTCCGCGAGCACCTCGGTCTCGCGACCGACGGTGACCGGGTGCAGCGAGAGGTGCCCGAAGGCGATCTTCACGGGCTGCGTCGAAGCGGCGAGCTGCGCGTCCACCCAGGCGCGCTGCTCGGCCGAGAGCGGCCCCACGGTGGTCGCGTCGAGCGACACGAAGAACGCCCCGCGGAAGGTGAACGAATACCTCAGCGGGTAACGCGACCGGTCGACGAAGGCGACCGCGGGCACGCGCGCGGCCTGGCTCCACTGCGACACGAACACGGCGCGCTCGGCGGCAAACTGCGAGTACCCCGAGGCGTCGTGGTTGCCCGGCGTGACGGCCATCGGGATGCCCGCCGCGCGCATCGGGTCGGTCACCGTGCGGTGCCACCCCGCCCACATCGCGGCGTAGTCGAGCCCGGCCATCTGCCCCGCCACCATGTCGCCGGTCACCAGGACCAGGTCGGGGCGGATGCGTCCCGTGAGCGCCCCCACCGCCGCGCGCACGGTGCTCGAGTACGTGGTCGAGCCGTAGCTGTCGTTGAGGTCGCTGATCACCGCGAGGCGCAGCGTGACCGCCCCGCCGCCGTCGGGCCGCGCCGGCACATCCGGCGTCGGCGCGTCGAGCCCGAGGTCCGCCCGCGCCGGCACGTCGGACGTCGCCGCGTCCCTCGTCGGGACGTCCGCGCCGACCTCGGGCAGCCCGGCATCCATCGGGGCCGGGGTGTCCACCGGCGGGGTGTCCGCCGCCGGGGTGTCCACCGGAGGGCGCGCGTCGAACTGCGCGGGCGCGTCCATCGGGGCCGGGAGGTCCGTCGACGCGCTGGCATCGGGGTGCGAGCCGCCGTCCGCGGGCACGACCGTCGCGGGTTCACCGCACGCCGCGAGCGCGAACGCCCACGCCAGGGAGCGCGGCGACGACCTCATCCGACACGCTCCGTCTGCCCGCGGCGCGCCCGCCCGCGGCGGCGACGGCGGACGAGCAGCAGCGCCCCGGCGACGAGCGCCCCGCGGTCGAGCCCTCCACCCCGCCCCGCCCGGCAGCCGCAGCCACCTTCTTCGGGCACCTCCACGGGCGGCATCTCCCCGCGCGACGCGTCCGCGAACTCCGGTATCTCCTCGACCGGACCGGCGTCCTCGTCGGGCGCGTCTTCGCTCGGGCCCGCGTCGGCAGTCCCCGCGTCCCGCGCGCCCACGTCCGCGAGGCCCACGTCCGCGACGCCCACGTCCCGCGCGC